>Ga0137375_10012323_pt1 | contig 10126 bp, 10 predicted proteins | sample SagtaG_24_FD_104936 | JGI IMG/M metagenome (GOLD analysis project Ga0137375, IMG submission 104936) | Vadose zone soil microbial communities from Sagehorn Ranch, Mendocino, California, USA - Sage1_R_113_16 metaG | ecosystem: Environmental > Terrestrial > Soil > Vadose zone | place: USA...
GGCCACGTCCAGCAAGGTCCCCCGTCCGGCCGATCCGTCGCGGCTGGACGGGGGCCCCAACCGATCCACCCCATCGCCTACTTGGAGGTACATCATGCGGATCAGAAGAATCCTGCTCGCGGCGATCATGGCCGTGGTGCTCTCGACCGCGCCGGCCTTCGCGTCCAGCGTGCACCTGAAGGGCGGCAAGAACGCCGAACCGTCGTTCACCGACAACATCCTCACGCTGGCCGCGTCCGGCGAGCTCGCCGGACTCGGGGGCGGCGACGTGCTCGTGAGCCTGACGGCCAAGGGCGCGCCGACCGCGACCTGCACGAACCCGGGGTCGGGGGTTCACCAGCCACCCGGACAGAACCCGGCCGAGGTCACCCTGACCGGCACCGAGCCGATCCCGGAGTCCGAGATCAAGAACGGCACGACGCCGTTCTCCGTCGAGACCGAACCACCGGTCACACCGGTCCCGGGCGCGCCGGAGTGCCCGAACTCCAACTGGATCGAGGACATCACTGACGTCGCGTTCACCAGCGCCGTCATCACCGTCGAGCAGCCCGTCGGCACGCTCGTGCTGACCGTGTCCTGCACGTTCAGCCCGTCGACCGGCAACGGCGCCGTCCCCGGCGGTACCGTCAGCTGCACCAGCAGCTGATCCACCTCCCGCGTCCTGCGGATCCTCGGCCCACGGCCCACGGCCGACCATCCGCAGGACGCAACCATGCACGGCGTCCGGACGTGGGCTGTGACCTGCGGAATCACAAGATCCCGGGTGCTCCGGTGAGTGGCGCGCTCGGAGGGATTCGAACCCCCAACCTTCAGATCCGTAGAGACCAGCTACCCGCCGACAGGAGGGGTCGCGAGCGTGCAGGAGTGTCGGCAACGAGGACTCTGGTGGACTCTGACAGCACTGGTTAACGGTGGTTGATGCCCGAAGCGATGCCCACCGGCCGGTCCCTCGCGACCGTTCCCCAAGTACATCGAAGGCGGTCGGTGTAGCCCTGGGCGAGCATGCTGCCCAGCATGCTGAGCCCGGCGATGGCCGGCCAGGCCGCGACCAGACGGTAGCCGGCGTCCAGATCCGTGGGGCGCCGAGGGCCTAGGTCGGCGGCCCGGACGACCAGGCCGAGGTGATCGGGACACGGTGCCCGGCCAGGATCATCGGCCGTGGGCCACGATCCGCTGGATGCACCAGGTTCGGCGACGTGCCGGACCGCTACCAGCCGGTCGGTTGCTCGGCGGCATGCTCGGCCAGGCCAGATCGTCGGTACGCGGCAGCTGGACCGGCTCGCTGGCAAGCGCGGTGAGCAAGCGGTCGTAGGTCATGCGTTGTGACGGCGGGCGGTGCGGTCCATGACGCGGAGATCGGAGGATCGCGGCGCACTGCCGCCCGGCCATCACGCGGTGCGCGCCCCGGTTTCCACTACCTGCTGAGGCAAGCCTGGGCCTGACCCATTTTACGGACATCGAGCTCAGCCTTTACGGACGTCGAGCTCAGCGGCGTTCGAGCCTCCGACTCACCGTCTGACGGGTCGTGTCTCTCAGCAACTGAGGACGAACCAAGAGCGCCGCATGGCGTGAGCTCTTGACCCCGGTCACGGTCAGTGAGCCAATAGACTAGCTCGGGGATTAATCACGAGTGTGGGGGGAGACCACATGTACGACGACATGTCCAAGCGGTCCAGATTGACCGTGGCCATCGCCATCCTTGCCGCCGGCCTGCTCGCCCTGGGCGCCGGGCTGGCCAGCATGTCGGCGTCGGCCGCGCCGAACCCGCCGGGGAACAACGGCACCATCAAGATCGAGGAAGAGCCGCTCACAGATCAGCCCAACAACGAGCCACACGTGGACTGCATCTTCCTGGTGGAGTTCCGCGGCTACGACGAGGGCGACCTCGACGCCACCGTGACCTTCGAGCTGCAAGCGCCGACTCTCGACGGGTCGATGACGGTGTTCGGCAACACGAACCCGTTCATCGGCGAGGACCCAGCCGGAGGTGCGGTCGACCTCGACGCCGCCGAAGAGTACCGGCTCGACTTCGGAGGTGCGCCGCACCCGATCCAGGGCTACCACGTGAAGGTGACGGTCCACGCGGAGGGCTCGCAGGGCGCCGACACCAAGTACAAGGTCTTCTGGGTGCAGCCCTGCGAGGCCCCGACCCCGACCCCGACGCCCACCCCGACGCCCACCCCAACGCCAATCGAGACGCCAACCGAGACGCCGACGGGGAGCTGACCCGACACCAGTACGGCCGACGGCCCCGCTGAGCGACTCCCCACGAAGCGCACGGCGGGGCCACGACCGCGTGTTGCATTCTGGGACCAACGGCTGGCGGACCCACGCGAACGCTGATGTGGAGTGGCTGGGACTCGAACCCACGACCCAGGGATTATGAGAGCCCTCCTCCCACATACTCCAGCCAACTCCAGGCGGCAGGAGCCACGCCGCCAACCTCACCAGCCGCCTTCTCCACGCCTGGTCGACTTCATTTCGCGTCACGAATGGTGTCACGCCGGGTGGGCCCTTGCGCTGCGTGAGCGGCGTCCGGGCGGAGCGGTCATCGCGGCGCTGCTTGTGGCCGAGCCGGTGCGCTGGCCGCAGAGCTGTCGCCGTTGGCTGGACCGTCCGTTGCACCGGACGGCCCGGCCTACCCGAATTCGCCGAACGCAACGGACGCCTCGGGAGCATGGCGCCGGAGCGCAACCCCGGTGCCGCGTAACAGCCTCCCACACGACGCACCGAGCGAGCGGTCCGTTTCGGACGGCGCGAGACACCCCCGATCGCATCAGCGCAGGTCACGGCCGCAATCCGCCCGGCGGACGCACCAACGCAAAAGACGCACCAAGACAAGTCGACCCTGAGCCTGTACTCGCGAACGGGCCGGGACTACCGTCATCCACGGTTTGCATGCTCGTGCATTTGCACGCCCCCGGACCGGGCAGACGGCCCCCTCGGGGTGGAATCAAGAGGTCGTCCAGAGCGTTCATGGCTCGACAGTACGGCGCGGCAGGCCCGCGCCGCTGGCCCACTCCCGCCCCACGATCATGGGCCAATCACCCGCCCAATTGGCCCATCGAGATCGCCGTCGAATGGCCTACGGATCGCGGGCCAGGACTGCGTAGGGTCGAGTCGAACCAGCACAACGACCATTGCAAAGGATCTTCATGCGTGCCATCACTGTCCGGGACCGCGAGGCCGACGGCTACGGGCTGTCCGTGACCGAGCTGCCCTACCCCCGCGCCGCTGAGAATGACGTCATCGTGCAGGTCCACGCCGCCGGCTTCCTCCGAGGCGAGCCGGATTGGCCCGGGACCTGGACCGACCGCGCCGGCCGCGACCGCACGCCAAGTGTCCTCGGCCACGAGCTGTCCGGTGTGGTCGTGGAGCTCGGCTATGGCACCACCGGTCTGACGGTCGGTCAGCGGGTCTTCGGGTTGACCGACTGGGCCCGCAACGGTTCGCTCGCCGAGTACGCCGCCGTGGAGGCCCGCAACCTGGCTCCGCTCCCCGCCGACGTCGACCACATCGCCGCGGCCGCTCTGCCGATGCCCGGTCTGACGGCCTGGCAAGCGCTGTTCGACCACGCTCACCTCCAAGCTGGCCAAACCGTCCTCATCCACGGCGCCGGCGGCTCCGTCGGCTCGGTCGCCGTACAACTGGCCCGCGAGACCGGAGCCCACATCATCGGCACCGGCCGGGCTTCCGACCGGGACCTGGCCGGCACCCTGGGCGTCCACGAGTTCCTCGACCTGGACGGCGACCGCCTCGAGGACGCCGGCGAGGTCGACGTAGTGCTCGACGTGATCGGCGGCGAGATCCGCGACCGTTCCACCGCGCTGTTACGCCCCGGCGGCACCCTCGTCACCGTCGCCGATCCGCCGACCATCCATCCCCGCGACAGCCGGGCAATCTTCTTTGTTGTCGAGCCCAACCGCGAACAGCTGGCGCAGCTGGCCGCTCGCCTCCGCGATGGACGGCTCACACCGCTTGTCACGGCCGTCCGCGACCTGGCCGCCGCCCCCGCCGCCTTCGCAGAGCGCACGCGCGGCAGGACCATCATCACGGTGAAATGAGGTAGTTTGCCGGGACGCCCGGGACATATGAAGGGCACCCATCCGGCACGCCCGCACGCTCAGCGGATGCCGCGGACGTCGTCCGCGGCATCCGCACCATCCTGCGCCGCCTCTGCTCCGAGCAGTCCGATGAGACGGTTCGGCGACTCCTTGTGCACCGCCGCTGACCACTTAGCGGCCATAGGTGTCGGCATCACCATTACGGCACGCAGCACGCACCTTTCCCGATGCCTGAAGGCGGTCTTCGAGCCGACAAGCTGAAGCTCGCGCGTCGCGCTGCTATGCGTGGGCCAGTACCGATCGCCGCCGATGGTCTGGCCAGAGCCGGCTGGCAACCGGGCCCCAGGCTCACAACGGCGCTCGGATTCATCGGCTGGTCCGGCGCTCGCGGCCAGATCCAGTGGCATACGCCGAGCTCGGCAGCCTGGCACGGTCACAAAGACGTGTACTCAACCTCGACCGGAACCTACAGCTACACCTACACCACCGATGCCACCCGCGAGTACCGCGTGTTGCTGAACGCTGTCTCGACCATCTGGGAATCCACCAGTCCCGTCGTCCGCCGCTAACGGTCCGGAAGCCGATATCCCACAGTTGGTAGCTCCCTGGGGCGTGGGGGCGAGCTAGTTCATCGCCGCTGTACCTCGACCGCGGGACGCTCATGGTCGAGCGCGTGTCCGACGAAGCCGGTAACGGGCAGTGCCGTATGGCACCTGGGGCGTCGTGAGTGGGAGCTGCCTGTCGAGATCGAACCGTCGACCTTCTCATTACGAGGAGGAATGACAGCGCCTCATACGGCCCCTACCAGCAACGATGCTTACACGGGTGGCCGCACCACGCCCGCTGAGCCCCACGGATTGCCTCCATTTCGCACCACGAACAGCACCACGAGCTAGAAGGCGCGGCTACCGGCGACACTCCACCCTCGGCTACCTCAGCCCCACCGCGTCGAGGCCACCGCCGCTGGCCGAGGCTGCAGCCCGGATGCCCCTATCACGGCGGGCCCGGCAGGCGGTTTGCACTTCCTTACGTCGGTGCAAGCTGCCACAACCCTGGCAACGCGCACGCCGGCGACGAGCCTCGACGGTTCCTCATCTCACAATTCTGTCGGTGCGGAGCCGGAAGCCCGCTCCGTCCTGCGCGGCGGTGCAACAAACCTTGCTTACGTGGCATCGAAGAACTAGAGTCCCGCCGTCAGCGCCGCCGGCCGACCGGCCACCGGCGCTTCCTGAGAGGCCCTCCGCCCATGGTCCGTCAGCGCCGCGCCGTCGCAGCCGCCCTTGTCACCGCCTTGCTCGTAGCCGGTTGCGGCGACTCCGACGAGCCGGCCGCCACCAGCTCTGCCAGCCCCAGCCCGACGCCGTCGGCCACCTCGTCCACCCCGACGCCGACAGCGCTGGCAGCACTGCCGGCCCGGACGATCGTGAAACGCGCCGAGGCCGCGCTCAAGGCGGCCGAGACCCTCCGGCTCAAGGGCACCGTCGTGTCCGAGGGCGAGTCTGTCTCGATCGACCTGCGGTACGGGAAGACCGCAACGGCAGGCTCGGTCGCCATCGGCGGCGCCAGCGTCGCGCTCATCGTGATCGGCAAGACGGTCTACGCCAAGCCGTCGGAGGCGTTCTGGCGGCAGCAGCTGCCGTCGGCGCAGGCGTCCGCCTTCATCGAGCTGGTGCGCGGCAAGTGGATCAAGGCGCCCCTGACCGATCGGCAGTTCGGCTCGTTCGGCCAGTTCGCCGACAAGGACGGCTTCACCGCCGGATTGTTCGAGGACGTCAAGCCGAGGCTCAAGAAGACCGGACCCAAGCTGATCGACGGCGTACGGTGCATCGGGGTCGACGACGGCGACGGCATCCTGTGGGTGGACAGCTCCAACGCCCGTCCTGTCCGGATCAGCGCACCGGCCGGCTCGAAGGACCGCGGCACGTTGAGGTTCAGTGAGTACAACGCGGTCACGGAGCCCAAGGCGCCGCCAGCGGAGCTGGTGATCGACTCCAAGAAGCTCGGCAGCTGACCGTCCCACGCCCTGAACTGTCGCTCCGCCGACAGCGCGCCTTCGGGACGGTAGGTGACTCAGTTGGCTGCTTCGAACGCGGCCAGAACCTCACTGGGCACTCGGCCGCGATCGCGCACCTGGTAGCCATTGGCGCGAGCCCACTCCCTCACGGTGCGAGTGTCGGCAGCGACCTCGGTGCGGAACGGGCGGCGGCGTGAGCCCTTGAGCGGGCGTCCGGCATCCACGTACGGCCGCAGGGCCTTGCGAAGCATACGCGCGTTCTTGGCTTCAGGTCGATCTCGTAAGAGTTGCCGTCGAGGCCAAAGGACACCGTCTCACCCTTGCCGGACCGAATCTCCGTGCCGTCGATGTCGTCGGTGAGTTGGACCTCAAGACGCTGCGCCATGTCGCACCTCCAAATTGTGCGAGGTAAGGATACGACGACGTTGCAGTCGGCAACTATCGCGCTATCCGGTCACCGGTGGCGCGTGAGGTGGGACTCGAGCCCGCGACCCAGGGATTATGAGAGCCACGGCAACTCCCCCACCAGTCAACTCCAGGCTGCAGGAGTCGGCCGGACGTCCTCTTCAGTCCACTTTGGCAACGCTGTTCGACGCCGTTTCGCACCACGACCGGCACCACGCCGAGCACGGGCGAGACCATTCTGCGCTGCTCAGCGATCGCGGGTAGTTGATGGCTGTTCGGGGGTAGCTTGGGAGCGCCTCGGGGGCGCGGCACGGCCGGCCATGTCGGCCGTTAGCCCTGTGCTTGAGTGTGAACAGCCCGTGGAGCCGGAGGGCGATCGAGAACAGTTCTTCGGCTGCCGCGCGGACTTCCTCGTCGCTCATGGCGTCGATGCTGGCGCTGTAGACGCCCTGACCCTCTGGCGGCGTGTCGACCCTCCGCATTCGTGCGTGGAACCTCTTTACCTTCTCGCCGAGCTCGGTGTCGAGCCTCGCACCGCTCCAGTCCGCAGCGCGGTTGACCTGGGATGTGTAGGCGTTCTTGGGGCGCTCGCGCAGGTTCCCCTCTCCAGTCGCCATGCTGTCGAGGCCTAGGTGGAACTTCTCCCAGGCGTAGTCGAGGTCACTCACTTACGTACTCGCTTTCCGTCGTTCGTTGGGACCCACTGGCCACGAGTGCCAGTGTCCACCACCAGCATCACGCCTGCCCCAGTCCCCGACAGGTGCCAGACCCAGGCCAGCGCGGTGCGGGTCAACGGTCGAGCGCGGTTAGCTCGATCGCGTGGGGCGGCCGGAGGCCCGGCCTTGACGCGAGCCGCGCTGGCCGGAGAATCGGGCGGCAGGGGGTGGCGCAGTTCGTGTTTCCAGCTGCTATGCCAGGCCCGTCGAGTTCGTCCGTGGCTCAGCGTTGTGAGGAGGTGTAGGTGTCCGCGTTGCCTGGCGGTGCGGCCGACAAGCTGGGCGGTCGCTTCGAGGATTGGTGGACCCTGATCAGGGTTGCCGACCTCTTGAGGGGGGCCGCGACCGTGTTGCGGCTTGAGCCGCCGGGTGTGGAAGGTGCTGGCGTTGAGTTTTGGGTCGACGAGCAGTCAGGCCGCTGGTGTGAGCAGGTCAAAGATGCGCCTGCCGGTGGCACCTGGACGCTTAGACGCTTGATCAGAGAGGGCGTGCTCGGATCGATCGCAGGTCATCTCGCGGCGGGGCACCAGATTCGGCTGGTGGTGTCGACGCCTGCGAGCGACCTCGACGCGCTCGCGACCCGCGCCCGCGCGGCTACGACGGTGAAGGAGTACCGCATCGTCCTTCAGAAGTCACAGCGTGAGAAGCTGGGCCAGCTCGCACGTGGTTGGGGAGTTGACGAGACGACAGCCTGGGAATGGCTGCAACACATACATGTCGAGCACCACTCGCCTGCTCAGCTTCGCCGGCTGCTGGCGATGACCTACGAAGCACTCGTGCAAGGCGATCCCGCTGTCTCCGTCGCCGTCCTGCGTGATTGGCTCGACGACGCACTGCACCAGCCGATCAACGGGCCGATGGCGTGGGCATTCCTCAACGGCAAAGGTCTGAGACGACGGGAACTTTCCCAAGACCCGTCAGCTCTCGCTTCCTTGACCGCCAGTGTCGAGCGTCACGACCGAAGGCTGCGGGCAACACAGCCCGCATTCGGCGTCGTCCAGCGGCCCGAGACCGAGGCATTGATAGAGCTGGTGACTTCCTCCGAGCGGCCGGCAGTGGTCGTCGTGCACGGCCATGCCGGGTCGGGCAAGTCAACGACCGCATTCGCTGCCGTCCATCAGCTGCATTCCGCGGGGTGGTTCACGGCGGCCGTCAGCTTGGATGCTCTGCCACCTGGGACGCGCACGGCGAACCAGCTCGGTGCGCATCACGATATCGACGGATCGCCGGCGCTCGTCCTTGCCGGCGTAGCGAACGGCGAGCGCGCGGTCCTCCTGGTCGACCAACTGGACGCGGTCAGTGAGTACAGCGGCCGCATGCCGGATGCCTACGATGTGGTGACTGAGATTCTCGAACAAGCTGAGCAGGCACCGAATCTCACAGTCCTTTTAGTCGCCCGGACCGTCGATCTTGAACAGGACCGTCGGATGAGGGCCCTGGTCTACGACCAGACCAGGACTGCGACACTCGCCGTCGGAGAGTTGATCCGCGACGCCGTGATCTCGGCGCTTCAGAGGTCCGACGTTGACGTTGAGTCCGTCGACGCCACCACCTTGGCCATCCTGGTCGTACCGCTACACCTTGCCGTCTTCCTACAGCTTCCACAGGATCGGCGCAGCGACCCGCACGCGAGCCGGACATCACTCTATGACGCTTACACGAGTGATCTACGACTGCGGCTCGAGCGTGACGTTCCAGGGCTGGACTGGTCAGGCATCACGGGTGTGCTCGTGTCGACGATGAGCGACCGCGAAACGCTTCACGCTCCTGAGTCCGTGCTCGACCTCTACCCGCAACGCCAAGTCAGTGCCTTGGTATCGGCCGGCGCGTTGGTACGCCAGCAACGGACGGTCAGGTTCTTCCACGAGACCTACTTCGACTACCTGTTCGCCCGGACCTTCGTCGACACGGGACGTCGGTTGGCCGCCTTCCTGGTCGACTCGGGCCAGCATCTATTCAGACGCGCTCAGACCCGCCAAGTACTCGAGTACCTCTCAACATCGCGCCGACCAGAGTTCCGCGCGACCGTCCTCGCACTACTCGACAACGCCGCGATCCGTTCCCACCTCCTCGACGTCGTCGTACGCGTCCTCCAGCAGCTCACACCCGAACCGGACGACTGGCGCGCCTTAGAACCTCTCGCGTTCGGCACCTCACGCCGCAGCTCCCAGCTAGCAGCCCTCCTCGCCTTGGGCCCGTGGTTCGACGCGGCTGACGCAGCCGGCCGCTGGGAATCACTGCTACACACCACCGACACCCATGATCTGGCCGCACACCAGCTCGTCCTAGCTGCACGCCACCGGGCCCGCCGCGTCGCAGATCTCATCCGACCATTCGTCGGAGTCTCCGAGAACTGGCGCCTTCGTCTCCGTACACTCGTTCAGTGGTCACTCTGCCCTGACCTAGTCGACCTCACCCTCGAACTCATCGATCGCGGTGACCTCGACGATGTCCGCGGCCCGATCGCTGTGAACAGCGACTTCTTCTCCATGCTCTACGGCCTCAAGGACGACGACCCCGCCGGCGCGGCACGAATCATCGGCGCATACCTGCGCCGCGCGCTCGAACGCGCCCGAGCTGCCGGCGAGCCTGATCCGTTCGAATCGCGGCACATCCCACCACCGTCAAGCGGCGCCGAGAACACCATCACCGAGGTCGCGGCCGCCGCACCAAGCACCTTCGTCAAGGAGGTTCTGCCGTTCGTGGTCGAACTTGCTGAGCAGACTGCAGGTCCGCGGACGAACGGTGGTATGCGATCGGGCGGTCGATGGCGGTGGCGCTACGTGACCCACCACCGTGGAGTCGAGAGGTTGTCCCGGGTCTCGTGGAACTTGAGGTGGCGGTCCCCCGCCTGACGCCTTCCTTGCGGTAGGTGTTGGGCGACCGCCAAGTCGACCCAACAGACAGGGGACCGCTGTGACCAAGCA
>Ga0137375_10012324_pt1 | contig 10126 bp, 9 predicted proteins | sample SagtaG_24_FD_104936 | JGI IMG/M metagenome (GOLD analysis project Ga0137375, IMG submission 104936) | Vadose zone soil microbial communities from Sagehorn Ranch, Mendocino, California, USA - Sage1_R_113_16 metaG | ecosystem: Environmental > Terrestrial > Soil > Vadose zone | place: USA...
ATCCTGAGCATCCGTCCGGCCCCCGCGACCACGACGGCCGAGGACGCGAACGTGGAATGGATCAAGGTCCAGGCGACGCTCGACAGCGATCTCGCGAACTGGCGCCTGCAGCACCTGCGTGCGCTCTGGCGCGAGGAGATGGCCAAGCCCGTCGAGTGGGAGTGGGTCTACACCTGGGGCTCGCCGTCGTTCGTGCGTGCCGGTGAGATCTACCGCATCCATTCCGGCTCGCGCGTGCGCGCGGCGACGCACCCCATCGCCGATGACCTCGTGCCCGGCCGGAAGCACGTGTACGCGGCCGGACCGGTCGCGGCGGCGCGGCTTCTCTGGCGGCGCGGCGATTACGCGCGCCTGGTCGATGCCTTCGGAACGGTCATCGACGAGATCGTGGTGTGGCCGCCGGAGAGCGCGCCGCAGCAGGCCGAGCAGCCCGCTTCACGGCACTAGCCGACTTCGCCTTCTTCACTGGCCGCGCCTTCGCGTTCGCCGGCGCCCTTCGTGCGGGTCGGTACTGCTTCGTCTGCACGGAGATCTTCCGGATGAGCTTCTCGAGCACGGTGACGCCGATGCCCGGGCCAGAGGGCACGAGCATCGTGCCGTCGGGCCGCACGGTGAACGGCTCGCCGATGATCTCGGTCTCGAAGTAGCGCTCCGACGCGGACACGTCGCCGGGGAGGCTGAAGTTCGCCAGCGACGCGAGGTGCACGTTGTGCGCGCGGCCGATGCCCATCTCGAGCATGCCGCCGCACCAGACCGGGACGTGCCGCTCGCGGCAGACGTCGTGGATGCGCCGAGCCGACGTCAGGCCGCCGACGCGTCCGGCCTTGATGTTGACGACCCGCGTCGCGCCCAGCTCGATCGCCTTGCGCGCGTCATCGCCGGTGTGGATCGACTCGTCGAGACAGATCGGCGTCGTGATCTCGCGCTGCAACGCCGCGTGATCGACGATGTCGTCGTGCGCGAGAGGCTGTTCGATCATCGTTGGCGTGTACGCGTCGATACGTTTGAAGAGCGGGGCGTCCGCGAGCGTGTACGCGGAGTTCGCGTCCAGCATGAACGGCAGGTCGGGAAAGGTGTTGCGGATCGCCTCCGCCACGAAGCCGTCCCAACCCGGTTTGATCTTCACCTTCACCCGCTGATAGCCGGCCGCGAGCTCGCGGTGGATCGTCTCGAGCAGCTCCTCGATCGATGGCTGGATCCCGATCGCGACCCCGCAGAGGATGCGCTCGCGGGTGCCGCCGAGCAGCTTCGAGAGCGACCGGCCATCGCGCTTGGCGAACAGGTCCCAGATGGCCATCTCGAGCGTCGCCTTCGCCATGCGATGCTCCCGGATCCACGCGAGGATGCGCTCGCTGTCCTCGGGCTGGTGCAGCTCGGCGGCGAGCAGCGCCGGGATCATGATCTCGTCGAGCGCGTACCACACCGTCTTGGGCGTCTCGCCCGAGTACCAGGGCAGCTCCGGTGCGACACTCTCGCCCCAACCGACGGCGCCCTCGGATTCCACGCGCGCGATAACCCGCGTCTGATGCGTCTCGCGGGAACCGCTCGTCTCGTACGCGCGCTTCAGCGGGAGGCGCAGCACGAACAGCTCGACGCTTTCTATACGCATCGTCTTACGTCTCCTCCGTTCGGGCGGGCCCGGCTTCGCCGGCCCCGCCCGTGCCCCATTCATCGGTGTCGATGACCTCGCCATCGCGCCGTGGCTGCGGGACGAGCAGGTACGCGCCGCGACCGTCCGCGCCGCGAAGGAACTCGACGGCCGCGTAGCCGCGCGCGAAGGCGGGCTCGATCGCTTCGCGTACCGCCAGGCGCCACGCGAGCGCGGTTTCGGGATCGCGCGCCTTCAGCACCTGGAACTGCGCGGGTATCTCGAGGAGCAGATGCGTTTCGTCGCCGGCGGGCGTGACTTTTCCCGGGCGTTCGCCGGCCGCATGCAGCGTGTACGAGATGCCCTCACGCTCGGCCTCCTCGAGCGATGGTGGCGGGTCGTCGCCTCTCAGGCGCTTGTAGGTTCGGTCGTGGCCGATCGGCCACTCCACGTAGACGCGGTCCGACGGCAGACCCGCGTTCAGCTTGTCGGGCATCGGTCCGTAGAAATCACGGTGGTATTCGCGCGTGAACGCCCCGAGCTTCGCGAAGTTGAAGGTGGCATTGCGCGCCTCCAGCGGATCCATCGTCCATGCGATGACCTCGATGCCCTGATCGAGGCAATGATCGCGCTGCGCTTCCTTGAGCGCCTTCGCGAGTCCGCTGCCGCGGTACGCCTCGCGCACGGCGAGCATGTGCGAGTGGTGACGGAAGTGATAGTCGTAGATGCCGACGAACCCGAAGACGAAGCCGGCCGGCCGCTCATCGCCCTCGGCGTAGCCGAGCGCGACGAAGCCACCGTTGTGTGCGACCGCCAGGAGCAGCTGCGGCGGGACGACGACGTCGCCGCTCCAGACCTCCTCCTGGATGGGCACGGTGAGGGTGCACGCGCCGATGTCGCGGGCTGTCTCGATCCGGAACGACACAGGTGCGAAGTATCGCCCGGACCATTACCATCCCGCCGTCATGCCGGTCAGCACCGATTTCCTCAAGAGAGTCTCCTGGTTCGAAGACCTCGACCAGAAGTCGCTCGACGCGATCGCGAACGCGGCGGTCGAACAGCGGTACCAGCCGGGGCAGGAGATCGTCCGCCAGGGTGACACCGGCGTCGGCGCGTTCATCATCCGCTCCGGGAAGGTCGACATCGTCCAGGACCAGAGCGGCCAAGAGGTCAAGCTCGCGACGCTCGGGCCGGGTGATGTGTTCGGCGAGATGGCGCTCCTTGACGAGTTCCCGCGCTCGGCGAGCGCGCGCGCGGTCGAGCCCACGACTGCGCTCGGCATCCAGCGTTGGCACTTCCGCGGGATCCTCGAGAGCCACCCGCAGATCGCGCTCGCGCTGCTGCCCATCCTCACCCGCCGGATCCGCAACGCGGAGAAGCACCCTGAGGCGGCGCGCCACTAGACGCTCGAGCGAGCCCTCAGGACCCGATACCGCGTAGCCGACCTGTCCGCGGATCGGGGATGACCTAGGCTTTCACGTCGTGCCGCGGCTGGTCGAATGCGTGCCGAATGTCAGCGAGGGCCGGCGCCGCGATGTGATCGACAGGCTGGCGAAGGCCATCCGCGACGTTCCCGGCGTTCGGCTTCTCGACCAGACGAGCGACAGCGATCACAACCGCTCGGTGTTCACGTTCGCCGGCGACGCCAAAGCGGTCACGGCCGCCGCGCATGCCCTCATCACCGCGGCGTATGGCGAGATCGACATGCGCTCGCACACGGGCGAGCATCCGCGCCTCGGAGCGGTGGACGTCGTGCCGTTCGTTCCGCTCGCCGGCGTGACGATGGAAGAGTGCGTCGCGATCGCGCACGGCTTCGGCCATGAGGTTGCGGAGCGTCACAACGTGCCGGTGTACTTCTACGCGCGCGCCGCGACGCGACCGGAGCGCATCCGCCTGCCCGACATCCGCAAGCCGCAGTACGAGGGCCTCGCGGATCTGCTCGCGACGACGCACGTCCCCGATGCCGGACCCGCCGTGCTGCACGCGAAGTCCGGCGCGATCGTGGTGGGCGCGCGCCCGCCGCTCGTCGCCTTCAACATCGAGCTCGACACCGCCGACGTGAAGGTCGCGAAGCGCATCGCCAAGGAGATCCGCGAATCGTCAGGCGGCCTGCCCGCGATCCAGGCGCTCGGGTTCGCGCTCACGGGTCCGCCGCGCGCGCAGGTCTCGATGAATCTGCTCGACACGACCCAGACGTCGCTCGCGACGGTGTGGCACGAGGTTGAGCGTCGCGCGAACGACGCGGGCGTGAAGGTGCTGCGCGGAGAGCTCATCGGACTGCTCCCACTCGATTCCGCGCTGCACGTAACGGCCGATGCTCTGAAGCTCGAGAACTTCGACCGGAGCCGCGTCATCGAATCGCACTTTCTGGAATGAGGTTTCAGAGGGCCGCGGTGGGTGTCGCTCTCTCGCAAGTCGGGCCCGCTCCATCGCCCTTCGGACGGTGTCGGTGAGACCGCGGTCTCGGTGCTCGTTCGCGACACCCGCCGCGTCCCCCGTCATCTCACCCGCTGCGCGCGTCCTCGCGACGCGCTACGCGGTCTCATAAGTGGAGGCCGATCTCATCATTCGCCGCGCGCGCTTGCTCACACTCGCGCCGCTCAGGGACGAGCGGCCTCGAGTCGGGCCGTCCGCGGGTGATGTCGGCGCGATCGACGGCGGGTGGCTCGCGTCGCGCGACGGCGTCGTCGTCGCCACAGGGCGCGGCGACGGCTGGCGCGAGCTCGAGAGAACGCCGGATGCGGTCGAGGTCGATGCCGAAGGGCGCGTCGTGCTGCCGGGCTTCGTCGACGCGCACACGCATCTCTGCTACGCGGGCCAGCGTTGGGACGAGTTCGTGGCGCGGAGGAGCGGCGCGGACTATCTCGCGGTCCTGGAGCGTGGCGGCGGGATCCATGCGACGGTGCGTGCGACGCGAGACGCGAGCGACGAAGACTTGATCGCGCTGCTGCGGCTCCGGCTCGCGCGCGCGGTCGCGCTCGGCACGACGACGATCGAGGTGAAGAGCGGCTACGGCCTCGAGCCAGCGGAGGAGCACCGTCAGCTGCGCGTCATTGCCGCGGCGGTGAAGGGATCCCACATCGACGTCGCGGTGACGTATCTCGCGCTCCACGCCCTTCCGGCCGCGCGCGCGGATGACCGCCGCGGTTTCGTGCGCGACGCGGCGCAGGCGGTGCGCACGGTCGCCGACGAGGGGCTGGCCGAGGCCGTCGACGCGTTCGTCGAGAACGGCGTGTTCGACGTCGAGGAGGTACGACCTCTCGCGAAGGCCGCAAGAGACGCCGGCCTCGCGCTCACGCTCCACGCCGACCAGCTGAACGACGTCGGCGCGACCGCGTTCGCCGCGCGCGCGCACGTGCGTTCGGCCGATCACGTCGCGAACGCGTCAACCGAGGGGCTTCGCGCGCTCGCGTGCGCCGCGATCCCTGCGGTGCTGCTACCCGGGAGCGCGTTCTTCGTCGGCTATGCGCCACCGGATGCGCGACGGTTCCTCGCGGCCGACGTGCCGATCGCCCTCGCGACGGACCACAACCCAGGGACGTCGCCGCTCGAGGGGATGCCCACCGCGATCGCGCTCGGCGTCGTGCTGTGCGGCCTCACGCCGCACCAGGCCATTGTCGCGGCGACGATCAACGGCGCGCACGCGCTCGGCCGCGGCGGACGCACGGGCGCGCTGGTCAAAGGTCGCCGCGCGGATCTCGCCCTGCTCGACACCGACGACGAACGCGAGCTCGCGTATCGCCTGGGCGGCCCGATCGTGCGCGAGGTCTACGCCGAGGGACGCCGCGTCGCCTGACTAAAGCGGCGTGTCCACCAGGATCAGGTCGCTGTCGCGCTCGCCGCGGAAGGTGAGCTCTCCGGAACCGAGCACGTATGCCGCGTCTCCGCGCGACACGCGCTCCCCGTTCACCGAGACGATCCCGTCGACGACGTAGAGGTAGCCGCCACGTCCGCCGCCGATCTCCTGGCGCAGCTCGTGGCCGGCCGACAGCCGCGACGCGTACATCGAAACGTCGCGGGCCACGGTGAGGCCCTCGCCCGCGGCGCCACTGGGCTTGAGGAAACGGAGCAGCCGATCGGTACGGTCGGCGTTTGTGTACTGCTGCTGCACGACGTCCGGCTCGAGGCCGCGCTGCGCCGGGATGATCCACATCTGGATGAACTCCATCGGCTCGGTCTTCGAGTGGTTGCGCTCGGAATGCTCCGCGCCGGAGCCGAGGCGCATCCGCTGAACGCCTCCCGGCTCGAGGACGCCGTCGTTCCCAAGGCTATCGGCGTGCTCGAAGTGGCCCGACACGACGTAGGTGATCCCCTCGATGTCGCGGTGCGGATGCATCGGCCACTCGGCGCCGGGCACGAGCGTGTCGTGGTTGAAGACGCGCAGCGTCCCGATCCCCATGTTGTCCGGGTCGCTGTACCGGTCGAACGAGAAATGCCAGCGCGCCTTGAACCAGCCGCCGTCGATGCGATAGATGGATCGCTCGGGCCGGATCCGTATCTCCACCTCCGGCCAGCGTACCCCGGCGCGCTGAGGGCTCGCCTCTTCAGGCGCCCGGATGCGCCCCCCGATGAGGTGACATCGAGCGGCGCATCCAGGCAAGCAATGAGGAATGACCTATGGAGCGGTGATGAGGAACGCGAAGCGGAAGATCGGCAGCGGCTCTCCCGGATGATCTGCCAGAGCCGTGAGCTGCGGCATCTTGTAGTTCGCCGGCCGCGTCTCGCTGCCCTGGTAGATGCCGGGGTACATGTCGATGTAGTGCCATCCCGGAGCGCCCGACACCGTCAGATTGACCGTGATGTCACCGGCGCTCTGGAACGCGCACGAGTAGCCGGCGAAGGCGTTGTCGTAGACCAGGTGATAGATCTGCTCGGTCTCGGTCCACCCCACGCCCTTCAGGTGCACGGTCGTCTTCGTTCCCGAAGGCCCGCGCTCGACCGTGAGCGGCAGCGCGTGCGCCTGGATGTAGAAGCTCGTCTTCGCGACGACGGAGTCGCCGATCTTCGCCGCGATCTCGTGCGTCCCGCCGAGGTCGTCCGGCACCGCGAAGCCGAACACGAACGCGCCGCTCGCGTCGGTCCGCGTCTTGCCGATCGTCCTCGTGCGCTGCTCGAATCCGGTCACGGAGCGGTTGCCGACCATCGTCGTCCAGGTGACCTCGACGTCGCTGTAGCCGGGAAGGTCCTTGGCGTTCAGCGCGGCGGGGCCCCCGACCAGTCCACTGCCCGGATTCGTCCAGATCCCCTTGTCGACCGGCTTCGGCGGGATCGGCGTCGCGCCGAATCCCTGCTGTGCCGCCGGCGCGGGCATGACCGCCGAGCCATCGGTGACGGTGAACGGGATGTGCGGGAACGGGCGCGATGCGACGACCGGCTGCTGCTGCGGGTTAAGGTAGGGAGCGCGGAATTCGCTGTGGCCTAGCGTGATGTAGTGGGTGCCGACGGCACCGGTTGCCGGGATCACGACCTTCGCGTATCCATCGGTCGTGATGCTCGACACCCAACCCGTGTACGCGTTGTCGTACGCGAGCTGGAAGCTGTTCTGGTACGACTGGTAACCGATGCCGCGCACCTCGACCGTGATCGGCGTGCCGACCGGTCCACTCGTCGGGCTGATGCGCGTCTCCATGTCGACGTCGAACAGGCTCTTGTTGCGGATCACCTTGTCGGCGTCGACGACCATGACATCGTGCGCGTAGCCGAATCCTTGCGGCACCGCGAAGGTCATCTGGAACGCGCCGCCCGCGTCGGTCGTGACGGTCTGGAGCGGCGTTTGGACCGGAGTGTACTGCCGGCCCACGTACTTGCTGCGATCCTCGGACAGCTTCCACGCGCCCTTCGCCGTCGTCCAAACGACGTCGTAACGCGTGGCCGGCTTGAGGCCGCTCCCGGTCGCCGTGACCTTGGTGTCCCACGGTCCGTGAGCAGGCTGGAGCGAGATCTTGCCAACGATCTCGAGGGGCTGGGCCGACGCTTGCGCGGAGGCGGTCGCCGCCGCGGACGCGGCGGGGTTGGGCGTTGCGTCCACCCTGGGGCTGGGCTCCGGTGCCCTGGATGCGTTGCCGCACGCGGAAAGGATGGCTGCGATGGCGAACGCGACGGCGATACGCCTCATTTCGTTACCTCGCTCCTGCGGGGACCACCTGGAGCTGTGCCGCCGGCACCTTGAACTGGTCCCAGGTGCCGATCGCGCCGTCCAGGTTGATCACCCTGATCTGATAGTTGAACGCTCCGGTCGGGTAGTCCTTGGGCAGGCTGAAGCCGGCGGTCCAGAAGAACTCAGCCGGGTTCTCCTTGGTGCCGCCGTGCCCGCCGTACTTGAACGCCTGTGTCTTGCCGTCCGGCAGTGTCACGTCGAACGATTTGATCGCCTTGTCGTCGAGGGCTTTGGTCGTGATCGGATCGAGCGCGCGGAAGCGCCACACGATGCGCGACCCCTGCGGGAAGCGGCTCTGCTGGGTGCAGGAGAGGTACGTCTTTTCCTCGTCGGTAAGCCCCTCGGGGCTGCGGACCGTGTCGCCTTGCAGGATCAGGAACGTCGCCTTCTGCGGCTGGACGACCGCCGCCGTCGGCGCCGTCGTCGGAGCGCTCGTCGCGGAGGTCGGCGCCTCACCGGTGCCACCTGCGCACGAGACAAGCAGGGTCAGGGCCGCGGCGGATGCGAGAACGCGGAGACGCAAGGTCATGCGGTGTCCTCCTTTGCATTCGTGAGATCTGCGCGCACGGCGATGCCGCGCGCGCTGCCGAACAGTGCGAACGCGATGAGGCCCCAGACCGCGAGCACGATTGCTCCGGCCGCGTATGGGACGAAGCGCGTGAAGGCGAGCAGCGCGGGCTGGTCGCTGCGGTACGGCGGCGCCGCGAGGCTGGCCTCGAACGTCGCGGTGCCCACCGATGGCACGAGCGAGCCCTGGCCCGCGAAGCGCACGACGATCGAGTGTTGCCCGGTGGTGGCTGGCAGATACGTGAGCGTAGCGGTCCCCTGGCCGTCGGTGCGTGCGCTGCCGATCAGCTCCTCGCGGGGACCGAAGAAGTCGACGAGCTCGTAGAAGCGCACGACCGCGTCGTTCACCGGCTTGCCGTCGGGGCTGACGACGCGCGTCTCCACGACGTATCCCTGCGCGACCGCCACCGCGCGGCGCGTCGCGACGTCGACCCGTGCGCCGCCGGGCGGCGGCACGATCGCCGGCCTGGCCGCGGGCGCGCTGTTCGCGTCATGCGTCGGCGCGACCGCCTCGGGCGCTTGCGACGTGATCGCGCCCGCGGGCAGCTGGAGCCGCAGCGGGGCAGGAAGCAGCGAGCGTCCGGGCCCGAGCAGCACGACGGTCGCGAATCCGATCGCGGCGAGCGCGATGAGCATGCGCCTCACTCGTCGCCTCCCGACGCGTAGCTGGGCACAAGCACCACCCCACGCCTCTCTGGCGAGCCCTCGACCTCTTCCATCTCGTGCACGGACATCACCGGGAAGAAGCGGAAGAACACGATGAGGATCAGCGGGATCGCGGCCGCGGTGCCGATCGTGATCGTCACCTCGACCCACGTCGGCGCGTAGCGACCCCAGTCCCACGGCATGATCGGCTCGGCCATGCCCGGGACCACGATGAGGAAGCGCTTCAGCCACATCCCGGCGATCACGAGCCCCGACGCGAGGCACACGCGCCCGATCAGGAACCGTCCCGGCAGCGCGGCGAGCACCAGCGGGAAGAGGAGTCCACCGATCGTGAAGGACCAGAACGCCGGCGCATACGCACCGATGAAGATCGCCTCGAGGACCGGCGTTGTGGCGGCCGCGAGCACGTATCCCTCGGTGAGGTACTCGCTGACCATGAAGTACAGGTACCCCATGCCCAGCGCGATGAGGAGGTACGAGAGGTAGCGGAAGTGCTTCGTGGTGATGAACTGCTGGAGACCGTAGATCTTGCGGAAGACGGCGACGACGATGATGACCGCCGCCACTCCGGAGAGCATCGCGGCGAGGACGAAGAGCGGAGCGAAGATCGTGCTGTGCCAACCGCCTCGGACCGTCACCGCGAAGAGCCAGGCGAGCACGGAGTGCACCGAGACGGCCAGCGGGATGATGAGGACGGCCATGACGGCGATACCGCGTTGCAGCGAGCGCTCCTGCCCGACGGTCCCGCGCCACCCGAGGGCGAGGGCCCCATAGATCCGACGCAGCAGGCTCGGCCGCATCGAGTCGCGCGTCGTCGCGAGGTCAGGGATGAGCGGCAGGTAGAGGAAGACGAGGCTCGCCAGCATGTAGGTGCTGATCGCGACCAGGTCCCACACGACCGGCGACCCGACCTGCGCGTACTGGAGCACGTACAGGAACCGATCGGGCCTGCCGAGGTCGATGATCGGATAGATCGCTCCGACCAGCAGTGCCGCGACGGCCGTCGCCTCGGCGATGCGCGTCAGCGGGGCGCGCCATTTCGCGTTGGTGAGTCGAAGGATCGCGCTCGTCATGGCGCCGCCGTAGCTGATGCCGATGAAGAAGACGCAGTTGATGATGTAGAAGCCCCACGAGACCTTCTGGTTGAG
>Ga0137375_10012328_pt1 | contig 10125 bp, 9 predicted proteins | sample SagtaG_24_FD_104936 | JGI IMG/M metagenome (GOLD analysis project Ga0137375, IMG submission 104936) | Vadose zone soil microbial communities from Sagehorn Ranch, Mendocino, California, USA - Sage1_R_113_16 metaG | ecosystem: Environmental > Terrestrial > Soil > Vadose zone | place: USA...
GGCGGCACCACTGCAATGTTACTCGGCGCGGCCCTCAGTGTGCTCGGCGTCGCCCGGCGTTACATCATGAGCTAGCAAGCGCTCCGATCTCACTAAAAAAGCTTATATCGGAAGTGGCCGTTCCTTTGGACGGCCACTTTGCTTGTACCTAACCCGCCGGATGTAGCTTGGAAAATTCGAAATTACGCCGGGCTTCCGCCCATGTTTGACTCGACCAGTTCTGCCTGTCCGCTTCGGCACCGTTCACGAAACTAGCGAACACTCGAATCCCTTCCGTTCTGGTCGGAAGACGTACTGCCAAAGCGAGCCCCGAAAATTGCAGACCAGCTTCTCTGTCTGCGTAGCAACGTACGTTGATTTGTGGTTGCAGGCCCGAGATAACCTGCGCGATCAGCCTTAGGCTGCGAGCACTTTTGCCGTCGAAACTTCCATTTCCACGGACCGCCCAAGAAAATCGAAAAGGACGCGGATCCGGTCTTTTGCTGGAAGTAAATGAGTAACCACGGCTTCAAGTCCTTCAAAGGCTCCATCGATGATTTGAACCGATTGGCCGACTTTGATGGAGCAATCGATAGTCACGATCTCTTCCGCACCCACTCTCGATTGGAGCGCTGTCACAATATTTTCAGGCAAGATTGCCAGCCGATCTCCAAAATGGACGATCCCTGAAATTCCATGAGAACTCTCTACGGCGCGATGTTGCGTCGAATAGACAAATTTTGCGAACAGATAGCCAGGAAACATGGCCTCTACGAACCAAACCGGCCCCCTTTGGGTCATTCTTCGGAAACGCAGTCGAGGCGAGAAACACTCGACGCCAAACTGACGCCGGAGCGCGGTCGCGGCCAAATGCTCGCGTTTTGGCTGCGTCTTTAGGCAAAACCATACTGGTTCAGGGACCAGCGCGAGCGAGGCGGATGACTGGGTCACACTCCGAACTACGGAATTGGTGATTCCAAGTTCCGAAAAATCGTAAAGTTTTCCGTCGAATTGTTGAGCGTTGCTTCAGGCGAAGGGCAACTCGCCGGCTGGAGTCCGCTTAAAAAGCGCCACATCTACAGCATATTAGGAGACAATCTCGATCAAGGAGCGGCCTAACGTAGCGCTCGACTCACCGTCGGGTTAGGAATCTGCAAAGGGAACCAACCATAATGGGTTTCAGCCGATCGCGAGAAGTTTTCTCAAGTCGTGTGGAGGCCAAGCCGGACGTTCGAGGGAAGCGGCCACGAGCCGGCTAGGAGTTACCCGCAGCATCCTGTTGGGCCGATCTTTTCGAAATAGATCGTCGACAGACATGGCCTTTCCATATCCAAAATCCCGAAACGACAATTGCAGGAAGGAAGACAAACCGAACAGCGTTGATACTCTGAAATAAGTGGGCTTATATCTTGATTGGTTTGCAAATCTATTTATCGGCGACTGCCAAGTGTGGGGAGTTGAACCCGATTAACAGAACTGCGGCAAGGTTCACCACGTAAAAACAGAACGTAGACGATGCTAGCGTGGATCTGCCAAAGATATTCTTAGTCGTTTGGGATATTGGCATGTATCGCCGCTTCTCGCTGCGGCTAAAAAGATTCAAAGGTTTCGACCGCCCACCTGCTGGAAGAAGCTGCGCTTGAATGAACTGCCCCGCTGCGCTCCAAAATCGGACGATTTTCGCAGGCTGCCAAAATGCTACATTAAGGCACCTTAAGTAATTTTCGCGCCTCGCAAAACCTCATTATAAACAATGCACAATGGTGCGCGGTACAGGGTTCGAACCTGTGACCCCTACCGTGTCAAGGTAGTGCTCTACCACTGAGCTAACCGCGCAAATAGGATCGGAAGTCATAACTGATCGGGGACTAGAAACGAGTCAAGCGAGATATCGAGACCACGTGGCTCAACAATATTTTGCGTACGGAGAAGTCGTATCGTTTGTGATACCACTTCGCGACTGGACAACTTCGATGTGCAAGACGACTGTTCGCGTCTCGTGAGTGCCCTGTTTTTCAAACAGTTTTTGAAACGGCCGTTTCGGATCGCATCGATCGTGCCCAGTTCCAAGGCGCTGGTAGAACGTGTCGCCAGCAAGATGGATTTTAGCCAACCACGTGTCATCGCCGAGTACGGGCCGGGCGAAGGAGTACATTCACGCGAGATTGCACGACGGATGTGTCCGGATTCTAATCTTCTTCTATTCGAGTTGGACCGAGCGTTCGCGCGCGATCTGGAACGCCAGTTTGCCGGCGACCGGCGTGTCCGCGTGATTCATGGCGATGCAGCCTCGTTGCCACACGAACTGAAACATCACGGCATCGATTCCTGCGACTATATCCTTTCAGGTATTCCGTTCAGCATCCTTAAAATTGAGAAGAAACGCGCGCTCTTGCAGAAAACATATGACGCGCTGGCGCCGGGTGGCAGTTTCATCATCTATCAAGTCACCAACGAATTGAAGCAGCACGCGACCCACTTCGAAGACGCCGAATCAGAGTACTTCCTGCAAAACATACCGCCGATGTTCATCACTGTTTTTCAGAAGGCGCCTCCGCTCGATCACCGTGAACGTAAGCCGCTTTCTGGGGCTAATTTTAGCGTTAGCGCACACCGTTCGGCATGACGGACAAGCCGACCCGAACAGAAAAAGATTCGATGGGCGAGATGACGCTTCCGGCGTCTGCTCTCCATGGCGCCTCGACTCACCGCGCAGTGCTAAATTTTCCGGTAAGCGGTTACCGGTTTTCACGGCCGTTCATTCGCGCGCTTGGCTTAATCAAATGGGCTGCAGCGCAAGCGAATCATGAACTGGGTCTGCTCGATGCGGAGCGTTCCGCCCTGATCGCGCAGGCAGCTAAAGAAGTTGTTGAAGGAAAACTCGACGACCATTTTCCGCTCGATATTTTCCAGACCGGGTCGGGCACGAGCACAAACACCAACGCGAACGAAGTCATCGCGAATCGATGCGCCCAGCTCGCAGGCAAGCCGATCGGCTCGCGCGAATTGGTACACCCCAACGATCACGTCAACATGGGCCAGTCTAGCAACGACGTGATCCCGTCTGCCATTCATATCAGCGCGGCGGAGCAACTAAAGAACTGTCTCGTCCCGGCTCTCGCAAAATTGCACACCGCACTTGCGGCTAAGGCCAAGGAGTTCTGGAATACCATGAAGATCGGTCGAACCCATTTAATGGATGCGACCCCCGTTCGGCTCGGGCAGGAATTTTCCGGTTACGCGCAACAGATTGCTTATGCCAAAGAACGCGTGCAGAAGTCGATCGAAGCTTTGCGTGAGCTTGCACTGGGCGGGACCGCGGTGGGCACCGGTCTAAACCGTCACGTCAATCTTCCAGAAAAAATGCTGCGGCATTTGAAGCAACACACTGGCATCGCTTTTTACGAGGCAAAAGACCACTTTGAAGCGCAGGGCGGAAAAGACGCGGTCGTTGAAGTGAGCGGTCATTTGAAAACGATTGCGGTCAGTTTGTTTAAGATTGCAAACGACATCCGCTGGCTCGGGAGCGGTCCCCGATGTGGGATCGGCGAAATCCAGCTTCCCGCGACGCAGCCTGGCAGTTCCATCATGCCGGGCAAGGTGAACCCGGTAATGTGCGAATCAGTGATGATGGTCTGCGCACAAGTGATCGGCAACGACACGACCATTACCTGGGCCGGAGCCAATGGAAACTTCGAGCTCAACGTTATGATGCCAGTGATGGCACATAATCTTCTCGAGTCGATTCGGCTGATGGCAAATGTGGTCGATGCTTTCTGCGACAAATGTGTTCGCGGCATCGTGGCGAACGAAGAGCGCTGCAGTGAATTGATCGAGCTGTCCATGGCGATGGTGACGAGTCTCGCGCCCAAGATCGGCTATGATCGCGCGGCTGAAATCGCGAAAGAGAGCGCAAGAACCGGCCGCACTGTGCGCGAGATCGCCCGCGAGAAAAAAGTCTTGCCCGAAAAAGAACTAGAACGCGCGCTGGATCCAGTCAAAATGACTCAGCCTGGTGGAACGGGCTCGGAGTGATCGAGTCGTGGAGCATTGAAACAAGTTAAAAGGCTAAAAGAGTTGCAACGTATCGGCGGATTGCTGAGCTGAATCTTTACCCCTTTTTAACTTTGTAACCTCTTAACTTTCTACCGGCTCAAAAGTATGGTCGCAAAGCTCGAAGGCCCGCAATTCTCCGGCGGAGCGAACATCGCGATCAAATGCCCCAGTCACACGTATGACCAGACGGTGTGCTTTTATCGCGACACGCTCGGGCTACCTTTAATCGAGGAAGAAAAAGACGGCTGTATTTTCCAGTTCGGCCCAAACCGGCTCTGGATCGATAAGGTACCAAACCTGAGTCATCCGGATATCTGGCTGGAGCTGGAAACAAACGACAGCGAAGCGGCCGCGTCTTTTCTCAAAGTGCATGGTGTCACGCGGTGCGATGAAGTTGAGCAGCTTAGCGAGGACTTCAACGGCTTCTTCATTTCAGCGCCGAACGGTGTGATCCATCTCGTCATCGGCCCCGAAGCCTAGCCGAATGAAAACGTTAAGACCGTTGCAACGTTACGGTGGGTGCTATCTTCAACGTCTAAGCTTCTAAGGAACAACTTCACCGTTGAGGGCCACGCCAGCGTCCGACCCACGTGCTCCAGCCGTAAAAGCCCAGTGGCTGCAAACAGCCTGCCGTGGTCAGCGAATCTACGTCAGCTCGGCTCAGAGTGATCTTTGCGTTGGCATCAGTGCCATAATAATCGTCGATCACCATCCAACACCCGTCTGCAAATCTCTTGCCGTAGCATTCGATGTCGCGCCGCTTGGCTGCATCGGCGTCAAGAATCAGGAGACCAATCTTGTCTGCCCCAAGTATTTCATTGACTGCGGCGATTGTTGTCAGGTCAAAGGAGCGGCCTTTGATAGTGGTGACCAATTCAGATACGCGCTGCCTAGCAAGGTTCCGTTCCAAGTCGCGGAAAATGTTGCGTGTACCGAGCCGCTTGTGTTTAACGCTGCCGCCTGGTTCGATGGCAATGAGTTTCTTCCGCATTCCCGAATCGCGTACTCCGAATGCGGCAGCAATCGTGGCTCCACCGATGAAGGCGCCGATCTCGAGAACATTGCCGGAGCAAATTTTCGCAAAGTGGTAAATGAGAATCAGCACGTCCAGATGCAACATGGAATATTTGTCGCGGATTTTTAGTAGCTTCGAATGAATCGGCTCTTGCCGGTACTCCATCAGCGTATGCATCAGGTTCAAGCAGTCGTTGAAATGATTGGCGGTTTGTGATTGAACCTGCGATTTCGCTTTTACAGGGGAACGCGCGGGACAATGTTGACCCATCACTACGAGGTCGCGCTGCACGCCATCAAGTTGCGCTACCGCCGGTAAAAATGCCCACCGCTCAAAGCTCAGACGTTGAAATAATTTCAAGCTCGCCTCGTTATGCCCGAAGATGAGACCGACCAGAGCCGTGATTCCAAGCGAAGGTGCGCGGGCAATCGCGTGTTCCAACAACCGCTGCCCCACACCGTGACGCCGGAATTTTTCATCGACATAAACGCTGATCTCGGCGGTGCCGCGATACGCACAACGCGGCAGGAATTTTTTGAAATCGAGCCAGCCAATCACGCGACCTTCCAACTCTGCGACCCAAAAGGGATATTGCCCCGGTGAATGTTCGCGGAACCACGGCAGTCGGGCTTCGACAGTGGTCGGTTCGAGTTCGGCCGTCACCATGCGCGTTGGCACAGTGGCGTTGTAAATCTCGACGATGGCCGGCAGATCAGCCTCAACAGCATCACGGATGATCATTCGGAAAAAATAACGGTTTGAACCGCGGGCAAGTTAGATAGCGCAGTCGGTATTCGACGTTCACGGCTTGCGTTTCTTCTTGATCGGGCTTCGCGTTGCAGCGGGTGAACTCGTCGGTGCAAGCGTCGAATTAGACGGGGTCGTCGCAACTGGGCTGGGAACGGGGAACGCAAATGTTGGCGATGTTGAAGCAGAAACTGTCGCCGATACACTTGATGAAGGAGGCGCTGTTGTACTCGGCGACTCCAGGGGACTCGATACCGGACTGGGAGTAGGCGAAGGCGGGATGATATTTTCCCAGCGATGCAGCGGTACGCTCGCTCCGCCGATTTCTTTGACGAGTGTTTCGGAGCGCGCCTGAAGCTTTTCCAAATCCGGAGGACCAAATGGCTTGTCAGCGGTATCAGGAAAGATCAGGTAAGTCACCTTGAGATCGCTTACCGGACGATTGTACGGCGTTGAAAGGGTGTTGATCTCTTTTGCTATTCGCAGCGAAGCCTCTCCGACTTTGTCATTAGGCCCAACATCGCCCACCAGGGCTGGATAAATCGAGTTGCCGAAAATGACGAGCGCGTAGTCACCAAGCTTAACCGGATCGCTGCCATGCAGAAACGCACCCGGTACCACGATAAAGGGGTCGGTCGCGCCGATCAGGAAACTATACTTTTTTAACGTGCCGACTTCCGCACGCAACTGAGCGATGATGTTGCGCAGATCACGTTTGCGGGCAGGAGTCGTAGTTGAAAGTGCAAATTCAGCTTCCGCATGCTTCAATCCGTCTTCCGTAGCCGCGAGATATGGATTAGGCGCAGATGCCTTCTTTGGCCATCGATAACTGGTAGACGGCTTGAAATTCGCCGGTGTGCCAGTGCCAACGGGCATCCGATCAGCATCAGAGCCGTCAGCGTCCACGTCCATATCCGCCTGGAGCAGGAGGGCTTTTCGATGCGTCTGGGGATGCTGAAGCTGCAAGACGGTTTGGCAATCGAAAAAGTTATGCCTTGAAAGAAGCATATCGAGGCGGGCGAGGTTTTCGCGTAGCATTCTGACTTTCGTATCGTAAAGCTGAGCGTAGAGCGGCGAAACCGGATCGGGTGCGAGCATTGGCGCCAATCCGGGCAAAAGCGCCGGCAATTGCGGACTGACCTTGGCCAGGTCTTCAATGGTCTTGTTTGGCGAAGGGACTCGTGCCTGCAATTTAAGGTCAAGCACATAGCTGTCTGCCTCGGCCCGATCGGTCGTTGCATCGGGGCCAGGTATCGTCTCGACTGTTGAATGGAGTGTGATGCCGTTGAATAATTTCGCGGTGTCCAGTTTTCCAGTGATGAGGGGCGGTCTCGTCGGAGTGGGAGTCGGTGTCGTAACGACTTCCAACGGCGCAACGTGCTGCAGGCGTTCGAGTGAGATCCAACGATAAACAATGGCAGCGAAGAGCGCGCTGAAAATCACCAGCACCAGCCGCCGCCACGTCCGCAGACGAATTCTTCCCACGCGATTACTTTTTTACCCAGGCCACAATAGCCGCGATGAGCCCGATCACACTCAGGATCGCCATCATCCCTGCAGGCATGACTTTCCCGGTTCGTATGAATTTGGGAACGAACTGCGCGGCGAGTAAAAGTGAGATAATGAATGCAGTTGCCAACCCGATTGCGCGATGTTGGGGAAGCAGAAATGCAGCAACAAGAAGCAATATTCCAGTGATTGATCCGGCAATGATCGACGCCGTGCTACCTGCCTTGACGTAACCGACAATGCCTCCGGCGATCGTCAGAACGCCGAAAGCAATAAAATAGATTTTCGCTGCTTCCATTTAACTACGGCTGGCATTGGTAAGCTAACAGCTCTGCGCTGTCCAGTGGTCGTTGTAGTCGGCTACAGCGGGCTCTAGCCTGCGTCATTGTAGAATTCGATCTGCCGCCCCCCGAGACGACGTATCACACGCCAACCGTGACTTTTTGCAAACTCTCTCACATCCATATCCGACATTTCTCGAAGAATTCGCAACTCGACAGGCTGCGTCACCAGGTACTCGGGCTTGATCGACAGCATCTTTGAGATCTTCACGGCGAGAGCTGGCAGATGCTCGTGCATGGCGATGACTTTCTAACCAGTCGCCGCGGGGCCTGTGGTTGTGACAGTTTTCTTCGCAGGCAGGCGGGGTGGTCGTTTCGGTTTTCGATTCAGAACCCGTCCCAGCGCGCGATGCGCCTTGCGACTCGGCGAAGGACCGCGCGCGCTCGGTTTTTCCATTTCGGAAGAGAAATTGAACCATGAATCGGAAATTGCGAGCAGGCTTTGTTGCAAAACTGGCGCGGTCACTCTGATCGGCTAAGTTTTACAAATGGTTTCGGAAACGATCGAGTTACGCGGGCATATCATTGATTCTCTCATTTTGCCTAAGATCCTGGATCAAATTCTGACCCATTGCGCGAATTTCAAAATCGGCGAAATCAAGATCGGGGAACGACGAGCGGACCAGAGCTTCGCTCGGATTGAGGTGTCGGCTGAAACAAGCGACGCGCTTGACGAACTGATGCTGCGCCTTCGCCAGCACGGTGCCGAAGTGGTTGAGCGTGCAAATGTGCAACTCGCCAGCGCGCCTGCGGACGGAGTTTTTCCCAGCGATTTCTACGTAACGACTAATCAGCAGACGTTTGTTCGCTTCGACGGCAAGGAAATCGAGGTGCGCCCTGCAATGAGCAACAGTGCGATTGCGCTTGATCGAAAAAAAGAATCGGCCCAAGCAGTCAAGTTTTTCGACGTTACCAAGGGAGATGAAATTGTGGTCGGTCATCAAGGGATCCGTGTTGTGCCGGTGCAGCGTTCAACCACGCACACTGATATCTTTCAATTCATTAATACGATTGTTGATGCCGACGAACCAAAATCGGCCATCATTCGCGAGCTCGGTGAGGAGTTACGGCGCGCACACACAGCGAATGGTAAAATCGCGGTTGTCGCCGGGCCTGCAATTGTGCGGACCGGCGCAGGCCACCACTTAGTGCGACTCATTGAAGGAGATTATGTCAATCGCCTTTTCGCCGGAAATTCGTTTGCCGCGTATGATGTGGAACGGGCTCTGTACGGAACCTCGCTGGGAATGAATCCTGATCTCGCCTTTGCGCGAGGCGGACATGAGAACCATCTGCGTGCCATCAATACCATTCGCGAGGCCGGCGGAATTGCCGCGGCCGTGCGGCAAAAACTCCTCACCCGCGGCGTCATGCATGCCTGTGTCCGTCACGACGTTGATATTGTACTGACCGGCGCAATTCGCGATGAGGGACCAATTCCTGGGGTAACGACCGATGTAATTGAAGCTCAAAAAGTCATGCGACAAAAGCTCGCCGATGTAACTCATGTGATGCTGCTGGCAACCGTCCAGCATTCGCTCGCCGTGGCAAGCATGCTCGCGCCCACCGTGAAAACGATATGTGTCGATATCGATCCAACCGCCGTAGAGAGAGCGGTCGAACATCAGCCCCTGCAAGCGGTAGGTCTGGTCACGGACGTGGAACCGTTTCTGCAGGAGTTGGCCGATTATCTTACTGAGGCCCGCATTCGCGAGTAAATTGCCAGTCCTATGCGCGAGCTGCTTCTCTGTCCGCCCGATTACTACGGCATCGAGTACGAGATTAATCCCTGGATGAACCGCGCCCGCGGCGCCGATGTAGCCTTGGCGCAAAAGCAGTGGAAACAATTGCATGCGCGACTCTCGAATCTCGATTCCGAGGTTCATTTGATTCCACCTCAGCCCGGACTTCCCGATATGGTTTTCACAGCGAACGCCGGGTTGACGGTTGGCCGCAAATTTATTCCGAGTAATTTTCGGCATAAGGAGCGTGCGGGCGAACAGCCGTTCTTCGCGAAATGTATGGAACGACGCGGATATGAAGTGAGTTGGCTAAAGGAAAATCTCTATTTCGAAGGTGAAGGCGACGCGCTTTTTGGCGGTGATGCACTGTTTTGCGGTTACAAATTTCGTTCCGACATTCAATCTCATCGCGCTTTGGCGGACATCCTTGGCTGTCTCGTAATCTCAGTCGAATTGGTCGATCCGCGCTTTTATCATCTCGACACCTGCTTTTGTCCGTTGCCAGACGGCTCGGCGTTTTGGTTTCCGTCCGCGTTCGATGATTACGGCCAGCGCGCAATTCGCGAACACGTCACTGGTTTGATCGACGTTTTGCCAGAGGAGGCAGTGCACTTTTCATGCAATGCGGTCGTCATCGGGCAGGATATTGTTTTACCCGAAGGCGCTCCGCGGCTCGTCGCAACGCTTCAAGATCGCGGTTATCGCTGCAACGAATTGCCGATGAGCGAATTCATCA
>Ga0137375_10012329_pt1 | contig 10125 bp, 13 predicted proteins | sample SagtaG_24_FD_104936 | JGI IMG/M metagenome (GOLD analysis project Ga0137375, IMG submission 104936) | Vadose zone soil microbial communities from Sagehorn Ranch, Mendocino, California, USA - Sage1_R_113_16 metaG | ecosystem: Environmental > Terrestrial > Soil > Vadose zone | place: USA...
CGTCGCCGCTGTGTTCAAGGGAATTGAATTATTTGCTGCCAACTTCGCCAACGAAAATGTCGATCCCGGCATTCTGCGAGATCTGAAGAAAATCCGTCGTGTCAACTTTACCGTGCGGCACGTTCACTCCGACGTTTTCAAGATCAGCCAACCAGCCGGAATCGCCAAAGTTCGGCAGTGGCAAGACGCGGGCGTTATCGAACGTATTGGTTCGGTAAAGGAGACGAAGGGTAGCAAACCGAGCAATCTCTTCAGTCTAACGAATCCGCTGATAGGGAAATACATGTTCGGTGAATTGAGCGCGTCGGAGTTCCTAACCAACAAGCTGAGAGTCTGCGCGTGTAAAGCACTCCTCATCAGAGACTGGGACAGACCAAGCGACGGGAGTTGCCAACACTGTGATGCAACCTGGCAAGCTCCCAAAGCCACCAAGCCAAAAGCTTAAATAGAATCGAGTCACGTTTAGTTACGCGTGAACGGGAATCTAGAGGAGAGCAGATAGTTGCGAGTTAAGAAGCAAACTCAACCAGCGGCTCACTATGCGCAGGCGTCGCTTGCCTTTGCGGCGCGTCGATAACGAAAATGTCGCACTCGCCCTGACTGGCGGTGATCGAAAGAAATTCTTTTCCGTCAGGCGACCATTTGGCAGCTATGGTAGGGCGAGCCTGATGCAATCAGTAACGCAATCGGCTACGTCAAGTTTTTCAGCCCGTCACATAATGCCGCGATCCGCGTTTGCCATTCCGGCCTCCCGAAATCCCCGGTCAGCACGTGCAATGCAGGATGGCGTACGCTTGGCCCTTCTTCACTTCCTCCAGCAGCTGACAGACTTCCAATGTGGGGGCCGCAATGACCTCGATACCGCGCCGTTTCGCCTCCGCTAGGACTTCGTCCATTACCGGAAGCGCACCATGGGCGCCGGTTCCGACAAGCAGCCGCTTGCTTCCCCAGGGAATTTCTTCCCCGACCGAAAGGGGCGTGTGGCCGAAGTTTTCGCGGAATTGCTTGGAAGGTCCTTTCTTCCGTTTCCGCACTTTGCCACCATCGATCACCACATCATGCGTGTAGCGCTTTCCCTCGACCTCGATCTCGCCAAATGTGACCAGTCGTGCTTTCACGTCTCAATGCTCTGCTGGCTTGAGCTCCAAGGCAAGAGACAGGGGTCCAGAATGGTCCAGAATGGTCCAGAATGGGGTCGCGTCTAAACTCCGAAAGTTTTGGCTCACTCGCTCCGCTCATTTCGGCCTCTCGGCTTAACCCATCTATGTCGCTCGCACCCCTGCGGGTCCATTGGCGAGCGCGGTGGCGCGGCGTGCCACGGATGTCAGTGTGTTAGAATTCTGGCAGCGCTACAGCGACAAAAAAAGCGGCGGAAGTCGCCTCCCACCGCTTTGTTAATTCACGGCACAGCTTATCGTCCGCTTTGCTGACCGCCTCCTTGTTGGCCGCCGCCTTGTTCGCCGCCGCCACCCTGTTGGCCGCCGCCTTGTTTCTCGCGCTCTTTCTCTTTATCACGATCGCCCTCTTGGCCACCTTGTTCAGGAGCGGTAGGTTTGATCGGTTCATTCGGATTGCGTTCTGTTTCCATAGTACCTTTCTTTAGTTTAGTAGCTGGTCTTCGCGCTTCGCGATGAGACCCTTACGCTACTTTGAAATCGTCTTGGAAGGGCCGTTTGGACTGGAAAATCTTACCGATAACCTTTCGCGCCGTGGTCGTTAAGCTTGCATTGGGGGGGAGAAGTGGCGTCGCCCTTAAACTTCGAAAGCTTTGACTCACTCGCTCCCGCTTGTTCCGGTCTCTCAGCTTAACTCATCTATGCCTGCCACGACGTAGCCTCAGCGGAGGCGGGTCGCTTGCAATATCTGCACGTCAGCCCGTGCCGAATGCTTGATTCCAGCGAGCACGGACACCACGCAAGAGGGACGGATAGACAATTAGTCTCCGAAAAGGATCGATCAGTGCCATATAGAACGGCGTGAAGCGACTTACGCTGCGGACATAGACCCCTAAGTAAAACCGGTAGGCAGTCGCTGTCTCAACGAGGGTGGTCAGTGCCGCAGCGTGGGCGGTCTGATTGATCAACTCGAGGAGCTGCTCGTTTTCGAAGCGATAAACGACGCGGAAAAATCCGTCCCGCGTTCCGGCCACCACGAGTGATCTCGAACGATCGGTATCCGTTAAACGCGCTGCGAATGTTTTACACATAGTTGCGGGCGGCTTGTGATCCCAACCGAAGAACCGTCCAACGAAGAACCGAATGTCGAGCAGCATCCGCACGAGTAGGGAAGGCGTGAATAGCGACGACGATTTCGAACAACCGCACGCATCAAGATTACTGTTGCCTGGCGTTCGTAAGAATTCATCGAGCGTTACTCCGGCGCGCCAACGCGGCAGATCGACGTACCATACGTCGTGAAGGGGCACACTCGTCAGAAACGTGTGAACTCGCAAAGGCAGTTGTTCGAACTCTTCAGTTGAGACCTGTGGCATGATGCGTCTAAAGCCATCTCATAGCGTTGTAGCCGCCTCTCTGTGTCGAGGCGCCTTGGCGACGTTGTTTGCCTGTGAGGCACGGCGACACAGCGCCGTGGCTACAGCAGCGCCCATTTATGAGGCAGCTACTAACGAGACTGGGCGAGGTCAAACTCCTCCTTAATGAACTCTTTAGTTCCGGGCCGGCCGGTGAGACGGAGCCATAGCGGGCCGCCTTCTCTGTCGAAGCGCAGGTCGATATCGAAGAATGGACAGCATAAGCGCTCCTGGAACGCCCATTCAGTTAACAGCTGATACGTTTTGTTATCCGCCGGCAACTCGAACTCGTAGCCATCTGGCAATTCGCGTATGCTCTTCTTCAATTTTAACAATGCAGGCCCGAGCTCTTCGAAATGGCGTTTTCTTACCTCCGGCGACAACGCGAACGCGTTGCAGGCGAAAGGCGATTCATGTTTCACTGATTGGGAGAGAGGGGTTTCGTCTGCGCGAATTGAGCGTACGGAAACGACGTATAGCAGGGCCATGGAAGCCACGATGATAAATACAAATGATGTCTTCATGGCCGCGACGCTACGACTTCAAGTTAACTTTAAGTCAAAGGGAATTTTTAGGGGTCATCTCATAAATGTTGTGCTGCCTCGCTGTGTCGAGGCGCATCAGCGATTTTGCTACGAGTAGCAGCACGGCGACACCCGCCACGGCGGGCAGGCTTTGCCGTGGCTACAGCAGCGCATATTCAGCATCAGGCAGTACCCCGATCCGGACGCCGCCTACTCAGGCAGTAGAAGATCAAATGAAGAAGCTGAACGCAAAGATGTAAGCAAATCAGTTAACCCGCTTCCAAGTTTCCGACAGACCCTTTCCATTTGAGAGAGTGCCTGTTTGGGTGAATATATCTCCGTCCACCTTTACGGTAAATGGCTGGTCCTTACCGATGAGACCGGCGGAGATTTCATCGCTCGCGAAGTCCATGTGTTCGGTGTAGGAGGTTCCGTTCAGAATGTAACTTCCACCGCCTGTATAAAGCGGCTTCCCTGTCTCCGTATCGTAAGCAACAAAAATGAAGTGTCCTCCCGAAATTATCTTGATATCCCGTGCTCCTTTGGGGAGCGGCTGTCCGGAGACCAGTTCCCAGGTCCCATCTAACTGACTCTTCTTTGCGTGGCTGCCGTTTGTCTGTGACAAGACAACAGACACGGTCGCGAGTGTGATTGCAAAAACGAGCAATACCTTCTTCATGACGTCCTCCTCGAATTGTGGAATTCCTGCGAACAGCGCCCAAAAGGCGTCCCTAAGTGCTATCATATGAGTAATAAGAAAAACGCGAGGGATTTCCGTGGCGTTCAGCACGGCACCTCGTTACATTCCAGAGTGGCAGAAGATCTGGCGATTTCCGATGTCGCGCGCGTGTTTGGTTTGCGCACCTCCGCCATTCGCTATTACGAGCAGATTGGGATTCTCCCGCCGCCGATGCGCAGGAATGGCCAACGCCGCTATGACAACAGCGCGCTCTTCCGTCTGGCTGTGGTGCAGCGTGCGCGAGAGACGGGCTTCACTCTGGAGGAAATACGCGAACTCTTCTTCGGATTCCCGACGGGTACCCGTCCACCGAAGCGCTGGCACGAACTCTCCGAACGAAAGATCACTGAACTCCGAGAACGGATGAAAAGGCTTCAGCTGATGGAGACTTTGCTCAAGCGCGTGGAGAACTGTCGCTGCGATGCGCTAGATGAGTGCGGCGAGAAGATTCTGCGACAGAGATCAAGGTAAAGCGCTCGCGTTTTCCTGATACAATCTAGAAACGGTCACTGTTTATGATGGGCCGCGCATTTTTGGTTTTCGTTAGCCTCGTATTGGTTCACTTCGCGTGGGCAGGTTCGTACGATCCGCTTGCTGTCGATCCAAATTTCCATCCGAAGGTGCGCGACCTGACGGTGCACGATGCTGCGCGCAATCGCGATATTCCGGTTCGCATTTATTTCCCGCCTAACGACAAACCTGCGCCCGTCGTTTTGTTCAGCCATGGACTGGGTGGATCGCGTGAGGACAGCAAATTTCTCGGAAAACGATGGGCGGCGCGCGGTTACCTCGCGGTGTTCGTGCAACATCCCGGCAGCGACGAATCGGTGTGGAAAAATGCGCCGCCGGCGGAGCGAATGGGCGCGCTGGGCAAGGCGGCGTCGCTCGAGAATTTTTTCCTGCGTGTACGCGACATTCCTGCGGTGCTCGATCAACTCCAAGCCTGGAACAAGAGCGGCCCGCTCGCCAACCGAATGGATTTAACCCGGATTGGAATGTCCGGCCATTCGTTCGGCGCGGTCACGACCGAAGCACTGAGCGGAGAAACATTGCCCTTGACCGGCACGGATCTGACCGATCCAAGAATTCGCGCCGCGGTCATCATGAGCCCGAGTAAGCCAAGATCGACAACGGCGGAGCAAGCTTTCGGCGCGGTGAAAATTCCGTGGCTGTTGATGACTGGAACAAGAGATACCTCGCCGATCAGCGAGACGGACGCGAAAGCGCGGCTCGAAGTTTATCCCGCGTTGCGCGCGCCCAAATATCAGGTCGTGCTTAACACCGCCGAACATTCGGTATTCGCCGATCGCGCGTTGCGGGGCGTTCGGGAACGGCACGATCCAAATCATCATCGGGTAATCCTCGCGCTCTCGACCGCATTTTGGGATGCGTATTTACGAGAAAACAAGGATGCGCTTGCATGGTTGAACGGCGACGGCCCGCGCCGCGTGATGGAACCGGCGGATGATTGGAAAGCATCGCCGGGCGAGTGAGCCGCCTAGAATCGCGACAACGCGAGCGGCATCTAAAAATTTCACAGCAGCCACGGTTCCTCACCGGCTGATCGCGGTTGTACGGATTGGTCATCACATCTTGGGCTCTGGGCATATGATTTGGCCGATGGCGGAAGCGCTTCCGCCGTCTAACGAATCGCACCAGCTGCGCCGATTAGTTCGATCACTCCGCTGAATTGCGATCTGAGGGGAGCGCAAAAAAGCAGGAATTAAAAAGGCTAAGGTAGAAAGCAGACGCGAAAGGAAAACACCGAACGGGCCCGAGTCCGTGGCATGAACGTTACGGAAACAAACCGTATTTAATCATTAGCTAATCGCAGTTTGCGGCTGTATCCTCGAGCTAATAGCGCAGCGTCAATCGATCGCGCGGGTGTGCGGCCTCTTTTCTCTGCACACTAAACGGCATCATGAATGCTACCGTTGCTCATAAAGATGAGCTCGAAAAATTGCTCGAGAACTTGTCGGGCGACATCGTGGTTTCAAAGATAACATTCGTGGCGTTGCTGGATGCGTATATCACGCGCCTTGATGCAAATTGCCCAGAAATCAGCGCCGGCTTTAATCCGCCGCCAGCGCAAATAAAGGGAGAATTAATATGGAACCAACATTGACTCAGAACTGCGCGCTTTACTACGCGCAACATACAACTTCAGAACTGCGGGCCGCGCTTTTCCAAAGATTTCGCGCGGCGGCCCGCAAGCAAGCGCCGGAAACTCATTGGCAATTGACCTACGGCACACGTTTCAGGCGTCTACCATCGCACCGGGACGACGGCCGCTAAACATACCCGGATCTTCGGCGACACGGCGTTGAGCCAGGAATTTTATCATGCAAATATTATTCTCGCGCCGTTCCGCGCGACAGCTGAAACCAGCTGCCCTTTTTACTTCGCCTAATTCCATCAGCGAAATGATCGTTTGTATTCCGCCCGATTCGGGCGATAGTGCGGCTTATTGGATTACTCTGTTTAACTTCACTGCGCGGTAGATCGTCAGGTGAGCGTCGCTCATTGGTGGTTTGAAACCCGATTCACGGGAACGGCTCTGTAGCTCGGTAGTTTTTCCAAAATCAAACACAATGAAAATGTACGTAGGTAATCTCTCATTTGAGACCACCGAGAACGATCTTCAGGATCTGTTCGAACAACATGGCGCTGTCAACGAAGTCAATCTGATGATGGACCGTATGACTGGCAAATCGCGCGGCTTTGCGTTCGTCACGATGAATGACGACGCGCAAGCCAACGCTGCCTCAAGCGCGCTCAATGGCCGTGAACTTCACGGCCGCCCGTTAACTGTTAACGAAGCGCGTCCGCGCGCAGATCGTCCGCGCCCTTCCGGCGGGGGCGGGAAGCGGAGTTTCTCCGGCTTTCGCAGGTAGATTGGATTAACCGTCGGCGCCCACGAAAATGGGCGCCGTCGTTTTCCGTTAGATCGACAACATGAATTCTGAAAAAGCGATTGTACTGGAGGGTACCATCATGATGGTGCTCCCAGGAACGATGTTCCGCGTTGCGCTTGCGAATAAGCATATGGTTCTTGCGCATATTTCTGGAAAGATGCGCAAACGTTTCATTCGGCTTACAATTGGTGATCGAGTGAAAATGGAAATGTCACCGTACGACACCGCTAAGGCGCGCATCGTTTATCGCCTCTAATTATGGCGACGAGATTCCTGTTCGATCCGCCGCGACGGACAAAACCAAAGGTCGGTTCCAGCATGAAGAGCTTGCTCGTACGCTGTCCTTCCACGTCGAAGCTTACCGATACCGGAAGGACAATCGAAGAAAAGCGCTGGGCAACGGCCAAACTGAAAACACAAAAGTTTACCTGTGTGCACTGCGGCAGCGTTCATACCTGGACAAAGAACGACGTTATTCTGGGCCGGCCGACCTCAGTGAGCCGGTGATCGTTCGAAAATTTTCTCCTCGTGATTTTCCGCATCCCGACCGATCGCATTAATTGGATAACCAGCTCGTTCCTGATCGGTACATTCGTTCTCACGCTGACAGCAGTCCCGTTATACCTGTGGTATTTCGGCGTTAATTGGTTCCAGCTGGTTATTTTTGCAGTGATGCTGGCCGCGACCGGCTTCAGCATCACGCTCGGTTATCACCGTCTCTTTTCGCATATGACTTTCCGGGCGAGACTCCCAGTGCGCCTGTTCATACTCATCTTTGGCGCCGCTGCGTTCGAGAATTCGGTCCTCATGTGGACCAGCGAACACCGACGCCATCATAAACATGTGGATCACGACGAAGATCCGTACGACATCACCAAAGGTTTTTTCCACGCCCATATCGGCTGGCTGTTGTTCAAGCTCTTGCCACAACCGCCGTTCGATAACGTTAACGATCTAAAGAAAGATCCGCTGGTGATGTGGCAACATCGACATATTCATCTCCTGGCGGTTATCGTCGGCTTCGGCCTGCCAACACTGGCCGGGTTCCTGTGGGATGGCTGGGTCGGCGCGCTCGGTGGTTTTCTAATTGGCGGCGTCGCAAAAGTTGTCGTGCTCCAACACTGTACGTTCCTGATTAACTCAGCCTGCCACACCATCGGGCGTCAGCCGTATTCGACGCGATGCAGTGCGCGCGACTCCTTTTTCCTGGCTCTGTTTACGTTCGGCGAGGGCTATCACAATTATCACCATGAATTTCAGCACGACTATCGTAACGGCGTGAAGCCGTGGCAGTGGGACCCGACGAAATGGTTGATTTGGATTTTATCGAAGCTCGGCTTGACCGGAGGTTTGCGTCGAGTCCCACAGGAAGCAATTGAGTCCACCCAGGCGCGAGTGCGGGATTTACGAAGCAAAGTCCGGAGTTGATCCGCCTTCACGCGCGGCCAGGCGCGACAAGTCGTCGAGAGCGGCAGCGTGTTGTTGTTCCAGGATCCTCGATGGAGAAAGCTGATGTGCTACTAACTCAGGCTACCTCATGACAACGATTAACCGCGTCGCTTTCCTGGGAGATTATATGCCCAGGCAATGTGGCATCGCGACGTTTACGACAGACATTTGCGAGGCGGTCGCAGCCGCGTATCCGCACTGCGAATGCATCGTGGGAGCAGTTAACGATCGCCCCGAAGGCTACGACTATTCGGCGCGTATCCGTTTTGAGATCGATGAAAAGGAGATCGACTCCTATCGGCGCGCGGCGGATTTCTTAAACATTAACAATGTCGAGGTCGTCTCGGTCCAACACGAGTTTGGCATCTACGGCGGCCCGGCCGGAAGTCACTTGCTAGCTTTGCTGCGCGACGTGCACATGCCGGTAGTGACAACGCTCCATACTGTGCTGCGCGAACCTAACGAGTCGCAAAGATTCGTCATGGAGCAGCTCAATGCGCTTTCGAATCGTTTTATCGTGATGGCTGAGCGTGGCCGTGGATTGTTGAAAGAAGTCTATGGCGTCTCGCCCGAGAAGATCGATCTCATCCCGCACGGCGTGCCTGACGTGCAGTTCATCGACCCGACCTTCCACAAGGATCAGTTCGGTGTGGAAGGTAAGACGATGCTGCTTACCTTTGGACTTCTTTCGCCTAACAAAGGCATTGAGTATGTCATTGAGGCGTTACCGGCAATTCTCAAGGAGCACCCGAATGTCGTTTACATTGTCCTTGGCGCGACACATCCCAATCTTCTTTTGCGGGAAGGCGAGTCTTATCGATTGAAGCTTGAGCGTCTGGCCGACGATCGAGGCGTTACCGGCAATGTTATTTTTTACAATCGCTTCGTGACGCTGGAGGAACTAACCGACTTTATCGGCGCGGCCGACATTTATGTCACCCCTTATCTTAACGAAGCTCAAATCACGTCGGGCACCCTGGCTTATGCTTTCGGTGCGGGTAAGGCGGTGATTTCCACTCCTTATCTCTACGCGCAGGAGTTACTCGCGCAGGAGCGCGGCATTCTGGTGCCGTTTCGCGACAGCAATGCTATTGCCGAAGGAGTAACTCGGCTCCTGTCCGATCCTGCACTGATGGCGGGAATGCGAAAACGTGCCTGGAAACTCGGGCGCGAAATGACCTGGCCGGTAGTAGCCGGTCGTTATATGGAAAGCTTTCAGCGCGCGCGGGTGCGTTTAACTGCTCCGCCGCGCAAAGCCTTTGCCGTTAGAACCCTGGAAAATCGCCCCTATGAACTTCCGCCGCTAAAACTCGATCACCTTTTTCGGATGACTGACAACACCGGAATTTTCCAGCACGCTATTTTCAACGTGCCGAATTACCGCGAAGGGTATTGCACTGATGACAATGCACGCGCCTTTATCCTGACTTTGCTGCTTCCGGAGATGACCAGTCGTGTGGCGCAACGGGATGTTGAACGCCTGGCCAGCATTTATCTTTCGTTCTTGTGGGATGCGTTCAATCAGGAAACGAAGCGCTTTCGGAATTTTATGAGTCATCGCCGGGAATGGCTGGAAGAGGTCGGTTCGGAAGACAGTCACGCACGAGCGCTTTGGGCTGTGGGAATGGCGCTTGGCCGATCAAGAAATGACGGCCATCGGAATCTTTGCGCGCTCTTATTCCAACGGGGTTTGCCGGTCGTGGAGCAGTTCACTTCGCCGCGTGCCTGGGCCTTCGTCCTGCTCGCAATGCAGGAATACCTGCGCAGCTTCTCCGGCGACCGGATGGTGAATCAGCTGCGTGACCTGCTCACCACGCGACTGCTCGAGTTGTTTCAAGCTAACAGTTCGAAGGAATGGCAATGGTTCGAGACGATCGCTACCTACGACAACGCAAAGCTTTCGCATGCGATGATCCTGAGTGGTCATTGGACTTCGCGTGGCGAGGTATTCCAGGCAGGTTTGCAGTC
>Ga0137375_10012335_pt1 | contig 10123 bp, 9 predicted proteins | sample SagtaG_24_FD_104936 | JGI IMG/M metagenome (GOLD analysis project Ga0137375, IMG submission 104936) | Vadose zone soil microbial communities from Sagehorn Ranch, Mendocino, California, USA - Sage1_R_113_16 metaG | ecosystem: Environmental > Terrestrial > Soil > Vadose zone | place: USA...
CGCGTCGCCTTCGATGACCTGCAGCAGGCCGCTCTCCTCGCCGAACAGGTACTCCTCCGGACCGGTGACGAGCGTGATCGGCACCTCGCCCGCCACCCCCTCCGCCTCCATCTCCGTCAGCGCTCGCTCAAGACGGTCGATCTCCTGTCGGAAACTGGCCTTGACCGCGATGAAGGCCTGGGTGGCCCCGACTGCGAAGGCGGCGATGGCCACCCCTTCGATCACCTGGTACGGATCCCGACGCATGATGGCCCGGTCCTTGAACGTGCCGGGTTCGCCTTCGGCTCCGTTGGCCACGACGTAGCGGGAGTTTCCGTCGGCGCCGCCCTCCCGGATCGAACGCCACTTCCGTCCGGTGGGAAATCCAGCACCCCCGCGCCCGCGAAGCCCTGAGAGCGCGATTTCCTGGGTAGTACCGCCAGGACCCAGCTCCCGGGCCCGTCGGAGCCCTTCACCACCACCTCTCGCCCGGTAGTCCGTGACTGATGTCACGTCAACGTCGGGAAGGATCACGGAGTCCGACATGGTTGGCATCTTTCCACCAGGAAAGTCTTTGGACCCAAGGCCATCCGAACGTCAGGATGTCCCGTAGATCGGGAATGACACAGCGGTAATTCAGGTTGAGGACCACTACATGAGCGATTCTGTCGGCCAATACCTCAACGAGATCGGGCTCGTCGCCCTCCTCACTGCGGATGAGGAGCGCGAGCTCGCGCAGATCATCGAGAAGGGTCGCGCCGCTGCTGGGCGCCTCGACAAGGGCGAGCGCGGCAACGACCTCCCTCGAGCCGTAGCCGAGGCGGCTGCGGCCAAGGACCGGTTCATCCGAGCCAACCTCCGCCTCGTCGTCAGCGTCGCGCGGCGCTACCCCATGCCACCGGGCATGGAGCTGCTCGACCTCATCCAAGAGGGCAACCTCGGCCTCGAGCACGCGGTCGACAAGTTCGACTGGCGCAAGGGGTTCAAGTTCTCGACGTACGCCACCTTCTGGATCCGCCAGGCCATCGGCCGGGCCCTCGACCAGAAGGCCAGCCTCGTCCGGCTGCCGGGCGACCGCTCGGCCAGCCTGCGCGCCGCCCTCCGGCAGGTCGCCGGCGACGGTGACGAGCTCGACGACGAGCACGCTCGACTCCACCGGCTCACCACGCCGACGTCGCTCGATCGCCCGATCGGCGACGACGACGGATCCGAGCTGGTCGACCTCCTGGCCGATTCCACGCCCGGTCCCGAGGCCGAGGTGGTCGCCCGCGAAGAGCACGGCATGGTCACCGACCTCCTCGACGTGCTCGACACCCGGGCCCGGTACGCGGTCGAGCAGCGGTTCGGCCTGCACGACGGACGCCGGCGCAGCTATCGGGAAGTGGGCGAGGACCTCGGTGTCACCGCCGAAGCCGCCCGCCGGCTCGTGAAGCGGGCCGTCCACGCCGTCCGCGAAGAGGCGATGGCCCGCGCCGCCGACGCCGCATAACCCCCTCCGTCCACCCACCCCCAACCGGCCGCCCCACGGGGCGGCCGGTGCCGTTGTTGGACGCGGCGACCCTGCGGCCGTGGCGGGCATGGTCGCCACGGACACTCGATCGCGTTGTCCACGGCTCGTGCAGCTATCCACCTCGGGCGTGGATAACTACTCGCCGCGTGGACAAGTTCACGCTGGTCGTGCCACTCGCGTTCCCTCCGACATGATGCGGGCATGGCTCCCGAGCCCCTCGGTCAGCTCACGGCGGCGATCACCGCGTTGCTCGGCGACCCGGTGAAGGGGATGGATGTCGTCCGGGGCGGCGACGTCGCCGACGCGTATCGAGTCGCGTTGGCCGGCGGACGGACTGTCTTCGCCAAGACCCATCGCGCTCCGCCCCTTGGGTTTTTCACGACCGAGGCCGCGGGTTTGGCATGGCTGCGAGAGGCCGGAGCGTTGCCGGTCCCCGAAGTGCTCGCCGTCAGCGACGGCGGCGACGGGGCACCGGCGGTGCTCGTGCTCGAGTGGATACAAGAGGACCACGGCATCGCGCCCGACGACCGCGCGTTCGGCCGAGCCCTGGCCGCCCTCCACGCGACCGGTGCCCCGACCTTCGGTCGAGTGGACCGGCGCACGACCGGGAGCCGCGGTCTCCCCAACGAGCCGTGCGCCACCTGGGCCGAGTTCTATGCGACGCAGCGGCTCGCGCCGCTGGCTCGCCTCGTTCGCGACGCCGGGCATCTCGGCCATGAGGCCGCGTCTCGCCTCTCGGGCGGCCTCGAGACCGTCGCGGGCCGGGTTGCCGAGTTGGCAGGAGTGCCCGAGCCTCCCGCTCGGCTGCACGGCGATCTGTGGGCCGGGAACCGGCTCGTCGACCGCCACGGGCGTTCCTGGTTGATCGATCCCGCCTGTTTCGGCGGCCACCGCGAGTTCGACCTCGCGATGATGCGCCTCTTCGGCGGCTACGCCGACCGAGCGTTCGCCGCATACGCCGAGGTGACACCGATGACACCCGGTTGGGAGCAGCGGATCCCCCTCCACCACCTCGCACCGTTGGCCGTGCATGCGATCAAGTTCGGCGGCGGCTACGGGCCAGCCCTCGAGCGCGCCCTCCGCGACCTCGGCGCTTGAATGTGCCGTTACGGCAGGCACCAACGCGTCGCGCCGCCGGGTTCGACCGTCGCAACTGCCGTGGCCGCATGGGGAGTGAGGCGGTACACGTGCCACGGCGGCGATCCTGCGGAGGGTGCGCTGAAGTCGGCGGTGAGCGCCTCGCCGGTGTCGTCGACACGAGCGGGCCATCCCTCGGCGGCCCATCGCGCCGCCATAGCCGCGACCGTCGGAGGGTCAGTGACCTTGCGCGCCTCGCCCTCCACCACGGGTCGAACTCGTGGGTGGCGACGCTCACCGTGCAACGAGGGTCACGGGCCAGGTTCGTGCCCTTGCGGGTGCGTTCGCCGGTCTCGAACCAAAACGCGCCGTCGACCCAGAGGCCGCCAATGCCCGTGAGAGATTCCTTGCTTTCATACGGCATCGACGCTACCGACGGCCAGAACTCATCGGCCGTGGCCCGCCTCCGCGAGGGAACCGCTTTGCGTTACGGAGCGGGACACGTAACGCTGGTGTCCCTGTGAGCGGGACGTGGTCACCGTCGTCGTGGCGGGATCATCCGGCCGGTCAGCAACCTGACTGGCCCGACGAGGCCGCCCTCGACCGCGCCCTCAAGCTACTCGCGTCGATGCCCCCGCTCGTCTTCGCGGGCGAAGCGCGGAATCTCACCGCCGACCTGGCCAAGGTGAGCCGGGGCGAGGCCTTCCTGCTCCAGGCGGGCGACTGTGCGGAGTCGTTCGACTCGTTCTCGGCCGACAGCATCCGCGACAAGTTGAAGGTCATCCTCCAGATGGCCGTCGTCCTCACCTACTCCACCGGCGTTCCTGCCGTGAAGGTGGGCCGGATCGCCGGCCAGTTCGCGAAACCACGGACGCTCGCCAACGAACTCGTGGACGGCCTCGAGTTGCCCGCCTTCCGCGGCCACATGGTGAACGACAGCGCGTTCACCGAAGCGGCCCGGACGCCCGACCCCGATCGCCTCGTCGCGGCGTATCACCAGTCGGCCGCGACGCTGAACCTGGTCCGCGCCTTCACCAAGGGAGGCTTCGCCGACCTGAGCCGGGTGCACCAGTGGAACCAGGAATTCGTGCTGAGCAGCCGCGAAGGTCGGCGCTACGACCAGCTGGCCCACGAGATCGACCGGGCCCTGCGCTTCATGAAGGCGTGCGGGTTCGACACCGAGGCCGAGCCCAACCTCCACCAAGTCGACTTTTACACTAGCCACGAGGCCCTCCTCCTCGGCTACGAGGAGGCACTCACCCGCCGCGACTCGCTCACCGGTGACTGGTACGACTGCTCGGCCCACATGCTCTGGATCGGCGAGCGCACCCGCGATCTCAGCGGTGCCCACGTCGAGTTCCTCGGCGGGGTCGGCAACCCCGTCGGCGTCAAGCTCGGACCCACCGCGAGCCCCGACGATGCCCTGTCGCTGTGCGAACGCCTCAACCCGGAACGGATCCCGGGCCGGTTCACGGTGGTCAGCCGGTGCGGGGCCGACCGCGTCCGCGATGCTCTCCCGCCCATCGTCCGCGCCGTCACCGACGCCGGGCATCCGGTGGTCTGGGCCTGCGACCCGATGCACGGCAACACGTTCACGTCCGCAGGCGGGCGCAAGACCCGCCACCTCGACGCCATCCTCACCGAGATCGCCGGCTTCTTCGACGTCCACCGCGCCGAAGGCACCATCCCCGGCGGCGTCCACGTCGAGCTCACCGGCGACGACGTCACCGAGTGCCTCGGCGGTGCCGAGGAGATCTTCGACGCCGATCTCGACGATCGCTACGAGACGATGTGCGATCCTCGCCTGAATGCCCGCCAGTCCCTCGACCTGGCCTTCCGCGTGGCGGAGCTGCTCCGAGCCTGACGGTCATGGGTCACAAATGTTGACCGTGCGAGTCGGGTTTGCGAAACTGGGAATTCCTGATCGGGTTTCTCGGGTTTACTCCGGTCACCGCCATCTCCCTGTCGTCGCCAGGAAGGCTTTGCCATGTTGGAACGAGCCATCGACTCCGCAGCGCTCGCCGACATCGAGAAGTTCGAGAACCAGCTCGCGCGCTACCTGGCCGGCGAGATTGAAGACGACGTCTTTCGCGTCTTCCGACTGAACAACGGCATCTACGGCCAGCGGCAAGGTGGCCATCACCAGATGGTGCGGATCAAGATCCCGTACGGGTCGCTCCAGCCCGACCAGCTGGAGATGATCGGCTACATCGCCGACACGTACTCCCGCGGCTGGGGACACATCACCACCCGCCAGAACATCCAGCTCCACTTCGTCGACCTCGAGGTGATCCCCGAGGTGATGCGGCATCTCGCCTCGGTCGGGCTCACTACGCGAGAAGCGTGCGGCGACACCGTGCGCAACGTGCAGGGCTGTCACCTGGCCGGTGCCTGCCCGTTCGAGATCCTCGACATCAGCCCATGGGCCGAGGCCGCGTTCCAGCACTTCCTGCGGCACCCCCTGGCCCAGCGCCTGCCGCGCAAGTTCAAGATCAACTTCTCCGGATGCGACACCGACTGCGGCCAAGCCATGTTCAACGACATCGGCGTCATCGCCACCGCCCGCCGCCATGACGATGGGACCGTCGAGGGCGGCTTCCGGGTCTTCCTGGCTGGCGGGCTCGGCGCCAACCCCCACCCCGCGCTGGCGCTCGAGGAGTTCACCGCCCGCGAAGACCTGATGCCCACCCTCGAGGCCGTGCTGCGGGTGTTCAACATCTACGGCAACCGCGACAACAAGCTGCGGGCCCGGATGAAGTGGCTCGTCGACACGATGGGTTGGGATGAGCTCCAGGCCCGGATCCTCAAGGAGCGCCGCTTCCTGGTGGCATCGTCGAGCTGGCCGGGAGGCATCCCCGAGGTCGTCGAGAAGCTCGGCGACAGCCCGGCCGGGCTCCACGCCACGATCGCGCCCACCCCTATGGGCCATGGCACGCCGGTGAGCCTGCGGGGCACGAGCGCGTACCAGCGCTGGGACGACGCCAACGTCGTCCGGGGCGCGGCGAAGGGAACGGTGTCCGCCTATGCCTACTGCCGGTTGGGCGACGTCACCGCCGACCAGTTCCGGGCGCTGGCGTCGATCCAGCGAGAGTTCGGCGCCGAAGTGCGGGTCACCAACCGCCAGAACGTCGTGTTCCGCGGCCTCAACGAGTCGCAGCTCGCGAAGCTCTTCGATCGGTTGGGCGTCCTCGGCATGGCCGAGCCCGGCGCCGAGTTGGCCCGCGACGTGGTGGCCTGCCCGGGCGCCGACACGTGCAACCTGGCCGTCACGCAGAGCCGGGGCCTCGCCGATGCCATCGGGCAGCGGCTCGAGGAAGAGGGCCTCGCCGACGTGGGCGGTGTCCGCACCAACATCTCGGGGTGCACCAACTCGTGCGGCCAGCACCACACCGCGGACATCGGGTTCTTCGGAGCCGAGCGCCGCGCCCACGGCAAGCCCGCTCCCGGCTACCAGCTCCTGCTCGGCGGGTATGTCGGCCAGTCCCAGATCCAGTTCGGCGAGAAGGCGCTCCGCCTGCCGGCCAAGAACGCCCCGGAAGCTGCGGTCAGAGTGGTGCGTCGCTTCGCCTCCGAGCGCGAGGCCGGCGAGTCGTTCCGGGGGTGGCTCGACCGCAGCGGTGGCGTGGCGGTCATCACCGAGGATCTCCGCGATCTCGACAAGTTCCCGACGCCGGACGAGGCGCCCGACTTCTACGTCGACTACGGCGAGGCCGGACCGTACGTGGCCGAGACGGGCGAGTCGGAGTGCGCCACGTGATCTACGAACCGTCGCCCCTCGCGACCTTGCCCCAGTACACCGACGAGGAACTGGCCGACCTGAACCGCGAGTTCGAGCGGCTGCCCGCGGCCAAGATCATCCAGTGGGCGGTGGACAATTTCGCCCCGCACCTGTCGCTCACCGCTTCGATGACCGACGCCGTGCTCGTGGACCTCGCGGTGAAAGTCGATCCGCACATCGAGGTCGTGTTCATAGACACCGGCTACCACTTCCCCGAGACGCTCGACACGGTCGAACGGGTGCGCCGCCGGTACGGCTTGAACCTGCGGATGATGACCGTCCGCTTGCACGACGAGGAGCTGTGGAAGGTCGACCCCGAGAACTGCTGCTCAGCCATCAAGGTCGGCCAGCTCGACCGGGCCCTGGCCGGCAAGGCGGCCTGGATGAGCGGCCTGCGCCGCACCGAGGCCGACACCCGAAGCGCGGCACCCATCGTCGCCCGCGACCTCCGCGGGTTGGTGAAGATCAACCCGATCGCGACATGGACCGATCACGACGTCAACGGCTACATCGCCGACCACGAGGTCATCGTCAACCCGCTCGTGCACCAGGGCTACCTGTCGATCGGCTGCATGCCGTGCACCGCGCCCGCCACGAGCGTCGACGATCCGCGCTCGGGCCGCTGGGCCGGCCGCGACAAGACCGAGTGCGGCCTGCACGACGAAGCGCTGCTCTAGCCCGACCCGGCCGTCCGGGCTGAGGCTGTGGCGCTCGTGGGTCTGAGAGGCCCTCAAGCACCACAACCCACTCAACCGCCACAGCCTCGTGGCGGTACCCTGCCCGCCCATGCGCGCTTGGTTCCGATGTTGAGCTGACCGGCTGACGCGGGGCGCGGTACCGATCGCGGTCCGGACCCCGACCGCCCTGATCGCGAGCCTGCTCGTCGTCCGTCTGGCGGACGAAACGGTCGCGTTCCTGCCCTTCGGCGCGTTCGAGCGCCTGCGCGTCGAGCTCGACATCTCGTACTCGCGCGCAGCCGCCCTCCTCGTCCTCTACCCCGCCGCCGGTCTGGTCGGATCGGTGTTCGGAGTCGCGGCCGACCACATGAGCCGGCGAGTTCTCGCCGCCGGCGGCGCCGCGGGCTACGCGACCGGGCTGCTCCTCTTCGCGGGCGGTCACTCGTTCAACGCGCTGGTCGTGGCGGTGCTCCTGATGGGCACGGCCGGGGATGCACTAGTTCGCGGCGCCGAGGTCGCGCTGACCGACGTCGCCGGTGAGGACGGTCTCCACCCGGCCCTCGCCCGCCAGAACCTCTTCGGCGCGATCGGCGACGTGCTCGGGCCGATCCTGCTCTTCACGTGCATCGCCACCGGCCTCGGCTGGCGGGTCGCGTTCGTGATCGCCGGCGCGGCCATGCTCGGCTACGCCGCGCTGCTCGCCGCGTTGCCCCTACCGGACCCTGCGCCCCACGACGAGCACCTCCGGCCCGGTGCCGGCGTCCTGCTCGCCTTGCGCGACCCGAGGGTGTGGGCGCTGGGCGCGCTCATGGCGGTGGCGGACGTGTTCGACGAGCCCTTCTACGCGTTCCTGATGGCCGCCGTGGAGCGCGAGCGGGGCCTGACGCCCGCGGTCACGGTGCTCGTCGCCGGCCTCGGCAGCGTCGGCGCCATAGCCGGCGCCGTCATCGCCGAGCGGTGGCGCCCGGGCGGCATGGCCTGCGCCGTCGCCTTGCTCATCGGGATCGCGGTGATCGTCGTTGTACCGAGCGCGGCCACGGCCGCGCTGGCCGCGCCGATCGTCGGCGCCAGCACCGTCGCCCTGTGGGTCCGCACCCAGTCGACCATCCTCGGACTCCGGGCCGGCCAAGCCGGGACCACGATGGCGGTGGCGTCGAGCATCGCCGTCGCCGGCGACCTCTTCCCGCTGCTCGCAGGCTGGGTCGCCGATCACCTCGGCCTCACCGCCGCGCTCGGCTGCTATCTCATCGCCGCGATCGCGCTCACCGCGCTCGTGGGGGTCGCCCTTGACACCACCCGGTCCGGTCGCTCATGGTTACGGTCGTGACGGAAACGGCCGTCCCCCGGCTGACCGTACCGACCCGCCTGCTGGTGCTCGGGATGGCGCACGAGGACGGCACCGTCCACGCCGCCGAAGTGTTCCCGGTGGCGGCGGCCTGCGGCCAAGGGGCCGAACAGGTGCGGTCGTGCTTCCGGCGGCTCGTGGGCGAGGGGCTCTTCACCCGCCACGGCGCCGGTCAGGGCGCGCGCTACGAGGCGACCGCGGCCGGCGTCGCGGCGATGGGTTCCACGATGGAGCGCCACCGCCTTGCCTATGCCCAGGACGCCGCCGGCCGCGGCTGGGATCGCCACTGGCATCTGGCCGCGTTTGCGGTACCCGAAGCGAACCGCGCCGCCCGCGACGGCTTGCGCGATCGGCTCCTCGAGCTCGGCGGCGCGGCCGTGCACAACGGGCTGTACCTCTCGCCCCACCCTTGGGAAAAGGACGTTCGTGCCGACGCCGAGCGACTCGGCATCGAGGCGCACGTGACGCTCGCGTCCACCGACGATCTCGAGATCGGCGGCATCAGCGACCCGCGCGACCTCACCCGTCATCTGTGGCCGATCGACGATCTCGCCACCGGCTATCAACGCTTCGTCGAGGCCTTCCGCGATGTGCCCGCGTCACTCGACGGCATGCGCCGGCGACACGAGCGACTACCCGACGCCGCATTTCTGCCCGGCGCGTTCGCGATGGCCGTCGCGTTCCAACGCTGCTTCGAACGCGACCCGTTGCTTCCGCCCGAGTTGCTGCCGCGACCATGGCCCGGCCGCGCCGCCCGCGAGCTCCTCGTGAAGAGCCGCCGTCTCGCCGTTCGCATGCGGGAAGCCCACGGCAAACCCGCGCTGTTCCGCGGCTTCGACGACCTCATCGAGAGCATCCCCTGAGGGGCGTTCCCGGCTAGATGGCGGACCAGGATCGTCGAGCCCGGGGGTCGCGGCGGGGCCGTCACTTGTTGGTCGCCGCGCTTTTGCGATCGCACCGAGCCGGCGCGCCAGACCAGCCGCTCGTCCAAGCCGGCCGATATGCCCTGATCCGCGCCGGATGACCGCGGCTTCTCAAGGGCGGCCGGCCGGTACCCTCCGCGCCCGTGGCGCGGCGCGTCGGGCTTGCGATTGTGGTGACGCTGGCCGTCGTCGGCGTTCCCACCCGTGCCGGCCAAGCCCACGAAGGGAACTACCCGATCGTCCTGATCCCGGGCTGGCATGGGCACGGCGACGACTTCGATCCGTTGATCCCGCTGCTCGAAGCGCAGGGGTTGACAGTGCTCGACTTCGATCTCGACGCCCCTGGTATCCAAGCCCTGTCGTACGCACCGACGGCGGCCGGTCAACACATCTCCTATGTCGCGGCGAAGATCGTCGAAGAGGACATCGAAGCCGCGCTGGAGGCGAACGGGTACGACCCCGCGGCCCAGAAGATCGATGTCGTCGCCCACTCGATGGGCGGTCTCATCGCCCGGTTCCTCATCGAGCAACCGGGCGCCGACGTCGACTCGTGGTCGGACGATGGCGGATGGGGCGGCGGCGGCGTGCCCGACCTCGCGGTTGACTGGGCGAGCCGGATCGACGATCTGGTCATGCTCGGCACGCCGAACCACGGGACGTGGGAGGGCTGGGTCCCGAGCACGCTCGGTGGGTTCGGCGACCGCACCGCCACGGGGACGGACATGGAGCCCGGCTCGACGTTCTTACGCCGCATGGGCGACGCCGCGCCTCCCGGAGAGAACTACACGGCCATCGGCGGCGATCCCTGGTACCTGCGCTGGCTCCACGACGACG
>Ga0137375_10012340_pt1 | contig 10122 bp, 10 predicted proteins | sample SagtaG_24_FD_104936 | JGI IMG/M metagenome (GOLD analysis project Ga0137375, IMG submission 104936) | Vadose zone soil microbial communities from Sagehorn Ranch, Mendocino, California, USA - Sage1_R_113_16 metaG | ecosystem: Environmental > Terrestrial > Soil > Vadose zone | place: USA...
GCGAGCGGCATCGCGATCCAGCAGATGCTGCGGCGCGAGACCAAGTTGCCGATCCTGCCGGTGCCGCCGTACAAGGGCGGCAAGCTCAGCCACACGCAGGCGAACACGCCCTACATCGAGGGCGGCCGGGTTTTCTTCGCGCCGGGAGGGTGGCTCATCGAGTTCGAGCACGAGCTACTGGCCTTCCCCGCCGGCACGCACGACGACCAGGTGGATGCCCTCAATATCCTCCTGACCCGCATCTTCCAGCAAGCGATCAAGCGCGCCTCATCAAGCGACGGCAGCGGCCACGTCAGCACGCCAGTGCCGCCGGCGCCGCCGGCTGTGCGCGCCGGCCGCGCACGACAGCTCTAAGAGGCTGTCTAAAAGGCTCCCCGAAGAGGGGTTTGGGGGCCGCGGGCCCCCGAGAATTTCTTTCTGGTAGGTTGTGGCGGCGACACCCAGAGGATACCCGGCCGCCGCTACACCCCGCCAGAAGGAGGCATGGAGTGGCAAAGCCCCTCCATGCCTCCCTTTTTCGACAGCCTCTCATTTGGAGCTACGGCTGCACCCGTGCCTCGGCCTCCACCGCACCGATGTCGCAGGTTGGATCGACTGGCCGGGCGGCACCGCGCTGGTCGGTCGCCGGGCAGCCGAGCCCGTGGTCGATCGCCGGGCTGCCGGGCTGCGGCATGTGGGTCAAGGTCGGCCCACCATTGTTGGCCAGCGGGCCGAGCAGCAGGCTCTGGCTGTAGTGGGCCGGGCAGAAGGAGGCGTCGCTGGAGAGGTTCGAATCATTGGCCGCGACCAGTCCGTTGCTCGTTGTGTAGCAGTTCCACCCCGACGGGCTGTTGGCCACGATGGTGTTCTTGAGCGAAAGGGTCTGGCCATATGCGCTGTAGTGATAGATGCCGCCGCCGTCGTGGGCGGCCGAGTTGCCGGTGAGCGTCACATTGGTCAGGGTCGTCATGCCGGCATCGTTATAGATGCCGCCGCCGTCGTGAGCTGCCGAGTTGCCGCTGAGCGTCACGTTCGTCAGGGCCACCGTGCCGGCGAAGGTGTAGATGCCGCCGCCGTCTTGGGCGACCGAGTTGCCGCTGAGGGTCGTGTTGGTCAACGTCGCCGTGCCGTCCAGGTTATAGATGCCGCCGCCGTCGCGGGCTGCCGGGTTGCCGGTGAGCGTCACATTATTCAGAGTCGCGGTGCCGCCGTTGAACAGGCCGCCGCCGAGCCTTGCCGAGTTGCTATACAGCGTGCCGCCGTCGAGCGCGACCGTCGAATGAGCGTAGTTGTAGATCGCGCCGCTGGTGCGGTAGTCCAATAGTGTGGGTGTTCCAGATGGCACTACTGTACGCCAACAGGGGCGCCGACGGAATGAGAGCGCCGGTCGAGCGGTGATCGATCCGTGATCTTGGAGGTGGCAGTGGGGTAACTAGCTCCAGTCTGGCATGGGGTGGAGCGGCCCCGAATGCGTAGACTGCGCGGGTGGCGGCACAACCGTGATCTCTCCCAGCATCTGGTGGGTATCAGCATACAGACGGCGAAAAAGGGCCAGCCGTTGCCGCCCGCAGCGTACGGACCACGCACAAAACTCCGCAGCAGAATGCGGAGTCTTGTGCTCAAGCGCCTGGACTGTGCTGTCGGAACCCCAGCATGGCGCGCCAGTGGCCCAAAGCAGCGCGTCCCGCCACGGCGCGGTCAGAACAGATCGACGGCCGGCCAATCGGTGATGCGCCCAGTAATCGTCTTCATCAACTGGTCGATGTCCGCGCGCATCGCGTCCAGCCGCGCATCGTCGCGGGAGTTGGCCAGGACCGCCCAGCAGTACTCGTCGTGGCGGCGGACGACGATCGAAGCCGTTCCAGCGATATCGCCGTCGTGCCAGTAGTTGCCGTCAGGATGGGTGTGCCACCCTTTCGCGTACTCGATGGCGGCTCCGTTCGGCTGCCGCGCCGTCGTGCGCGTGTCCATGGTCGCGATCGACGCGGGCGTCAGGATGTCCGGCTTGGTCGCGAATCCGTCGACGCTAACCAGCAGCCGCACCAGGTCGCTGGCCGAGGCGATCCAGCCGCCGTGCGAGTCCATGCGCGAGACGTGGATCCCATATGGATCCCAGCTGCTCTGCGAGTAGTACACGACTTCGTTGGTGCGCCGATCGGCAAGGGTGTCGCCCGCAATCTGCATGTCCGTGATGCCGCAGGGCGCGAGCACATGCTGCTGCACATAGTCGGCGTAGGACATACCCGTCACGCGCTCGATCACCCGCCCGAGCAAGCAGAACCCGAAGTTGAGGTACTCGAAGGTGCTTCCAGGCACATGCGTCAGCACCTGGTTGTCGAGCATCCAGGAGATCAGCTCGGCCTGACTCAAGTCGAAGTGGCTGAACATCGGATCCTGCGCGGTCGCCCACCCGCTGGTATGCTCCAGGAGGTGCTGGACGGTGATCTGGTCGATGTTGGCGCCGAATGGCTGCGTTCCATAGGTGGTCCCGAGGATGCCGCCTGCGCCAAACACGCGGTCGCCCAGCTGCAACTGTCCGGCTTCGATCAACGTGAACACAGCCACCGCGGTAATCGGCTTCGAGACGCTGGCGATCCGGAAGAGGTGGCTGGGCGTGACCGACTCATTCGTGGCGCGATCGGCGAGCCCATAGCCTTGCGCGAAGCGCAGGCGCCCCTGATAGGCGAGCGCCAGAGATACACCCGGAACGCCGTGGTTGTTCATGAACGTCGTCGCGGTCTGGCGGATGAACGCCTGATCGTCATTCGACAGGTACGGCTTGTGCCAGATCGCCGCGTATTGGTCCTGTCCGCCCGCGGCGTAGCCATTGACCTTCACTAGGCGGAAGCCGCGGGCGAGCAAGGCATCAAACTCGCTCTGGTACGCGGCAGCGGTCAGGCCGTGGCGGGCCCACCAGGTCAGCGCCGGCCCCTTATGCCAGATCGCCGTGTAGTAGGTTTGCCCGGCCACCTCGTAGCCGCTCACGCGCCAGAGCACATAGCCCTGGTCCTGCCACTGCAGGAACTGGGATTGGTAGTCGGCGGCGGTCAGACCGTGGCGTGCGACCCACTCGGCGCCGGGCGATTGCTCCCAGATCGCCGCATAGCGCGCCTGCCCGGCCACGACATAGCCGCACACGTCGATCGGACGAAAGCCCTGCGGGATCAAGGCGTCGTACTCGGCCTGCAGCTCGGCGGCGGTCAGGCCATGGCGCGCCTGCCACGCCGGGCCGTCGATCTGCAGCCACAGCGATGCGTAGCGGTCCGCGCCGGCGACCTCGTAGCCGCTGACGCACACCGGGCGGTAGCCCTGGCTGGCGAGGGTGGTGAAGAGCGCCTGATGGTCGGCAGCCGACAGGCCGTGGCGGGCCTGCCAGGCGGGGCCGGGCGATTGCTCCCAGACGGCCGCATAGCGATCGACCCCACCGACGCTATACCCATTGAGGTCGATGAGCCGGAACCCCTGGGCCACCAGCTGATCGAAGTCGGCCTGAAACTGCGCGGCCGTCTGTCCGTGACGGGCCTGCCACGCGGGGACCGGCGAGTCCGCCCCAGACATGCTGGAGAGACGCGGCTGCGCCTGGGCGTTGACCGTTTGGGCGCTGGCGAGACCGGTGAACGAGACCCCGGCCAGGCGCAGCGCGCCGAGGATGGCCCCGATGCCCAGGCCTTTCAGCAGCTGCCGGCGTGACAGCTCATGGCGCTTGCCGTGTTGCGCATTGCGTTCCATCATGCACCTCCCGTCTAGGTTAGCTATCTTTTGGTGTTCCATCGCTCTATCTGATGGCATGAGAGTACACCAACGTGGGCGTTGACAGAATGATGGCGATAATCCATCGGTGATCGAGCGGTGATCGAAGAGGTGACAGCGGGATAACCAGGGCTGGTCCGGCAAGGCGGCGCGTGTCTTGACGACGTGGATGCGATAGAGCGCCTCAACACGAAGATCCTGCCCGGGCTAACCATCACACGCGGCACTACGTCGGCCAGGAATGGCGATATTGACGTTACTTCAAGGGCAGGCGCCTGGTCCGCTCGCACGTCTTAATCAAACGCCGGCAGCCGCAACGCTGTCGGCGTTTTGCGTTCCTGCGGCCAGAAACATCGCATAGCAGAGCCAAACGTCACACCTCGATAGCGCGAAATACTTGACAACTCAGTAGGATTGTGCTACAATAAAAAGGACAGAAGGCAACCCCCAGGAGGAAGGATGACCGGACGATGGGCGGGAAGAAGAAAAGCCAGCGGCGATTGAGCTGGCGGGACGGAAGCCTCCAGACGACGTCAGGCTTCGAGAGATCATCGACAGCGGCGGCGACTACGCCGATGTCGCCAAAGCGCTAGGCCGATCCGAGTTAGGTGTGATGCTCCACGCCAAACGGGTCGGCATTTTGATGACCAAGACCAAGGCGCAGCTGACGGCGATCGCCATTATGCGCCTGCTGGGCCTGAGCGACCAGAAGATTGTCGGCCGCTGGATCACGGAGTATGGATGGCTGGAAGGAACCAAGGCCGGCAAGGATGACCGGATCTACCGGGTGCCCTGGGAGGCGCTGCTGACCTTTCTCCAGGACCGCCGCACCTGGATGGCCTGGCAGCCGGAGAAGATCGTCGACAGCGCCCTGCGCGAGTGGACGGTGGAGCTGCGGCAGGGCGAGGGTCGCTGGCTGCGACCCGGCGAGGTGGGGGAGCTGAAGGGCGTGGGGCCCTACACCCCGGCGGCCTGGATTGACCGGGGCTACTTCCTCACCGGTGATGAGGTGGTGAAATACGGCAACTGGTGGTTCTGGTCGCCAGCAGTCGAGCGATTTGTCCCGCCCCTCCTGCGCGCGAGATCGCGGGGTGGCGCCGGCATTCACGATATGGGCGATTGGGCCGCGCTCCACCACCATGGCAAGACCGCGTGGGTGGAGGTCGGCCGCATCGTCGAGGAGCGCGGCAAGGTCGTCATTCTGCGCCGCGGTCGGCTCACCGCGAAAGTACCGCCGTTCATGGGACGGCGCGAGGGATTGCCGCCTGCGGCGTGGCTACCGCCAGGGCGGCATCCAAAACGAGGGACACAGTGACTTTTCGGCTCTCACCTTACCAGGAGCGCGCGCTGGAGTTCATCCAGCGTGGCCGCGGCCACGGCATGTGCAGCGCGGTCGCCGGCGCCGGCAAGACGAAAATGCTGGAGCTCGGCGCGAAAGCGGTCAACACGAGCAACTCGCTCTACGTGGCCTTCAACACCGACAACGTCGCGGAGGCCAAGGAGCGGTTCAAGCGCGAGAACATCCCCACCTTCGCCAAGACGGTCCACGGCATCGGCTATGGCTGCGTGGCCCGGGCGCTGGGCCGGCAGCAGCTGACCGTCGACGAGCGCAAGTACAACAAGCTGGCGCGGGAGTGGGTGCTGCTGCACCAGATGGAGTGGGTCCAGGACGAGGACGCACCCACCCAGACCGACGCCATCGGCGAGCTGACCACGCTGATCGAGATGTGCCAGCTGACGCTGACCGATCCCCGCGACCACGACGCGGTCGACCAGACCGCTGCTCGGTACGGCATCTCCTACTACCGGCCGCTCCTGCGCGGCCTGCTGGACTGTCTCAGACGCGGCGAGCGGCAGGCCAACCAGGGCCTCGTCGATTACAACGACATGCTGCACCTGGTCCACCTCTGGGGCCTCCGGCCATACACCACCAAGTGGCTGTTCGGCGATGAAGGACAAGACTGGTCCGATGCGATGACCGACATTCTGATGAAGCTCATCGACCCCGACGGCGGGCGAGCGTTCATCGTGGGGGACAGAGATCAGGCCATTCAGGGATTTGCCTTCGCCGGCACAGACAGCTACGACCGGGTGCTCGAGCGCACCCACGCCACGGAATTGCCGTTGTCGATCTGCTACCGCTGCCCAACGAGCCACATCGACCTCGCCAGGCAGCTGGTGCCGCGCATCGAAGCGCGGCCGGGACGCCGGTCGGAACGCTCGAAAGCCACTACGCCTCGGCGATCCTGGGCCTGGTCCAGCCGGGCGACCTGATCATCTGCCGCTTCACCGCGCCGATGATCGAGCTGGCCCTGCGGCTAATCGCCAACAAGATCCCGGCCAAGGTGCGCGGCCGCAGCATCCTGACGTCCATCAAGGCCACCCTGCGCGCCGTCACCGAGCTGGGCGGGTTTACCTGGGCCAAGTTTGGCGACTACCTGGAGATCTACCGCCAGCATCAGCTCAAGGTGCTGGAGCTCAAGGACGCCACCGACAACCAGATCGCCACGCTGACCGACCGCGTCGACGGGGTGAAGGCGCTGTTCGAGGCCTGCCCCAGCGCGCGGTCGGCTGATGACCTCGTTCTTGAAGCAGAGAAACTTACCACCGGTGCGGCAGCGGTCGAGCTGTCCACCGTGCATCGCGTGAAGGGCTTCCAGGCGCATTGGGTCGTGCTGCGGAAGCCTGAGGCCATGCCATTGTGAGCGATCCCCCAGGCGCCATCCCCGCAAAAAGAGGCTGTGGGGTGCGACAGAAAGGTGGGCTGTATGTCGAGTGCGGATTTGGCCCATCAGGACAGCCCATCGAAGAGTTTTTGTTTGACCCGCCGATCATCGTACCGGCGGGTTTTACTGTCCCGACCAGGGGCGTGGTCCTCGTCGAGCGCGCGGGCAGCTGGCACGTCGTCGACCGGGTGGGCAACGAGTTCTATCCGTCGCCGGCGGACATGATCGAGGAGTGCAGGAGGTTCGGCCTGTCGCGGCGCATCCCCAATAACATCGACTTCTCGATGCTGACGCCAGAGAGCCGCATCCTGCTGGTCCACGATCGGGCGTGGGTGGACAACTGCGCCGACTTCGCGCCGTGGAAGTGTCCCAAGGGCCACGCCGAGCACGCCTACGACCAGGAGCCGCCGATGTGCAGTGGCGTCTGGTGGGAGGACGTGCGCGACGTGGCCGCGCTGGCGCCAGGCATCCGGCGCGTGCGCAGGAAGCTGCCGGCGTTCGCGTACGACGCCCGCCGCGCGCCTGACGGCGTGGAGGGCCGCTACCAGCAGGCCTTCTTCGCCTCGTTTCCGATTACGCGGCTGGCAGTGGTCAAGGGCTCGCCCAAGACCCAGGCCAGCAAGGAGGCCGCGCTGCGCTCGGCGCTGCCGGTCGTCGAGGTATATCAATGAGCCTGACCCATCCCGACCACGCGCTCGTCTGCATCTACGGGATGCGGGACAGCGCGATCTACGACGACGTGGCGCACGTCAGCCGCAAGGCGGTCGCGCTCGGCGCCACCGTGGTGAGCAGCCAGGACGCGCCGCAGATTGAGGCGTATTTCAGCGACATCGCCAGGCCTGCGCGTTCGCCATCTGGCTCAGCCGGCGCCTGTACGCGTTCCACACCTACCAGCTCACCCAGGTCACGAACCCTGCGCAGACGCCGTGGCCCGAGCGGGATGCCGAGCGGGTCAAGGCCAGCTGCATCAGATTGGCGCTCAACTACAACCAGCACGCCCGGCGCTGGAATGTCACAACCTTGCCGGAGGAGTACGCCGCCCTGGTCGCCGAGGCGATCGATCGCACGCCGCTACACCAGCTCAAACAGGAGACCGCCAATGAAATCGTTCCGCCGCCCGAGGGATGAGACCGACCGGCTGCGCCGCCGAGTTCGCAAGCTGTCGCATGACCGGAAGCTGCTGCGCGAGGAGATGGGCAGCCTGCTCGACCTCGTTCCGCTCAGCAACATCGTCGAGGGCCTCCCCGAAGGCACGTTGCGGATGGTGCTGCAGGGCGAGTTCGTGCCGCACATCGCGCAGCTGCTGGCCACCTGCATGGTCGCATTCAAGGGCACCAACCTGGTCGAGTGGAGCGTGCGCGACGCGCACGGCCGCGGCGACTTCCTGCTGACCTTGCAGCGCGCGGCGGGCAAGAGCCCAATGCAGCTCAAGCGCGAGGCCGAGGAGCGGCTGACCGAGATCCAGATGCGCTGGTACGAACTGCTCGGCGCGATCGGGCCGACGCTCCTGGCCTACGAGGCGCACGAGCGCACGCTGGAGCAGTTGCTTGACACCCTCCACGCCGCGATCCGGACGGCCGTGATGCCGATCGGGTCGCCATTTCAGCGGATGATGGCCGACATCACCAATCTGGTGCGAAAGGAGGATTTCGAGGAGGTTCCGCCCCACCTGCTCGCGGCTCGGGTGGAGCGGATGTTCGTGGAGCGTCTCGCAGCGCGGACGCTGCTGGACGATCCGGTGGTCGCAACTGCCATGCAGCGGCACGCCGTGCTAGCGGCGCTGTACGCCGCATACATCGAAACGAGAGGAATCCGTGGCAACCAAGAAACAGCCCAAGAAACAGATCCAGCAGCTGAAGCTCGTCCCTGACACGATCGAGCGCGGCGTGTTTCGGATCGTGCAGGTCGCCGACCTGCCCAAAGACCTGCCGGGTGACCCACCCGACCAGGCCTTTTTGAATTCGGTGCGGGACTTCGGCATCATCCAGCCGATCATCCTGACCGAGGGGTCGCAGGGCGTCAAGGTCGCAGCCGGCCGCAACCGCATCAAGGCGGCGCGCCTGATCGGCATCGCCGAGCTGGGCGCGGTCGTGTTCCAGGAGGGCTGGGTCTCGACCGAGTCGCTCACCCTGATTGAGAACCGGCACCGGCGGCAGAACCCACTCGCCGATATGCTGGCGATCGAGGCGCTGCTGAAAGCCGGCAACGACGAGGCCAAGATCGCAGCGCAGCTCAGCATCAGCGCGGCTACCATCAAGGCCCGGCTGCGCCTCCGCAACCTGGTGCCGGAGATCGGCCAGGCGCTGCGCGACGGCAAGCTGTTCGTGGGCGTGGCCGAGCAGATCGCCAAGATGAGCCAGGCGCAGCAGAAGGAGCTGCTGCCGAACCTGGTCAAGAACGACAAGCTGACCGCGGCCGACGTCACGGCGGTGCAGAGCGCTACAGCCGCCACTGTCACCGCCAGCCTGCCCGAAGAGGTGTTCGGCGACCCCGCCGCGCAGGCGCCCACACCGGCGCCGGTCGTGCCACCGCCGCCGGCAGCGCGCACCGACGAGCAGATCGCCGCGGACCTGGCCGGGCGCGGCTGGAAGCTCAAGGTGGGCAAGGGCGGGATGATCGAGGCCACGCACAAGATGATGGGCTTCACCGCGGCGGTCGGCTACCCCACGCTGGAGGTGAACGTCGAGCGGGCCGAGCGCCAGTGGGAGGCCTACAACGGCTTCAAGGACTGGCAGGCCGACCAGGAGCGCCGCCGGCTGATGGATTGGGCCGACCTGGCGGCCGAGCTGGTCCAGCAGCTGAGCGACCTGGTGCCCACTGAGCGGGTCGAGGTCGTCGCGGCGGTTGAGGGGCTGGCCACCCTGCTGTCGATCCCGGCCAACGTCGCTCCAGTTCACACCAACGGCGTGGAGGCGGAGGCGCAATTGTGAAAACCATCCTGGTCCGCTGCACTCCGGATGGCGATGTAGTGCGGCCCTCCATCGACGTGGAGGCGGTCCAGGGCGCGTGCGCCTGGGCCAGGATCGAGCTGCCGGCGCTGGCGTTGGGCGAGCTCGGCGAGCTCATCGAGCATTTCCACGCCGCGCCACGCCCGCTTATCGCCATGACGGCGCTGATCTCGATCGTGATGACCGTGTTCGAGGAAGGCGACGACGTGCTCGTGCCGCCCATCGGCGAAATCCAGGTGCTGGACGGATCGAGCATCGCCATCCCGCCCCATCTCGTCGCCGAGACGCACGAGCCGCCGTGGGTAATCATCCAGGCCGAGAGTGTAAGCTTCGGCATTATGGGCGCCGACCCGTTCGTGTGCGGCGCGCCGGACTTCACCATCACCACGATCGAGGTGCCCTACGCGCTGCTGGGGCTGCACAGCGAGCAGCTCGCCGACGGATAGCACCGCGATGAGCAGGATAACGCAGCGAGCGCCTCGGTGAGAGCCGAGGCGCTTTGCTGTGCGGGAGGTCCCGATGGGAAGAAAAGGCTTCCGGCCGGAGCAGCCGGCCAAGGTCAAGTGGACTGTGACCGCCGAGAAGACGATGGGCGAGCTGACGGTCAAGCGGTTCATCGACCTGCATCACCTGGTCGCCTTCGGCAGCGACGAGCTGCACCGGGTCAGGCTGAACGGCTACCGCGCGCCCACCGACGCCGATCCCTACTGGTATTTCGA
>Ga0137375_10012348_pt1 | contig 10116 bp, 12 predicted proteins | sample SagtaG_24_FD_104936 | JGI IMG/M metagenome (GOLD analysis project Ga0137375, IMG submission 104936) | Vadose zone soil microbial communities from Sagehorn Ranch, Mendocino, California, USA - Sage1_R_113_16 metaG | ecosystem: Environmental > Terrestrial > Soil > Vadose zone | place: USA...
TACGAAATGCATGGAGCAGGCGAGCCACTTGTGCTCATCAATGGGCTGGCGAACGATATCACAGACAATGAGCGTGTTATTCGTGCTCTCTCACAACACTACAAAGTCCTCGCATTCGACAATCGTGACGCAGGGCGAACCGAAAAGCCGGATATTCCTTACTCGATTTAACGAAAAGAGATCATGTCTGACTTGTACGGATGTCAAAGGATACGGGAATGAACATCACATTACTGAAGGCGCTTGTCGCGCTGATAGTGGTATGCGTACTGCTTTTCTGGGCGGGTGCCGCATTCGTTCAAGGAAGAACCAAGTGGTCGTTCGTGCAGCTCCTTGGTGCTGGGTTTCTGGTAATGGTTGCACTTACCCATATCTGCGAAGCACTGAACCTGTTGCCTTGGATGGGTTGGGGACAACCGGATAGCGTCGGTCATTACCTGGATATATCCAGTGCCATTCTGGGCCTTACCTTGTTTCCGATTGGATTGTTGTGTGCTACGTTATCGAGAAGGTAGGGAACTATACTTATACGGACGGAATACATCGGGCCATGCGCTTAGCAACTCCTATTGGACATGAGCCATCACCTGCTTTCTCGTTCGTAGTACAACACGACTACGCCATTATTATAGGTCGCTGTCCGCAGCAACTTCAAGGTGATCGGCTCGACGATGCCTTTGAACAGCGGTTTGCCGCCCCCTAAAACGATCGGGTGGACTAGAAGCTGATATTCGTCAATCAAGCCGAGTTGCGAAAAATCTTGCACGAGGTTAGCGCTCCCGTAGATGACCAGGTTCTTGCCGGGCAATTGTTTCAGTTTGGTGTTCCGAAACATAGTTGGTTCTCTAGGCGTTGCCGTGAGCGTCCCTAGAGTAGGGGCTGCGCCGCGAGCCGAGGTGGGGCGCTCATCCTCACGGTTGAAAGCACACTGACGAGCCGTGGCCTATGCAGTGCCGGACATTAGAGCATGAGCAGGCCCCAGTCGAGTGCCCAGGACACGAACACGATACCACCGGCCAGTAAGAGGCTCAGCCGTAGGCGCTCTCCGCGGCTCACCGAGCTACCTTCCCGGCGCCAGGCTAGCACCACCGCGACCGACGCGCCGATGCTCGCCAGAGCTAGCGCCTGCAGCAGCAGCCACGGCAGCGGCCTGCCCGCCAGGACTGGACCTGGCGCCGCAACCTTCTCGCTGCTCATCAGCAAATACAACACGTACACGAAGAAACCCAGTACCGCCGTGGCTCCCGTACCGGCCAGCAGTCGTGCTGGCCTACCGCCCGGAGCCAGGACGGAGCGACCACGCACCCTCCGCAGCAGCTCCACCAGCAGGTATCCGGCGAACGCTACCATGAACAGCGTGAACGCAGCAAGCTGTATCCAGGCCGATTCCCACCAGGCCGACGGTAGCACGGCCACGCTCCGCCAGCCCTGTTGCGCTGGTGTGGGAGCGTCGGCATCTGGCAGCCATCCGCTCGTCACGTCGCCGACCCAAGTGCCAACCACCTCGGCGTAGCCGGGGGCGAGTGACGATAGCCTCGTCAGCCCGCCGTCAGGGCTCTGATGCACAGCATGATCGGCGCCCGGGAAGAAGCGGAAGGTGTAATGCGTGTTGCCGCCCTGCTGCAGGACCTGGGCGAACAGCGCAGAGTTCTCTTCAGGCGGCGCGCCGCGATCGTAATATGTGCAGCGTCTACAAGAGCCCAACAAGGCGCTCTCCACTGTGAGCCGGTACCAGCTGTCAGCACATTTCCCTATCGAGCCGGCTCGAATAGCTCAATCGGATTGCCGTCTGGATCTTCCAACTGGATTTGCTTGCCGCCAGGGCCGACCTCCATCTGATTGCGAAAATGGACCCCGGTCTTCTGCAACTGCTGAATCCGGCCAGGGAGATCGGCCACTTGAAGGACCACCCGGTTCCATCCTCCCGGCTCTTGGTGGTGACCGTCGGGCATTGGACGCGAACCCGAAGCCCCGGGACCACTGAGTATCAGTTTGAGATTTCCAATCGAGACTTGAGCGAAAGCCGGCAGATTCTGCGCATCCAACTTCAACCCAAGTTGCTGGGTGTAGAATGCGACGGAGCGCTGCACATCTTTGACTTGATAGCGAACGCCCCAAAGTCCCAGAACAAAACTCTGCGCTTCCTGTGTGGTGTTTTGCATTGTCATACCTCCTGCTTAGCGTGGGCGATAATCAACGCGCATCACGCCTGACTTCGGTGAAGCCATGGTCACCGCCTTCCTTTCGTCGAAGACGTGTTCTCGGTCGGCGGGTTAGCGGGTGCCCCCGCCGCGTGGGGCGCCGAGCCCGACAGCGGAGTGGTGTCGAGGTATCTGACCTCGTAGGTGCGCTCCGCGAACTTCCAGCCGTCGGGGGTGCGCTGGTAGCGGTCGTGGTATATAGCATAGTTCAGCTCCGACCTGCCGTCGCGCATGCGCCCGAACTCTGAGACGTATACACGGCCGACCGCGGTGTCGCCCTCAAGCTGGATCGTGCCTGGGTGCACGGTTTGCACGAAGTAGTCCCACAGACCCTGCATCCGCTCGATCCCGGCGCGGATCTCCTCCCGGCTGACGAGTTCGGCGTTGATATAGGGGATCCGCACAGGTATTCCGAAGCGATCAAAAGTTCTGCCGAGAAACAGACTAGCAATTGCATTCGTTGCCATTGCCACCGCGAAAAAGATCGGAATCCACTGCCCGGTTACGATTGTTGTTGTCGAAAAGTGATACGAGATGAGTTCAAAGCTCACCAAGCCTGCTGCAATACATGCGCCTGCCAGCATGAATAGCCAGTAGGATGTGGTGAATCTTTCGCGTGTTGCTGCGGGCTCTGTCTCCAAACGTGTAGGATTTGGAAAACTCATGCGCGCGACCGCCACTGTTGCCAGCGCTAAGACAGCGGAGACCAGCAGAACCGCGTAGCCCGCCCTGTAATTTCCCGTCCGCAGTAAAACCAACGCCATCAAGAGCGGTCCAAGCGTCGCGCCGGTTTGATCCAGCGCGTTATTGACACTATAAACCCACCCTTTCCCATGCTCGCTGGTGGTGTAGGAAAGCATCGCCTCAACAGATGGTTTGCGGATGGCGCGTCCAATGCGCTCGGCAATCACAAGCGCGCCGGCCAGCTGCCATGTTCCGGCTAATGCTAGGGCTGGCACAGCTAAAAGATTGATGTCATAGCCGACGAATGTGACGGGCCAATATTTCCCGGTCTTGTCACTGATATATCCGGCGGGAAAACGCAGACAATACCCCAAGAATTCACCGACACCGGCAATGATACCAATGGCGACAGCGCTTGCACCGAGCATCCCCAAGAAAGGTCCATTGATGCTGCTTGCGCCTTCATAGGTCATGTCGGCAAAGAGATTGACAATGCCCATCATCAAGACAAACGTCAAGGCGCTTGCCGCGAAAAGCTTCGTCATGTTTTTCAGGGATGTTTTTCTTGACGGAACATGCGATGCCACTAACTCTTCCCCTTTATCATCGCTCGCCGCTCACGTTCGTTCTGGTTCATATTACACACGGCGATGTGAAATCGGCCTTCACTGAGGGATGTTTGCGCTAATCCTCTGCCGGCTGCGCGGTGTGGGCCGGACGCGCCATCTTCTGCCGCCGCTCCTGGGTGGTGGTGGGACGCAGGTCGCGGCCACGATGCCCGACACGCTCGCCGCGCGTCGCCGCGATGACCTCGAGGACGAACTCCGAGCGGATGCTGGGCTGCCCCGACGCCATGATCGGCAGGGCCAGCACCAACACCCCGTTGCCGTAGGTCGCGTTGGCGAGGGCACCGTTCACCGGCTGGGGCAGATCGATCTGGCGCTCATACGGCCCGACCGTCCACTCGGCCAGCAGCAGCTCGCGCTCGTGCTGGCGCGGCCCGCGCTCTTGGCCGCGAATCGTCACGTGGCTGTCAGCAACGGTCACAGAGATATCGTCTGGCTCCAATCCCGGCATCGGCGCGGCGATCATGATCCGACTATCCGTCGTATACACGCGTACGGGAACCGTGTGCAGCTGGCTTTGACTCGTCATGGTATTCCCTTCCTTCGCTGTCAGGATAGGTACGGTCCAGCAAGGTATGTGCCAGGGCAAGCGCTTGCGGGCGTCGCCTTCGCTCGCCATGGCCACGAGACTGTATCAGGTGGCTCATGTCCAGTAGCCGTGCCGAGATGGTATACTGCCTCCGACTGCCCACGTGCGTAGGTAGGAGGACGGCCTGATCGATTTTCCGATCACGGATCTGTTTGACGATAGCCTGTGCCTGGTGTGGCTAGAGCGGCACCTGCACCCACAAGGCTTCATCTGCCCGCAGTGCGGGAGCGCCAACCGCCGTCGGTTCCGCCTGCAGGGCCACTACGATGCCTATCGCTGTCGAGAGTGTGACGGCTACTATACGCTGTTGAGCGGTACGGCCTTTGAAGGCTCTCGCCAACGACCGGCCACGCTGGTGCTGTTGCTCCGCGGCATCGCCAAGGGTGAACCGACGGCGCGCCTGGCGCGCGAACTGCACCTTTCGCGCCAAACTGTCCATACGTTGCGGCAACGGCTCCAAACCAATCTGAACGAGAGTGCCCCAACCGGCGTGATGGATGGGCAGACCTTCGAGGTAGATGAGATCTACCAGAACGCGGGGGAAAAAAAGTACGCCCCATCGCGACCCGGACGATCGGCCGCGCCGGCGCGCCAATAAACAGCGGGGGCATGGCACCTATGACAACGACCGGCCACCGATCATCCATATCATCAGTCGCGACAGCGGCGAAGAGCGCTGCTGGGTGGTCGGGCATAGCGACAAGGCGACCTGCCAGGGCATTCTTGCCGAAGCTGTGGTGCGCGATGGGACGATCGTCTACTCTGACGAGTACCGCAGCTATCATGGACTGGAGCTTGCGCACGCACGGTCAATCATGGAGAGCACGAATGGGCACGTGATGACGATGGCGACGGTGTGCGCGAGGTCCACTGCAATAGCTGCGAAGGGGCGGGTGCCGCATTGCGCTCGTTCCTGCGCCCGTTTCGCGGCGTGCATAAAGCCTACCTCCATCTGTACGTCGCGACCTATGAGGCGTTGGTCAATGCCAGCGCGTCTCACCAGGCTTGATCTGTCGGATGTGCTGGCCTCCGAAACAGATGCCGCTTGCTTATTGGACATGAGCCCCATTTGGGACCCATGTCCAATCAGCGTGCGGGGCTGTTTGTTTTCAGGGAAAGTACATCATTGTTGCACACCTACTGGACATGAGCCTGAAATGAAACGTTTACTTCGTACGCTGTTCAGCCGCAAAGAGAACCTCGCCCTGGCGATCATCGCCGGGTTGGCGCTGCTTAAGCTGCTCATTCATGTGCTGACCAGCTCCACTTACGGGTATTTCCGTGATGAGCTGTATTATATTGCCGCCAGTCAGCACCTGGCCTTCGGCTACGTGGACTTCCCACCGTTTATTGCCCTGCTCACCGCTTTTATACGCTTCACACTTGGCGACTCGCTCCTGGCGCTGCATTTCTTCCCGGCGCTGGCAGGCGCAGGGGTTATCGTATTGACCGCGCTGATGGCCCGCCAATTGGGTGCGGACCTGTTTGGGCAGGTGCTGGCAGCCCTGGCCGTGTTGGTCGCTCCGGTGTATCTGGGGACCAATGCCCTTTTGACGATGGATTCGTTTGATATGCTCGTCTGGGCGGCGGGGCTCTATGTGCTGATCCTCATCCTCAAGGAGGACCGCCCGAAGCTCTGGCTGCTCTTCGGCCTACTCATGGGCATCGGCCTGACCATCAAGGTCACGCCCCTCTACTTCGGCCTGGCGCTGCTCATCGCCTTGGCATTGACGCCCTATCGCAAATATTTCTCCAACCTCTACCTCTACCTGGGCGGATTGATCGCCCTGGCATTTCTGCTGCCGTACGTGATCTGGAATGCCGCCAACGGCTGGCCGACGCTCGAGTTCTGGCGCAACTACGGGAATAAGGTATACCAAGCCTCCCCGCCAGTGTTCCTGCTCCAGCAGATTGCCATCATGCATCCCATTAGTCTGCCATTGTGGTTGAGTGGCCTGGTTTTCCTGTTCACGCAAAGGGGAAAACAATACCGCCTGTTCGGCTGGATGTATCTCACCTTGTTCGTCATCTTCATGCTCCAGCACGCCAAGGATTACTTCCTGGCCCCCTTTTATCCGCTCCTGTTTGCCTCCGGGACGATTGCCATGCAGCAGTTCGCAAGCTCCCGTGGCTGGCACTGGCTGGGATGGCTGCGGACCAATTACATTCCCTTCCTGGTTATCGGTGGGATGCTCCTCACACCACTGACCATCCCAATGTTGCCATTGAACGCCCTGGTCCCGTTTGTGCGCGTGATGGGCGGCACGAATATAAAATCCGAAAATGCCGATAGCGGTATCCTCCCGCAGAATTTCGCCGACCGCTTTGGCTGGGAAGAGTTGGCTGTCACCATGTCCGATGTTTATCATTCCTTACCGGCTCAAGATCGGGCGAAGGCTTGCATTTTCACCAGCAACTATGGGGAAGCGGGCGCATTGCAGTTCTATCGTTCCAAGTACGATCTGCCGCCGGTCATCAGCGGACATAATACCTACTATTTGTGGGGCCCGGGGAGCTGCACCGGCGCAGTGCTCATCTACTTGGGTCGGACCAACAGAGATGACCTGAAGCAGGGATTTGCCGATGTTCAGCAGGTGGCGGTCACCAAATGCCAGTATTGTATGCCTTACGAAAATGACCTTCCAATCTTCCTCTGCCGTGGACTCAAAGTGCCTATCGAGCAGGCCTGGCCACAGACGAAGTTCATTCAATAATCTGGAGTTTTGCAAAGTTGAATGACGGTTACCCCGTCGTACGGTAGGGTAGGAGTTGAAGGTGGCAAGCAACACGGCGCGCAGCCTCCTGCAGCGGCTGGTTAGCCGTACGCGCCACTGTCGCAGGCTGCTTTCGGAGATCGCCGCGATGCGCTCTGGTGGCAAGTTTCGCTCGCCCTTGACGGCCACGTCACTCCACAGGCGCTCGAGTTCCACCTGGTCATCGTTGTGCCATGGCCGCAAGATGAGTCGATCTGTCTCCATGGTCGTCATACCCGCAAGACTACGAGGCAGCGAAGAGCGGAGTCCATATCATCAGCTTCCACACTCATGCGCCTATTATCCTCTAGCGCGTGATCCGGCGTAAGCGATTCACACCAACCGCACCACAGGAGGTTTCCATAGTTGAGCGAGGGCGCGTATTGTAGTACGATAGCCGATCGGCGCTAGGTGCATCGGCTATCAAACGGGGGCGCTATGCCGGCAATTGTCGAGTTCCCGAGCGTGGTGCAAGACTTTTTAGCCCACTCTGGCGATCTGTTTATCAATGAACCGGAACGCCATCATTTTGGGGAAATGCCTGACCGGCCCGTTCGACACCCTCGAGGCGACCTCGTCGCGCCACGAGTTAGTCGCGTTGCTGTCCGAGGCGCTTGGCGCGGCGGTGGACGACGAACTACAGTCGCTAATCTATCTGTGCCAGGGCCGGCTTGCCCCGGCCTTCATGCCGATCGAGTTCGGCATGGCCGATAAGACTGTCGCCGATGCTAGCGGCCAGGCCTACGGCGCCGAGCGGTTCGCCACGCCATTGTGACGAACCGCTCTGCGCCAACGCCGATGTCGGCGTGCCTCCGATCGCTTCCCGCGTGATTGGCGATGCGCTCGACCGGCAAGCAAGCCCGATCGCCACGCTACAGCGATTTCAGGTATTCGATGAGATCGCCTATCTCCCTGTCGGTCAGCCCTAAGCCGAAGAACGTGTTGTAGTGATTGACCACATCCCGCAGTGTGGCAAAGCGACCATCGTGGTAGAAACCGCCCGTCTGGTGCGTCCAGAGCCCTTTGAGCGGCGAGGTGCGATAGCGATGGTCGGGCGCGCGGTTGGCCTGGAAGGCATCGATCCCGATCTCGGAGGGCATATGCATGTTCCAGCCCGGCTCGGTGTAGAGCGGCGGCACATGGCAGCTCGCGCAGCGTGCCTTGCCGTTGAAGATGATCGCTCCCCGATCGGCAGCCGCGCTGTCGAAGCTCCCCGGCGGTGGTGCGGGTGCGAGGATGGCCAGCTGATAGAAGTGCAGCGCCGCCAGTTTCGGAGTGATCAGATCCGGCGTGTTACGGACATTGCCAAACCCCGCGCGCGCGGCGATCGGAAATTGTGCGGCATCATTCAGGCGTGGATCGTAGAACGTGCCCTGCCCGTGCATTTCGAGATTGGCGACAAACGCGTTCCAGTGCGTGACCGAGCCCCAGCCGGTCCAGGTGTGCAAGTTCACGCAGCGAGACCGAACGCAGGCGGGATCAGGGTGGCCGCCGATGTGCCATCCGGGCGAAACGCTTTGCCGTCCAGAATCAGTTCGGCGTCGAATTTCCCCGGTCCCCAACTGTTGAGCACCTTGCGCACCGTATTCTGATTGGTGCCGAGGAGGTCGGCCAGCGGCTTCAGGTTCGGGGCGAGCGCAATGATCGCCCCAACGTTGAGATCGCGGTTGGCCCAGCCATCCAGCCGATGGCCAATACCCGGAGTCAGTGAGTTGTCGACGGTTGAGTGACACACGGCACATTGAATGCCGACCGCCCGTAGCGTGCCTTGTTGGTTAAAGAATCCCGTCAGCCCCACTACCGCGTTGAGCTTGAGCAAGGCCAGTGTGGTCGCGGGATCGTCGAGGTTGACCTGGCCAGCGCGCAGTTGATCGATCAAGGCTGGCGGGAGCGCATCCACATCGACTTTCAGACCAAGGGCGAGCGCAGCCCGTGGGCTCAGCCCCGGCCCAACACCGCCGAGCTGGCCACCTTCGATCGCGCGGTGCAGTTGCAGCTGATCGCCCCAGAATGCCTCATCGCCGAACGTATCGAAGCGGAAGGTTTGCCTCCCCGCCGTGATCATGGCCTGCGTGTTGTCGACGATCGGATCGCTGGAGGCCGTACGACCTGCGCTTGCCTCGTCGCCCTGGGCCACGGTAGCGCTCGGTGGTCCGGCACGCGCGAACGCCACGCTAATGAACAGCAGGAGCAAGAGTCCTATCACGTAGATGACAAACCGCTTCATTCGCATGGCAGTACCTCCTTGGCATTGAGCCCATCGATGGAGCCGAGGTGTTGGTAGCCGACGACGAACAGCGCAGGTCGCGATCCCGATCGCAGGCGGCAGCGACCCAAATACATAGCCAGGCGACCGATGTCTAGAAGTGTCCACGACGGCCATCGTAGCCGGGGGGGAAACCGAGATGTGCTCGGTTGCGATTGCCCCCAAGACTGGGGGCGAGCGAGCGCGTCGAGAGTTGTACATGGGGTTGCCGCACGTCAGTCTGCCTTCCGTTTCACCCTCGCCCCCACCTGTGCTACCGTGGGCAGTGGGCCGTCCACTCCGCCCCCAACCGGCAGCGGGTGGTGCTCGTCGATAGTGGCTGTGCCACGCCGATCACCATTCCGGAACCGAGCCCCTACGTTGGCGTTGAGCCGTGTCCCGCACCCCATACAGCCGACCACGTGCGCCCAGAGCGGTAATCGGGCCGATATGCCAGCACTTCCTCAGCGCACACAATGCCAGCAGCGCTGCTGCGCCACGGGCGCGACCGCCACAAAGCTGGCCTTTGCACAATGGGCATTCATTGAACCGATAATTCCACCGCAGCTGCATCGTGCCGTGATACAATACTCGCAAAACCAGGGGGATTGGCGCACATGACTGAGAGCACAATCACATCGCAAGATGGGACCCACATCCTCTACGAGCGGCACGGGAGCGGCCCACCCCTGATCATGGTGCACGGAGGCTTAGTAGATCGTACCTTCTGGGGTCCATCGTTGCCACTGCTGGCGCAGCAGTTCACGATCTATGCGATGGACCGCCGCGGGCACGGCCGCAGCGATCCCTATCGGGCTGATCACACGATCGAGCGAGAATATGAGGACGTGCTCGCGCTGGTCGCGGCCGTCGGCGTGCCCGTCGCCGTACTCGGGCATTCATCCGGTGCATTGCTCGCACTGCATACCGCGCGCCGTACGCCCCAAGTGCGGCAACTGGTATTGTATGAGCCGCCCCGTTTTGAAGGCGTCACCGCTGCGGTGCGTGCTCAGCTGCA
>Ga0137375_10012357_pt1 | contig 10111 bp, 9 predicted proteins | sample SagtaG_24_FD_104936 | JGI IMG/M metagenome (GOLD analysis project Ga0137375, IMG submission 104936) | Vadose zone soil microbial communities from Sagehorn Ranch, Mendocino, California, USA - Sage1_R_113_16 metaG | ecosystem: Environmental > Terrestrial > Soil > Vadose zone | place: USA...
CGCCAAGGGGATAGCCCACTACAGGCAGAACGGAGTTTGGCACCCCACAGGCTGACAACTTCAACACCACATCCCCACGCGCTGCCGGCGCGCTTCGCACATCGCTTCGGCGGCGTCGGGGTTGACGTTCTGTTGGCAGCCTGCCGTGACCTCCGGACTGCCCTTGCCGACACTTCCACCCAACGATTACTCGCCTCGAGGCCAAAGCAACGAGCCTAGGCTCCGAAGCAACTCGCGATGATTACGTGGATGCGACGACTGCTCGCTCGCATGCGCCGGCCGCGCAGGAGGGTGACGACTCCCGTCTCCGAACTGCACCCAACGGCGACCGTCCCGCCGCCCGACTATCTGTACACCGTAATCGTGGAGGACGCCGTGGCCGTCGAGGGCTTGCCGGGGCAAGACGAGCAGACCCATCCATTCGCGAATGAGGGGCGGCCTGTCACCGTGGACGAAGTCATCGACCTTGGTGGTGGCCGTCTCGTCACCGTGGTGGAGATCGTGCAGGAAGCTGCGCCTGGGGTTAGAGCCGGCACGATACGCGCCAGGCCGGCCGTACGCCGCTAGGCAAACTCCCTCGACGCGCACTCCGGGCAGCAGGCAACGAGCTCCGGTCGGTCATGCGCTAAGGTGAGAGAGTCGCGACTGCTCTCACCGCTTTCAACCTCCGGGTTTCTTACCCGTAGAGGTTATGAGACCAGCCGATCCAGGTCATCTAGCGTCGGCTTGGCTTATCTAAGCCGTCCCGAGTGACCTGAGGTCATCCTGGAGCAGCTCAGATGGGTACAAAATGGGTACAAAGTCGCGTCAGTTCTGGCAACACCCATGGTGCGTATAGGGACAGATGCGCGACTCGCGCCACTCGACGGGTACGAAGTCCCGCGTCAACCAAGCGTGCTTCGCCAATTCGCGGCCAGGCTCCACTTCATCTCAGGAGTACAGCGCATTGTCCGAAAGTAAGTAGCGCCTGGACCATGCTTCCTCCCAGTGCCCGTCCCATACGACGAGCAGGAGATCGATGTCGCTGCATGGGAGGACGACCTTAGACCACTGTCTCCTGGCCGATTCTTGACAGCGTCAGGTGTTCGCCTCCGCGAGGTCGAGAGTGGCGGCGAGGTCGCCGACACCCTCGAACGCTCCGACCGCCGTTGTAGCGAGAGCGCCCGCGGCGTTCGCAGATCGAGCGGCCCGCTCGAGCGGCCACCCTGCGAGGCGCGCGTGGAGCAAGCCGGCCGCGAAGGCGTCGCCGGCGCGGTGCCGTCGAGCGTCTGAACGGTGAACCCGGGCACATGTCCGTCGAAGCGCTCGGAGGCGAGGTAACAGCCGTCGCGCCCGAGCGTCACCGCAACTTCGGTTGCACCGAGCTCGCGCATGCGTCGCGCGGCGCGCGCGGGCTCCTCCTCGCCGGTGATCGCCTGGGCCTCGTTGAGGTCGGGAGTTACGAGGTGGCAGTGCGGCAAGGACGGCAGGACGCGCTCCCAGCGCCCCGACGGATCGAACGCCGTATCGAGCGAGGTGTGGATGCCGCGGAGCTGCGCCTCGGCGAGCAGCGCGGCCGCGGGTTCGCCGTCGAGGGCGTCGAGTACGAGCGCCCCTGCGAGGTGTAGCGCGCGACAGTGGAAGACGCCGTCGCCGATCTCGTCGGCGCGCAGCCCTGCGTTCGCGCCGGTCAGGTGAAGGAATGTGCTCTCGCCCGCGGTATCGACGCAGACGACGCTGGCAGAGGTCGGAAGCGTGGGATCCCGGCGGACGCCCGCCGCGTCGACGCGACGCTGCTCGAGCAGACCGAGCAGGAAATCGCCGAACGGATCTGCCCCCACCTTGCCGACGACCGCCGTGTGCAGACCGAGGCGCCCAAGCGCGCTGGAGGTGTTCAGTGCGCAGCCGCCTCCCCGCAGCGAGATCAAGTCGACGGCGGCAAGTGTCCCCACCTTCGGCAGCCGGTCGACCGGGCGGGCGATGACCTTCCGCCACCAGGATCCCGAGGCAGATGACGTCGAACACCTCGCAACTATCGCGCCCAGAGGCGATCGCCGTTCACGACCTCTCTGTCGAGGCCGCGGACCAAGTCGGATTGGCTCGAACCTCGGCCCCGCGCCGGCCCTGCGCTTTCGTGGTCCGAAGCACCTTGACGCGTCTCCGGCGTGCCGCCGATACTGCCAATCCTCGATGACAACGATGTCTGTCTAGTTGATGAACGAGTCGCCGCTCCTGCTCGAAGCTCGGGGGATTGAGAAGCATTTCGGCCGCGTCGTGGCGTTGCGCGAGGGGAATTTCGGGCTACGGCCGATAGAGGTTCATGCCATCGTCGGAGACAACGGTGCCGGCAAGACGACGCTGATCAAGATCATCTCCGGCGTGTACCACGCGGACGGAGGCGAGTTACTCCTCGGCGGTGTTCCCGTCACGATCGCGAACCCCCGTGAGGCTCGCGCCCTCGGCATAGAGACGGTCTACCAGGACCTCGCGCTCGCCGACCACCTCGACGCCGCGGCGAATCTGTTCCTCGGCCGGGAGGAGCTCCTCCCGCCGCCGCTCTCCTGGCTCGGCTTTCTCGACAAGAAGGCGATGCGGCGACGTGCGGAGGACGAGATGCGGCGCCTCAAGATCGGCATCCAGTCGGTCGAGCAGCCGGTCCTCAGCCTGTCCGGCGGCCAGCGGCAGGCGGTTGCTGTGGCGCGTGCCATCGCGTGGGGCAACCGCATCGTGATCATGGACGAGCCGACAGCTGCGCTCGGCGTGAGAGAGTCGCAGATGGTGCTCGAGCTCATCAAGGAGGTACGGAGCCAGGGGATCGCCGTCATCATGATCAGCCACAACCTGCCGGAGGTGTTTGCCGTGGCCGATCGCATCACGGTGCTGCGGCTCGGGCGGACGATCACGACGCTCGAGACGAGCCAAACGAGCCTCGACGCGGTCGTCGGGATGATGACCGGCGCGGTAGGCATGGCTGCATGAACTGGACGAGCGGTTCGCCGCGGGGACGCGGCGGGTCGTCCTGCCGACGACGCTGATTCCGCGCGGCTCGGGGTAGGTGCCGCCGTAAAGCCGATTCGGCTCGGCTCGAATCACGTCCACCGCTTCTACCGCGGCGGTGAGGCGATCGCGCGGTTGCGCGGCCTCACGTTCGATGACGAGTACGCCCCCGAGGACTGGGTCGGCTCGACGACGACCGTCTTCGGGGACTCGAGGGCCGGATTGAGCGTGCTACCGGACGGTCGGCTGCTCCGGGATGCCGTCGCAGCCGATCCGAAAGGGTTCCTCGGCCCCGCGCACGTGCACCGCTACGGAGCCGACCCGGCACTCCTCGTCAAGCTGCTCGACGCAGCCGAGCGGCTGCCCGTCCACTGCCATCCCGACCGAGGCTTCGCGCGAGAGCACCTGGGGATGCGGCTACGGGAAGACAGAGGGATGGCTCATCGTCGAGGCCCGCGGCGCGAGCCCCTCGGTGCACCTCGGCTTCCGTGAGGAGGTTGACGCGGAGACGCTCGCAGGGTGGGTGGAGCGCCAAGAGCGAGCGCGGTTGCTCGAGGCCTTGCACGTGCTTCCGGTCGCGTCCGGCGACTGGGTGTTCGTTCCGGCCGGGCTACCTCAAGCAATCGGCGAGGGCGTCTTCGTCGTCGAGCTCCAGGAGCCGTCCGACCTGTCGGTGCTCCTCGAGTGGGACGGCTTCGCCGTTGACGGCACCCGTGACGGACACCTGGGGCTCGGCTTCGATGTGGCTCTCCGGAGCGTGACGCTCGCCCGGGTCGAAACCGACGAGCTTGCCGCGCTACGCCGCTCGCCTGCCGACGGCTCCGAGCTCCGTCCCGGCGCCCGGCGCCTCTTGCCGCCACAGGCCGACCCGTACTTCCGCGCCGAGGATCTGCGGCCCGACCCGGTCGTCTCGCTCGGGCCCAACTTCTCGGTCCTCATCGTTCTCGAAGGTCACGGGAGCCTCGAGACCGAGCACGGCCGCACGCTCGAGCTTCGCCGCGGCGAGACGGTGCTCGTCCCACATGCCGCCGGAGCCGCAGAACTCACCGGCACCGTCGAAGCGATCCGGTGTCTGCCGCCTCCGAGTTGAGATAAGAATGGCGCTCGTGGACCAGACGGAGATCGTGGACGCCGTCGCCGACGGTGTGCAGCGCGAGGAAGAGTCCCGCTGGCAGCGGGCACTGCCCTATCTGGCCCGCACGTGGCTCTTCCTGTTCCTGCTCGGGCTGATCGCCTACTTCTGGCTCACAACGCCGTCCCACAGCTTCTTCACGGGCAGCAACTTCAAGCTGATCGCGCTGAACACGTCCGAGGTGGTCCTGCTCGCGATTGGCGAGACGTTCATCATCGTCACCGCCGGCATCGACCTCTCGATCGGCGGGATCCTGCTCTTCGCGGGTGTTTGTGGCGGAAAGACCATGCTCTCCCTGTCGGGAACGCACCATCAGGTCGAGTTGGGCCTCTACCCGCACGCAAACGTCGCGATTCCCGCGGGGATCGCCGTCTGCATCGTCGCTGGAACCATGTGGGGCTGCGTGAACGGGATGTTTATTACCTTTCTGAAGCTTCCCCCGTTCATCGTCACGCTCGGGACGCTCGGCATCACCTTCGGCTTATCCGACCTGATTTCGGGAGGGACAAACTTCTTTGCCCCCGTGCCCCCTAGCTTCACGAGCAATGTCGGTAACGGAAAGATGCTCGGGCTCTTCGTGCCCATCTGGATCGCGCTCGTGTTCTTGCTCGTCGCGCACGTCGTCTTCCACCACACGCGTTTCGGCCGGTACACGGCGGCGATTGGGTCGAATCAAGAGGGCGCTCGACGCACGGGAATCGCCGTCAGTCGGCACATCGTCGAGGTCTACACGCTCGCGGGCTTCCTCGCCGGAGCCGCGGCGATCCTTGACCTGGCGATCTACACCAACATCTCCTCCGCCTCGCACCAGACAGACAACCTGAACGCGATCGGTGCCGTCGTGATCGGCGGAACGAGCCTCTTCGGCGGCGTCGGCACGCTTCTCGGCAGCGCCGTCGGCGCGTTCATCCCGACGGTTACACAGAACGGCCTCGTTATCAAAGGCGTCCAACCCTTCTGGCAGGAAGTGCTCGTCGGAGCAACGATCATCCTCGCCGTCTATCTCGACCAAGTGCGTCGCCGACGCGCAAGCAGATGAAGTGGCGCGAGAAAGGAGGTGCAGCAACGCCTAGGCTCTCGCCAAAATCCCGACCACGTTGTCCAGTCCCCCAAGCAGGAGGTCGCACCGATGTCACGCAGTCTCATCGCCGCGCTGCTGGTGCCGATCGTCGGCACCGCCGCGACGGCTGCGTTCGCAAGCGGATCATCAACCAAGGCACCTGCGAAGGCGAAGGCGACGATGAGCGTCACGCTCGTCGCCGGAATCACGACCGATGCCTTCTACCTGACGATGAAGAAGGGTGCCGCCGCGGAGGCGAAGAAGCTCGGCGTCAGGTTCACGTTTACGGGCTCGCCGTCTGCGTTTAGCCCGCCGACGCAAATCCCTTTCCTGAACGCGACGATCGCGCGTCATCCAAGCGTGATCATGATCGCACCAACTGATGTAAACGCGCTGGCCGCCCCGATTCGGCGCGCCATTAGCGCCGGCATTCCCGTGGAGACCGTCGACACGCACATCAATCAGCCGATCGCATTCACGAACATCTCGACCGACAATCCCGGTGGCGGCGCCCTGGCGGCCAAGGCACTCGTCAAGGCGATCGGCGGATCGGGCGCAGTGGCCATCATGAGTACCACCCCCGGGGTCAGCACAGTCGACGAGCGCGTGGCCGGCTTCAAGGCGGAGCTGAAGAAACACACGGGAGTCAAGTACCTGGGCATCCAGTACTGCAACGACGACACGCCGACGGCAGCCCGCCTGACCTCGGCGCTCCTCGCGGCCCATGCGGACCTCAAAGGCATGTTCGCGGTCAACGTCAAGTCCGGTGACGGCGTAACCTCGGCCGTGACGTCCGCCGGCAAGGCCGGCAAGGTCAAGCTGGTCGAGTTCGACGCCGGTCCGCCGCAGGTTGCGGCCCTGAAGAAGGGGACCATCGACGCCCTCATCGCGCAGTATCCGTACGGCATTGGCAAGCTTGGCATGCAACTGGCGGTCAAGTGGGCGAAGGGCAAGCGGGCCGGAATCAAGAAGCACTACGGCACGGGCTCCGCGGTCGTCACGCGCGCCAACGTCAACAGCCCGAAGATCAAGAAGTTCATCTACACGCCCTAGAGCGGTGGCAGGGCAGGTGCGCGTCGCCACACGGCGCGCACCTGCCCTGCCGAGTCCTCCAACAAATCTCAAGGGATGTTCGCTCCTCTTCTTCGGCAGGGGCTCGTCGACCTGATCTGCGTCAGCTCTGACAACATCGGCGTGAAGGGCGCCAATATTCGTGTCGCCTCCTGTCTGCGCCGGATGCTCTCGCAACAGTCGAAGCGGCTCTTCGAGCTGGTCGAGAACCTTCTCGACCTGTCACGCCTCGAGGCCGACTCGCTTCGCATCTCGTAGGGTTCGTAAATTCGGTCGTGTGGATTTGCAGGGGAATCGTGCCGGAGTCGGGGGAAGCGTGACTAGCGGATCGGGTGGCCGCCGTCACGCTGGCGACGGCCGCTCCACCCTTCTCCCCGTGGTCCCAGGCGGCACTCGCGACCCGCTAACCGGTCGCCCGCGAAGACCTGCAACATCTGCTCGACCGAGAACGTCGGCAGCGACGGGGACGGGCAAGCCCTCGCCGTCCTCGGCCACCCACAGGGCACCGAGAAATCACAGGCGAAACGCTCACGCGCCCGCTCGAGTCGCTCCTTTCTGTCCGCCGCTATGCCAAGTTGTGGGCCGAGATGCCGGAGGCCACGGGTTCAGGATTTCCCTGGAAATCCACTACGACCGAGTTTACGAACCCTACGCCATCTCGGGCCTCGCGCTCGGTGACGGTAAAGCGGAAGGGCAGCCAATTGGCTGCCCTTCGTGTCGCCATGCGGCTTCGCCGCGTTTACGGCCCGATGACGAACGGCTGGATGTTCGAGCTCGCGAGGTACTTCGCGTTCCCCACGAACTTGGCTTCGACCGTATAGGGCCCGTGCTTCTGGTTCAGCTTGAGCGTCGCGGTCGCCACGCCGGACCCATCCGTGTTCGCGCTGACGGTCTGGGTGCCGAGCGTGAAGAGGATGGAGGCGCCCTGCACTGCGCTGCCGAGCTCGTCGACAAGCGAGGCGGTCAGGGTGAGCGTCTTCGACGAGTTCGACGTGACCGGTCCCGTGTAGGACGTCGTCGTCGCCCGCTTCAGGATCGTCACCTGCACGGTGTTTGTCCCCGTGGCCCCGTCGTTGTCCGTCGCGATCACTGCGGCCGTATAGGGAGTTGCGCCGCTCGGCATGCTGTAGATGTGAGACGCGTCTTGCCCTGACGCTCCGATGACCGAGTTCGGATCGCCGAAGTCCCACGAGTACAGCAGGATGGCGTTGTCGACCGGCCCTGAGTCCGATCCGTTCGCGTGGAACGAGACCGGCACACCCCACAGCGCCGTCTTGTTCGGGCCGGCATTCACGGTCGGAGGGACGTTCGCGACCGGCACCGAGAAGTCGATCCGCTTCGAGAGTCCGGTCGGATCCGTGATGATCACGTGGCCCGAATGCGGAGGCGGCGACCCGCCGAGGAAGTTGTCCGGGAAGGCGTGGTAGATGACCTTCCCGAAGGCGGTGCCACCGTCGTCGAACGACCAATCGATGTCGAGGCTGTCGTCACCGCACGGACTGAGGCTGCCCCCGGGCCCCGTGCCTTTGACGGCCAGGCGGATCGGCGAGCCCTCGGTCCCGTCGGTCGGGATCGTGTCCATCGCCACGGTCGGGGCGATGTTGTTCGCCAGCAGGTTCCCGAGGTCGACGTTCTGGCCAGGCGCGCTCAGGTTGATCGGGTTGATCGTCTTCGTCGGCAGATCGAAACTGAAGATCGTGAACGGCCCGAGTACGGTGAAGTCCGGACCGATCGCCGGACTGGCCACGACGGAGACGGCTAAGCCGACGTTCTCCGTCACTCCTCCGTTGACTTCGCTCGTCGCCGTGTCCATCGCATAGTTGACCGGCTCGTTCACCGGCAACGAACACCCGAGGAAAGTGTCCTCGTTCTTCACGAAGGGATCCGACGTGAACGTCAAGGTGCCGGGCCCAAGGATCGGAGTTCCGGCCACGACCATCGTGCGGATGCTCGAGACGCCGTTCCCGTCGAGGTCGGCCTTCGTCGTGATCGGCACCGAGAAGTGCACCTTGACGCTGCCGACGAGGATGTCGAGCACGGTGATATCGAACAGCCCGATGTCCTTGGTGTGCTCGCAATGCTCCGTCAGCAACGGCACGCTGCAGTCGAGCGTGTCGCTGACGGTCTTGGACGGGTCGACAACGAAGCCGTAGATGCTCGCGTGGAACGCCAGGGTGTAGCTGACGTCCAATTTGCCGCCCGCGTCCCGCTGGTAGGTGTTCGTCAGGTCGAGTGTTCGCCCCTGGCGAAGGTTCGTGTCGGTGAATGTCAGATCACTGTGCGTCGGCGAGCTCAGCGCTGTCCCCATGTCGAGGCTCAGCGTCACGTCGTGGATGTCACCTAGGTCGATGTCGAAGACGCTGACCTCGCAACACTGGTACGGCCCGAGCGAGAAGATATTCGTCGACGAACTGCCGCTCAGCGGAAAGCTGAGCGTCTTCGTCACCTGGGCCCCAAAAGCTGACGGGATAAACGCCAGCAGCGCGCCTGCGGCAACCGCCAGCGCGACTCGAAATCGTCCTTTCATACAGGCCTCCCCTGGTCCCTTCGATCCGTGTCCTCAGCTGACAACGACACTAGGACGCGCTCTCTGCGCGGCCTAGTCGGCGACCGCCGTATTTCGCTAGGCCCACGAACCTAGGGCGCCGGCCTGGACAGCAGGCCCGAAGGGATTTATGGTCATGGGCAGGAGGGAGACATGGCACGTCCAAGGCTGGCTGCGGCAAACCAGCGCGGCTACGTCTTGGTCGTCGACGACGACGAGTTGTTCGTCGCGTCCACCCAGGCGGTCCTCCAGCAGGCGGGGTATCTGTCGGTGGCCGCCACAACGGGCGAAGAGGCGCTCAGGATCGCCCGAGAGCATGCGCCGCTCGTGGTCTTGCTCGACATCCAGCTCCCCAAGCTGAACGGCTACGAGGTCTGTCGCGCGCTGCGGGAGGAGTTCGGACGGGCGGTGGGGATCGCCTTCGTCTCGGGCAGCCGCACCGATACGGTCGACATCTCGTCAGGCCTGCTCGTCGGTGCCGACGACTATCTCGTCAAACCTTGTGACCCTAGCGAGCTCGTCGCACGAGTCGCCGCGCTCATGCGTCGCGTACGACCAAACGGGACGAATTCTCGAAATCTCACCAGCCGTGAGGCCGAGGTTCTCCGCCTGCTCTCGGACGGCCTCGAACAGGGTGACATCGCCGGGACGCTCTCGATCAGCCCGAAGACAGTGGCCATCCACATCGAGCACATCCTGGGAAAGCTCCACGTGCACAGCAGGGCACAAGCCGTCGCAGCCGCGTACCGCGAGAACCTCATTGGGTAGCCACAACCGTCCTTTGCCGTCTCCAGGAGCGAGGTATTGATGATGTTGATCGATCCAAGAAAGACCGCCGCCGCACTCGTGGTGCTGCTGGCCGCAGCCGGGCCCGCCTACGGGGAGGTGCAGAAGACGTTTCCGCGTTTGAGGCTCGGCGTGGGCAACGAGCCGAACTCGGGCGGAGGAGTAGTCGCAGGCGACCGGTACGTCACGCGGAATGCCGTCATCGCCTGGAACCGGAAGTCGAACAGCCTCACGCTCTATCTACTGTGGCGTAGGCGCGTCAGCTGCGCCACGCTGCGGCGGACGATCACGAGGCCGGGGCATCTGATTCAGGTGCACGTCACGGACTCGCCGCGCGTGAACATCGCGCGGGCTGTGGCCAACGCGCAGGTTGCATTTCTGACCATCTACCGAAATCCGGCCGTGCCCACGCAGATTGCGGGTCTGAAGCACGGTGCGCAGCTCAGGTTCACTCGCGTGGACTCGTATCCGGGCGGTGTCTGGCACGGCACGTTCAAGGTGCCACGCCGTTACTACGGAGACGGCAAGCTCTACGGTTACA
>Ga0137375_10012358_pt1 | contig 10111 bp, 8 predicted proteins | sample SagtaG_24_FD_104936 | JGI IMG/M metagenome (GOLD analysis project Ga0137375, IMG submission 104936) | Vadose zone soil microbial communities from Sagehorn Ranch, Mendocino, California, USA - Sage1_R_113_16 metaG | ecosystem: Environmental > Terrestrial > Soil > Vadose zone | place: USA...
GCAAGGCCCGGCCAGCCACGCTTCGCCGAACCGAGAATCTGCCTGTCCGGTCAGTTTGAGTGGCCGCAGAAGTCGCTCCGATGATCGATCTGGTAGCGAGAAGTCTGCGGCAGTAATGCTAAATCGCGGCGGTGCGCTGCTCGTGGGCGAGAAGCCAGCGCTTGCGGTCCAATCCGCCGCCGTAGCCGGTGAGCGAGCCGTTCGCGCCGATGACCCGATGGCAGGGCACGACGATGGCGACGGGGTTGCTGCGGTTCGCGGCGCCGACCGCGCGGACGGCGGCCGGTTTGCCGACTCGGCGCGCGAGCTCGCGGTACGAACAGGTCTCGCCGCAGGGTATTTCCCGAAGGACCCGCCAGACCGCGCGCTGGAAATCGGTGCCGGCGATTGCGACCGACAAGCCATCGATTGCCGCCAAGTCGCCCTCGAAATATGCGATTAGGCGGGCGGTGAGTCCGCCCGGATTGGTGGCCGGAACGAGCGGCAGATCTCGATCCCGAGACCGCCGAGCAAGCTGCTCCTGCATGCGAACGTGCCCCTCGGTCCATCCGACCGCGCGGAGCTGCCCGTTTTCGTCTGCCAGAAGGGCGAGGCGACCGATCGGCGTATTCAGCTGGTCGAAGAGGAGGCGACGTCTTTCGGTCATGACGCGTTTCTTTCTCATGGCGTTCGTGCGTCGGCTGCCCAAAGATGCTGCGCAGCGTAAGCGCGCCACGGTCGCCAGCGATGCGCGCGCGCCTGAAGCTCCGCGGAAGTCGGTCTCGCGCCGTTGGGCTGGGCGGCGCCGCGCAAGAGACCAATGTCGCTAGCGGGGAACGCATCTGGATCGCGCAGCGCACGCAGGGCAATGTAGTGCGCCGTCCATTCGCCGATCCCGCGGATCGCGCTGAGCCTTCGCACGGTGTGCTCGATGGTATCGAGCCGCTGAAACAAGAGTGGATCGGCCATCGCGGCTCGTGCCAGAGCGGCGAGCGTTTGCCTTCGCGCATCGGGAATTCGAAGCGCCGACAGATCCGCCTTGGCTACTTGCGCCGGCGTCGGGAAAACCAAAAACAGCGGATCGCCGATCGGCGGATCCGGCGACAGCGCGCTGCCGCAAAGATGTGCAAGTCGCCGCGCCAGCTGGCGGCCGAGATCGACGGCGACCTGTTGGCCGAGGACCGCGCGCACGGCGACCTCGAAGCCATCCCATCCGCCGGGCACGCGCAAACCCGGGCGAGCGGCGACGAAGGGCGCAAGCAGAGGGTCGCGCCCGAGATGCGCGCCGATCGTCGCGACGTCGGCCGCGACATCGAAGACGCGGCGGATGCGTCCCACGATGACCGGCAGTGCACGGATGCAAGGAAAACGGATCGTTGCAGCGAGGCTCTGGACGTCTGGTACATGGACGATCTCGACGGTGCCCGTCCTTCCATCGTGCAGGATCGTCCGCCGATAGAGGCTGCCATCGATTTGCTCGACTCCCTCGATCGCCCGCGCCTGCAGGTGAGCCAACATGGCCGGCCAGTCGTAGGGAGCTCGGTACCGCAAGTGAACGGTCACGCCGGTTTCGGCCCCTCCGCCTCGAGGAACGGACGTGATCGTCTTGCGTCGCAGTGCACCGGGCGGCCGGCCGAAGAGTTTCTGAAATGTCTCGTTGAAGCGGCGCACGCTACCGAAGCCCGCGGCCATGGCGATCTCGGCCATCGGTAAGCGCGTTTCGTGGATGAGCTGCTTTGCGAACAGCACGCGGCGGGTCTGGGCAACGGCGATCGGCGACGCCCCGAGATGCTGTTGGAAAAGCCGGCGAAGCTGCCGCGCGCCCACTCCAAGCCGTTCCCCGAGGTCGTCGACGCTGGCCTCGTCGCCATCGAGCTCACCGTCGGCGATGAGCGCTAGCCCGCGCAATACCGTGTTCGATGTGCCGAGCCACGAACCGACGTCGGGTGCCGTTTCGGGCCGGCACCGTAGACAGGGACGGAAACCCGCCTCCTGCGCCGCTGCGGCCGACGGAAAAAACCGACAGTTTTCGAATTTCGCCCGGGCCGCCGGGCACACCGGCCGGCAATAGATCCCCGTCGACGTCACGCCGACGAAGATTCGACCATCGAAGCGCTCGTCGCGCGTGCGAAGCGCCCTATAGCAAACCTTGGGATCCAGCACGTTCGATGGCTGGAACTTTAGCTCTCCCCGACCTCGGCGGCTCGCGGTTTTCGGACCTCGACGCGGACGGAGGCTGAGCCTCCGAGATCAGCATCGAAAGCCGTGCCATTCCACGCCGGGCCGACGTATCTTCAGGCCCATGGGTATCGCAAGCATCGATCCTCGCACCGGTGAAGCGCGCCGATCCTTCTCGGCGCTCGATGAAACGGCGATCGATCGGAAGCTCGATCTTTCGGTCCGCGCGTTCGCGAAATGGCGGCGTACGACGTTCGCCGAACGCGCGGCGGCGCTCGTCCGCGTGGCCGAGCTCTTGGAGGCCGAGAAGCAGGCGTTCGGCCGGATCATGACCCAGGAGATGGGCAAGACGCTCCGGTCGGCCGTGGCCGAAGCAGAAAAATGCGCGCTCGCCTGCCGTCATTACGCCGAACACGCCGAGTCGTATCTCGCCGACGAACCGGTGAAGACCGAAGCCGCGGCGAGCTACGTGCATTACCTCCCGCTCGGCCCGGTGCTCGCGGTCATGCCCTGGAACTTTCCTTTTTGGCAGGTGTTTCGATTCGCCGCGCCCGCGCTCATGGCCGGCAATACCGCGCTCCTGAAGCATGCCTCGAACGTGCCGGAGTGCGCGCTGGCCATCGAGGACCTATTGAAGCGCGGAGGATTTCCCGAAGGAGCGTTCCAAACGCTTTTGATCGGCTCGGAAGCGGTGCCCCGGGTGCTCGAAGACGAGCGAGTCGTTGCCGCGACGCTGACGGGAAGCGAGCCGGCCGGTGCCGCCGTGGCGTCGCAGGCCGGTAAGCTCATCAAACCGACGGTTCTCGAGCTCGGGGGCAGCGATCCATTCATCGTCATGCCCTCGGCCGATCTCGACGCCGCCGTGAAAACCGGTGTCGGCGCGCGCATTCTTAACAACGGGCAATCGTGTATCAATGCCAAGCGCTTCATCATCCATCGTGATGTTTACGCCGCGTTCGAAGAGCGCATGGTCGCGGCCTTCGAAGCGCTTCGTGTGGGCGATCCGATGGAGGACGACACCGAGATTGGCCCCCTCGCCCTACGGTCGGTGCGCGACGATGTCGCTTCGCAAGTCGAGCGCTCGGTAGCGGCGGGCGCCCGGCGTTTGACCGGAGGCACCAAAATCGAGCAGCCCGGCTGGTGGTTTCGTCCGGGCGTGCTCGGCGGCATTCGCGAAAACGCGCCGGCCTTTCACGAAGAGGTATTCGGCCCCGTGGCGCTCCTTTTTCGAGTCGACGATATCGATGCGGCGATCGCGCTCGCCAACCGCAGCCGCTTCGGCCTCGGCAGCAGCGTGTGGACCGCCGATGAGCGCGAACAGCGGCGGTTCATCGACGAGCTCGAAGCGGGGCAGACGTTCGTGAACGCGATGGTGGCTTCCGATCCGCGGCTCCCGTTCGGTGGCGTCAAACACAGCGGCTACGGTCGCGAGCTCGCGGCGCACGGCATCCGGGCTTTCGTCAACGCGAAGACGGTGTTCATTGCGGCGACGAAGCTTCGTGAGCCCTCGACGGAATGAAGCAACGCTCAGCGTTCGTAGGTCCCCACGACGTCGCCGGCTGCGATCACGTGTCCCCTCATCGCGTCGACGAGATCACCGCGATCGGGCGTATCGCCCAAAGTGAGCTCGCGGTCGAGCGCGAAGAGCTGAAAGTGATAGTGGTGAACGCCGTGGCCCGGAGGCGGTGCGGGTCCGTCGTAACGGCGGCTGCCGAAGGAGTTCTTTCCCTGCACGAAGCGAGGCGTCAATTCGGAAACGCCCTCCGAGACGTGAGTCGTGGTCGGCGGAACGCAGCAAACCACCCAGTGCACGAATGGTTGCGGCATCGGGGCGTCCGGATCTTCGCATAGGAGAGCGAGCGCCAAAGTTCCCGCCGGCAGCTCGCCCCAGGACAGAGGCGGCGAGAAGTTCTCGCCGTCCTTGGCGTACCGCCGCGGGATCGGACCTCCTTGCGGGAAGGCGGAGCTCGAAAAAGACAGACGAGGCGTCGCCCCGAGCTTGTGAATGGCCAGGTGGCTGTCGCTGCTGCGCGCCGGCCGCAAGGCTTTGCCGATCGCCGACTTGATGGAATGCATGGCGCCCATGATGTCCTCTCCCCGGCCTTGGTGGAACGGCGGATGTCGTCTCGAACACATGAGTGCGCCTGAGGCCCGGCGAAAATCGGTCCGATGATCGATGATGTCGACTGCGCTCGCCCGGTCGACAACGGAGGGACGATCGGCAGAGGTACGCTCTCGCCGCGTGCGGTGCCCAAAGGGGGCTTGCGAGCGGACGGCCACTCGACCCATATGATCGAGGGAAAGCTGTTCCATTTCGGGCAATCGCTCATTGGCTGAACCAACACGAGGGCACATGGCGACTAGGAGTGACCAGTTCAAGGCGCTCGCGCAGCGCACTCGGCCGAGACGACCGACGCGATCCGGCTATATGCCGGCCCCCGGGCTCGTGGTCGAAACCTCGCGGCCCCAAACCAATGCCACTCTGCGGCGAAAGGGGGGAAGCTCAACGGCGGCGCGCAACCGTGCTGCGCACGCAGCACGCAAGGCCAGCTTCGCGCTCGAGGATTCGAGTTCGTCCGGGCGTCCGACTCGCAAGTCGACTCGCAGGGGCGAAAACCGCATGAAGCCGGAGAGCAACCTCGAAAGAAGGCAGAAGCGTCGAAGTGCGTCGCCGCAGAGACAAGCCCAGAAGGCATCCGTTCGGTCCCGTTGATAGGCAAAGCCGGCACGCTAACCTCTGGTACCGAGGACCGGGCACGCGGGGACTAGCGCAAACGCCGAGGGCACCCCATGAACGGACGTGCATGGCACACAAAAAACGCAGCAACCGTTCGCGCGTGCCGACGAGCGATCGTTCGAAGGCATCGGGTACCCAAGACAACGACCGGACGAGCGTTGGGAAAGCGCTGACCGAGATCCTTCCTTCCAGCGAACCGCCGCGTCCGGTGCGCGCCAAAGTTCCCGACGAACCACCGGCGGCGAGCTTTCCCTGGGTGGGCTCCGACGTGCTAGAGATCAGCGGAGCGGAGGGGGCGGCGCGACGCGATATGCACGACGTGATTCACGCGCCCGACGACGAGATCACCGAGCAACGCTTGGGGCCGCAGGAAGAAGCGAGCGTGTCCTTTCGAGCGGACCCGGACGCAGGCGACGCAGGTGCGGATTTCGCCGAAGAGTTCGGGCGCAGCTATTTGCAATCGGTGACCACCGGTGAGGACATCAGCGAAATCGAAAGCGCAAGTGACCTGGATACGTCGGAGCTCGGCGGACCGTTCCTCGAGATCGATACCGAGGGCAATCCGGTCGACGAATCATCCGTGGAGGAGACGGGCGACTCGGACAACGTCGAGTCCCTCGACATCCCAACGGGGGAGCGCGGTCAACCTATCCCGACATCCCAGCCCCCCTCCGGTGAAGTTCCACGCGGGCTACGATCGAGGGGCGCGCCCGCGCGTTCGGGGCGTCGACAAAGCAGGCGGAGCCCGTAACGATTCGGCACGAGATCCGTCAGCAGAATCAGTGCTCGAGTCGATCAATCCTGCGATTGCAAACGTGACCCGCGGCTCACTCTTTTATCGAACCGTCTGTGCTTGCTCCCACGATCAGCCGATACGCCGGCGGGCATCCGCGAGGATGTCGAACGGCTTGTGTACGCAGGCGTCGGGGCACTGCTCGAACAATACTTGTGATCGACCGGTATAGGCGCCGCCTGTCATGAAGACGACCTTGGATAGGCGCTCGGGCGATTGCTTCTGGAGCGCTTCGTAGAGATCGATGCCGGTGAAGTCTTGCATCATCACGTCGCAGTAGGCGAGGGCGAGGCGGTCGTCGCCGAGGAGAATGTCGAGGCCCTGCCGGCCGTCGAGCACGGTGCGGACATCGAACCGATCGCCGGCGACCTGCGAAGCGAGCGCGCCGGCGACCATTGCGTCGTCGTCGATGATGAGGATTCGGGGACGCCGGGGCTGAGAATCGAGTCGTTTTTCGGTCGTGGTCCCCCAGGCGTCGACGGGTTGGGTGGACGGCAAAACGACGCGAAAGAGTGCGCCGCCGCACGGTCCGTCGTGCACGGTAATTTGGCCGTGTGCGGAACGAACGATTTTCCGGCAAACGAAAAGGCCGAGACCGGTTCCCATGCCGGCGGCTTTGGTTGTGACGTAGGGCTCGAAGATCTGCTCACGGTGCTCCGGCGGGACGCCCGGTCCGCTGTCCCAGACTTCGAGGAGCGCCCGGCCATCTTCGGTGGCAGTGCGCACTCCGATGACGTGTTTCGCGGGATCGGGCGTCGGGATCGCCTGCCACGCATTCGTGAGCAGGTTGACCAAGATCTGCGACAATCGTGCCTCGTTCATCAGCACGAGCGGCGTCGCGCCGATCTCCCGCACGAGGCGCGCGCGCGCTTCGATCTCCTTTCGCACCAGCTTCAACGCCGAGCGCACCGCGCTGGCGAGGTCGACGGGCGTGAGAAACTCGTCGTCGCGTCGAGTGAATGTCCTCAAGTCCTGGGTCACTTGCCGGATGCGGTCGGTCCCAATGAGAACGGGCACGAGCGCCTCGCGGAGCCGTTCGACTCCGGCGAGCGCGACTTGCACCGCGGAGGCGTCCGTTTTCGCAGACTGGAGGTCGCCGATATCGGCCGCCAGGCGTTGGATCTCGAGCCCCACCGCCTCGAGACCACACGTGACGTACGTGAGGGGGTTGTTGATCTCGTGCGCGACGCTCGCCGCCACGGTGCCCATCGCACGGATGCGATCGTCCTGGACGACACCAGCCTGCAGACGCCGGGCTTCGGTCACGTCGGTGCACACCCCGATCGCGCCTGCGAGCTCGCCGGCGGCATCGCGCACTGGACCGAGCCACACGTCCAAACTCAGATTCTGCACATCGACCGAGTACGAAACGGTTTCGCCGGCGAGCGCGCGTCGGAGGTTATTCGGAACCGTAGGATGGTTCTTGTAGGTCTCGAAAAGAGACTGTCCGACCATGCCCCGGCGTCCTCGCTCGAGCCGCTCGAGAAGCTCCCCGTCGGCGGCGGTCAAGACGCCGTCTCGATCCACCATGAACAGCAGGACCGGAGCGTGATGGATGGCAACGGCCAGATGTTTTTCGACTTGCGCGCGCGCTACGACCGCCTGCACCTCCGCCGTGATGTCGGTGAAGGCGACGACGACCTGGCTCACCTCGCCCTGTCCGTCACGCACGGGATTGGCGAACGCGCGGAGCCACGCCCGGCTGCCGTCCCGATGATGGATCACCAGATCGTCGATGACGACCGGCCTTCCGCAGGCGATTGCGCGATTGAAGGGGAGGCCGTCCGCCGCGTACACCTTTCCTTCACGATCGTAGAAAACGACGGGGTCGAGCTCGCCGTCTTCTGCTCCGACCAACGTCCGGAAGCCCGGGTTCGCATAGACCACATTCCCGGTCGGAGCGCTCGCGATCCAAATCGCGAAAGGCAAGTCGTCGAGGACGCTGTGTTCGGCTGGGACTGGTTCTCGGGTCACGACACTGCCGAGGCTACCCGATCTCCTTGGCAATTGGATGCGAAACAATAAACTTCGTCCATCACGCCGTCGTCTACATGACGACCGAAGAAGACTTGAGCCAGGCAATACGGACCGCATTCCTGCACTGCCGCCCGGGCGGCGTCGCTCTCTTTGTTCCCGACAGCGTGCGCGAAACCTTTCGGGCCGGCCACCCAGCACGGGGGCATCGATGGCGAGGGGCGCGCCCTCCGCTATCTCGAGTGGGACTGGGATCCCGATCCGACCGACACGACGTACCTCGTCGACTTCGTCTACGTACTCCGTGAAAACGGAGCCGACGTGCGGATCGTCCACGATCGCCACACCGACGGGCTCTTCCCACGCGCCACGTGGTACCGGTTTCTCGAACGAGCCGGCTTTCTCGTTGCGGGTCGTGCCCTGGCGTGACCGACGAGCTTGGCGAAATATTCGTTGCCGTTCGATAGCTCAATCCTGCGATCGGACGAGCACCGAACCCATCACGGCAACGCCGGTGACCCGCAGCGTGGGCTTGTCCGGGCTCGCGGGTAGGACGGGCCCCGCGTGTTCGAACGCGCCGAGAAAACCTCCGCTCACGATTTCGACCTGAATGTCGGGAGGGACGATGATGTCGATGCTGCCCATCACGGCGATGCAGCGCACCTCGACGATGCCTGGCCCTCCGACGCGCCCGCGAAAATCCAGAAGGCTGGTTCCCATGACGCAGACGGCCTTGGTCAGCGTGCCCGGTTCCAAGTCCAGCCGGCGCGTGAGGCTGCTCATGACGGTGACGAGCGGCTGATCGCCCGGAACGATGGCGGCGCTCGGCGCCTTGATGAGAGCGCGTGTCCCCGGATTCGCCGGCGGAGCGATGTCGAGCGCGGGCAGATCGGCCAAGATCGATCGCAGCGCGCCCGCGCTGTCGGCACGTTTGAGCCGCTCGATCCGACGGTCGAGTTCGGCAACGTCGAAGTGGCTTCGTTCGAAGTGCGCCTGCAAGCGTTCGATGCCCTTCTTGACCTGTTCGGCGCGTTCGCCGTCGCTCCACGCTCCGCCGACGGGCAGACCGGCTTGGCCGAGCCGCCAATTCTCTCGACGCGCTTCGGCAATCACGCCGTTGAGCTTGGCAAGCTCCTCCCGGTGGGCCTTCCACCAGGCATCGGCGTCGCTCGACGACCACGGATGAAGGGCGGCACACGACGCAAGGCGATCGCCTACCTCTCTCATGCTTGGACGTTGAGAGGCATCCTTCTCGAGACAATCCAACACCAGTTTTTCGAGATCGTCCGGTATCGCCTCGTGCGTGCGCTCGGAAGGAGGCACAGGCTGTACGTGAACATGACCGATCATCATCTCTAGGGCGGTGGCGCCCTTGAAAACGTAGTTGGCCGTCAGCAGCCAGTAGGCGACGCACCCCAGCGCGTAGACATCGGCTCTCTCGGTCAAGTTTCCGGTGGCGGCTTCCGGAGGCAGAAAAGCGGGCGAGCCAAGAATAGCTCCTTCGGCGGTAAGTGACGTGGCGGTGGCGGCTGCCACCTGCTTCACCAGGCCGAAATCGAGGACTTTCACGAAGTCATGAGTGAGCCCCATCGCGCAGGTGAAAATGTTCCCCGGCTTGACGTCGCGGTGGATGAGCCCTCGTTCGTGGGCTTCCGCGAGCGATTCACACGCCCCGCGCAGCAAGTGGATGGTGCGCTCCGGCGGTACTGCTCCGAAACGCTCGACCAATACATCGAGGCTCACACCCTCGAGTAGCTCCATCGCGTAGTAAAACGTCCGCTGCTCGGTCATTCCGAAGTCGTAAATGGCGATCGTATGAGGAGAACGCAGCCCGCTGGTCGCGCGCGTTTCACGCTCGAAACGCTTGCGTGCTTCTTCTGCGCCGGACGCGCCGAGCGAAACTTCGGGACGAATCAGCTTCACGGCTGCAAGTCGGCCGAGAAGCTCGTGGCGCGCGAGCCATACTTCGCCCATGCCGCCGGCACCGATCAGATCGAGCAACGTATAGGCGCCGACCTGCTCGCCCTTGGCGATGCCGTGCGCGGCAGGTGCTTTTTCTGGCTTGGCCGTCGCGCGTCGTGGGTCGAGTTTCTCTGGGGTGTCCTGCTCAGCCACGCCGGTAGGTGTTAGTCGATTTTGCGCACGTACGCGAGGGCGCCGGCTATTGTATCGATACATAACACAATAGTATATAGATAATAATGATTGCGTTGGGAGGGCGCTCCGGCCGACAATGAATCGTACTTTGGACACGCAGTTCGTGGACTGGGAGGTGGGTCATGAAGCTCGACAAGCTTTTCAATGTCGTGGTTCTCGGTGGTGCAGCACTGGTAAGCGCCTGCAGTGACGAGGACGACGTCGCTAGCAACGCGGCGCAAGGAGGAACCGCCGGCAACGGCGGGGCTGGAACATCGTCCTCTTCGAGCACGACCGGGGCGGGTGGCGGCACC
>Ga0137375_10012359_pt1 | contig 10111 bp, 9 predicted proteins | sample SagtaG_24_FD_104936 | JGI IMG/M metagenome (GOLD analysis project Ga0137375, IMG submission 104936) | Vadose zone soil microbial communities from Sagehorn Ranch, Mendocino, California, USA - Sage1_R_113_16 metaG | ecosystem: Environmental > Terrestrial > Soil > Vadose zone | place: USA...
GTGGCGGCCGCACCCGCCGGCCCGGGCGCCGCGGTGCCGAGATGCGACGGCAGTTCGCGCAGCCCCGCCGCGACCAACGGAAAGACCACGGCGCGATCGTCGTGCAGCGCGGCCTGCAGCAGCGTCTGCAGCGTGGGGTCGGACAGCGCGCTCGACAGGCTGACCAGCGAGGTGCCGCCGACCACAAGGTCGTAGCTCGAGGAATGGTCGCTCGGGATGTTGGAGATGCCGTTGCCGATCGATCCGTTCGAGCCCCAGTCGCCGGCCGCGCGGTGGACCGAGACGTTGGCCAGCGCGCCGTCGGCCATCAGCTGCTGGAACGCCCAGGCGAACGGCGAGTTGGGCGTGGTCTGGCCGCTGATGCCCCACGACGAGCTCAGCACCGCCGGCTGGTTGGTGGCGTCGAAGAAGGCGTGCTGGTAGGCGCCGAACGGCGTGTTGTTGAAGGAATAGAGCAGCTGGCTGCTGTTGGGCGCGGCACCCGCCACCACCGAGATGTCGAGGGTGAGCTCGTTGCTCGGGATGGCTTTGTTGGCGTTGTTGCCGATGATCTGGAACTGCGATTGCGTCACCGCCGGCAGGCCGAGCTGCTGGCGATAGAGATTGTAGGCGGCGAACAGCGCGCCCGGCGCGCCGAAGCCGTCGCTCTCGACCAGGGCGATCGGCGCCGTCGCCGCGCCGGCCGGCAGGGGGAAATGGTACTGGGCCGCGAGCGCGGCCGGCGTTGCGTCGACCGCCGGGACGCCGGCGATGTCGCCCACGCCCTGCGTCGTCGCGTTGCCGATGCCGAGTGGCCCGACCGGCAGCGTCACCGGCGTCGAGGCCAGCACCGCCGGGTTGTTGATCGCGACCATGGTATCGACCCACACCCCCTTGATGACGCCGGGCGTGATCGCGTCGTTGAGCTGGAGGTTGCCGGTCCAGGCCGCGTAGCTGGTCGGTATGACGCCCTGGGTCTTGCTGACAGTCAGCGTGTTGATCACCTGCAGGTCCTGGCCGAACAGCGCCTTGAACTGGCTGGCGTCGAGCGTCACCCAGATCGTGCGGTCGGCGGCCGAGGAGGTGTAACCCTGGTTCGCGGCCTCGGTGAGCGCGGCGCTGCCGACCACGCCGGCGACCTGGCTCGAGGTGGCGGCGTAGGACGCGGCGCCGGCACCGTACTGGGCCCACAGCGCATCCGGCGTGGAAAAGGTGGCGAGCACCGTCTGGCGCGGCGCCCAGTTGCCCGACAGCAGCGACGTCGGGTCGGTCCCGTGATCGAGCACCAGGCCGACCGTGACATGGGTGGTCGACGTAGGGGCCGAGAGGGTGGCGGCCGTCTTGCCGTACTGGAAGAGGTCGAGCAGCGGCGCGGTGCTGCCGTTCGCGACCTGCTGGTACTGCGCGTCGGTGTAGAGATTGGCCCCGAAGGCATCGAGGAAGGTCGAGTTCTGAAGCGTGTACGACATGGGGCCGACCGTCCGACGAACGCGCGCGGATTGCGCAAGCCCACCCTATCGTGGATCTGCCGGCGATGCGACGCAGGATCCACGACCTGCCGAGGAAGCCCGCCTGGCGAGACCGAGGAAACTCGGTCAAAATCGCGCCTGAAAAAGTCTTTGTCGTTGTTCGTCGAGGGAGCGACACATGATCAAGAGATTCCATGCTCTGTATGTCGGTCAGATCGACCTCGACAATGTCGGTCTCCAGGGCACGCCCGCCGACGAGCGCCGCTATCCCAACCAGCGCCTCAGCGAGGTCTTCGCGACCGCGCGCGACGTCGCACGGCTCATGGATGATCTTGGCTACCACGCGCTGTGGACGGCAGAGCATCACTTCCAGCGCGAGGGCTACGAATGCCTGCCCAACCTGGTGCAACTCGGGCTGTGGCTGGCAACGCAGACCAGGCGTCTGAAGTTCGGCTGCGCCTTCAATGTTCTGCCGATGTGGCATCCCCTCCGGCTGGCCGAGGACTACGCGATGGCCGACATCGTGACGGACGGCCGCGTGATCATGGGCGTCGGCCGCGGCTACCATAGTCGCGAGGTGGAAACCTTCGGTGCACCGCTGCTCGATGCCGACGCCAACCGCGAATACTTCGAGGAGCAGCTTCAGCTCCTGTTGAAGTGCTTCAATGAAGAGGCCTTCCACTTCAAGGGAAAGTACTTCGAGTGTCCGCCGCCGGTCGATTACAGGGGCTATCGGCTGAAGGAAATCACGGTGGTGCCGCGGCCCAAGCACCTGCCGGTCGATATCTGGATGCCGATCGCCAGCGGCAGGACCATCGACATGATGGCCCGCTATGGCCTCAAGGCCATGGTCGACTTGAATGGCGAGAAGATACTCGACAACGTCGTGCGCGAGTATCACGCCGCCTGCGCCCGCCACGGTCGGGCCAAGCAGCTCGGCGAGGACATGATCTGGGGCGCCGGCCTGTATCTGGCCGGCAGCCAGGAAGAGGCGATCCAGCGCGTCGAGGCCGCGCATGACGAGCGCTACAAGTGGTTCGCGCCGTTCGGCTTCGTGCGCTATGCCGACGATCAGGGTCGCACCTGGGGAACACCGGGTGCGCCGGCGTCGATTCCCTCGATCCGTGACGGCGTGAAGCAGAAGGCCTGGTTCTGTGGCCCGCCGTCCGACGTCATCGAGGGCATCAGATCGATCGAAGCCAGGTATCCCGGCCTGGAAGATTTCATGGTCCACTGGGCCGAAGGCCTCTCGCCCGTGGAATTCAAGGACCAGCTGCGCCGGTTCGCGCATGACATCATGCCCGCCTTTGGCGGAGCGAAAATCGCGGCCGAGTAGCGCAGAGCGCGAGATCGCGGCAGCCTGTCGCTGCCCTGTTTGAGCGACCGGATGGTACACTACGGCCCGGCCGAGGAGGCTGGACCATGACGGAGCGCAAACCTCCCGGGACGAGCTGGGAGTCGTGGATCGAAGCACAGATTCGTGTCGCCCAGGAAGCGGGCGCCTTCGACAACCTGCCGGGGGCCGGCAAGCCCCTGCCGAATATCGATCAGGAATACGACCCGCTCTGGTGGGTGAAGCAGCTGGCCCAGCGCGAGCAGCTCTCCGTGCTGCCGCCATCGCTCGAGCTGCTGCGCAAGGTGGAGAGGGAGCTCGCCGCGATCGAGAAGCTCCCTGACGAAGCGACGGTCCGTCGCCGGGTCGCCGCGCTCAACGTCGAGATCGCCAGGCTCAACGCGACCGCGGTGGACGGGCCGCCGACGCGCCTCGGCAAGCTGGACGTCGATCAGGTCGTGGCGAAGTGGCGGCGGATGCGCTCCGCCACTTCTGAGTAGCTCTCCGGCGGAGGGGCCGCACGCTCGACTGAGCAGATTCAGTGATTGTAACTTATAGTTGTATTGATTTATCTAATACATCGTATAGTATGCTTCCTTCTGCGGAAGCCCGCCCGCAAGTAGGTGGGCGACATCACTGCAGGCGCCTTGGATAACTTTTGTTCTTATATAACAACTATAGTTATTGACAGGACATACCGCTTATCTTATCGTGGAGGAGAACTCTCTTTCGTCTCCGGCATTGCGGTTGGCGCGCAGGCTTCTCGAAGGAGGGTGTCCAGCACGATTTGCAAGGAGCGGTATCATGTTCAACGTCCAGCTCGAACGGCGCGCGCCAAGTCTCCACAACTTCAAGCCGCCGGAGGAGCTGGCGCCGGGCTTTGGCATGAACGCCGACGGCTCGATTGGTGAAGCCACAGCAGCCCCTTTCCCATATGCCGCCTTTGCTCGTGGGCTTTACAATGGGCTCGGCAGCGCGCCGGCGCTTGACCCCGGCGCGGCCCAGCCGGCGTTCGCCGGAGCCGCGACAGGTGGTTACTCCGCGGATGACGCCGCCCCCGGCGCATTGCCAGCGTCCAATGGGCCGCGACCGGAGGCGTGCCCACTCGTTGGTCGAGTAGGTCCGCAATGTGTGTATCAGTGTTCGCCCGGTGAGTGGGTATCAACGTCCCTATATCCATCCGGACCGTGCCCCCCGTTCATCGCCCCTGGCTACGGGACTTCCCCTTGGGGAGGCAGGCCATAATTTCCGAGTGAGAGGGCCGCATGAAGAAAATAACGATTACCGCCCGCGCGGTACGTTTTGTCGAGGAATGCGCGAACTGGTTCGAAACGCAACAGGGACCCGGATTTGTACCCTTGATCATGTGGCAGCTGACTAATAGCTCAAATCCCCATTTTGTTCCGCGGCCCATCGTGGGTTTTGAACGACGTGATGTTGTTGATCGTTCACGTGTGATGGAATGCGAAGGAAGAGACGTTGAGATCTTCCTATACGCGCCTGATGAGTTGTTCGGAACGCACGGCGACAAGTTCGTTGACCTGCGGGACAACGAGCTTGTGATTGTTGATGAAGAGCGGGAAACGCCTCCTCAAGAGTAGCGCGCCGCCTGCTAGGATGCGCCCATCACGGAGGAGATGCCCAAGCCATGGTCAAGACGGTGCTGTACGCGGAGAAGCTGTATGACGACGACAAGGTCGAGCGCGAGGTGTTCGGGCCCGAGGTGCGCGTGGTGTGGCGCAACGTCGCCAACCTGTCGCAGCTCGAGGAGCGCGACTGCGCCGGGATCGACGGCTTGATGGTGATGCGGCACGCGGTGACCGCCGAATACCTCGCCAGGTTCCCCAAGCTCGCCTGCGTCGTGCGCATGGGCGTCGGGTACGACAAGATCGATCGCAAGGCGGCCGCCACGCGCAAGGTGATGGTGTGCAACGTGCCGGACTACGGCACCACCGAGGTGGCCGACCACGCGCTGGCTCTTGCCCTATCGCTGCGCCGCGGCATCGCGCTCCACCTCGAGGCGCAGCGCCGGCCGCAACCCGCGCCGTGGAGCTACGTGCGCGATCCGCTGCTGCGGCGCAACGGCGTGCAGACCTTCGGCATCGTGGGTCTCGGCCGCATCGGCACGGCGGCGGCGCTCCGGGCAAAGGCCTTCCAGTTCCGCGTCGTCGCCTACGACCCCTACATGCCGAACGGCACCGAGCTCGGCGTCGGCGTCGAGCGCGTGGGCTCGCTCGAGGCGCTGATGGAGCAGACCAACACGCTGTCGATCCATGCGCCGCTCACGCCGGAGACACGCGGCATGATCTCGCGCGCCATGCTGGAGCGCATGCCGAAGGGAGGCGTGGTGGTGAACACCGCGCGCGGGCCGATCGTCGATGTCGACGCGCTGGCCGAGCTCCTGAAGCGCGGGCACCTCGCCGGTGTCGGGCTCGACGTGCTTCCCATCGAGCCGCCGGTCGAACCCATCCCCGAGCTCCTGCGCGCCTACCGCGCGCGCGAGGCGTGGTGTGAGGGCCGCCTGATCATCACGCCGCACTCCGCCTTCTTCACGCCCGAGGCGTGGGCCGACACCCGGCTCAAGGCGGCGGAAACCATGCGTGCAGCGCTGGTCGGACCGCGGCCGCAGAACGTCATCACACCGGAGATGTTCTGACGGCGGGAGCGGCGGGAGCGGTCATCGGGATCCATCGCGCAGCTCAGCCGCGAACAATTTCCTGATGGGATTGTGCCCTCGCGAAAATGGGCTATCCTTGTGCGGCGTGCGTCAGTGTGCCGACACCGGGCGGCATCACCGTCCAGTCAACGGGCATCCGTCGAGGCCATCAGCCGAGGAGAACCCGCATGCTCTCAAAGGAAGAAAACGAACTGATCACCCGCACCGGCCCCGGAACGCCGATGGGCAATGCGATGCGACGTTATTGGGTCCCGGCATGCCTGTCGCGTGAGATCGGCGAACCGGACAGTGCGCCGGTGCGCGTCAAATTGATGGGTGAGGAACTGGTCGCCTTCCGCGACACCGAGGGGCGCATCGGCCTCGTCGAGGAGTATTGCCCGCATCGCGGCGTGTCGCTCTATTTTGGGCGCAACGAGGCGTGCGGCCTGCGCTGCGTCTATCACGGCTGGAAGTTCGACGTGACCGGCGCCTGCGTCGATCAGTTGAACGAGCCGGAGGAACATCAGTTCAAGCACAAGGTGCACCTGACGGCCTATCCGACCTGCGAACTCGGCGGTATCGTCTGGGCATATCTCGGGCCAGCCGAGAAGATGCCGCCTTTGCCGAAATTCGCCTGGACCCAGGTGCCGGAAGAGCGCCGTCACGTCACCAAGGTCATCGAGGAATGCAACTACCTGCAGGCGCTCGAAGGCGGCATCGACACCTCGCATGCGCCGATCCTCCATCGGCTGCTGACCGACAACTCGACCCGCGGCGGCCTGAAACCGTCGAACCCGTTCGTGCGCGGCAAGGCGCCGAACCTGCGGGTCGACATCACCGACTACGGCTATCTCTATGCCGGGGTGCGGCCGCTCGGCGAGAGGGAGGTCCACGTGCGGACCTATCACTTCATCATGCCGTTCCACCAGATTCGCCCGTCGCGTTCGGGATCCGGATTGCCGACCGATGCCGGCCATATCTGGGTGCCGATCGATGACCATAACTGCATGGTCTACAACTGGATCTACAGCACCACCGATGCGCCATTGACCGCGGAAGACCGGCTCGAACGCGGCCTCGGCAACGGTCCGTTGCATGTCGATCCGAAAACCTTCCGTTCGTTCCAGAACCGGACGAACAATTACGGTCTCGACCGCGAGGTGCAGAAGACCGAGAGCTACACCGGCATCGACGGCATCAACCAGCAGGACCGTGCCTTGCAGGAAAGCATGGGCCGGATCGTCGATCGCAGCCGCGAGCATCTCGGCCCGGCCGACAAGGCGATCATCCAGGCGCGCAAGCTGTTGCGCGAAGCGGTGAAGGCGGTCGAAGCCGGCAAGCAGCCGGCCGGCACCGGCACCAGCTATTATACGGTCAAGGCCGGCGAAGACGTCTTCGCGCGCGATGCCGACTGGCGCCTGGCGTTGGCGCCCGACATCACCAAGGACAAGATCCTGCAGACCGTGTAGGGCAGATCTTGTCGTCATCCCCGGCCTTGTCCTGAGGCCGTGATGCGACGTGGCGTTTCTGGCGCTTACGATTGCTTGAAGAATCGGCGGGCGTTGTCCGCGCGCAAGCGGAAGGAACCTCCGGTACGGCGGGTGTGACGCTTCGTGACTGAGCCATGGGCTTTGCGTCGACATCGATTTCAGGCACGCTATCGACATTCTGCGCGGCGTCCGCCGGCACAGGAGCGGTCTTCTCGCGCGTAATCCGGGGCTCAATGACCGACATTGAAACGGCCGATGCCCTGCACCTAGCCGGGGATCTCGACGCGGCAGCAGACGTCTATCGTCGCGTGCTGGCCGCCGACCAAGGCAACGCCGCGGCCTGGCATGGTCTCGGCGCCGCACGGCTGCGGGTCGGTGCCTACGGCGAGGCCAACGAAGCCTTGCTCCGCGCCGTGCGCCTGCAGCCGGACGAGGTCGGTGCCTGGGGCCTGCTGGCCGAGGCGCTGTTCCAGCTGGGCGACGTCGAGCGGGCGATCGATGCCTATCGCCGCGCAGCCGCAGCCGACTCAATGCGCGCGGTTGCGCAAGAGAACGTCGCCATCATCATTCCGGGCAGCGCTTCGGCGGGAAACGCTGATGTGTTTGCGGCGCGACGCACTTGGGGGCGGCGCCTCGCCGCCGGCGTCAGCCCGGTGGAACGCCCACGGCGCCCACCGTCGGGCAGGAAATTGCGGGTCGGCTACGTTTCGGCCTTCTTCGACAAGGCAAACTGGATGAAGCCGGTCTACGGCGTGATCAATCGCCACGATCGCGACCGCTTCGAAGTGCATCTGGTCTCACTCGGCGGCGATCCCTCGGCGTCGGCTGGCTACAGGGAACACGACCACGATGTGATCTGGCAGGTCGGCTCGTGTGACGACGAAAAGATCGCCCGCCTGCTCGCTGCGGCCGGTATCGACGTCCTTGTCGACCTCAACGCCTACAGCGCCCCGAAATGGTTGCGATTGTTCCTGCGCCGGCCGGCGCCGGTGCAGCTCAGCTGGTTCAACGGCTTCGCGACATCGGCCCTCGATTGCTTCGATGGAATCATTGGCGACGACGTGGTGATCCCGGCGGCAGAGGAAGGCTTCTACACGGAGCGCGTGTTGCGTGTGGGCGGCACTTACCTTGCGTTCGAGGTCCTTCATGCCGTGCCGGATGTTGCGCCGCCGCCCTGCAACGGCAACCAGGGCAGACTCACCTTTGGCGCGCTTGCCTCGGCCTACAAGTTGAACGACCTTACCCTCGACATCTGGGCGCGAATACTGCGGTCAGCGCCCACGTCGCGCCTGCTGATCCGCGCGTCCACGCTTGCAGAACCCTCCAACCGCGACCACTTGTGGGCTCGCCTGGCTGCCCGTGGTGTCGCCGACGAGCGTGTCGACCTCGAGGGGGGCGCGGCACACGTCGACTTCCTGCAGAGCTACGATCGCATCGACATCGCGCTGGATACGTTCCCTTACAACGGCGGCACCACGACGACCGAGGCGTTGTGGCAGGGTGTTCCCGTCCTGACCTATGTCGGCGACCGGTGGGTCGGGCGCACGAGCGCCTCTCTTCTTCGGGCGGCGAGCCTCGACGGCTGGGTTGCCAGCGATGAAGAAGACCTGGTGGCCAAAGCGAGCGCGTTGGCCCGCGACCCGGCGACCCCAGCCAGCCTCGCTGTCTTGCGCGCCGGCATGCGCGCCCGCCTTGCGGCATCCGCGGCCTGCGATACGGCGGGACTGTGCCTGGCGTTGGAGCAGATCTATCGGCAATTCAGGGTTTGAATCGGCCCTAGTCGACTGTCGCACCCGACTCCTTGACCGTGCTCTCCCTGGCCGGACATCGACGCCACGGTCGGCCAGGCTCTTGGCCATGTCGACGTCCCGGAGGGTAGTTGTCGGCGCGACATCATCGCGCTGGTGACGGCCAGTCGCTGAGGGAATCAGCTCAATAGCGCTCGATCCAACCGTGGCGCAGATAGCCTCGACGGACCAGGCGGATGGCGGTGCGGCCCTGGATGAACAGGGCCGCGAGCGGAATGAGGAGCGTTGCCGCCAGGCTGATGGGAAGCGACCCCGCAAGGCCGATGGTCGCGACGAGAGCGAGGGCGGCCAAGGCCGTGACGAACAGGGTCACCGCCGCCATCGCCAGGGCTTCGAGGAAGAAGCCTCTCAGCAGGACGTAGATCGGGCCGCCGGCAGCCGCGAGCAGGAAGGATGTGCGATCGAGAACGACAAGCTTGCCGGTCGATGTACGTTCGAAGCTGTAGATCTCGATCACCGTGGAGCCTCCCGCCGGCTGGCGTTGGGCCGTACAGAAGCGTACCGACATGATGGCAGGTCTTGAAGCGTCCGCCAGCGGCCGGTGGCGATCGTATTCCGGTTGCGAGGTAATTGCAGTCGCGAGGGCAGGCGCCCGCCCCGGGGGGTGCCGCTGGGCCTACCGGCCCCCCTAGAATGTGATCAACCGCATGAGGCTCTTCGCGCCGCCTCACATCGTTGGTGAGGCCGAAGCCGTGCTCAAAGCCATCGTCGAGGTCCTGCTGCAGCCCAGTATCGAGCTGCGCCAGCTGGCGCGCGACTCGTTGTCCAAGAGTCCCGATCCCGACCCGTTTCTGAAGTTCAGCCTGAGCTGCCGGGCCGACGTGGACTATGGGCGCCGCACCTGAGGTGAAGCCGCTGAATGATGGCCAAAGCTCTGTCTCGAGACAGGGGGCGTTTGGCCCATTCGGCCTGCTTGGCCTTAGCGCCCGGCGTCTCGATCGTGCCGCGGCCGGAAATGCCGACCATCGCATCCCCTCACTTCAGGACGCGGAACAGCGGTTCGCGCGGTTTGGCGGGCGTGCGCCGAGACCTTGACGTTGGGCCGATTTTTCCTAGATCGACATCCGCTTCGGAGGTGGGGGGCCGTCGTTGCAAGCGGCGGCTTGGTCTCGCAGGGTGCGGACGGATGCCGGCCCGGGCAAAGTTGTCGGCGGACCGCGCGAAAGGAAAGACGATGCCAAAGACGCTTGCCGGAAGCTGCTTCTGTGGCGCGGTTCATTATGCCGTGGCCGATGCGTTCGGTTACGCCATGAACTGCCACTGCTCGAATTGCCGACGCACGACGGGCTCGGCCTTCAAGCCGTTCGCCGGCATCGAGCGTGCGAAGTTCGCCGTCACCCAGGGAGCCGACAAGCTCATGGTCTACGGCGACGACA
>Ga0137375_10012362_pt1 | contig 10108 bp, 11 predicted proteins | sample SagtaG_24_FD_104936 | JGI IMG/M metagenome (GOLD analysis project Ga0137375, IMG submission 104936) | Vadose zone soil microbial communities from Sagehorn Ranch, Mendocino, California, USA - Sage1_R_113_16 metaG | ecosystem: Environmental > Terrestrial > Soil > Vadose zone | place: USA...
GGAGCAAGGTGATGCTGGGAACGGAATCAGCCTCGGCAGAGCGCTCTGGAGTTTCTGGGTTCTGCGAGGGCTGTACGCCGAGGGGCGCTCCTGGATGGCACAACTGGCAGCGCTCCCCGACGCAGTGAAAGCTCCTGCGCTTAGGGCCGTAGCCCAGGGCATCGAGGCGACCTTTGTCTGGCGCCAGGGCGACTATGCCCTGGCACAGTCGCTGTTTCAGGGGGCGTTGCCGCACCTGCGGCAGACGTCCGCGCCGCGGCTGCTTATTAGTGTGCCGCTCGATCTCGGTGCGATCGCGATACAGCAGGGCGACCTTTCGCGTGCGCAAGCGCACCTGGAAGAGGCGCTGGCGGCCGCCCGATCGGCCGGATCTCGCGTCGACGAGGCCATAGTGCTGGGCAACCTGGGGCGGCTGGCGCTTATGCAAGAGGCCTATCCCACCGCGCGCGCCCTGTGCGAAGAAAGCGAGGCTCTCGCGCGCGGGGTGGGCGACGACGTGGTTCTGTGTCTTGCGCTCACATTCCTTCAACAAGTCGTGCTGCGCCAGGGCGAGCTGTCAACCGCCAGGCGACTTGTTCAGGAAAGTCTGGCGTTGGCGCGGCGACAACAGAACTCGCAACTGCCGTACATCCTGGATGTGCTTGGACAGGTGGCGATCGCGGAACGCGACTATGCGGAAGCGCGGAGCGCTCTACGCGAGAGCCTGCTTCTTTTTCAAGACCAGGGCAACCGGTCCGGGATCGTGTACTCGCTGGAAAGAATCGCCGCGTTGGCCGTCGCTGAGACGCAGCCGCGGTGTGCGATTCAACTGGCCGCGGCGGCCACCAGTCTTCGTGAGGCAATTGGCGATCAGCCGACCCCGATGCAGCAAACGATGGTTGACGAGTGGCTTGTCCCACTGCGGCAGACGCTCGGCCAGGACGAGATCCGGTCGGCCTGGGAGGCTGGGCGGGCGATGTCACTCGAGCAAGCGCTGGAGCTGGCGCTCGCCGCGACGCAGACTCCGCCGACGCAACCGGACCAACCGCCGGATGAATCGAGAAAACGAGTCACGGAACTCAGCCCGCGTGAGCAGCAAGTGGCGGCATTACTCGCGCAAGGGTTGACGAATCGTCAGATTGCCGAGCGGTTGGTGGTGACCGAGCGTACCGTGGCCGCCCACATCGAGCATATCCTCGATAAGCTGGGTTTTGCGTCACGGCATCAAGTCGCGGCATGGGCGGCGGATAAAGACCTGGTCAACAGCACGTAACGTCGGCGGCGGGATTGGCAACCTGCCAATTTCTCACCACGAGTGAGCAACAGTGGCAGGCTGCCGATGACCGGACGTGATGCGTGGTCATAGTGTCGCAGGCATCCCGCCCGGAGGGGTTCTGCAGTGGCACGATCACGTGGATTCGCATGGACCAGTCTGAGCAGCGCGCGTTGGCTGCTGCCCTGGATTGCGGTCTTGTTCATTTCGGTCACCCTGGCGTACGCCATGAGCAGCGCCCTGGATAAGGGTGCCTTGGCCAGCATTAGACCGGAGGTCCCATCGGCTGTATCGACCACGAACTTCGAAGTCATGTCGACTACGAGCCCGGCATCAACTGGCCGCGCGTCCAGCAACGGGTGCTGTACTTGGGATTGAACACGTGGATACCTGCCGAGCCATAGCGCGCAGCTGAGCTCCGTCCGCCCGTCACTGAAGTGTAATGTTCCGTTGTCGCAGGGATGCCGGTGCACTCAACGTGCGGTCGATCGCTCCCGACGTGCGGTCAGAGAGATCAGGCGATGCCTTGAAACGCCATGATACGGCGATGCATCGACTCGGCCTGCGCGAAATGGACGTCAAAAGTCCACTCGTACGGCTCGACTTCACAAAGACCTTCCCGCATCGACACATTCGTTGGTTTGGCGTCGCTTCACTCTGGAACACGGTGGCGAAGCAAAAGCTGTTCGAGTATCGGCTCGACGCTAACCCCCGCGCCGCGAGGACGTATGCCCTTCTGGCAGTGGCGGGCTACGAGGCGATGGTGGCGTGCTTTGATGCGAAATATACCTACTGGGCCCCTCGGCCCTACCACGTCGAGCCTTCACTGGCCCTCATGTTGCCCCGCTACAACCACCCGAGCTATCCGTCCGCTCACGCGTGCGTCGCGGGAGCGACCTCCGAGGTGCTCTCAACATTGTTTCCCCGTGATGCCAAGGTCTTCGCGCAGCAAGCGGACGACCTAGCAGCGTCGCGCTGGCATGCGGGAATTCATTTTCCGACAGACAGCGACGTGGGCCTGGCACTCGGACGGACTGTGCGCCGTTTCGTAATGGAGCGTGCGCGTAATCTATCCGAAAGCAACTGAGTCGAAACAATGGAGTCCACGTTCAATCACGGCGTCTCAGGCGACTCCTTAGCATTTCCGGTGAAGCGATGCCGGCGGCGCGAGGTTGACCCAGAGTTCGTAGCAATTGAGGGCGGTCCTCCACCCGTCGTTGCCGCTGTGGTAAGGAAGGGGTGAGCAAGACCAACGGGAGAAACCGCCATGGTTACCATACCCCCCACACATCGTCACCAGGTCAACTGATCTTGACGCTGTCGAGGCCGAAGTGACACGGCTGGCTGGACCCAAGGGCAAGCACGATGCGGAACGACGTGCCTATCGACACGGCCAGGAGTCTCGGCAGGTCACCTTTGGCAGCCGAAGGGTTCAGGTGACAAGCCGCGCGTGCGCAGCGTGGACGATAAGGAGGTCGAGCTGCGCACGTTCCGCGCCTTCGCTGGCCGCGACCTGCTTAACGCTGCGGCCCTGGAGCGGATGCTGGCCGGACTCTCGACTCGCCGCTACCCGGCGGGTCTGGAGCCAGTTGGTGACGTGGAGCCGCTGGCCATCTCGAAGTCAGCCGTCTCGCGGCGCTTTGTCCAGGGCACCGAGCAGAAGCTGGCCGAGCTCTTCGGACGCGACCTCAGCCAATTCGACCTGGTGGCCATCTTCATCGATGGGATGCTGATCGCCGATCACTGTGTGGTGGTGGCTTAAGGAGTCGAGGCTGATGGCCGCAAGCATCCGCTCGGTCTGTGGGAAGGCACCACCGAGAACAAAACCAGCCCGGCGAATCAGCGCCACAGGCGATAGACAACGTCAGCCTGGTTGGTACACCGAGCCACGTCGCCGAGCTCCTCGAGCGCTACGCGGCCGCTCGTGTTACGCATGTGTTCGCGCGCCTGAGTCTGGACGCCATGCCGCCCGAGGTTGCTCGCCGCACGATCGAGCTGTTCGGCCGCGAGGTCATCCCGCGGTTCATGTGATCCCCGCGCGCTAGCCAGCTCAGTCGTCGATCGGCCCGTTATCTCGCGCCGCGATTGGATCGTGCGGGGCGCTATGACCCTCGGTCGGCACAACCGCGCCCAGCGGCGCACCACCCATCATCGCCCGCGGCACCAACAAGTCCGTACCGTGTGGCTTGTCGGCTACGCCATCCTCGGCTAGCGGCGCGCCCTCGCCGTGCACCAGCGGCGACGGGGCTTCAGCGTCGAGCTCGAGCGCTGCGCGGTCATCCTGGATCGTAGGGTGCTGATCACGTTCGTTGGCCATGGGTGTTGCGGTTCCTTTCGACCCTGACCGTTGGGCAAGCGCCGTACCAGGCGTGCTACAACACCGCGCCAGCGCGAGAGCAATGGTCGCTATGGATTTCGGGGTCACCATTCGGCCCACGCCTTACGGTGGCTTGGGGACTCCACGAGTGTCGAGCTGATGGAGAGCGCCATGGCCGGGCGTGCAGTCGTATGCCATGGAGCCTCCCAAGAAACGGCCCAGCGGTTGTTGATGGAGCGGATCGGCTCAAGACCGCGAGCCTGGGCTCACGTTGCGTGATGCATCCGACCGCAGACAAATAGGAATGCTCACCTACGTGGAGATGCACGGCCGCGACGCGGGAACCGCTGAAAACTTGCCCCGTTCCACCCCCCCGACCTACAGCTGTAACACCCTACCGGGCGGCTGGAGCAGCGACAGCGGGCGTTGCCGCGGATCCGACGTGGCGGGCGGCTCTCATAAGGGCGTTCGTCCGAATGCCCCGTCTACTCGTGTTCAGGCGCGGGTCCATCGCGTCGCGCAAGCCGTCGCCCATGACGTTGAACCCGAACACCACCAGCATCAGCGCAAGGCCTGGCACGACCATCACGTGGGGAGCCAGCGATGCCCACTGGAGGCTGTTCTGGAGCATCGACCCCCATTCGGCCGTGGGCGGCGGGACGCCCAGCCCCAGGAAGCTGAGGCCGGCTGCCGTCATGATGGCGGCCGGGATCAGCAATGTGGTCTGGACGATCAGGGGCGCCATGATGTTGGGCAGAATGTAGCGGGCCATAATCGCCGAGTCCCGGTTGCCGGTTGCAACGGCGGCCTCGACGAACGTGCTTTGCTTGACCGAGAGCGTGAGACCCTGCGCCAGCCGCGCGTACTGGGGGATGTGGTACACGGCGATGGCGATCACGACGTTGTTCACGCCATTGCCGAGAATGGCAATGATCGTGAGCGCGACAATGATCGCCGGAAACGCCAGGAGGATATCCATCAGTCGCATGATCCACATGTCTAGCCGCTCGTAGTAGGCGGCAAGCATTCCCAGCAAGGCCCCGATGATTGCGGACGAAATGATGGCGGCGAGCGAAATATAGAGTGACATGCGGGCGCCCCATATGACCCGGCTGAGCAGGTCCCGGCCCTGGTTGTCGGTCCCCAGGAGGTGCAGTGGGCTGGGAGGGGCCAGGGCGTCACGGACGTTCACCGCATCCGGGTCCATGGGCGCGAGTTGAGGCGCAAAGATCGCCGTCAGCACGAACAGGAAGGCGATGATCGCGCCAGCCGCGGCGAGCTTGTAATCTCGGGCAAACTCCAAGGCCTCATTGAGAAGGGACTCGATGGGACGACTGGTGGGTTCCTCGACGCGGGAGACCGCCGGCAGCACTTTGTTGAGACCGGTCTCTGCTTTCAAGGCCGCGTAACTATCGATATCGGATTCGCGGGTCCAGGAACGTGTACACCACGTCGACCGCGAGATTCACCAGGACGAAGGAAGCGCCGAAGATCAGTAAAGCGCCCTGGATCATGGGAATGTCCCGCTGGGTGACGGCGGTCACCAGGAGACGGCCCAGACCGGGCCACGCAAAAACCTGCTCGGTGATTACAGCTCCGCCAAGCATGTAGCCAAAGCGGAGTCCGACCACCGTCACGACCGGCACCAGAGCGTTCCGCAGGGCGTGCCCGCCTACGACCACCGATTCGCGTAGGCCTTTGGCGCGCGCCGTTCGGATAAAGTCCTGGCCCAGAATTTCCAGCAGTGACGAGCGAGTCATCCGGGTGATGAAAGCCACGGAGAAGACGGCAAGGCAGACCGTCGGCATCAGGAAGGCCTGCCAGGTGGCTTTGCCGGCGCTCGGGAGGACGTGCAGCGTCACGCTGAAGTAGTAGGCCATCATGAGACCGAGCCAGAAGACTGGTACGGATATCCCGAGGAGGGCCACGACAGTCATCAGGTGATCCCAGAACGTCCCCTGCTTGATCGCCGCAACGGTACCGAGAGCGATTCCAAGGGTGCTTGCCAGGATGATGGCGGCGAGCGAAAGCTGGACCGTGTTGACGAAGCTGGGGACTATTTCCTGAACGACCGGTCGGCGAGTCTGAACGGACTTGCCCAGATCGCCGCGAACAATGCCCTGCAGAAAGTTGGCGTACTGAACCAGCACCGGCTTGTCGAGTCCGAGCTCGTGGCGCGCGGCTTCAACAGCCTCCTCCGTGGCGTACCCGCCCACGTACATGCGAGCAGCATCGCCGGGGATCAACTGGAACGCGAAGAAGACCAGCGTGACCACCAGGAACAGGACCGGCACACTGGCCAACAAGCGTTTGGCGACGAAACTAGCCATCACGCGAACTTAAATTTAGTGTTGCAGTGATCTCCACACGCCGGACTTCTTTTGGCGTGAAATCATCCCGACGGTGACGAAGCAGCGGATTCCGCGGACCAGCGGAACGGAAGCAGCGGAATGAGGGGTGGCGCCGGGGCTGCCAGACACCGTACTAACGCCACCCGCGAGATTGAAACTGCCCTCGTCGACGATTTGGCCAGTCTTTCGGGCTTGACGGATTAAAAGTCCGCTGCTCTGCCATTGAGCTAGGGGGCGCCTTCGAACGAGTCTACGAGATTGCGGGCGCGCCTGCGCGTGAATTCCATACCTTCAACCAACAGGACGGGGTTCTAGCGTTCGCGCGGAGTACTCAGTGATGATGTATGAGGTTCCGGAGACAGACTCGGCGTGGAATGCGCGGCGGAGTAAGTGGGACGGACTCAACACTGGATTGCTACGCAAACGACACATCAGACGGTCCCGATATTGTCGCCGGTCCACCGGCCGAGGGTTTGATTGCGTGGATCGCGTGCGTAGTGGATGACCTGGTCGAGCATCGGCCGGCACACGGCCCTCACGTTCTTGAAGGGGATGTCGTCAAGCAGTTGTCCTTGGTCCACTCCGCTCCATGCGCCTTGCCCGAGCGGCCGGCCATCCCTGAATCAGGCGGCCCGAGCAGGCGTGAAGTGTCAGCCGCAGAAGCCGAGTCGTGAAGCCAGGTGGCACAGAAGCGCGCTGAGCGCCTGGCGCCTCGGTCTGGGCGAGTGGGCGTGATTACCAGTTCCCGCCCGCGTTCGGTCTGCCGATCTCGATTAGACCGATCTATTCAGGGGAGCGGCGGCGACCTCACTGCAAGGCCGGGCACGGCATGCATCCAGCGCGGCCAGCAACTCCGCGCGCGGCTGGTCACCTTCCGCAGGACGTCATCTGTAGTGGTAATTCGCCAGTCCTGCTTGAGATTTGCAGCCCGGTCACGCTGCGTGTGCTCCGCCGCCGACCGCAAGCGCCGCAGCGTCGGGGCCCCGAGTGAGCGTGACTTAGAGGGGCGCGGAGTGGCCCGGCCTTGGACGCTTCGACTAACTGGTCCGGATGTAGACGTTGTCGCCCGTGACCACCTCATTGAAGTTGATAACGCCCGGGATGAGCAGCCGCACGCCCTCCTCGGCACTGTTCGGCGGGTTCGGCCCGATGATGCAGTACACCCACAGAATGCCGTCGTGCGGGGTTCCGCCAGTCGGAGTCAGCGTCACCCGTAACTGGAGTTTGCCGCCGCAGAAATTGTCTGGGATGGGCATTCCGAGGACCACCCCGCAGCCGTACAATTGGAAGCTCAGCAGCTCCGTGGCCGTCCATGTGCCGCTGCCGAGGATCGTCCCCTGGCTGTTGGTATGCGTAAATGATCCGCTCCCGGTGGCGGACTTTGGATTGACAGTGAAGGTGCCCATGCCGGTGACACTGACCATGTCGCCGTTGGGGGCGCGCGCCACGTTTGGCTCCTCTAGATGGAGTTGATAGGTCTGTGTCTGACTGCTCGCCATGACGGGTGCCGGCGCGAGACCAAGCATTGCGAGCGCGACAACAATGAACAGGAACGCCTGTCGATTTCGCATGTGATCTTTCTCCCCTGTCCCTCGTGCGAGGGCCAAATGCCGCTTCCTTAAAACGTGCCTCCGACGCGACTCCTATCGCAGCGTCCAGGGCCGATCACGAGACCGGCCTCTCCGCCACCCCGGGCCTCCGTACTGCTATCACCCCCTTTCAGCGGGTGTCGATCGGCGCTCACGCTTCTGGCACGCGTGCCCGCCAACCACGCGGTCCTCGGGTATGACCATCGCAGCTTCCAGCAGGGTAGCCTATACCCCACCGCCTCGGAACTCAATGAGAGCACGTGGACTTCGGCTGCCGCGAGCAGCTTTATTCGGCTTCTGCCGCACCCGGCGGAGTGAAGGCAAGCTGGAGACGGACTCGAGCGTACGCCCAGAGTGCCAGCGCCTGCACCCCTAGCCACGCCGCGTTTTGGACGCGTTGAAACGGTCGCATCGACGAGGGCATCACCACCAGTACCTCGTCACCGCAACCGTGGAACGCCAAGCGGCTCCGGTCGATGGACCGACTCCCCAGGCGCGATCCCGGCGCTCTGCACGAGCAACAGGTACATGATGCCGAAGATCGGCAGATGCCCAATCAACTCCTGCGGAGGCAGAAACGGGATACCCAGGTTGAACGGCAACCACATCCCAAGGATGACCAGGCGAGTCAGTAATCCACTGATGAGCAGCACACCAATCGTGCCCTCAACCAAGCCAGCGGCAAGCACAAACAGATCGTCAGACATCCAGGTCTGACCGAGAAAGGCACGCGGGAAGTTGAACTGCGGGTGGTCCGTCAGGAACGCAGCGCCGAGGCCCGGGTTCCAGATCTTTTCGCTCAGCGCTGGGGCGATGATCGCAATGCCCGTGATTACGCGCAGACTGGCAACTGCTCGGGCGGACCAGGCGGGACCTCGCTGCGCAAACCACGGTCGCTCGTCGCGGATATCGGCCGCATACCGACCAATCACCAGTATCACCAGCGCTATGCCTAACCAGTGCAGCTGGTCGACTACGTCGTACACAGGAAACAGGAGGAACCCGAGCGGCCCAAGAAGGATGAGCGTAATAGCCGCGAACCAGTCAGCAATGCCAGTGATGAACGCGAACGCCACGAGAAGTTGGATAGCCCCGATAGTCAGTCCACCGGCATCCACCTGTAATCGCATGTTCGGAACCAGCAGCGCCGGCTGGACCGCTGCGTACACGAGAGTAATCGCCGATTGGACCGCCAGCAGCGTTGGCGCGCCAACCGCCATTCTTCGAAGGAACCGAAAGCGGGGCCAATGCGGGTCGCCTGCCAGCCGCTGAACGCCGTACAGCATCCCGAGTGCGACCGCCGCTACCGCCAGTAACAGACCGGTGCGCCCGCTGATCGCCAGATCGAGCCGCAGCGGGTACGCCGACGGGTCCTCGAACCACTTCACGTGGGCGAGCACGGTGGTGGGCGTCAGCCCGGCCGTTAGGGCCGCGAGACCGACCGGTGCCCAGGCGGACCGCACACTTGGGCAGTCTAGCGCCCAGGTGACATGCCCAGCTGGATGGGGATGGGACCAATTTGGGAATGGCGCTGGACGCGTCGAACTTGATGCGCCTTGGTGGACACGTGATCTACGGTGTCGTCACTGGCGTCGCCCATGCGGCAATCGCGACTCGCTAGCGGGCTACAACCCTACGCGGCGCAGGGTACACGTCAGGATCGACTCAGGCGCGGCGGCGATCTCGGGCTGAGCGGTGCATGCACGCGCGTGCTCGCTAACGAGCTGCTGAACGCTCGCCTGGAAATAGGGGGCAAAGCCAAACGTGACCGTCTGCACGACCCACTCCGTCGCGACCCCGTCAGGGTTGTTGCGCAGCGTCCGCCGCGCCTCCACGAGGGCGCAATTGGCGCCGAGCTCGGCATCCGACTGCGCACGACGTTGATCGAGCGTGTCCGCCAGCCGAACCAGTGCGGCCGCGGTTCCGGCATTCCGACTGGCGCCGAGATCGCGAACGAAATGTGCCGCGTAGTCCGGGTACACCACGGCAGGGTCATCGGGTGGCTCGGCGAACATACCCGCGCTCAGCAGCAGCGCCTGGAGCGAAAACAGTCGGCGACGAATGGTGACCGTCCAGGACGGACTCGTGTCAGGCTGATAGTCCTGCCAGGCTCGCGCCAGCGCGTCAAAAGCATCTGGCAGCGATGCGCAATCCGGGGCGGCCGGCGTCGGAGGCGCGAGCGTCGCGCAGCTGGCCGAGACGACCACGATGATCAACGTTGCCAGAGGCCAGGTCATCTATCGTCCCGGCGAGTACAACGCGGCGCTGTTTCTGCTCAAAAAAGGCCGCGTGCAGATCGTGCGCGAGTCAGCCGACGGCCGGCGGCTCATTCTGGGGACACTTGGGCCAGAGACCTTCTTCGGCGAAATGGCGCTCATCGGACAGCGCTTCCCGCAGGACTCTACCGCCGAAGCGCTGGACCAGGCACTGGTGTGCGTTCTGCACCGCCGCGACCTCGAGCGCCTGATCCTTGACTACCCGCGGGTTGGTCTGCGGCTGCTCGAACAGATCAGCGCGCGACTCCTCGAGACCGAGCTGATCGTCGAAGACTTTGCCTTCAAGTCCGTGCCCGCGCGTTTGGCCGGCGTGCTCCTGCGCC
>Ga0137375_10012363_pt1 | contig 10108 bp, 10 predicted proteins | sample SagtaG_24_FD_104936 | JGI IMG/M metagenome (GOLD analysis project Ga0137375, IMG submission 104936) | Vadose zone soil microbial communities from Sagehorn Ranch, Mendocino, California, USA - Sage1_R_113_16 metaG | ecosystem: Environmental > Terrestrial > Soil > Vadose zone | place: USA...
CCACGACGCCCACGACGGCTGTTGTCGGTCCAGGTTTGCTCTTCTTCTACACCGATAACTGAGTGCCGTGAGCGCAAACCGCGCCCATCGTGGATGGGCTTGAACAGACCCATGGAACCCGCCTGCGCTTTATGCGGGTCGATTTCAATTCCCCTGCAGGTCAGGAACTTGCGGCACGCTACCAGGTACGCGGGCATCCGACGATTGTGGTCATCGATCGCGCGGGCACAGTGCGAGCGGCTATCATCGGCGTGCCGACGCGCGAGCGGGTGGAGCAAGCCATCAAGGATGTTGCGCCGTAAAGACAGCGAACGCGATTGGCTAAGACAGATCTTAAAAGCGTCTCCGCAGCTCCATGACCTCGCTTATCAGACGCTGTAACATTGGAGGGAGGTCAGGCGAGCTTGGATCGTAGCGGACCAGGCGGCGATGGGCGCCGTAGATCGTCAGCGTGTCGCCGGCACTGGTGGGGAGCGTGGCCGGGTAGGTATCAGCTAGAGTGTCCAATGCGGGTTCAGCGAGCGTAGCCTGGAGTCCGGCCAGATCAGCCGGCGCGACCGCCTTCCGCAGTGCGCCGCGATCGCCGAGATAGAGCTGGAGACTGCCGTTGCTGAACACGGTGAAATCACCCGGCAGCGTCGTCGCGGCATCGTTCCGTTGGAGCCGCACCAGTGCGCCCGGAGGGTCGCTCGCGGTCGGGGCCGTTTCACTGTCACAGGCGGCAAGCGCCAAGAAGAGGAACACAACCACGATACAGGCCAACTTCAGGTGTGTCACCACAGACCTGTTCCTCCTGGGTGCATCGTTCGCCGCCGTCATATGGGTATGCAACGCATGATCATTGTACCACCTGCGTACTCAAGCGGCCGCAGGCCAATGTCGCGTCGTTGCTCCTCACCACTAGGGTCAAATCGAGTAGATCAATCACAATAGTGCGGATAGGGGTGTTTCCGGCCTCGGGATGTTCGCGCCATGCGCAGGGGCTATGAGGGGCCATTAAAAAGCGTGTCGCCGGAATGAGCGCCAGCGACTCGCTTAGAAGCCTCATCGATTAGTCGGGGTTGATCGCCTCGATCGTGCGCTTGATGATGTCGGCATGACAGGCTTTCGGCGCACACCAGCAGACCAGGCATAGATCCTGTTTTCGCGCTAGCGCCGCCAGCCAATGAATCTCAATGCTCGCCGCGCTACGGGGATCCAGCAGTTGCTCCGCAAGCCAATCCTCATAGTCGTGAATGACCGCAGCTCGATCTGCCTCACGTTGCAGCGGAAACGGATTGCCCAGTGGCGATGGCCGTCCGACATAGATCCCGCGTGCGCCTTGCTTTTTATTTCCAATAGTGATCATCTCGTCCTCCCTCTGCGCTGCCAGCTGGCGGCGTACTGTTTTCGATGGCCAGATGAGACCAGCGCGGCCAGAACGGCGAGTCAAAAACGCGCAGCGGCCAAAAAGGCGACCTCGGGAGTCCTGGAGAGGGCCGTGGTCGGCGAGAGGGCGTCTTTTTGACGCGCCGCGCCGGGCTGGTAACGTGTGCCAATCGAAAAACAGGCAGCCGCTGCGAGGTGCTGGCATAGAGGAGGAAGAGCACTGTTCGGAACGTAGAGTCGAGCAGGGAGGGCGGACCGCACGAGGAGAGGTACGGATGCAGGTGTTTCCGTCGCTTTGAGCCTGTTCGCTACCTTGCCACCTGCGGCCGCGGCTGGTAGCTACTCAGCGTCCCTGAGCCCAAAGACATCGCGGATTGCCGCGCGCTGCAAGCGGTGGAATGTCTGCGCCAGGTTTTCAGACGTGTGAGGGTGGTGCTTTTGCAGCCACCATTGCACCAGTGCGATCTGCGCTCCGGCCAGGTAGTTCGCCAGCACGTCAAGCGGAATGGTGCTGTCGGCTTCGACAAAGGCGGCACGCAGGCTGAATTCGATTTCCTGCGCGATCCAGTCACGGAGTCGTCGCAGGATCAGCAGACTATCCTTGCCCTGGAAGATTGGATTCAACACCGCCCGCGCCTCTTCCAGGTGCCGGTATGCTCTTCGCATGCCTGCCGGCGCTTCAGACGCCAGCAGTTGTTCTCGAGACAGGGGGTAGAGTGGCCCGAAATGGAACTCGCTGACAATCACTTCGTGGCAGCTCATCAACAAGTCGTCTTTGCTGTTGTAGTGCAGATAAAAGGTGGTACGCCCGACGTTGGCGTGATCCGCGATGTCTTGAATCGTGATCGCATCATAGCCACGCTCGCTGATCAGTTCGATCAGCGCCTTTTGCAGCAGCTCGCGCGTGCGCTGTACCCGCCGGTCGGTCTTCATCTTGAAACTCCCTCCTCGGATGTTCAATCGTACTCTACCATGGACAAAGCGTCGAGGGCGAGGTTTCTAGACAATTTGCTCAGACTGTTCACAAACGAGCAGATCGCACGCTCTGATTATTGACTTAATCGACGAAACACCGTAGTCTCAGCGTGAATCGTTTCAACCGAGGAGAAACAAGGATGTCAGAAACGCATACAAAGCCCGACCCTGGAGCGCCGCCCAGCACACCACGTTGGGTGAAAGTGTTTGGAATCATTTTCATCGTCCTCGTGCTGGTGTTTGTCATCCTGCATCTCACTGGCAATGGCCTTGGGAACCTGCATGGCGCCTTTCGAGCCATAGAATTCAGCGTGTAGCCATGATCTTGACACCTCAGCTCCGCAAGCTCGTGCTCGCCGTGCATATTACGTGCTCAGTCGGCTGGATCGGTGCGGTCGTTGCCTACCTGGTGCTCGGCGTCTCCGCTGTGACCAGTTCGGATGCTCTCACGGTACGTGCCGCCTGGATCGCGATGGAGTTGACGGGCTGGTTCGCCATCGTCCCATTGGCGCTCGCCGCGCTCCTGACCGGGCTGATCATATCACTAGGCACCGCCTGGGGCTTGTTCCGGCACTATTGGGTGCTGATCTCACTTGGGCTGACGGTCCTTTCCACGATCGTGTTGCTATTACATATGCCGACTGTGAGCGCCATCGCAGACATGGTACGAGCAGCCGACGGCGCCCATGTCGGTGGGCATGGCGGCGATCTGTTCCACCCCGGTGTCGGCCTGCTGGTGCTGCTGGTGATCACAGTGCTCAATATCTACAAGCCGCGAGGCGTGACCCCCTATGGCTGGCGTAAGCAGCGCGAACAGCGTGCGGTGTCGCCAGCGGAAACGTAGGCGTCCGTCCATACCAGCGCCATACCGCGTTCCGGCTGGTTCGGGATGCGCGCTTAGCCGACGCCCAGCGGCCCGACCCGCCGGGCGATCAGGTTGATCACCTCAGCCTCGCGCTGGGCTACCCCTTCGACCAGCAGCACCCACCCGCTGTGGAGATATTTGCCGTCGCGCACCACCAGGCCAGGTGAGACGATCACGTTGATCATGCCCCACTCGTCCTCCAGAGTCAGGAAGTGGAAACCCTTGGCGGTCGGCGGAGCCTGATGGACCACACACAGCCCAGCCACGCGCACGCGCTGCCCATCGTCGCACGCTTCCAGCGTCACACTACTGTCGATGTCCTGCGCATCCAGCCAGGCGCGATAGAACGTCATGACATGCTCGTTGGCCGAAAGATCCATCGCATCGATCTCGTCGGCGAAGGCCTCGGCGCGTGACTGCGGCGGCAGCTGCGGGTCGGCATGCGGGATCGGCAGGTCGAGTTCGTCGGCGGCGTAGCGCAGCGTGCCCAGTTCCCACAGCAGCTTTCGCCGCGCAATGCCCCAGCTGTCAAGCGCGCCGGCCCCTATCAGCTGTTCGATGAGCGCGCGGGGCAGCCGCGTGCGATGGCACAGCTCGGCCAGGTTGGCGAACGGTCGCGCAGCGACGATACGCTCGATTGCTGCGCCCAGACCTTTGATAGAGCTCAGTCCCAGGCGGATGCCGCCATGCTCAAGCGTGCAGCGCGCCGCGCTGGCGTGGATATTGGGCGGCAAGATCGCCACATCGTGGCGCCTGGCGTCACCGATGAGTACGGAAGGAGGCCAGAATCCCATCGGCTGCGAATTCAGCAACCCGCAGAACAATGCCGCAGGATAATAGCGCTTCAGCCAGGCTGACTGATAGACAATGACTGCGAACGCTGCCGCGTGGCTTTTCGGGAACGCATAGCCGCCGAACGCGCGCAGCTGTTCGAACACCGCCGTCGCAACCGCGATCGGCACACCCTTGGTTGCCGCGCCAGCCAGAAACGCCGCGCGCATCGCCTCGATCGCTGCCTGAGCATGCTTATTACCCAGAGCTCGGCGCAACTGCTCCCCCTGGCCAGGCGTGAAGCCCGCGAGGTCACGAGCTACTTTGAGGGTTTGCTCCTGGAACAGGATAACACCAAGGGTTTCTTTGAGGGCTGGCTCCAGCAGCGGATGCATGTAGCGTACTGGTTCCAGCCCTTGTCGCCTCCTCAGGTATGGATGTACCATGTCGCCCTGCAGCGGGCCGGGGCGAATCAGCGAGATCGCCACGATCAGGTCGGCCATGCAGCGCGGCTTCAACCGCGGCAGGATTTGCGCCTGTGCGCGGCTCTCGACCTGGAACATCCCAATCGTGTCGGCCCGCGCGATCATGGCATATACCTGGGGATCGTCGAAGGTCAGTCGATCGAGGTTCGACGGGCAACCATTTGCCTCGCCAAGCAGCGCGACTGCCTCGGAGATCGCCGAGAGCATACGCAACCCGAGGATATCGATCTTGATCAGCCCGGCCTCTTCCAGCGCGTCCTTGTCCCACTGCACGACTACTCGCCCGGCCATCCGTGCTGGCTCGATCGGGAGGCGCTCGGCCAGCGGCGCCGCGGTGATCACCATCCCGCCGCTATGTTGCCCAAGATGGCGCGGCAGACCGTCGATCTGGCGGCACAGCTCGGCCGCCAGCGCCGCCGTCCCACCCACCTGTATCGCATGGTCGAGTGCCTGCTGGGCCTGGCCGAGCAGCGCTGGCGGCAGATCCAGCGCGTGGGCGACATCGCGTAACGCGCTGCGCGCGCGAAAAGTAACTAGCGTAGAGGCCATCGCGGCGTGGTCGTGGCCGTAGCGCTGGTATACGTACTGGATGACTTCCTCGCGCCGGTCGGCGGCGAAGTCGATGTCGATATCCGGTAATGCTGGGCGCTCGGCCGACAGAAAACGCTCGAACACCAGATCGTGTTTGAGCGGGTCAATCGGGGAAATAGCCAGCAGATAGGCCACCAGGGAGTTGGCGGCGGAGCCGCGCCCCTGACAGCGGATGCCATGTGTACGCGCGAAGCGCACGATATCCCAGACAATCAGGAAGTAGTTCGCCAGCCCAGCCTGCTCGATCACGCTCAGCTCATAATTGAGCTGAGCGCAGACCCGCTCGGACGGCGCGCCGTAGCGCCAGCGCAGCCCTTCATGGCACAACTGTGCCAGCTCGCCGATCGCGTCTTTGCCGGGTGGAGTTGGAAAAGCAGGTAAATCTTGCAGGCCATAGCGCAGCACAAACTGGCAGCGCTCGGCGATCCGCAGCGTATTCCCAAGCGCGTCAGGGTAGGCGCGAAACAGCGGGAACAGCCGGCCACCGGTCTTGAGGTAGGCTTCCGAATTCGGCCGCAGCGCCGTGCCGGCAGCGTCGAGCGACGTGCGTTTGCGGATGGCAACCAGCACATCCTGCAATGGCTGGCCGTCGCGACGAACAATGTGCACATTGTTCGTCGCGACGAAGTTGAGCCGGAGATGCCGCGCCAGGGAGACCAGGTTGTCGACGAGCGCGCTGTCGTCCTTGCGCAGGTGATGCTGCAGCTCAATCCAGAAATGTTCTGGGCCGAACAGCTCGCGTAGCCGCCGCGCGGCGCGAAATGCGCCAGCGCGATCCCAACGCAAGAGCGCCGCCGCGACGGGTCCCTGCCGGCAGCCGGAGAGGCAGATCAGCCCATTAGTATGCGTCTCAAGCGCGGCCCACGGCAGCGCTGACTCACCCTTGGGCAGATGCATGCGGGCGCGGCTGATAAGAAAGCAGAGGTTGCGCCAACCGGTCTCATTTTCGACCAGCAGCGTCAGGTGGTGGCCGTCCTCCAGCGTGAGCTCGGCGCCGAAAATCGGCCGGATGCCGCGGGCCTTGGCCGCTGTAGCAAACGGCACGGCGCCATACAGCGCATCATGATCGGTCAGCGCCAGCGCGTCCATGCCCAAATCGCCCGCCCGCGCGATCAGTGCCTCGGGCGTGGACGCGCCGTCGAGCAGGCTGAACGACGAGTGACAGTGCAGCTCGACGTAGTCGATCGTGGACCACGGAGTCGTCACATACGATGCCTTTATCCACCACGAAGGCACAAAGGGCACGAAGATCGGAATGCTTGCAACCTCCGGCCTTCGTGCGCTTCGCCGCTTCGTGTCTTCGTGGTAAAACCGCTAGCGCTTCGTCCAGCACAGCATAGAGCTAGTCATAGAGCCGCTGGAGCCGCCATGCACCCGTACGCACGTCGTGGTAGATCAACACTAACAGGCCGCTCCGGGTGACGACTTGGAAGTACTCGCGCCAGACCCGTCGTCGCCACCAGCCCTCGTCGACCCGCCATCGCTCGACGATGTGCTCGATGATGTGACGGTGACCTTCCCATGCGAACGCGAGTGGTGTGGCCAGCTCGTCGCACGTGACGACAATCGGCACGCCGTCGGGCCAGAAGCGGCTCATCTCCGTTCCAGGCGCACCCTCCGCTCCGGCAGCTGCGCGTTGGGCTCGGCCAGCCGCGCTTGCAGCAGGCTGCCGGCGAAGCGACCATTCAGGCGATCGAGTACATCGCGCAGACGCTGTGTCTGGCCGCCCGTCGGCGCGAAAAGGTCGAGCTGCTCAACCACGACCGCTCTGAGGTCGGAGACGGTCGCCTTCACCGCCACGACGCCTGATTCCAGCACAGCGGAACGGCTCAGCGCGAGCAGCGCCGCGGCGAGCAGTGCTCTGCTGCTTGTCGGCAGGGCGAGTGCGCGCTCCAGCACCAGTGGCGCGCCGTCGTCGACGGCCAGTGTCAGCCCGACTGTGCCGGCAGCCCAGCCATCATCGAGCAACTGCACGGCCAGGCGTGTCGCAAGATCGGCGATCACCCGCTCTAGCATGCCACGGTCAAGCAGCGGCCCGGCAAAGCGTCGCATGCGGCTGATCGTTGGTGCATCGATTGTCTTTGGGATCGGCAGCGCGTCGAGCCCGTGCGCGAGCTGGTACAGAGACCATCCGGCGCCACCGAACTGCGCCTGCAGCGCATCGATCGGTAGCCGCGCCACATCGCCAACCGTGCGCAGGCCGAGCCGATCGAGCCTTTTCAGGATCTCGGTATCCATAGGAAGCGAGCCGATCGGCTGCGGCGCCAGAAATGTTGCTTCATCGCCACCTCGCACGAGTACCGCAATGCCCACGCCGGCGCGTATCGCCGCGTGTCGCGCGATCAGGCGATTGCTCGCCACCCCGATCGCCGCGAGCAGCCCAAATTCGGTGCGGATGCGCTGACTGAGCCGTGTGATGAGCGCAATCGCCTGAGAAAGTGTGATCTTCCCAAGATCGAGCGTTATTGCCGCGTCAGGCAACCCCTCGGTCTGCTCAACGCGCGGGCTGAAGGCTTCCATCAACGCTGCCAGCTTTGCCACCGCCTGCTGATCGCGTTCAGGCTCGGCCAGCAGGTAGGTCGCCTGCGGGCAGCGCACGCGCGCCTGGCGCAGTGGCATCCGGGCCCTGAGGCCGGCGTCATCGGACGCGGCATACACGACCGCGCGCTGCCGGTCGAACGTGTAGAGCACCAGCGAGCGATTGGCCGGCGCAACTTCATCACGCCGCGCAATCGCAATTGGCAGGTTCGGTATCTGCACACATCCGATCATAACTACATCCTCACCTCATCGGCAAAGCGGATCAGCACCTGCGCATCGCGCTCCACCGCGGCGAGCCGGTGTTTCAGCACACTGATGCGTGCGTGGCAGCCCGGCGGTCCATGTTCGGCTGGCAGCCAGGCCTCGCGTACGATATGCAGTCGAATACTGGCGGCATGCGCCAGCAGCGAACCCGTAAACGCCACCGAGCACGTCATCTCCGGCGAATAGGGCAGCGGCGTCAACGCAATCAGCGCGCAGGGCGAGGCCGCCAGCGCAGATGGCAGCACGCGTAACGCCTGATCGAGCAGCACCGAGTCGCGCGGCGACGACTGCAACAGCGCCAGCGCATCGGCCACCAGCACGCCCACACCGCCGCTCCCGATGAGCGCCTGGATGATCTCCAGCGCATCGGCAGCCGACGTTGGCCGCACCAGCAGCAGCGCGGCGAGATCCACGCCGACGAGCGCGGCATACTCGGCATCGAAAGTCTTGCTGAGATCGATATAGCCAGCCAAGTCGCCCTGTGCCTGCGTTCGCGCGATCAGCGTCAGTGCGATCGTCGTCATCCCTGACGTCGGCGTACCAAGCAGCTCGGTGAGCCGCCCACGCGGTACTCCGCCAATGCGCAGCGCGCGATCGAGCTCGACGAAGCCCGTCGGTATGACTGCCGGCACCTCCACGCTATCACGAAGCAGGCGCAGGGCGCGCGTGCCCCAGCGACGCTGCACTGCGGCAATAAGCTCCGCCAGCCTGGCGGTTGAGTTGCGCTGCATGGAGCAACCTCGGCAACAACACGCGCCGCGGCCATACAGCCCGGCTTCCCGCTGGTGAAAACGACGTGAACAAATGTGCGGGGATCTATCCTATGCGAAAACAGCACATTTGTACGTGACGAATTGATGACAGTAGCATGTTTCGGGGGATTGCGACGGGCAATCGCAGGGCTCACGCTTGTTTATGGGGTATCCCTCAGCGCAGCTGCTCTATGGTATGAGACCAGCAAAGCAGAAACTACGCTTTAGCGAGAGGCGGCACACCACAAAGGAACGCCGGGGATGATCGCTCACCCCCGGCACCCCTCGATCCGCTAGGCAGCCTGCTTACGACGGCTGCGCTTCGGCTGAGCCGGCTGCTCGGCCTCTTGTTTGGCTGGGCGGTCATCGCGTGTGTGCGCCACCGCTGAACGTGGCATGCGAGGAGCAGGCGCACAGGAGCTCAATCGATGATCAATGGCAGTGAGGTAGTGAACGCCTTCCACTCGGCGACAAGCGTCGGCGTATTGGCCCGAGGCTATCGTGCGATCTCCTGATCAGGGTGTGCAGCCGGACGCTCCGTCGTGTATGTGTTGCGGGCATTGCACGGAGCAGACGCGCACACGCGCCGCATCGTGTGCTATAGCGCGGCTAGCAGATCCTGAGCCATGGTGTCCAGCGTCTTGCCCTGCGCCCGAGCCTGGATCCCAGCACTGTGTTCGGCTAGCAGCTGCGCCATCAGGTCGCCGCGCAGCTGCTCGGCACGCTCGCGCGTCTCCCGGGTGCATGCCGGATTCTGGAGGATGTGCAGCGCAAGTTCCAGAGCCGAACCCTTGTCGCCCTCCTCCGTGCGTAGCGCCGCGATACCCAGCACTGCGTCGAGCATCACCGGTGCGATCTGGGCCTCTTTGGCCACTGCCAGAGCCTCAAGAAAGCAACGCCGTGCCCCAGCCCGATCCTCGCGCATCAGCAGCGTCATGCCCAGCTGGTTGAGGGTCTGGGCCAGGCTGCCCTGATCGCCGATCTCACGCCAGATCCGCACGCTGTCTTCGAAGAAGCCTTGCGCGTCTGGAAGATCGCCCAGCGCCTGGCTGACCTGGCCCAGGCCAGTCAGCGCCGAGGCAATATTAAAGCGGTCCTCCAGGATCTGACTGAGTGCCAACCCCTCCTGCAGCAGCTGCTGTGCTTCCGGGTACGCGCCTTGTGCATACACCGCCATGCTCAGGATGTTGAGTGAGGAGGCGATCGCCCAGGTGTTGCCCATTGCCCGGCTCAACGCCAGGCTCTCGCTGAGCAGACGATACGCCTCGTCGTAGTCGCCCTGGTAGTAGGCCACCAGGCCGAGGTGGCGCAGACAGAATGCCGTCCCCCAGCGGTCGTCCAGGGCACGCTTCATCGTCAGGCTCTCGTGCAACAGCTGCTGGCCGGCCCCATACTCACCCATGATATAGGTCGCCGTTCCAAGAAACGCCGTCGCCGTCGCCAAGGCTGCCTGCGCCGGGCCTGCGCCCTCCTCGGCCAGTCGGCCGAGCAGCCCA
>Ga0137375_10012364_pt1 | contig 10108 bp, 13 predicted proteins | sample SagtaG_24_FD_104936 | JGI IMG/M metagenome (GOLD analysis project Ga0137375, IMG submission 104936) | Vadose zone soil microbial communities from Sagehorn Ranch, Mendocino, California, USA - Sage1_R_113_16 metaG | ecosystem: Environmental > Terrestrial > Soil > Vadose zone | place: USA...
GCGCAAGGCACTCGCGGCTTATTTGTGCGATTTCAGAGCGGCTCGCTGCCATGCGGACCAGATCGTGATCGTCGGCGGAATGCAACAGGCGATGTTGATTACGGCAACAGCATTGCTCAATCCTGGCGAGCCCGCATGGATTGAAGATCCATGTTATCAGCAGACCACAAGAGTTCTTACTCTGGCTGATGCCAGGATAATTCCAAAGCCGCTCGACGATCAAGGAATCGTCATTGCGCGATTGCGAAAAGAGCCTTTGCCAAAACTCATCTATATAACTCCTTCGCATCAATTTCCTATCGGCGTGACGATGAGTTTTCCGCGCAGGACGGCCTTACTCGATTTCGCGCGCGCGCATAACGCGTTCGTCTTTGAAGACGATTACGACGCCGAGTTTCGTTTTACCGGACCGCCACTCCCTTCGGTGCAGGGGATGGATAACTCCGGCCGGGTGATTTACGCGGGAACGATGAGCAAGATTCTTTGTCCTTCTTTGCGTCTGGGCTACATCGTTGCACCGGAGCCGCTGGTCGATTCTTTTATCAAGATCCGCAGCGCTATGGATCAACACTCGTCTCCGATCGACCAGGCGACACTGGCGCGATTTATCACCGAGGGTTTTTTCCTCAGTCACATCAAGAGGATGCGTAAAATATATTCGGAGCGACGAGATTTTTTTATCCAAGAGTTCAACAAGTTACTGGGGGACCGTTTTACATTGCAGGTGCCAGAAGCTGGATTGAACATCGTCGCCTGGCTGAAGCGAGAGGAAGACTTCCCAATGATCAGGCGTATCACACTAGATACCGGAGTCAGACCGTCCGCGCTCTCATTTTTTTGCATCCAGGCGAAGCTCAGCCCGGCGTTCATATTCGGTTTTGCGGCCTGGACGCCAGCGCAGATTCGAGAAAGCCTTGTTAAACTTGCGTCTGCCCTGAAGGGAAAGCGCATTTAACCTTGAGCTGGGACCGCTGCTTCTTCTGGTGTGTCGGACACTCTTCCTGTCCGTGGTAAGGGCGCTTCTCCATCAGCCGAAGCCGCCATCGAACGTGCATTGAAGTTTTTCAGGTAGCTGCGCGGCCTCGCTCCAAGTCTGCGTTCAAATGCGCGCCGGAATGTTTGCGCATCCGAAAAGCCAACAGAGGCAGCGATGATCTCCAGAGTTCGCTTCGGAACAGCCAGGCGACGCTTTGCTTCGTTGACGCGCAGATTCTCCACAAACTCCGCCGGCGCACTGCCGAACACACTTTTGAACGCCCGATTAAAATGGCTCGGAGACATGCACGCTCTGCGTGCGAGCGTATTGACCGACAGGTCTTCGTGCAAATTTCGCATGATCCAGGGGATAAGTTCTGCAAACCGATCAGCTGGTTGACTGTCAAACACGAGCGGGTTGGGCAATTTATGGTGGCCATTACCGTTCATCGGCGCGGTTACAAACTCCTGGGCAACCACCGATGCTACATGGCCGCCATAGTCTTCTTCGATCAGAGCGAGCGAAAGATCGATAGCTGCACTGGCACCGGAAGACGTGTAAAAGGCGCCATCTTTAACGAGATGCCTTCTGGGATCAACACGCAGGTTTGGAAAACATCGTGCTACTTCGTTCGCATAACGCCAGTGAGTGGTGACTTCGCGGCCATCGAGTAACCCGGTTGGCGCCACACCATAAATTCCACTACCGATCGCGGCGAAACGGCGCGTCTCGTTTACGCGCGCCAGGACCCAGTCGGCAATCATTTCACTAACTGAAGATCGCCGGAGTCCATCGCCGCCTGGAATGACAATCGTATCCAACTCGGAAACCCTTTCGAGCGTGCTATCTGGCCAGAACGCGATCCCCGATTCAGCGTGAAAACATTCGGAAGTGAAGCCAATCGTGCAGACGTGGTAACATGAAATCCGATTCCCATAACCGCCATCGAGAGTCGCAGCTGCAAGAACATCGGCGGCGCGCGTCAGCTCCGATGCAGCCACGCCCTCAAAACCGAGAAAGCCAACCCGTTTTGGATTCATTGCTCGTCTGGAGCCAAGATATCTCATCGTTCAAAGTCCTCGGTAGGACATAGAACCGACATTACGAGCCACCACCGTGTTATTCTTGATTTCTGACAGGCCACTAGGAAGGGAGGGGTTGATCTTTTTTGCGTAGAAGATGATCTGGAATAATTTAGAGGCGCAATCACATGAAGGGAGAAAATTATGGCTACTTATATCGCTCTGATTCAGTTTACGGATCAGGGCATTCACAACATCAAGGACACGGTCAAACGGCACGACGCCGCGATGGCTGAGGCCGAGAAAATGGGCATGAAGATCGTGGAGCCATTCTGGACGATGGGCGCTTACGACGTTGTCGTCGTGCTCGAAGCGCCCGATGACGAGACCATGAGCGCGTTCGCGCTTAAGATCGGCTCACTCGGCAGCGTAAAGAGTCATACCATGCGTGCCTTCCGCCGGAACGAGATGGAAAAGATTCTTGCGAAGATTAAATAGCGCCTGCTAAAGGCGCACCGGAGTTTCAAGCGCCGAGCGCGGGACTTGTGCAGCGCGAAATTGACGTCGATGGATTCCGACCGTTGACCTGACGACGATCGAATCTAATTTGCCGATACGGCTGCGCACATATGACGATCAAAATGCATCTCAGCGGGTGGTTGGTTGCCTTCTTTCTCCTGAATTCTGGCTTTGTTTTTGCGGGCGGATTCAAGAGCAAAATCATTACGACTTCGCCGGTCACAATCACAGTCCCTGACGATCGCTTCCTTAAGATCACAAATTTTACTTAGGAAGGAGGGACCGAGCGCGGCGTGGTCCGGGTGAACCTGAGCGGCGATTCTGGCGGGGCGGTGAATGTTCTCGCTGCAACTCGAATCGATTTGAGCACCGGAATCAATTCGCAGGCTTTCCCGGAAATCAATAACAGCGTCGTCATTGCAGGGCCGGCTGAAGTGAGGGTTGCCCCGGTAATGGGCGCTACACTTCTCATCACTTACAAAAAAGAGCCCAACGAAGGAGCAGGAGGAGGAGAGGAAGCAACCCCTATACCTATTATTAGTCCTACTCCTGCCGGTACCGCTACGCCAAGTGCTACTCCGAGTGGTACTCCTACAGCTACGCCGACCTCGACCCCCTAGCGCGCGATCTCTCCGAGACTGAGCCACGAGCGGGGCTCGCAAAGATGATCTATCGCCGAAGCGTTCGGCGTCGCCGTCCGCTAAAATGACAGCATTGAAGACGGGGGCTCGAGTTAGTACGTTTGCCCCGGAGGCAGGGCTGATGAGACGAGAACGACGCGATTCGACCCATCCCATGATGCCGTGAATACGTATGTTTGCCCGGAACGGACGTTCAGCACCGTCGATGTCGGCTCAGAGTAGTATGCGTTTGGCACGGCCGCCACGGTCAATACATGACGCCCCGCCGGCAGAACGTGATCGTAGCGTCGTCCCTGCACAACGTTGGCGACCGTTCTGCCATCGATCTTAAGATTGAGAACTACGTTCCATCCAAAGTTGGCGATCCGCATAACGATCAAACGCCCAGCGGACTCAGCATTGGCGGTTCCGATCAAGCTTACGCAAATAAAAACAAGAATCAGAAAGAGAGTGGTGGCGGAGGTAACTCGTGATTTCATGGCGCGATGTTACGATTGGCTCACCCGGCATTGTCAAGAGCCTTACTGCAGGCGGCTGCCCGTCAGAAGAGACTCAAAATTTTGTTAAGCTCCGGACTCGCTTTTGGCGAGCGGCGTTCATTGCCTTGTTAAGTTCTCGGAGGTTGTCCCGACGCACCAAGGCCTTCCCGGCCACCCAAGCTGCCACAGCTCCCCAGGGGTCAGGCACACACTGGATGGGCGGAGAAAAACGTAATCCGAATCCCACATCGCAGTATATACATAGGTCGCCCCCGGCTGGACGTTCACTGTTGTCGAAGTGGGCCCCGAGACCCCTGTGCGTGGTATCTTGCGTATGGTTAAGACATGTTCCCCGGCTGGCAACCATGCGTGATAGTAGCGACCCTGGACAAGGGTCGCGACGGGCCTGCCGTCAATCTGAAGATTGAACCCCACATTCCATCCAAAGTTCGGCGACCTGAGAACCACCAAATGCCCAAACGGTCGAGCAGCAGCGGTTCCAATCGAAACCGCGCAAATGAAACTAAGGATCAGGAAGAACCTGCTAGCAGAGCTATATTTTGATTTCATGATCCGATGCTACGCTTGAGGTTCGTCTTTGGCTAGCAGCTTTCGTCAACTCCTCGATTTATCACCATCAGGTGTCGTGTCAGCGGCGGATTTTCCGTCCCAAGTGACCGTCTTGCCCACGTTGATTACCATCAGATCCTTGGCGATCACGAAGGGACCTTTGTATTCCTTACGCACTGCATCCGAAAGCCCTTCCTCGGTCTTGTAGTGATAAATGACACCAAGCTTGGGCTTCACTATCGCGAAGACCCGTCCTGCATCTTCGGCAGACGCAATTGAACGCATCGACGGCGGCGCAGGGTTTTTCCAGCTAGCACTCCAGGCAGCATGAATCAGGCAGTCTGCGCCTCTCGCGAAGTCCACGAGGTTCTGGCAAAACTTCGTATCTCCGGAAATGACCACTGAGTGACCCGCAGAATCGATGCGATATCCAAACGCCGGTTTTACAGTTCCATGATCGACGAGGAATGCGGAGACTCGCGCTAAACCATCATTATATATTTCTCCCTGCTCTATTTCTTTCGCATCGATTTCGACGCCTTTGGCTGGGAGAGGATCGGGTGCGGCTTGACGAATACGGATATCAAAACCAAATGCCTGAACAAGGTGCTCCGCCAGGCTGCGAGTTCCTGGTGGGCCCCATGTTGGAAGGGATCTGTCTCGGCCTAGAAACCATCCCGACAGCCACAAATCCGGGATGCCGACAACATGGTCGGAGTGAAGATGAGTGAGAAAGAGGCCGTCTATGTCTTTCGGATTAACTCGAACCTGCGTAAGGCGAATTACGACACCCCGGCCACAGTCAAACAGCAACTTCTTGCCGGCCACTTCGACAAGAATTGCTGAACCGAATCGCTCAGCGTTTGGAAAAGGAGTTCCCGTACCGACTAGTGTAACTCGCATCTCTTCGGAGCCCGTGGCAGCTGAAATGTTGTCTAACATGCACAGCGAAAGGAACAGGACAATTAAAGGCACTAAGCGCCCCGTTTTAACGATCTCACGCAGCGGCTTCATTTGGCGCCGGTGGTTGTTTCACTTGCGCTCCATTATTCGACAGCAATTCAAGCTGGGTCAGAGTGCGATCGAGCTCCTGCACGAGCGGTTGAATGCGTTTACCGCTAAACGCGTTCACGAGCGCGCGGTAGTACCAAAGAGCGCCTTGTTTACCGGCGTTGAATCGGGACCAGAGTCTTTCTCCTTCCTTGCGATAATCCATCAGGATCGCGCGGACATTGTGCAATTTGTCTGAAGCTGATACGAGTTTCGTCGACATTGGCGCGTGCCGAACGTGAGCCACATAAGCCTTCTTTCGATCCCGCCACGGAGGCTTTGGCGTTTGATCTGTGTCAGTGCAACCCTCCACGATTTTCGCGACTTCTTTACCAAACTTTCGCTCGATATCGCGCAATCGTTTCGCTCCGCCACAATCTTCCACAGCGTCGTGCAGCAACGCGCCAATCGCTTCCGTTTCGTTCGCCCCGTATTCCATCGCGATCGCAGCGACGCCGAGGATGTGAGCGATGTAGGGAATCCTTGTCTTTTTCCGGAGTTGTCCGCCGTGAATCCGCGTTGCGTAAGTCAACGCTTTTTCGAACTGAGGCGAGAGTTGCATAGTTGTGTTTCGCTTCAGCGATCAGTTGCGACGGTATCAGTTACTTGCCCAGCGGGCAGGGCGCCTTGTAACGCCGCAATCCTGGCAAAGGCGGTCAGCTACGATTCCTGTTAACTCGCCAAAGCATTAATCGCTTTCCATTCTTCTGGAGTTAATTTTAGCTTGGCCGCGGCAACATTTTCTTCCAAGTGCGCGACGGACGATGTCCCGGGAATCGGCAGCATTACCGGTGATCGCTCCAGTAGCCATGCCAGCGCGACTTGAAAGACGCTCACACCATGCGCCTTTGCCGCTGCATTCAGAGCGTTTTCAGGTTTCAAACCGCGGGTTCCGCCGATAGGGAACCATGGTAGGAAGCCAAGGCCATTCTTCTCGCAATAACTCAGAGCATCTTCCGATTTGCGGTCTTCGATGTTATAACGGTTCTGCACACTAACGATGGGAACAATTTTTCCGGCCCGCTCGATTTCTTCCGGCTCTACATTCGATAATCCGACGTGGCGAATTTTCCCGCCGTCTTTCATTTCCTTGATGGCGCCGAGCGATTCTTCCATGGGAACTTTGGGATCGATGCGATGCAGTTGATACAAGTCGATCCGTTCGAGGCGTAGTCGCTTCAGACTGCTATCCACCGCTTGTTTGAGATGTTCGGGCCTTCCATCCGGGACCCACTCTCCGGGACCGGGTCGAGTCAGGCCGCCTTTGGTCGCGATGACCAGGCCTTTGGGGTAAGGATAAAGCGCTTCTGCGATCAGCAGTTCGCTCGTTTCCGGACCGTAGGCATCCGCTGTGTCGATCAAGTTCACACCCAACTCGACCGCACGCTTCAAAACCTTGAGCGCATTCCCGCGGTCAGGCGGCCAACCCCAAATCCCTTCGCCGGTGACGCGCATCGCCCCAAAACCGAGACGGTTGACCGTAAGATCGCCGCCCAACTGCCAGGTGGAATTCGTCGCGATGTTCGATGACGCTGACGATTCAGCTCCGAAGATCACGTCCGATCCTCTCGCAAGAAGCGCCGCGCCAGTTACAAGCGTTGTGCCCAGGAATGTTCGGCGCGTAACACCCGTTTTCTCATTCGAGTGCGAAGATTTTCCATGCATCCTGTTCAGCGTACGTCCACGCAAATTGCTGTCAACGCGAGCTGTTTTGCACGTTTGTAGCGAAATCAAAAGCGGCGAAGCACCGCACGCACTCCAAGACGCAAGCGCGCATTCAGCGTCGGAAGTTGCGGCTACCTTTGAAGTGCGGCGCTGGATCCTGCCAGCTTCACTTGTCCGTTGAGCTCGCTAAATCAATGCTTGCTGCCTCTCACGCATTAGAACGGCGAACGCCTCCTCGAGATCTTTTCCGAAAGTTAGAATGCCTCCTTCGTGTCCGGCCATGACAACAATCTTTCTGGTTTGCGCGTTGGTGCGCGTGAAGAGTTGCATTGTGTCATACGCCATCTCGGGCGTTCCGTACTCGGCAGCCTTCGAAGTTGTAGGTGCTTCATTCAAAACCGCTGCCCACAATCTGGAGCAATGGCAATGAACAACCGCCCCTGCGGTTGCATCCGACTCGTAGATAGCGGCGTGTGTCAGCGATTCCGATGAAGGCATCGCAGAGCCTTCGTATCGGACCTGGTTCCTCTCAAAATCGTAAGCCACTACTTTTGCGCAGTTTGCCAGAGTCAGTTCGTGTATGCCTCCAGTCGCAGAACCTGTGATATAAAAATTTTTGGTCGCGCCGTCCCTTACGCTCAGGTTACCGAACCCAATGCCATCTGGATCCACACCGACTAGATGGCAATCGAGAAGTTTCTGCCTGTATGCATTTAATTCAGCAAGTCCGCCAAAAAAACTAATCCCAGCAGCGACCCGCTCGCACGAAAACCTTATGTATTCGCTCACAGCGCTTGCTCCGGGAAAAGCGCGCGGATGCTTTTCTCGTTCGCTTCACATACGCCCCGCTCGGTAATCAATCCGGTTACCAGATGTGCCGGCGTAACATCGAATCCATAATTTGCGGCCGCACTTCCCTCCGGTGCGATGCGGACTTCGACCTGTTTTCCCTCAAACCAGCCATCGGCTTGTTTCACTTCCTCTGGGCTACGCTCCTCGATCGGGATTTCTTTCAATCCATCGCGCAATCCCCAATCGAATGAAGACGAAGGCAGCGCCACGTAGAACGGAATGTCATTATCCTTCGCTGCTAACGCCTTCAGATATGTTCCGATTTTGTTCGCAACATCTCCCGATAGAGTCGTGCGATCGGTTCCAACAATTACCAAATCTACCGTGCCGCGTTGCATCAAGTGTCCCGCGGCACTGTCTGCGATGATCGTGTGCGGGACTCCATGCTCGCCCATCTCCCAGGCGGTGAGTTTGGAACCCTGATTTCTGGGTCGGGTTTCAGCAACCCACACGTGAACTGGCAATCCGCTTTCGTGCGCGGCATAAATCGGGGCAGTAGCAGAGCCATAGTCGACAAAGGCGAGCCATCCCGCGTTGCAATGCGTGAGCACATTCACCCGCGCTCCGCCTTTTTGTCCCGCGATTTCTCGAATGAGTTTCAATCCGTGCTGCCCGATCATCCTGCAATGCTCCGCATCCTCGTCTGCAATCGATCTGGCTGTGCGCAGAGCAAGAGTAACTTTCTCCGTAGCATCTTTCCCTCTTGCGATATTTCTTAACTGGCGCTCGACAGCCCAGGAAAGATTTACTGCTGTCGGTCTTGTCGCGTTTAGTTGTGCCGCTGCGTGGGCTAGCTGCTCATCAACTTCCGCGGTTGCGGGATACGCCGCGGCCTCCATCGCCGCCAGATACATTCCGTATCCCGCGCTCGCACCGATCAATCCCGCTCCGCGAACATGCATTTCGCGAATCGCCGTCGCCATCTGCTCGACGGTGCGGACTTCTTCGATCACGAAACGATGCGGCAAAAAACGCTGGTCGATTAGTTGCACCGCACGTTCATCGTCCGGCTTAAGCCAGATCGTTCGAAAATGTTGCCCGTTTACCTTCACACGCCGTGATTATGATTTGGGACCTATTTCGTAAATCGAAACAGCCTGAGGGCAGGCTGTCTCCAAGGTTGCTCGTTTATGCATGTCGATGGAGCCGGGCCGCCCTCGGCCCGCAAAAGTCTCGCTCAGCGAAACTTTATGTGAGCGGTTCACGGCAGGCCGGGACTCGGCTGACCGAATAGCGCAATCAGAATATTCTGCAGTGAAAAGTTGTCGTCCGTCTCGATCCACTGGCTTCCTGCGCGGGGGTGATCCGTAGCTGTCAAAATTGCCGTCACCCGCCCGCTCTGTTTATGCAGATAGATTTTCGCCCCCGGCGCCAGATCAACCCAATTGTAGAACGAATCACCGCGAAACCGTGCCACTGGGATCGTCTGACCGCCGCGACCGCTTACGAAAAACGTCCGTCGTCTTGCATCAAATTTGATACCCGGAAAATGAAAGTCGAACGATTCATCCCTGCGCGGTTCGTCGTCACCGACATAGGGCAAATTGCTAAACGTGATCCGTGCCGCCAGCTCGCCGCCCGCACGTTCGAGATAAAGCTGGTGCCAGATCATTTCGCCATAGGCGAACGTCTGGGGATGATTAGGACTAATGATGCCCGTTCCACTCGCAATCGCCGAAACGCTTGCCGCAAACAGGGTCGCCAGAAAAATCGCGACTCGCATGCTACGAATCTAGGACGATGCGAGACATCGTCCAGTATGCACGCAGCATGGCTGGTAGTTCAACAAGCTCTTAACGGCGGCCGCCCCGTTCCTCAAAGGGGTTATAAACCGGCAGCGCGTAATACCACATAAAACCATCAGGTCGATTGGCACGAGTATGACTGCGGCCAAACATCGCCTCCACATCTTTCGTAGTCGCTCGGCCGTGAGTGAACGAGCCGATTCGGCGCATATAAAAATCGTAAGGCAACGCCTGCGCGATGTAAGCAGGAGGCGCAATCAAGACGCCGTTTCGATTGAACCGGAAAGCCAGCGTGTCCGCTCCGTAGCCGTGACGAAGCGGATCCGATGTGTCGATGATAGGCGCTTCCCACAGACCGAGCTGACTGAACAACTTGGAATCAGGTTGCACGATGTAGTAGCCGTTGTGAGGGCCTAACGAGACGTAATGCGAATCGTCATCCCAGGAAGCGCCGGAAACTGAGAGTGTGGTTGTCACGAAAAGAAGAGCAGCGACGGGGCGAAACATCATCATTATATAGACAGTATGGTGTTTTTTGGTTCATGCGCGAGCCTTACGTTTGGTAGATTTCCAGTTGCCCCTTATTCCC
>Ga0137375_10012365_pt1 | contig 10108 bp, 9 predicted proteins | sample SagtaG_24_FD_104936 | JGI IMG/M metagenome (GOLD analysis project Ga0137375, IMG submission 104936) | Vadose zone soil microbial communities from Sagehorn Ranch, Mendocino, California, USA - Sage1_R_113_16 metaG | ecosystem: Environmental > Terrestrial > Soil > Vadose zone | place: USA...
ACGGGATCAACCGGCGGCTCGATCGTGCCGACCTCCTCGTCCGGCTCGGGCTCGGGCTCGCGCGGCGGCGGCTCGATCGTGCCGACCTCCTCGTCCGGCTCGGGCTCGGGTTCGCGCGGCGGCGGCTCGATCGTGCCGACCTCCTCGTCCGACTCGGGCTCGGGTTCGCGCGGCGGCGGCTCGATCGTGCCGACCTCCTCGTCGGGCTCGGGCTCGGGTTCGCGCGGCGGCGTCGTGCCGACCTCTTCGTCAGGTTCAGCTTCAGGAGATGTGGGCGGCTCGTACGACATCCGATTCTCCTCCTGTCGGGGGCGCGAGAGTACCGCCCGGCGCCGATGAGGTCAAGCAGGCCTCAACTCGACTGGCTTGTGGAGCAGCGCGCGGGTTCGCTCACGGAAGATGATGTGACCTTTCGCCTCGAAGAGCTGGAGCGCTTCCTCGGCGCTGGATGAGGAGCCCCGCGAGTCGCCGCTCAGTCGCAGCACGGCCGCGAGGTCGAGGAGTGCCTCGCCGCGCCAGACGAGGAAGTCGGTTCGCGCTGCGACCGTGACGGCCTCGCGCGCGAGCCGCTCTGCCTGCTCGAACTGGCCACGTCGCGCCAGCACGCGCGCGCGGACCCCTCGCCACGTGGTCTGGGAGGCGAGATCGTCACCCGACGCTGTCTGCTCGCTCAGGACTGTGAACCGGTCCGCCTCGTCGAGCTGGCCCTGGATTTCGAGCGTCCGTGCCAGCAAGGCTGCGCTCGTGGACAGCGTCGAGGTTTCTCCGAGGCTCTCTAGCGCCTCGCAGCCGGAGCGGAGCTCGCGTTCTGCGGCCTCCAGGTTGCCTGCGAGCAACTCGATCGGCCCCGAATAGTTCGGTAGTGCAGCCAAGACCGGCCCCAGCCCGAACTCCTCCCCGACCTTCCGGCACTGCTGATACAGGTCGCGCGCGATGTCGAACCGACCGCGCATTGCTTCCAGCCCAGCGATCTTCGCCCGTGTCGAGACTTCGATCGCCGCATGACCCCGGCCGAGCCTGAGGATTTCCTCGCAGCGCTCAATCGCATCGTCGACAGGCGTCGGCCCGTGGTAGTAGACGAGCGCGAGCATCCGCAGGTTCCAGCCCTGTTCGCGCGGATCACCTGCGCGCTGCGCGCATTCGAGCGCGCTTGTGAACGCTTCCTCCATCCGTGTGCCGTGGCACAGGAGCCAGTTCGCGTGTCCGATCAGCGCCCACGCCTGGGCGAGCCCGCCCTCGTCGGCGAGTTCGGTGAACACGCCGAGCGCCTCTTCTGCGACGCGGAGAACGTCCTCCGTTTCCACGTCAGGGTCGGTGTACAGGCGCATGAACGTGTGCTCGACCCGACTCAGCGTCGTCAGACGGCGGTCACCGATCGCGACCGATTGATCGACGGCTTCCCGCAAGGCCGCTTCCGCGCCAGCTCTGTCACCCGCGAAGCGGCAAGCCTTACCCAGCTCCGGCATGAGCTCGAGTCGGCGTGGCGGATCGGCATCGAGCAGGCGCGCCGCCCGTCGGAGGAGCCCGGCGGCTGCCGCCATGTCGCCGCGGGCGAATGCGCGCCGACCCGCCGAGGCGAGCCATTCTGCTGCGCGGTTTGCGACCCCCTGCGTTGGCGCGTCGACGTTCCCGAGCTCCGCGCGCAAGCGGTAGCTCTGCTCAAGCTGATAACCGAGCACCTCCTCGTGCTCCGCGACACGCTCTCCGACGGCCTGCAACAGCCAGTTCGCGAAACGCTCGTGCAGCTCGGCGCGAACCTTCTTCGCGATCCCACGGTAGGCGGCGTCTCGGATCAGGATGTGGTGGAAGCGGTAGCTGACATCTCCTGCGAAGCTCGACTGCGAAGGATGGATCAGCTCGGCGGCCGCGAGCGCCTCCAAGGCCCCGGCAATGCTTGGGCCGGAGAGGTCGTCGGAGAGGGCTTCGACGGCGCCGCGATGAAAGGCCTCGCCCTCGATCGAGCCTCGCTCGATCACCGTCCGCGCGGTCGGCTCAAGCCGGTCGAGACGAGCGCTGAGCAGCGCATCGAGCGTCGGCGGAAGCTCGAGCTCAGGATCCTCGACGATTGCCGCGACGAGCTCTTCTACGAAGAGAGGGTTGCCCTCGGCTCTCGCGATCACCCGTGACCGGGTGTCCTCGCCGAGATCCGCCAGTTGAGCCACGAGCTCTGTCGCCTCCACGTCCGCGAGCGGCTCCAGGCGCAGCGTTGCCCACCCCGGGCGCTGACGCAGAAACTCAGGCCGGGCGAGACCCAAGAGCAGAATCGGAGCGTCGCGCGAACGGGCGACCACGCTCTCGATCAGGTCGAGGAAACTCGCTTCCGCCCATTGCAGTTCGTCGAGGCAGACGACAAGGGGCCGCTCACGGGCTAGCGCCTCAACGAATTTCCGCGCCGCCCACGCGATGTCCACTGACGATGCAGCACCCTCCGCAAGCCCGAGCGCTTGCCAGAGCACGGACGCGACCCTCGACCTGCGCGGCTCCCCGGCGAGCAGCGTGGAGATCCGCGCACGTGCCGCTCTGACCGAGTGCTCGTCGCGGATCCCGGCTGCCTGCCTGATCACCTCGGCGAGCGGCCAGTAGGTGATCCCTTCTCCGTACGGGAGGGACTGTCCGTAGAGAACGGTTCCAGCAAGCCTGCGTTGGAACTCGGCGGCGAGGCGCGATTTGCCGACGCCCGCCTCTCCGACGATCACGCAAAGGCGGCAGCTGCGACTCCCCACCGCTTCCGCGAAGGCGGCGTTCAGCGTCTCCAGCTCCTCTCTCCGCCCGACCATCGGAGCCCTCGCCGGCCGGGCGCTCGCAGTTCCGCCCGCCAGAACCGAGAGGAGCCTGTAGGCCGTGACCGGCTGTGACTTACCCTTCGCATCCACCGGCTCGATGAGCTCCGCACTGATGACGTGCCGTGCCAGCCGGTAGGTCGGACCGCCGAGCAGAATCTCGCCAGGCGCAGCCGCCTGCTGGAGACGTGCAGCAACGTTGACTGCGTCGCCGGTGACGAGCACGCCGCCACTGCTCGCGTCGCCGGACACGACCTCGCCCGAATACAGTCCTATGCGGACGGCGAGCCGAACGCCAAAACCGGCGTCGAGGTGCTCGTTGAGCTCGGCCAGGCGCTCGTGCATCTCGGACGCGGCACGAACAGCTCGCACGGCATCGTCCTCGTGCGCGACCGGAACTCCGAAGACTCCCACCACCGCGTCGCCGATGAACTTCTCGACCGTTCCACCGTGGCGGTCGATCGTCAGGCGCATCTCCCGGAAATAGCGAAGCATGATCTCCCGCACACTCTCCGCGTCCAGTCGCTCGCCGAGTCCGGTCGAGCCGGACACGTCGCAAAAAAGCATTGTCGCGAGCTTGCGTCGCGCGAGAGCGACCGTCTCGAGTGACGCGCCACATCCGGGGCAGAAGCGGGCGTCCTCGGCACTCTCCTTCCCGCACTGTGCACACCGACCCATCCGCTAAGGCTACGCGCGCGCCTCACGAACTTCCACAGCGTTGCCGGCAAAGATGCCGAGCGCGTAGCGTTCCGGCGGTGAAGGTCACGCTACGCCCGATGCGTCCGGACGAGTTCCCCAACTTCGAAGCCGAAAGCAAGAGAGGCTTCGCTCGCGACATGTCTGAGAACGGCGGCGTCGATCCCGACGCTGCCCGCACAAAGGCCGAGCGCGACTTCGCCCGACTGCTTCCAGCCGGGCTCGCCTCCACCGGGCAGTTCCTCTTCGTTATTGAGGACGAACGCGGTGCAGCCAAGGGCGCTCTCTGGTTCGCCGAAGAGGAGCGCAACGGACGCCGGTGCGCCTTCCTCTACGACATCCGCGTCGACGAGGCCTCTCGAGGCCAGGGCATCGGCCGCCTCGCAATGCAGCTACTCGAGCGAGAGGTGAGAGCCCGAGGACTCGACTCGCTCGAGCTGAACGTCTTAGGCGGAAACACGGTCGCGCGCTCGCTCTACCAGTCGCTCGGCTACACAGAGACGTTCGTCGGCATGAGAAAAGAGCTCCCCAGGCAGAGCCCCAAAGCAGCCGCATAAGCCAATCTGAACGCGAAAGCACCGACCGGCATATCGGCGGAGAGCCCCTTCGGGACTTGAACCGGAAACACCTAGCTATGAAGGAAGACCACAGCTCAATGCGAAGCCCATCGGCCCCGAAGAGCGCGGAGAGCGCAGTCCGCTGCGGACGTCGTGACGGCTCGCGGGCTCAAGCCAGGCCAGGCGACGGCGTCAACGCCGCCGCGGAAGAAAAGCCGAACTCCGGGCGCAGCCGGCTGCCGGTTGTCGCAGACGAGCCGAAAGGCGACACTTGGAAGACCGTTCCCCGACCTACGTGCGTGCCGCCTTTGGCTGCTGTGCCGAAGACGGACGTCGTGGCACGAAACATAAGGCGCCTGGCCTGGTCACTCCGACGAGGTTTTCGACTGTGCCGACGGGCAGAATGTCAGGGATGACCGCTGCCGGGATCATCCTCGCCGTCGTGTCCGCGGTCACGATCATGATCGTCCTCTGGATGTTCTGGTGGGCCGCGCGCGAGGATGGACGCGACCAGAAACGCACTGACGCGCGCCTCCGCGGCCGGTAGCCTGCGTGCGCTTTCCGTCGTGCAGGGTGTGAAGGGCCTGCAACGCTGCACGTTCCTGGCCGGAACCCGTTCTTTCAAGCGGTTTGCGGCGCTTTCGAGAATGCAGGTAGGGCATGCAGATGGGGCGACGGTGCGTGCTCGGTCGTAGCTGGTGTTTGTTCTGTCGGTCGGTTCCGAGGTGATCGAGGTTCCGGCCTAGGGGTCCCGCTGCAGGGGCGGGTTTCGGGCACGATCAGGCCGCGAGCTGAGGCGGGCTGATGGTAGAGGGGCCGGCCTCGCCGGGTTGGGGCGCCGGGTGGTGGTGGCCGGGCGGCTCGGCTGGCTGGTGCGTTTGTTGGTGCGCTAAACCGCAGGCTCACTCGACCGCGTGTTGCTGCTTCCAACCTGTCGCATTCTGCGGGAACCGCGACGCAGCGCGCGCGAAAAGGACGCCCGGCCGCGACCAGCTCGTCGCGAACCTTGCGCGGGAAGGCGATGTCCGCGTGGCTGTCGCGTGCAGATGCCCGAGCTCGCGCCTGCCGAGGCGGAACTCGACGCCGTCGAAGCGGTGGGCGCCGACCTCGACGTCAGGCCAGGATCCGACGATGGCGCTGATCCGGGCGGCCGTGCGGGTCTCGTCGAGGGGTGGTTGCGTACTTGTCATCGCGTCGCTCCTTTGTCCGGGCGGATCGCCATTCGGGCTCATTGGTCAGGGAAGGATGAGGTGGCTGTCGCCGAACTCGTGCCAGCGGTAGCCGTGCTCGAGCGCGGCCTCGTAGCTGCGCTCGAGCAGTGCCTCTCCGGCGGCCGCCCGAAGCATTTCGAGGTGCGACGACTCCGGCTCGTGCAGGCCGGTGAGCAGGCCGTCGATCGCCCAGAGACCCCGCGCCGGGGTCACGACGAGGTTCGTCCATCCGTCGTCGGGGGCGACGCTGCCGTCCGGCTGGGAGACTGTCTCGAGGGCGCGCGCGACGGTCGTCCCGACGGCGATCACGCGCCCGCCCCACTCATGGACGGCGTTGACCAGGCTCGCCGTATGCCTGGGGACGCGGAACCGTTCCGGGTAGGGAGGCTCGTGGCGCTCCTGCGAGGAGACGCCGGTGTGCAGCGTGATCGGCGCGACGAGTACGCCGCCCGTGACGAGCCGGGTGATCAGCTCGGGCGTGAAGGGTCGCCCCGCGCTGGGCATCTCGGCGCTACCGACTTCAGCTGCGTAGACGTTCCGGTACGCGGAGAGCGGCCAGCGCTGCGGCACGTAGCCGTACCGAATCGGTTGCCCGTGCTCGGCGAGGTAGGTCTCGAGCGCCGGCGGCAGATCGAGGTGCGCGAGCCAGAGCCGCGGGGCGGCATACGGGCCGAGGATCCGCGCCCTCGCGGCGGCCGGAAGCACCAGCTCCTCGCCGACTTCGACGGCGCCGAACGCCTCGTGGCCTCAGCTTCCCCAACATCAGTGGGCGGTTGGGGCGCCCGAGAGTTTTGGCGGGGGACGGTGACTGATGGCTCGCGACGTGTGGCGCCGGGTGGCCCTCACTCGTTCGATCCGAGTGGGACAGAGGGTGAGTCTCGCTCTTACTTCTTGCAGGCGGCGTCGATGTCGAGGCGACCGAGCACCGGCTGGAGGACGTAGCAGCCGAAGCTCCTGGAGACGAAGTCGGCCCGGGACCCGTTCAGGAACGGAGCCCAGGGCGGGTCGTCGCGCATCATCTCCACGTCAAGATCGGCCCAGGCCTTGCGGCGAGCCTGACCGGTCAGGCGATTGATGCGATCGATCTCCCGGTTGTACGTCGGCCGGTCGAAGTAGGCGAGGTTCGAGTTTCCCGCCCGCTTGAGGTTGTCTCCGTTTAGGAGCGGGTCGAAGTACGTGCTCGCGTCGGCGTAGTCGGCGGACCAGCGTCCGGTCACGACGTCGAAGGATTCCCCCCGGGTGCCGGCCGCATTGAACATGGCTCCGGCGGTGCCGAAGTACCTGATCTCCACGGCGATCCCGAGGCGCCTCATGTCGTACTGGAAGATCTGGGCCCAGGTGGCAAAGAACGAGGGCGCTGTTGCCGTATAGAGGACGAGCTTCGTCGGCTTGAACCTGGCCTTGGCGAGCAGCGCCCGCGCCCTGGCCAGGCTCTCCTCGTCGACGCCGCTAAGCGGGTAGATGCTCTGATCGCGTCCCATGGCGGGAGGCAGGATCTGGTCGGTGCGCTTCCCGCCCAGGTAGCCCGTTGCCCGGACTAGCGCCGGGCGGTCGATGGCCCAGTTGATCGCCTTCTCGAGTGGGATTTGGCCCGGGCCCTTGAAGGCCGGCCGATCGTGGTTGAAGGCGAAGTACCCCGTCGCGAGTGTCGAGTTGAAAAAGAACTGCCCATCATGCGTGTTGATTCCGTACTTGGCGGCGATCTCTCTGTACGCCTGGTCCGAAAGGAACTCGCACCAGTCCAGCTCGTCCTGCGCGACCGCTTGCCGGCAGGCCTCCTGCCCCAGTCCGACCGTCAGGACAACGTGGTCGACGTTCGCGGGCCGGGACCCTCGGTAGAAGCGGTTGCGCTCGAGCACGACCTGACGATTCGGGACGCGGGAGGCGATGTAGTAGGGGCCTGAGCCAAGCGGGTTCTCGATCTCGGTGAGCGGCGTGTTGACCGCGATCGGACAGAAGAAGGGCATCGCTAGGCGCGAGACCAGGTCGGGCAGGAGCCTCGTCGTCCGGATCTGCAGCGTGTACGGGCCGAGCGCCCGGACGCCGGAGATGGTCTGCGCCTTGCCGGCGATGACGGCGTCGGCGCCCGCGATCTCGTGCAGGTAGCCGGCACTAACGAGAGGCGACTGCAGCTTGGGGTTGGCGTCGCGGTTGAAGGCGGCCACGAAGTTGGCCGCCGTGATGCGCGCGCCGGTGTGGAAGCGGTAGGTTCGCTCGAGCTGGATCGTCTGCGTCTTCCCGTCGTTGGAGACCTTAGGGAGGCCCGTGGCCACTTCGGGGACGACGATCGCGCCCTGGGGCGCCGGCTTGTCCGGGTAGTTGTAGAGCTCGGCACAGGTGGCGTACTCGATCATCCACGACCGCGGGTTGTACGCGATGGCCGGGTCGACGGAGTCGACGTCGAGGGTCGAGCTGAGGAAGCGTGCCGCCCTTCAGGGCGGGACCGCCGGACGCGGCGGCTGCCAGCAAACCGACCCCGGCCGCGAGACCTACGAACGCGAGCCACACGCGGTGCCCCACCTCGCCTCCTTTCCGCGCCGATGGTACGGCGTTGAGCCGCGCGAGTAAACCTCAGGAGCGGGGCTCGCCCGGGCTCGTCCAGATGGCTCCGTAGGCGGCGACTGCGCCGCCAGGCGCCTGTCCGAGGCTGATCGTTGTCGGTTGACTGGCGTGCAGATCGAGGTGAGAGACGGTGCCGTCACGGCTGTTCGTGACCCACACTGCCCCCTCGCCGACGGCGACGTCACTCGGACCGTGGCCGACCGTGAACGTCTGTTTGATGGCCACCGACTGCGGATCGAGCTTCGAGAGCATTCGGCTGGAGCTGGTCGCAAACCAGACAGCATTCCCGCCGAGCGCGACGGACGCAGTCTCTCCAGGTGCCTGAGAGGCGTTCGGGGCCGTCCCGAGCTCCTGCCCGGTCAGAGCGTCGAGCTTCGTAACCCCCGACGAGCCTCCCACCCAGACCGCGCCGCTCTCGGCGGCGAGCGACAGGGCATCGAGTCCGTCGACCAACTTACGCGCCCTGCCGGTCTGCGGAGGGATCCGCCAGACTCCTCCGACCGCGGGATCGATCGCCCAGACCGCCCCGCCACCAACGGCGAGTGGCTGGAGGCGGGAGAGGACGGGTGACTGTGCCTGTGCGCCGTAGGGAATGGTGCGGCGGAGGTCGCCGACCGCGGGCCCGAGCTCGAGCACGACCTCCTTCGTGCCTCGGAGAACGGCGACCCAGACGGCTCCATCGCCTGCGGCCAACCCAAACGGAATCGCGCCCGCACCGACCGAGATTCCGATCCTGCTGACGATCTTGCGCGTGCGAGGATCGATCTTCACGAGCGTGCTCCCTTGCGGATCCACCACCCACACGCTGTCCTCGCCCGCCGCGATCAGGCTGGACTTGAAGCCGAGGTCGACGGCGTCCACGACCTTGTTCGACTTGGGGTCGATCACTGCGAGCGAGGTAGGGCCGACTTTGACGGCGCCTTCTCCGCCCCGTGTGAACGCGACGAACGCGACTGCGGCGAGGCATGCGACGAGAACGCCGGCACCTGCCAGCAGCACTCGTTTCCTGCGGGACGGCGCCGCCTCGGCGCGCAGAGGGGGAAACTTCGACAGGAGCCCGTCGATCTCGAGCTGGAACAACCGCTCGGGACGATCGAAGTCCTTGAGCCGATAGGAGCCGAGCTCGCGCACGGCGACGCCTCCCGCCTCGTCCTCGACCAGCCCACGAGTCGCGCTCGAGAGCAGCACCTGACCGCCGTGCGCCGCCCCGCCGATGCGCGCCGCGCGATGCACGCCGAGCCCGACGTACCTTTCGTCTCCGACCTCGGGCTCTGCCGTGTGCAAGCCCATACGGACCCGAACCCCGGCGCCGTCAGGCCAGTCGTGCGCTGCCAGAGCCCGTTGGGCTACAACGGCTGCTCCCAAAGCCGCGTTGGCGCGGGCAAACGCGAAGAAGAACGAATCGCCCTGCGTGTCGACCTCGCGACCGTCGCGAGCTTCTGCCGCCTCCCGAAGGATTCGGCGGTGGGCGCCAAGGACATCGCCGTACCGCTCTCCGAGTTGCTTGAGCAGCCGTGTCGAGCCCTCGATATCAGTGAAGAGGAAGGTAACGGTCCCCTGCGGGAGCTCGGCCACTCGATAGGCGTACGCGCTCGGTCACGCGTTGTCAAGAAGATGCCGTCCGATCCGAACGGCGAGAATCCGCGCTGGATCGCGCGGTGCTGAGCGCGACTCTGAATAAACGCCCCAATCGGAAGGCGTGGCACGCGGTTTAACTCTGGCCGGTTGCCGCCTTGACCGATCGGTACGGCAGGAGATGCCTGTATGCAGGGATTTCGTTGCTCTTTCGACACGAGCAAGGAGCTATCCGGACTCGAAACGGCGACGTTTTGGGTGCGTCCAAGCCGTCTACCTTCAAAATTCAATGTCGTATCTAACCATTGGGGTGTGAATGCTGTCTACTACCGGCGACGCAGACGACCTCGCCGTACTTCTCGCTGATTGCGGGGTAAGCCTTGACGGTGACGACAAGCTCGATGGTTTCGTACACGCTGCGTAGCGAACCCTACGCCGGTAAACAGACGTAGGAGCGAGCCGCGCGCCAGTCGCGCGCCAGTGTGCGCCGGCATCAGGCGGATTTGAGCGGACATGAGCGGATCGCGGGGCAGGTGAAACGTCGAGCTGGCGAGGGCGCCATTCGGCTCAATTGAGCCATTATCGGCTGAACGGAGCGGCGCAGGAGTCGAACCTACCCAGCCTGGGGCTACCAGACCTCACCGGTTTTGAAGACAAGACGAGGTTTCGACGAGAGTGCCCGACGTGCAGCGAGATCTCGCTTTGACGGCCGGCCGCGCGATCGAGG
>Ga0137375_10012366_pt1 | contig 10107 bp, 8 predicted proteins | sample SagtaG_24_FD_104936 | JGI IMG/M metagenome (GOLD analysis project Ga0137375, IMG submission 104936) | Vadose zone soil microbial communities from Sagehorn Ranch, Mendocino, California, USA - Sage1_R_113_16 metaG | ecosystem: Environmental > Terrestrial > Soil > Vadose zone | place: USA...
CTCCAGGAACTCGGCATTGATGGCGACGGGGCCGCGTCCCACGACGATCGCGCGCAACGGTGGAATCACCGACGAGTGCATGCTGAGCGTCATTGAGCCGGTTTCGCGAACGGTGAGCTCGTGAAGGAGATCGAGATCGACGATGACCTGTCGCTGCGGATCTCCCAGGTCATCGAGATTGCTCACGCTCACGGCTTCGAGCACACCGGTGTAGGTGCCGGCAAGCTCGCGTGCTTCCACCAGGCCGAGCTGCGACACCAAAGCGGGATCGCATCCCACGCAGGCAATGGTGAGAAGGAGATAAGTGCGCATCGTCCGTCGGATGGCGACATGCAACTTTCAATCCCCGATGTAGGGAGCACGGTCCGGCGTTTCTTCGTGGTGCTATTAGTGGTGAATCGACACGAGCACGTGGCAAAGCGACACGATAGGACCTGCATTTTTAGTCACTCCCTTTTACGGGCGCCGCTCGAACCTCAAGTTGCGCACCCTGCCCGTCGTAAACCGGGACCCATTCTATGCGGCCAATTCTCGCATTCTGGCGGACTCCGGCGAAGGGTATGCCAACAAGCAGGACTGCTTGCACGGCATCGCTCTCGTTAAGGGTTCGAGCACGGCCCCGATCTACGAGTAATCGCAGAATCGGGACGTAAAAAGGGAGGCCCGGCCGGACGTTTCGGCCGGGTCTTCTTTTTCTTGACCTCGCGGCGAGGAGCGCGGTGCGTCACGGCTGCAACGGGTGCGCACTTGATCTAACGACGGAAGAAGAAATCTTAGCGACTTGCTATTGGTAGGTACCGATTTGACCGATCCTGGCTCGAAGCAGTTCCGCGAGAGTTTAGCAGACAATTCATATCTGTGAATGATCCTGCAGCGGTCACACGAACTAGCCAGCATCGCAAGAGATCGACGTCTAGCCAATCACTTTCAGGGCCGTGCCCGATACCTTGCTTAGTCTATCAACAACAGTTTTCGGATCGAGCTTCGCGACTGCGTATTCGCGGCGAACCAGTTCAACCAGGTCGATTCTTTCATCGGCCTTGGCACGTACCCGTCGCAGTGTATTGGCGACTTCTTGACCGAGCTGTCGGAGATCCGCAATGAGGAATGCCTTTGTCTCTCCTACTTGAGGTACAGCTTCGCGACTTATTTCTAGCTTATGGCAGAGGACAACCACTGTGCACGACTCGCCACGTCCGAGCTTCAGTAGTTCCCGTACGGTACCGGCATGTCCCGCGCACTGACGCGCGGTAGCTACTGAAATGGGTGCAGTGGAAGCAACCTGACTCTTTGCCTCAAACGCGACCGTAAGCATTGGTCTCAACAACCAGAGCACATCAGGCTTTCCATCGCCCTGAGGTTTTGACGCGTCAAACCCCAGCAAGGCGCCCAACTGTTGGACAGCGCTCTCGAAACGGGGCGGATCGTCACTGTTAATATTCTCTAGAAGGCTCTTGATCACTCTCTCGAATTTTAGACCGTAGAACCCCATGTCTCGCAGGCTATTCGCGGCTCCCTCCGCGGCGGCGAGCGCAAGATCTTCAGAAATCGCGGTTGGTGCTTGGAGAACTGTCGGCAGGAGTGACCGAGTCCAGGTATTTCCTGATGCGGTTTTTGCGCGCCTCAGTAGGTCTTCTGAAAGTGTGCGGGCATTCTGGTCGCCCGCTGTGATTACAGCCAAGTATGCCGCCGCGGAAGCCAAATACAACCACCAGGCTCGATAGTTGGAGAACTCGGGTCCAGCCAACCGATCGGCTACACCTCGTGCCAACTCCAGGGCTCGGTGAGGATCGCCATCCCAGATCGCGTACTGGTAATCAACCTCGCCGGGAGCAGCGTCCATTAGGACTCCCGCCAGTGGATCTCTTAACTGCTGGCATTGATCGCGCTCGTCGCGGATTGCAGCATCCGCCTGCTTCCATCTTTCGTCTTGAGCGAAGAAGACTTGCAAAAGCGTCAGCAGTTGCTCGGGGTTGTCGACGCGGGAATTGTCGATGCCGAAGAGTAGTTCAGCCTGTAATTCGCAAGGCATCTCGGACGTATTTTCCCTCCTGAGACAAAACTCCATCAAGTCTGTGTCGCACATCAAGACCGCGGCATAGTCCCTTGGGTTTCTGGTGCACCGCCCGATCGCTTGAGTGATTCGAGTACGAATCCGGTCGCGCAATACCAATTCAACCCGCAATCGCTCGACAAAGAATTTTTCCTGGAGGTTAAGGGCCGAGGGCAAGCCAAAGAGAATAAGTTGACGACAGGAGTTGTCTGGAAGGTCTATCCCGTCGTATCGTGCCGCCAGCACCAGCGCGGCATGGTCGGCTTTAGCAAATGGTTCTAGTGATTCCTCAATTGCATCAGCATCCAGCGTTTTGACGCTGGTGCTTCCCCCTAGGAAGTGCGCGAAGGACAGCGCTTGTGTTAGGGAAGGGCATAGGACTAGCGTCCGATCGCGGATCTCAACAACGCGTGCGACGAAGGCCCCAACCTCCTTCTGGGAAAGTGCTAGGTCCGGTAGGAGGATGAAGCGTCTGCCGACGCGCTGGGACTCCCAGTTCTCCGGCACGGGAATTCTTGCAATACGACGGACTCCAATTAGTCGCTCTAGCTCTCCGCCGACACCCAAGGTCGCCGACATGTAGATGCGTTGCTGCGCATTAGCGAAGGCACGGTGATGAATGGAAGGTGGCAATGTCGGACGGACGAGAACACCGTTCCACGAAAAATAGATATGCGTTGCGGCAAGATGCTCCCGAAGGACGCTCCACGGATAAGACTGCTTTGTACCGGCAAGCTTGTCCTCAAGAAACTCCGAGACCCCTCGAAGTCGATCGAAGTACGCGAAACTGGAAACCTTATGAACCTCCTTGCGATAGACTGGGTCGATGGAATCTTCACGGAACCGCATTAACAGTGCAAGAGGGATTGTATCCGCAAACAACTCGACCAGCCCACTGTACGCCGGGTGATTACGTCGGATTTCCAATGACCAGTGATTTGCTATGTAGTCCCCACCAGCGTGTGCATCATCGAGAAGAATTGCTCTTGCGTCGTCTAATCTGGGATTGACGTTAAAAATCCCGCTGTAAGTCGTCACTGCGATCGCCTCGCCAGTCGCGTAACTGGCGTAGTCCTTGGGCGGATAAGCATTCTGCGGTCCGACTAAGACGACGGTGTGTATTCCGTACGATGCGGCCTGCCGTCCAACTTGATAAGCCAGTTGTCTTGTAGGACAGAGGTATGCGACTCTCTCGTCGTACTTTTGTCGTCTGTATTCGGCCAGAATCAGACCAACCAGTGTTTTCCCCATTCCGGTTGGCAGCTCCAAAGCGACATCGGACGTCTTTTCGTGGTTTTTGGAGTACGCTCTCAGAACGTCGGCCTGGTGCGCCCACAGGTGCTTCACGTTCTCGTCGGTCGGATGAAGATCCGCGAAAAGGGATTCAGGGTCCTTAGGCTTGTGGGGTGGCTGAGCACCAATCTTGAATGGCGAGTCACTTGGACTCATGTGCTGTTCCTCTGAGCTCAGGTGTCTGTACGTCCGCATCAGACCCCTCTAGGAGCGGAGGATCCGTGACCCTCCGACCTCCCGGAATTGGCTTCTGATCTGCAGCTCGCATTGCAATTGTTTTACGATAGTCCCTAGCCTCCGCCGCAAGCGTCACCTGGATCTCTCCATGACATTTCCGAACCGCCTGGGCGATGTCCTGTATCGAAACTCCAAAGAATTCCTTCCGCTCATTCACGAGATTGATCCGACGTTCCTCGAACGCTTGATGAAGTGTTGCTTCGAGGGCGGGAGCATCTTCGGAAAAGATTACCGCGTGAACATCAAATGCGAACGGTACCGAGGCGTCGCCGAGCTCGCGAATGCGCTCCATCGGGTCCAGCCGTCTCGTCATACCGATTTTGAACACCTCTTCTCCGAATGATCCGATATTCGAAATCACGTATACGTGCCCGGAACGGGTAAGCTGAGCGCGGGCGACCGCACGCTCCTTGTTGGCCTGGGCCTCCGCGAGTCGTCTCTCTAACTCCGTTACCTGAGCCACTAGCTTCTCCTGCTTTTCACCAACTGCCTTCTCCGCATCCGCGCGAGCTTGGAGGAGTGCTTCGTGGTATTGAGTTTCCTCTTTCTCTGCGTCTTGACGGGCCTTCTCGATCTCCCGTTGCGCAATCTCCTCGTCGCGCATCCGCTCCCTTATGAGTCGTTGCTCTTCCTTCTCCTTCTGCTCTCGCTCCTCGTACTCAAAGACAAGGTGTAGCTCCTGCAGCTTGAGATCCAAGTACTCCACAACAATCCGACACTTCTGCACATCAACAAGATCGTTCAGCGCCTCCCAAGACTTGCGAATGCGAGCTTCCATGGTCTGAACGTTGTTATAGCGCACCGTTGCAACTGCGGCATCTGATTCTCCGTTGAAGGCGCGTAGAATTAGCTTAAGCGTGTCCTTAATCTGTTTCCTTCCCTCAACAAGACTTCCGTTTACCCTCCATTCCGATTCGCAGACTGCTGCTTTCTTGTCCTTTAACATTCCTTTCTGTGCATCCCGAATACGCTCGAGTTCCGCTTCGTAACTGTCCACATTCTCGAATTGATAGTGAGGCTTGTAGAAGCCGTAGGACCGGATGTCCGATTCCTCTTCGAGGACCTGTAGCTCGGCCTGGAGACCCTGAATTTTGGTCTCGAGATCCTTTTGGAGCGCCTGGGCTCCGTGTAGAGTCACCTCGCCAGCCTCGGTCTCCTTGATAATCCGCTCGCGCTCGCCATCAAGGTCGATAATCCCGCGGAAGCGTTGTTGGAATTCATCGAAGCGTTTCTGGTGTTCACGAAAGGATGAGGATAGGCGGCTGTATCGACGGATGAGCAGTACGACGACAAGCACGAACAAGGCAGCAGCACCAGCCAGAATGAATGGGTACGGTACCGGGCGAGCAGGCGGTGCGGGGCGATCAAGACTGACGTATTCGGCGAGTACGAAGCCACTTGTCGTTCCGGAGCTCACCCGGCACCAGCCTTTAGAGCAGCTCTTCACCTGCATAGATGTCCCCGGACCCATGCTGGCCAGGATGCGAGCACTGGGTCTGGCTTCCGCGCGGAGGGCGACGGCGACCGTGCTGTACACGCTATCGCCGGTCCTTGGATTAGCCCCTTGAGCGGACAGAGATCGAATTACTGCGAGTAGAAGTATTGACGACAGGCAAAGGCGAGTCATGGATGCTCCGATCAGCGTCTGCGCAAAGGTGCAGCAGCTGTATGACTGCGTTTAGGGCGTTTTTGCGGCAGGATAGGGTGTTTTTGCGGCAGTCCGTACCGCGGGGCACGGGTCGACCCTCGTTCTGAAGGACACGATGAGCCCTTCAGGGCTCGCGCTCTCGCCGAGCCGGCGCTTCAGCGCACGGCAAAATACAACCCGGCACGGTTCACACAACAAAAGGCGCGGCAGGTGACCATCCACCCACCGCGCCTCGCTGCGTAGGTCAGGGAGTGAGGAGCTGATTTGCACGCTGCGACAACCACAGTTCGGGCAGCGCACAGGTGTATGGTTCATCGCAATGATATAGCTCGCCTATCGATCCGTCGAACACCGCGGTTCGCCCTCACGTCGTGCGAAACGAAGATCGCCGCGCGAGCTGCCGACGTAGATCTCACACTCGATCGATCCCAATCGCTCTCGACCCCACCAGCCGTCGGCACTCAGCCAGATCTCAACCGTCGAACCGGGATTGGGAGCAAAAAACGAAACGAGCTGCCCCAAGCGGCGCGTGTAACGCACGGAATCCGCAAAGAACGCCTCTTGCGCCACCACGAGATTGCGCAGATCACTCTTGACCGAAGCAGCGGTCTCATTCCGGGCCAACGATGAATCGCCCCGCTGTAGGACAATGAGATTCGTTCGGATCTCGTCGCCGCTCTTCACGCGGCGGAATAGCAGCGAATCGAGAAAGAAGTCCTCTTTGGTACCTGATCCCACAACCGTCAATTGATCATCATGACGAACACCGCTCAACGTGATTGGACCTGAGCCCATCACTCCGGATGATGCCGTGAGCGTTACCTCTCCGGTCGGGGCTTCAGTGGCGTTGATTTCGACCGTGCGAGTCGTGCGATCGTTCGGAACTTTTAGCACCAAGGTTCCAGTCATGCGGGTGCCGGATGCGTTCCCCATCTCGAGACGGACTTGCGGTGCAGAATCCGCGACCAACTCGCGAGTCGTCGTGCTCCCGTTGGGCTCCGTCCCGCTTCTCACGACGACCCGCTCCAGCCGCCATGTATGTCCCGCAAGCGATCCCGTCCCCTCGCATGCGGATGTCGCAATCCCAGCAATCATGATCACGACTGTTACGCACTGCAGATGAGAAGAAAGGGTAACTCTAGAAGGTGTGCGCCTCATCCTGCCTCCGGTCGAACTGCGGCATCGGCTTTCGAAGAGGACTCCTTGTGATAGGCTGCAGGGGAGTCTCGGTCTTGGCAAGAAGAGAGGCGGATTCGAAACAAAAGGCGCGGCAGGTGACCATCCACCCGCCGCGCCTCGTTGTTGAACCATCCCTTCGTCCCCCTCTCCGGAACGGAGAGGGGAACAGGGGGTGAGGACTACGCCGCCGGCTTCACAATGCCCGGCATCTCGTTCCCCCTCTCCGGCACGGAGAGGGGGCTAGGGGGTGAGGACGTGTGAGACCTGAACGGCCCCACCACGCTGCGCACGCTGGCCCACGCGCCCATCCGCTCGGCATTGCCACCGAATCGATACCGCGCGACGCCGTCCAGCACCTTCACCTGCTCGGAGACTTCGGCCATGACGGCCCGGAGATCGGCGCTCGCACCCGTGCCCTGAAGAGCCTGCCCTGAGCGCAGCGAAGGGGCCGGCTCGGCCACTTCGCGCGTCCTGAAGGACGCGTAAACTAGATGCTAGGCGAGCTTGAGTTTCTTGCGTGAGCTCAGTGCACGGATCAGGTCATTTGCCGAACCGATTGCGAGCACTCCGCGAAACAGGAGGTCAATGCTAACCGATGGATCGCCTGATTCCATCTTCGCCACGCGAGATTGACTAGAACCGACAAGCTCAGCGACCCGCGTCTGAGATAGGTTTCGACGACGTCGCAGAGTCTGCAGGCGCTTGGCCAGGGCCAACTTCATCTCAATCAGCTCAACCTCTTGTTTGTCCAGGTCAAGGAAATCAGCGGCGCTTCCCACTCTCCAACCTGCCGCTTCGAGGCGAGCTCTCTTTGCACTGTTCATAGCATCCTCCTCCCTTCTCATTTCCTGCTCAGGCTACGCTGTCGTAGCGCGCTAGTCGTTGCTTGCACACTTGAATGACGCTCTGCGGTGTTTTCGGCGTCGTCTTGGCAAAGACTTCGAGCAGAACTATCGCGTCACTATCAATCCGGTAGATGATTCGCCACTCGTGATCCTTATCCCGAACGCGAAGTTCATGACATCGTTTTCCGATTGACGGCATTGGCCGCGACTCCGGCATGCCCAGATTCTCCCCTTGCTGTAGCCTACCGAGCAAATACCCGGCTTCTTGTCTCGCTTCCTTCGAAAAAGGAGGCGTCTTGACCTCGCCATGAAGCCAGACGAGCGGTTTCTCGCTCGATGCCATCGGTCAACAAGATATGTCAAAAATGACATACCTTCAAGGGGGAGCGGAAACTACTGGCAACTCGGCGTTTAGGTGGACCACCTTGAAAAGCACGAGAGGTGCAGTGCCGGTACTGTCTTCCTTACTTCCTCACTCCTTTACAAAGCGAGCCGCCGCGTTGTCATCGCGAGGGACCTGCTTTTGTAGCGCGCAGCGAATTCTCAGCGCAGTTTGGGAGTGTGCGTTCGCTCGCGCTCGCTGTCCTTGCCGCGCTCCTGGGATGCCGCCCTCGAGCCGACCAATCGAGTAAGGACCCCACCCTGTTCCGGGTGGTACCCGGCCAGCAATTCGGTGCCGTCGCTCCCACGACCAGTCATGCGGACCTCGTACGGGTGTTCGGGACAGGCAACGTCCACCAGTCTCGGGTGCAGTGCGCCGAGGGTTCGTGCGACGAACCGGGCACCACGGTAGTGGTTCCGGGGTGCCCCGATACGCTTGAAGTGTTCTGGGAGGACACGGTTGCCCTGAGCCGGCCATCAATCGTCACAGCGGCCGTCAGCCTCGGGCAGTACGGTGACTCCATTCGCGGGTGTTGGAGGACGCAGGAAGGGCTTGGCGTCGGGACCACGCTGCAGGAGCTGGAAGGCTTCAATGCAGCACCCTTCCAGGTCGCGCCCCTGGGCGAGTGGGACTACGCGGGTTATGTCGGGCCGTGGCTTGGCGGCCGTCTCGCCAACCTCCTTCTAGCGGAGTCCGGTCCGCGGATCGGACTCCGGGTAGACTTTATCACGACTGGAGGCCTAACGCAGGTGCAGTATGACAGTCTCGCGAAGCCAAACCGAGACTCTCTGCGTTCCGACGAGCCCCTCCTGAGGCGATTGAATCCCAGGGTCGTGGAGTTCTTCATGACCTTTGCAACTGCGGACGAAAGGCCCGCCGCCGCTGATACGATGACATCCGCGGTGACCGTCACGATCAGCGGTCCGACATTGATCCTCGCCGTCCGGCGCCCCGGTTCCGGCCAATCAGAGGAAGAGTCGGAAGCCGGCGATGATTTAGGACACTACTTCGCACGCGCCGCCGAGTTTCTCGAGCCACGAGGCGTCCGCTCACTCGGCATCGCCACAGACACGCTCCGGCTTAGGCAAGAGGGCAAAGATTCCGTCGCGACCGTCGTCCTGAACCGGCCGCGCTACTTCTTTGTCGTTCCGGGCAAGCCGCCGCGCTCGTTGAGTGAGTTTGCGACCGATGACGAGCTGATCGCGATGGCGGTGGACTACTTCTGGGGCGGCGTGGTGCCGCGCCGGCCGGGAGACACGCTCACAGCGCACACCGCAGCCGCCGACTTCGTGATCAGCCGGCCCACCGTGATCGCCTTCTTTTCACGTCGCCGGCTGAACTTCGACCGCAATCCGCCGGCGGTCTACGCCGATTCGGCAAAACTGGCCCAACAAGTCGCGGTGCTTCGAGATACCTTGGATCGAGAAGGAGTCACGATCGAGCTGACGTTCAGAGTACCATTTACTGTGCTGGTGCGGGGTGCAGTCGATACGATTCGGATGATCGGTCCCGTGATCGGCTACTACGCGGTGAATCCCACCGATTGGCAGCCTCTCATCATGGCCAACTTTTGGTCCGATGCGATGCTGTTGAGCCACATCCACGAATATTTGGGGCGGGGCGGGCACGCCCGCTGAGGAGCAAACATGAAGGTGTTCGCTGGTCTGCTCGCGCTGTTCGCGTCCGTGCCCGTGGCGGCGCAGGTCCCGGACAACGTCAACGATACGATGCGCCGCATCTTTGCATCCGCCGACTTCGCGCCGCAGCGCTTCGGACCGGCGCGGTGGATCGAAAACGGCACCGCCTATACCACGGTGGAGACATCGGCGGCGAACCCTGATGCGTCCGATATCGTGCGGTACGAGACCGCCACAGGGGTCCGCAGTGTCTACATCTCGGCGCGCCAGCTGGTGCCTTCCGGTGCGACCGAAGCGCTGGATTTCGACGACTACGCATGGTCGGCCGACGGCAACCTGTTGCTGCTCTTCACCAACACCGAGCGCGTCTGGCGGCAGAATTCGCGCGGCGACTACTGGGTGCTCAATCGAAAGACCGGCGCCATGAAGAAACTCGGCGGGCCGAACGCCCCGCCGTCCTCCCTCATGTACGCCAAATTCTCGCCCGCCGGCGATCGCGTGGCCTATGTGCGGCAGGAGAACGTGTACGTGGAGCGACTCTCGGACGGCGTCATCACGGCCCTCACGAGCGATGCGGACTCGCTCCACGTGAACGGCATGACCGACTGGGTTTACGAAGAGGAATTCGACCTCCGCGACGCGTTCCGCTGGTCACCCGACGGCTCGAAGATCGCCTATTGGCGGTTCGACATGACGGGCCTCGGCACCTATTTCCTCATCAACGACACCGACTCGCTCTATCCGAAAATCACGCCGATTCAGTATCCCAAGGTCGGGACCACCAACTCGGCTGTGCGCGCCGGCGTCGTAAGCGCCGATGGCGGCCCCACGAC
>Ga0137375_10012367_pt1 | contig 10107 bp, 9 predicted proteins | sample SagtaG_24_FD_104936 | JGI IMG/M metagenome (GOLD analysis project Ga0137375, IMG submission 104936) | Vadose zone soil microbial communities from Sagehorn Ranch, Mendocino, California, USA - Sage1_R_113_16 metaG | ecosystem: Environmental > Terrestrial > Soil > Vadose zone | place: USA...
CGCCAGCGATCTTGTTGCGCCGGTCACGCGGTCGGGTTTGCGCGCTCAGGACTAGTGAGGGGCGGCGTCGGGGGGGAAACCATCCCAGATCTGCACGTCGTCGACCCACTGGTAGATGGGGTAGGCGCCCCCGCTGTAAAGATTCGGCATCATGATGCGATCGATCGGGGCTTTGTTGACGCCCATATTCGGTCCGTAGTGATCGACGATCACCTTACCGTTGACCGCCATCCAGACGCGCCCGTCGCTGCCGGCGCTGCGGTGCCAGAAGACCTCGAACTTGAACCACTCGCCTACGGGCACGGGTACAGTGGTGTTATACACGTCCCAGAATCTCTTATGCGGCAGGCTGCCGGCCACGTTGTCGCCGATGATCTCCCAGGAAAGCGGAACGTTGACGCCGTTGGCATCCAGACCCCAGGTCACCGCCGAAACGATCACGCGATAATCGCTAGTCGTCTTCCACTCAAAGAGCACGCGCCAGTTCGGAGGAACCAGCGATTGCGCCAGGTCCGGCTGATACTTGAGCCAGTAGCTGATGTAGAGGTCGCTCTTTTCGCCGACGGGCTGGAGCGTGAAAGCATCCTGGGCCGGATGCCCTCCCTGGGGGTTGGTTCCGCAACATCCGCTCTGCGACATCCGCTGGTAAAGGGCTCGGGTCGGGGTTCCGTTATGCCCGGTGACGGTCTGGATTTCGTTGAACATGTAATCGCCGACGCTGGTCGCGTCCACGGGGGCATCGGCGATGAGCTGAAGACGCGTGGGACCGCCGCCCCAGATGTTGGGCGGCCAAGGGAAGCCGGTGCTGCTGTCGATGCCGAGGATGTTTTGCCAGCAGCCCCTTCCATAACAGTCGCCTGGCGCCCCGAGCGCCGTGGATCCCTCAAAACCTGAACTGAACAGCAGCTTCGGGGGTCCGGGCGGAAGGGTCGCGGTATCGGCCTTTTGCCGCCATCCGTACAGCGCCAACAAAACAATGATGCCCGCCAGGGCGATTGCGGCGAAACGTAGGGCAAGCGACATGGCTATCTCTCGTAGGAGTCTCACGGCTCGATCCGCACCCGCAACTTCCGTCACCCCGAAGCGTGCGCCAGCAAGGTTTACCTGCGCCAGAGGGTGCAATCGACAGGAATAGTCTGGACGGACTACGAGGATCCAAGGCGCCCCGGGCCGCGTTTAACGCGGCGTTGCTAATCTTTCTCCGGAAGCTCGGCCGGACGGAAATCAACGCGTTCGACCGCCGGGATAGAGAGCGGGAGCAGCATTTTGTATTCGGCCCTGAGACGGACGACCATGGGTGCGAGGTTGAGCGAGAGCACGCCCACCATCTACTTCGAAGACCTGGAGGTTGGGTCCGTGCATCTCGGCCGGGAGTGCGTCTGCGATAAGGACGAAATGCTGGAATTCAGCCGACGCAACGACCCGTGGCCCTTCCATGTCGACGAAGCCGCGGCAGCGCGTTCGCCATTTGGCGGTATTGTCGCCAGCGGCGGTTACGTCATCACCTTGTGGTACCGCTCTCTTGTCGAGATCTACAACACTCCGAGAACAACGTGGGCATTCCTGGGCGGTTTCGACTGGAAGCTCAGATTCCGCGCTCCGGTTCGCGCGGCCGACACCCTCTGCGCTAGGGTGACCGTGAAGGACAAACGGCTTTGGATCAAACCTGGCCGAGGCATGGTCACGTTGTTCAACGAGATCCTGAATCAACGCTCCGAGATCGTGTGCACCGTCGAAGTGACGGCGCTGCTCGCCACCCGGGCAGAAGGCGCCGCAGCGGGCTCATGAACCACGTGAATCCGGTTGATTTTCCCATCGGCGATCGGCAATGACTGTTCACCGCCAGCCCGGCGCGATTGCGAAGCTCAAGGAGATCTACTCTCTGTTGAGCCGCTTTGAGAAGACGCACCTGCTTTTGCTCCTCTGCCTGATGCTGCTCCTAACACTGATCGAAGTTGTGGGCGTTGGATCCGTATTCCCTCTTCTTCAGATACTCTCGACTCCCGATAGATTCACACAAGGGGCTATAGCTGCCTATTTCAAGAACATCGGACTTACCTCGACAAAGGAGATAGCGCTGTTTCTGATAGCCGTTTTTGCGATCTTTCTGGTGCTATCCAATTTGTTGAGCGTCTTCGTGTTAAGCGAGAGCAGCAAGTTCGCGTGGACCAACTGGCGCAATATTGCGACGAGGGCGTTCGGGCATTACCTGCTACAGCCCTACGAGTTTTTCCTCAGCCGCAACAGCGCTGACCTGACGAAGGTAGTCATGCAGGATTCCAACTACATTGGCAATGGCGTTCTATTGCCACTGTTGCAAGTTACAGCGAAGCTCCTGGTCATCGTGGCGTTGGGGTTGACGCTGATTGCATTTGAGCCCATTACTACCTTGCTCTTGCTGGCGTTTTTCATCTGCGCCTACGGGGCTTTCTCGCTCTACTCGCACAAGGCCGTTCGAAAGTGTGCTTCCATCGCCCAGCAGGGACGTACGCAATCAACCAGAGTGGCGGCAGAAGCTCTTCGCGGCATCAAGGAGGTCAAGACCCTCGGCAGAGAGGACTATTTTGTTCGTGAGTTCGCGCGCGAGGCGGCTTCAATTCCGAACGCGGAGAAGTCGATTTACACCCTGGGGAGTTCTCCTCGCTATTATCTAGAGGCGGTTACGGTTGCGTTTGTACTGAGTGGATTGGGAATTGCAATCTACAAGGAAGTCGATTTGGCGGTGTTGATCCCGAGCGTCGGCTTGTTTGTGGTCGCCGGCTACAGGATGCTGCCACTTTTCAGTCAAGGCTACTCGAATCTGACTACCTTGGTCGCATACCTTGCCGCGGCTGATGACATGCTAGCGGACCTGCGGGCGCATCGTGTCGCTCCAGCCATTGTCGCACCCGCATCCGAGTCAGCAGTTGGCGCTTCGGGTCCTGCGGAAATAGTTTTGGCGGACATTACCTACTCGTATCCAAAAGCTGCTGCTCCTACACTGAGGAAGCTTTCGCTTACATTCGAGCCTGGGAAAAAGATAGGCCTGCTGGGAGCATCTGGAGGCGGGAAGTCAACGCTCATTGACGTGCTGCTCACACTTCTTGAGCCGCAGTCCGGTCATATTCGGATGGGCGATGTGCTCATCGAGAGATCGAATGCACATTGCTTGCGAAGTCGCATCGGCTACGTGCCTCAAAATATCTTTCTCACGGACCAAAGCATTCTCAGGAACATAGCGTTCGGAGTGGATGAGAAAGAAATTAATACGGGGGCCGTGATCAGAGCCGCCAGGCAGTCAAACATCCACCAGTTCATTGCGTCACTGGAGCTGGGTTACCAAACCGTGATCGGCGAACGAGGAGCCCGCTTGAGCGGGGGTCAACGTCAGCGACTTGGGATTGCTCGCGCTTTGTACTCCGATCCGCCGATGATTGTTTTCGACGAAGCAACCAGTGCGCTGGACACGGAAACGGAGGCGGCCGTGATGGACGCGGTCAATCATTTGGACAACAAGACCATCATAATCGCCGCACACAGGTTGAGCACTCTCAAGGGATGCGATGCTGTCTATGAGATCAAGAACGGACGAGTGATGTACGTGGGTCGTGGTGAGACGGTTTCCCGGCATGACGCTCTTCCATTATCACTGAGCCGTAGTCTCTGAATCCAGAGTCACCGTGCATCTCGAGATCAGAAGCAATCTTAAAAGAGTCAGCTCTACCATGAGACACTCTGAAGAGATCCTGGGCGGAAAGCGTTTCGCCTTTGGAGGAAACTGGGCGCAGTTCTTGGCATTGCTCGATGATCAACGCATCCTGGACGCCGAGAAATCTCTACAGTCCATGCTGGAGGTAGAAAACCTCGCAGGCAAGAGCTTCCTCGACGTCGGGTCGGGCAGCGGGCTGTTCAGCCTGGCAGCGCGTCGATTGGGCGCGCGGGTGCGCTCTTTCGACTACGACCCGCAATCCGTGGCGTGCACAGAAGAACTGAAGCGTCGTTACTTCCTCGATGACGGAAATTGGGTGGTGGAGGAAGGTTCTGTGCTCGATGAAGACTACCTTGCTTGCCTCGGCGTATTTGACGTGGTGTATTCGTGGGGGGTACTCCATCACACGGGGGCTATGTGGCAGGCATTAGAAAACGTGGTTCCCTTAATCAAAGAGCGCGGCCAACTGTTCATTTCAATTTACAACGATCAGGGGGGACCGAGTGCAAGGTGGCTCAGGGTTAAACGTACCTACAATGCGTTGCCCGAGACGCTGCGTTGGCTAGTCCTCATCCCGGCTCTTGCTCCGCTTTGGGGGAAAAATACAGTGAAAGATATTCTTCGGGGCAAGCCCTTCGAGAGTTGGCGAAACTACGAAAGGGGAGAAAGAGGCATGGATGCGTGGCGTGATGTCGTGGACTGGGTCGGTGGATATCCTTTTGAGGTTGCCAAACCGGAGGAAGTTTTCGATTTCTACCGCAGTCGAGGCTTTATGCTGCAGCGGCTCAAGACCTGTGCCGGAGGGTATGGGTGCAATGAGTATGTACTCATGAAGAGCGAGAAATGAATAGGAAGATCTTCGTTGGGCTCGACAATCTGCCGGTCCTGACGCCTGTATACAGCGGCTAGACCCGTTGAGCGGGCATGCATGTCGGCCTGATCGCGTTGCGCAACGCACGCCATGTCTGAGACGCCTTTCATAATCACGATTGACACCGAGGGTGATGATCTCTGGGGGAGATCGCGGGAAATTACCACCCGCAACGCGGAGTACCTGCCTCGTTTCCAATCGCTCTGCGAGCGGTTCCGTTTCAAGCCGGTTTACCTTACGAACTATGAGATGGCGATGTCCGACGTTTTTGTCGAGTTCGCGCGCGATGTGGTTGCCCGCGGCGCCTGCGAGATCGGGATGCATCTGCATGCGTGGAACTCGCCGCCGCTCGAGCCGCTGACCAGCGACGACTTCCGTTTTCACCCCTACCTGATCGAATACCCCGAGCCGGTGATGAAGGAGAAGATCAGGACGCTCACGCGCCTCCTCGAAGACCGGCTTGATCGGGCGATGATCAGCCATCGTGCCGGGCGCTGGGCTTTCGACGGTCGTTATGCTGCCATGCTGCTCGACGAGGGATATCGCGTCGACTGCTCCGTGACCCCCGGTGTCGATTGGCGCGGGAACCCGGGCGATCCGGGCGGGAACGGTGGCTCGGACTACACGGGCTTTCCCGATCGACCCTACTTCCTCGATCCTTCGGACATCTCGGCCCCGACCGTCGACGGGCTGCTCGAAGTACCGATGACAACCCGCCCAAGCAGCTTTTACCGAGTGGCACCCTGGGCGTACCGCATCCCCCTGGTGCGGCAGGCCGCCCACAGGGTATCGCCGAAGCTCAGCTGGTTGTGCCCGACTCCGCTTCTTGAAAAGCACAATCTCAATGCAATGTTGCAGGTAGCGCGGAAAGCGCGCGAAGGCGCGGCTCATGTGGAGCTCATGCTGCATTCCTCCGAGCTCATGCCGGGCGGCAGTCCGAGTTTCCCGAACGCGTCGGATATCGAGCGCTTATACGAGCACCTGGAGATTCTTTTCGAGGATCTCGCCACCTGGTGCCGCGGCACGACGTTGAAAGAGTTCCACGCAAGGCTGAGAAACGGGGAGCGCCTGAATGATCCGCATTAACGGGCGCGCCGCCGTGTACGGGGAAGTCTGGTACGACGAGGAGCCGCCCGGCGACTCCGGGGTGGATATCGTCATGCACTTGCAGAGAGAGGCTCCGATCGCCCATGCCCGAACCACCCCGTTCCTCTCGCTGGTAAACGATCTTTCTGTCGGGGAAGGCGCGCTCATGGACCGATTCGGCAAGGACTGCCGCTATAAAGTTAGACGCGCCGATACGAAGGATGGACTACGGATGGAGTTCTTGCTGGACCCGGAAAGCAAGCTGGATGAATTCCGAGGGTTCTACGACGCGTTCGCCAAGCAAAAGTCGCTGCAACCCTGCGATCATCAATGGCTGCTTGCCGCGTGCAAGGCCCGTCAGGTCGCGCTCACGTCCGCCTCTCGGAACGGCGAGGCATTGGTGTGGCACGCCTACGTCCTCGCCCGGAAAACAACGCGCCTTCAATATTCGGCTTCTTGTTTCAGGAACAGGGACAACGACTATCGCGCCTTGGTCGGGCGAGCCAATCGTTGGCTTCACTGGAAAGAGATGCTGCGGTTCAGGGAGATGGGATTGGAGCGCTACGATTGGGGAGGCCTCTTCGAGGACGAATCCGTGCCGGAGCGCGCCGGAATCAACACGTTCAAGAGGGACTTCGGGGGCCAGCAAGTCCGTAGCTACAACTGCACGGTGCCGGTGACTCTCAGAGGCCGCCTCTATCTTCCGCTTCGCGATGCTTGGCTCCGTCTGAAGCCCGCGTAGCCCGCCTGCGACGATCCCGCGTTTACTGCACGCTGATACCGCTGGGGCTGATCGTCACGGTCCTATCGCCCACCAGCACGCTCCAGACGCCGTTCGTATTGCTGGCGCTCGCCGTAGTCGGTGCACATCCCACGCGCAGGAGCGCGATAAACTCGACAGCCGTTGAGGGCTGTGCACTGGCGAATTTGCCGTGGTACTGCAAAGGCGCGTTGGGATCCAAGGGGGCCGCGCTGGTCAGCGCATCGTCCGCGGTGCCCCACGAACTGTAGCCTTGCGCGTTTATCGGCATGAATGTCCCCCCCGGCCCGTAGAGCGCGTCGACGCAGAGCGACTGCGCACCCCGGGTGATCTGAACGCGACTGTTGCCGTCGATCACAGTTAAGGGATCGAGGGCGTGGATGTTCCATTCCCAGGTGCGCGGACTGGCGGAGGCGAGATTCTCGTAGACCAGGATGTTGCCCGGGCGGAGATACACGAGCGAGCGCACCGCCTTGGTTAGGGCGCCGTTGTAGGCGTCGGTCGCATCGCCGGTGACGATCTCGTAACCCGCAGCGCTCTGCTGCTGCGTGATCGAGCCGTAGTGAAAGTTCGTGAGCTGGAACGGAGTGGGCAGGTGCTCGTACGCGATCTGTCCCTGGCCGCCGTCGAAAGTGACGGCGTTCTTGGACCTGGTTCGCTTGACCCACCATTGCCAATGGTTGGTGCCGTAACCGTCGCGGTCGCCGTAATAGCCCGATTCGATCGCCAGCCGCTCGCCGCCCGCGTTGACGACGAAGGCGTTCTGGTCGGCGGACTGATGGTTGTACGCGCCGAACGGCGCAGGACTCGACTTGAAATACACCGAGGTGCGCGTGAGGTCGGCCAGGTCGCTGTGCATTGCCATCCAGCCGATTGACGGCAGGTAGAGCGCATTGGACGTCCCGGACGGGAAGGTCGTCGCGGCGCATGTGTACGGCGGCGACATCAGGTATTCGATACGGGTGGGATCCTCACCGACCAGCTTCGAGGCATACCAGCAGCCCAGCGCGCTCGGCGCGAAGTTGGTGTAGCCCTTGGCGTAGCGCGCGCGCTGCTCGAAGAGCTGAGGCTCCTCGAATCCGTCGCCGAAGAGTCCGATCGGCGTTCCGGGATCGTTTACGTTCGTCGGAGCGCCGAGGTCGGTCGTACGGGCCGTTGGCGGCACGAAGTAGGCGAGGAGCCTCCCGTAGTTCCGAACCCAGGCCTTTTGGGCGAGGTCGAGGCAGACTTGCTGCGCGTCACAGGTGGCCCAGCGCAGCGCGTACCACGCGCTCAGCAGCGCGCCGACGTCCCACATGCCGTACGCGGTGCCGTTGGCATGGCCGCCTTCCTCGCCGCTCCACGGCATGGTCGCGTTCAGGGTGAAGGGCAGCAGATTCCGCAGCCATCCTCGCGCCGTCGGAAGATCGCCAACGAGAAGCGTCGACATCGTTGCGACCATCGCGGCGGTCACGTAACGGTGAGAGTCCCGCGGCTGCCGCCACAGCGGCGGCGGCACGTACGTGGAGTCCAAGGGCCACCCGTTGGCGCCGGTGACCCAGCCGTAGAGGTCGCTGATCCGCGTGCCCAAGGCCGAGAGCATCTGGCTCTTCTGAGCGTCGCTCAGGGCCGATCCCAACCAATCGTAGCCGAGCGTGACGACCCACGCGACGTAGCGTGATTCCTGATCATCGACCGCGGTCGGGCCGCGTGGATCCCATGATGCGAGGTTCAGCACTCGGACCCTCGCGTCCTCTGCATAGGTGGCCGACCCGTTGTACACCTGCGCCATGAGCGACTGCAGCGCCCTATCGCCGTACTTGAATCCATCGCCCTGCGCTCCCGCGCTCGGCAGCGTCTCGTTCAGAATGCCGTTGACCTGGCCCAGAAGCGCGGGGAGCGCGACGTCTCCCCTTTGGCTGGCCATCAGCGCCAGCGTGGCAGGGTCCGGCAGCCCGCGCGGATGGGCCTTGGAGAGGAGCTGCTTGATGACGCTCGTCATATTGGGAATGAGGAACGGCACCGCGTCGGGGCGGACGGTGAACTGGCGCGAGAGACTGACCGCGCCGACCGGATTTCCAGTTGCGTCTTGCGGCTGGACCGCCCACAAGTAGTCGCCGCTCGGCAGGACCTCGTCCCAATTGATCCAGTTCTGCGGGGTCGAGAGCGTTTTCGTGTGGCCGTCGGGATAGGTCAGGGTGATCTGGTATTGCGCGGTGCCGCTCAGGTGGGGCCAGCTGAAATCGGGCGGGCTCTGCTCGACCCGTTGGCAGTCCGCAGGCCTCGCTGCAGCCTCGCCTGGATCGTAAAGCGTGAACTGCGAGTTCAGCAGAATATTCGCCATCCAGTCGAGGTTCACGTTCGGAACGCAGGCCTGGGATTGCGTAGAGAACGGCAAACAAGCAGTGAGGACGAGAACAAGGGCAAAGGCGACAAGGCGCATCGGTGAAGGCCAAGAATTGTGGAATTCAAGGGTACGTCAATGATCCTTACCCACCGTATTCCCACGGTGACTCTGCGATCGTCAATGGCCGGACCCGCTCTCGGCATTCCGCCTCGACGACGCGAAGGATCACCACCGCGTGATCGCCGTCCGTGTCCACGATCCGCTCGACCTGGCATTCGACGTGCGCGGGCAAGCTCGCGAGTACAGGTGCGGCCGTCCTTCCCGCGGCAAACGGCTGCCCGTTGATCGTCCCGCTCCCGGCGTCGGTCGGAAAGAAAAACCGCCGCGCGATGTCCTGCTGCTGCTGGCCCACGATGTGCAGGACGGCGGTCCTGCTTACGTCCAGGCACTTGAACACGTTGCTTTCCCTACGGACCGCCGCCATGATCAGCGGTGGCTTGAAGGACACCTGTGAGACCCAGGTGACGGTCGCCGCCCCGTAGCGGTCATCGCTGCGCGACGTCAGAATGTACACGCCGTTCGACAGCATTCGGAGTGTGTTCTGTCTGATTTTCGCGTCCACGGCCGTTACCCCGGTTGCGCCTGGGGATGCTCTTCGCATGCCGCTTCCCGGCGCGATTCTCCGGCCGGGCGCCACCGTGCTTCATCGATCTCGCGGTGCTCGGAGGCGAGAAGGTCGAACAGCAGGCGATCATACGGACGGCCGTCGAGGTAGTGGCACTGGCGCTGCCTGCCGATGAAGCGGAAGCCGAGGCGCTCTATGGTCCGCAGCGACGGATTGTGATCCACGGCCCAAGTGTTGACCGCATGAAGGCCGAGATCGCGGAACGCGCGCGTCATGAGCTTGGAGCTGGCGATGGTCGAATACCCGCGGTTGCGGAAGGATTTCTCCCCTGATGCTCCCCAAAACGTCGCGGTCTTGAAGGCGTGATCGACTTTGTTCAATCCGACGATCCCGATGGGTGTGTCGTCCCGATCCGAGGTGTACGCCCTCAGAAAATGCGTGTCGCGCTGCGACATGACCTTGAGAAGGGCGGGCGTCACGATCCGCCCTCCATTGCCGAAGTCCAGCCACTGGTAGTTCTCCTTCTGAGCGAGCCAGCTCGTGACCAACTCGAGGATTTCCGGCGTGTCGAGCGGCAACAGCTTCATGTCGCTGGACAAGGTGCGCCAATTTTCGCCGCCCCAAGGCCCGGCTTGGTGCCCCGCCCCTCCAACCCATTGAACCCGTAGCGCACTTCCGTGTCGATCAAACCGGCTTCCTCGTACCACCGCCTGAAGGTCTTGAGAGTCGCGGGCGTATCGTGCAGTGGGGA
>Ga0137375_10012371_pt1 | contig 10106 bp, 11 predicted proteins | sample SagtaG_24_FD_104936 | JGI IMG/M metagenome (GOLD analysis project Ga0137375, IMG submission 104936) | Vadose zone soil microbial communities from Sagehorn Ranch, Mendocino, California, USA - Sage1_R_113_16 metaG | ecosystem: Environmental > Terrestrial > Soil > Vadose zone | place: USA...
GCGATCGACGTCTTGCCTGAATACCGATGACGATGAGCCCTGGCCAGCGTCACCGTGCTTTAGCACCATCACGGTGAGTGGCAGCCTCGTCAGGCTTGGATTGCCGCCCAAGATCGCGGCCGCACCACTCCCCCGAGGGGGGCCACGACGCTCCAGGGATGCACAGGCGCTGGGCGTCGCCAGCTAGGAGGTGAGCGACTCTTGCTCAGAGAGCCGTTGGCGCATGGCCAAGGCCTGCTCGTCCAAGTCGCGCGCGCCGGCGTCGTCGCCCAGCCCACGAAGGTCATCGGCCAGGCTGTGGAGCGCTAGGGCGATGTGGGGGTGGGTCACCCTCATACAGCCGTTGGAACATGCCCAGGGCCTGCTCATGCCCCTGGCGGGCGTGCGCATAGATGCCGAGGGCACAGAGGTCATCGGCGAGGTTGTTGAGGGCGAGGGCGATGCGGGGGTTGTCATCCCCAAACCACCGCCGGGCCATCGCCAGGCCCTGCTCCTGGAGCTGGCGGGCGCGGGCAGGCTCGCCTAGCGCATACAGGTCGGTGGCGAGAGCGCCGAGGCTGTACGCAATGTTCGGGTGGTCACCCGTATACAGCCGTTGGCGCATTCCTAGGGCCTGCTCGTCAAGCTCCCGAGCGCGCGCCGGCTTCCCCAGCCTACGCAGGTCAGCCGCCAGGCCGTCGAGGGCGACGGCGAGGTCCTCACGGTCGCCCACATCCAGCCGTTGGAGCATCGCCAGCGCCTGCTCGTCCAACTCCCGAGCGCGCGCATGCTCCCCAAGCGCACGCAGGTCGTCGGCAAGGGCGGTGAGAATCCAGGCGATCTGGGGATGGTCGCCCTCATACAGGCGTTGGACCATCGCCAGGGCCTGCTCATGCAGCCGGCGGGCCTGTGTGTGGTCCCCCAGCTCATGCAGGTCCCAGGCGAAGCCGGTGAGGCTGGCGGCGAGGTCCGGGTGGTCGCCGTCATAGAGCTGTTGGTGCACTGCCACCGCCTGCTGGTGCAGGTCACGGGCGCGAGCCAAGCCCAGGCCACGCGCCCAAACGTAGTCGCCCATCCCGCTGAGTAGCTCGGCATAGGCGGCGGTCACGAGCTGCTGCTGGTGGGCGTGCTCCATCAGGGCATAGGCATGGGGCAACAGCCGCGCGCAGGTCGGCCACCCCTCGGGCAGCCATGATTCCTCGGGCAAGAGCGCGGCAAGCAGCGCCACCGCTCGGCCGACCAGCTCGTGTCGGTCCTGGTCGGGCAGGTGGTGCAGGGTGACGGCCTGCACCAGCCGGTGCAGCCGGGCGGTAGCGTCCACGTCGGGGATGAGCAGCGCCGCCCGGTACAGTGCCCCGGTCACCTCGCTGCGGAGCAGCGGATCACGAGCAGCATCCGCCAACGGGCTTGGCAGCACGTCGGGCTCGTCCAGCAGCCAGCCAACCGGGAGCTCGTCGGGTGCCAGCAGCACACACAGCTGCAGCAGCTGCACTGCGGCCGGCTCGGCCTGGCGGAGCTGGTCCATGGCGAGGGTGTAGGCCGCATCCACGGTGCCCTGGTAGGCCAGCGGCTGGCCGCGGCCCAGCAGCTCAGCCCGCCGCTCGCGGAACACCTGAAGGTAGCCGGCAAGCGGCAGCCGCTGGCGGCTGGCGTAGGCGGCGGCCTGCTCCAGCGCCAGCGGCAGCCGTCCCAGCTCCTCGGCCAGCGCTTCGGCGGCCTGCTCGTCAGGGTCGCCGCTGCGCTCCTGTAGCAACCTGGCTGCGGCGTCCACCGGCAGCAGGTCCACCGGGATGGGGTCGGCTAGGCCATGCCAGGCGGAGCTGCGGGAGGTGACCAGCACATGCCCGTTGCCGGTGGCGGGCAGCAGCGGCTCTAGTGTTGCTGGGTCGGTGGCGTTGTCGAAGATCAGCAGCCAGCGGTCCCGCTCGGCCAGGGCCTCGTGCGCGTAGGTCACCTGCCGTGGTTGGGGCAGGTCGGCGTCGGCGCCCAGGCGGACGGCCAGTTCGGCGAGCGCGGTGGTGGCCGTTAGGGGGGTTTCGGCCGGGGTCCACCAGCCCAGCTGATAGTCGTCGCGGTAGCGGTGGGCGTAGGCGCGGGCCAGCTGGGTCTTGCCGATCCCGCCCAGCCCATACAGCGCCGCAGCAGGAACCAGCGTCGCCCGCCGGTGCGACTGTAGACGATCGCGGAGGGTGGCGAGTTGGGGGTCGCGGCCAGTGAAGCTGCGCACCGGCGCAGGAATGTTCCACACCCGCCCGGGTCGCGCCGCTTGATCCGAGACCGGCTCATCTGTGGTGCTCGCGGCGGGTGGGCCTGGGTGGTGGCCACGCGGATGCAGCCCCAGCAGCGTCCCGAGTCCGGCACAGACTCCGGCGGCAAGCAGCCACCAGCCCCGGTCCTCCTCGCTGGCCCAGCCTGCGACGATCGCGACCGGGGGTACCAACGCCGATCAGGATCGCGCCAGTGACCCGCCGCCATTGCCGCATCGCTCGACCAACCCGGCGCCGTACTGGGAGCGCGGGCGGCGTGTCGAGACCGGACACTGCGCGCCTCCCCTGGCAGGACATTGATCCATGGGATTCTCGTACGCCACGTGACCAACGGCCACCTTCGAGGCGTCCAGCCTGCATCGGCCACCTTACGTGGTCACGTCGCGCAAGTTGGTGTCACAACCAGCGCCGTCGGTGCGCCTATGCGACCTGTAGCTCCTTTCCAGTAATTGGGGTCGGGTTGGTGGTGAGCTCGGCCATCGAGGCCTCGCTGAGGTAGCGGCGGCTGACCAGCCATTCGTCGTTCTGCTCGATCAGCAGACTGCCGGCCAGCCGCAGCAGCGCGGCGTCGTTGGGGAACACGCCCACCACATCGGTGCGTCGGCCGATCTCGCGGTTGACCCGCTCCAGCGGATTGGTGCTGCGCAGCTTGGAGCGGTGGGCGGCCGGGAAGCCGTAAAAGGCCAGCAGGTCGTCTCGGCCTCCAGCAGCAGCCGGGCGACCTTCGGCACCCGGCCCTCCAGATGGGCGACGGTCTCGCCCAGCAGCCGCTGGGCCTCCTCGAGGCTGCCAGCCCGGAAGATCGGCCGGATCGCGGCCCCGACCAGCTGCTGGGTGTCCTTGGGGCAGTGGCCGAGGGCGTCGCGCAGGAAATGGACGGTGCAGCGCTGCCACGGGGCACCCAGCACCTGGGCAATCGCCTGTTTGAGGCCCTCGTGGGCGTCGGAGACCACCAGCTGCACCCCGGCAAGGCCGCGGCGGACCAGCGAACGCAGGAACTCCCGCCAGAACGCCTCGGTCTCGGCAGCACCCACATCCACGCCGATGACCTCGCGTTGGCCGGCATGGTCCACGCCGTAGGCGACCACCAGCGCTCGGTGCTCGACCCGCCCGCCGGCCCGCACCTTCTCGACCTTGGCGTCCAGCCACAGGTACGGATGGCGCCGTCCAAGGGCCGCTCCCGGAACGCGGTGACCTGCTCGTCCAGCCCGCGGCACAACCTAGACACCTGGTCCTTGCCGATTCCGGCCAGCCCGAGGGCCTCCACCAGCCGGTCGACCTTGCGGGTCGACACCCCGTTGACGTAGGCCTCCTGGACAACCGCGACCAGCGCCTGCTCGCTGCGCCGGCGCGGCTCGAGGAAGCTGGGGAAGTACGAGCCTTGCCGCAGCCTGGGGATGGCCAGCTCGATCGAGCCGACCCGGGTGTCCCAGGCCCGCTCCCGATAGCCGTTGCGCCGAGCCGTCCGCTCTGGGTTGCGCTCGCCGTAGCCGGCGCCGGCGCGCTCGGCGACCTCGGCCTCCATCAGCTGCTCGGCCAACCAGCACACGGCCTGCCGCAACACGTCGGCGTGTTCCTCGGCCAGTACCTTGCCGACCAGCTCGCCCACGCTCATCCCGCCCACGTCGGTCATCGCGGTGCTCCTCCCGTCGGAACCAAAGCACCGACGATTCTGAGCCCGCGGTGGCCGACCTACCAGCAACCCCTCACGAGCCAGCGACACCACGAGACGCGACGCTACTGACGCACCTGCCACCCCACCGACTGCACCCTGCGTCCCGCCTCGGCCGCGGCCCGCTCAGCGGGGTGCGCCGCACCCGTCGGATGCCGTGGCGGTCCAGCAGCCGCCGCACCGTTAGCCGATGCGCGGCCACCTCCGCCAGCAGCCATGCTCGCTCCAGGACCCGGTCGGCCAGATACGCACCCACCTCGGCGAAGCCCAGCGCGGCCACGCGGGCGGCGATCCGCTCCTCGGTGTACCGCCGCCGCTGCTGGGCCAGCCGCTGCGGGCGGGGCGCCAGCCGCACCGCCAGTCGCGACAGCGCCGCCTGCACCTGCCACTCGCGCACCCCCAGCTCGGCGGCGATCCGAGGGATGCTGTGGCCGCCGTCGCAGCGGGTCCACAGGTAGGCCCCAAGGTCCTCGAACCCGAGCGCGCCTGCCTGTTCCTTCAGGTGCCGATCGCGGCCGCCATCGACCACGAACCCGCCACCAAGGACCAGTCGACGTGGCGTTTCTGCTGGTTGTGGGTTTGCCCATGCGTTGCCGGTCCCGCCAGCGACCGCCATCCGTAACCCACCGCCATCCGTAACCCGAAGCAATCAGGGTCCAGGATCTGCGGTGACGCGGCCCCAGGCGCGTGAGTTGACCCAGAAGCCCGGGCCGGGCACGGCATGGTTCGTATGCTTACCGTTCCGCCTCCGCTCAGATTTCGTTCGGCTGCCGTTCGGCGACCGTTCGGGCACGGCGGGGCGCTCTTCGATCGAGTCGGCGAGGTGAATCCCCATCGACCGCGACCTCAGGGGGCTGGATGGCGCCAGCCGCTCGACGAATGGCAGCGGATGCGTGCTGTCGGGGTATCGGCGATACTGCTCCCCTTGCGACCTGAACGAGCACCCTTCCAAGCGCTGCGAAACCGATGACCGAGGCGCCAGCGAAACCGTTCGCCCACCTGGACGCGCCCAACGCCGACCTGTACCGGGCCGTCATGGGCGTGTTCGTCGCCGCCAAGCGACGGTTCCTGGTGCACCTGCGACCCGAGGACGTGCTCGAGGCGCTGCGAGGGCCCGAGGGCCCGCCGGTCGAGGTGGCCGCGGTGGAGGCGGCGCTCAAGCAGCTCGAGTCCTGGAGGAACCTCCGGGCCGATCCGGACACCAGTCGGGTCACCACGGTGGACGACTTCTACCGGCCTCGTTACCTCTACCAGCTCACCCCGGAAGGTGAGGCCGCGGAGCTGGCGCTGGCCGCCTATGACGAGGCGCTGGGCAACCGGGGCGAGCTGCAGTCGGTGGCGCTCGAGGACATCAGGGTGCGCCTCCGTAGCCTGCGGCGGCAGGCCGAAGACCCCGACCCGGACGCGGCCGTGGTGCACAGCCTGCTGCGGGAGCTGTCCACGCTGCTGGACGGGTTGGCGGCCAACGCGAGCGCGTTCATGAGCAGCCTGCAACGCACCATCGACCTCCAGGACGTCGACGAGGACGCCTTCATCGCCTACAAGGACCGGCTGATCGGCTACCTGGAGCGGTTCGTCGGCGACCTGGTCGTCAAGTCCGCGGAGATCGTGGCGACCTTGCGGGCGCTCGACGGGATCGGCGTGGAGCGCCTACTGGAGCTGGCGGCTGTCCGGGAAGCCGCCGACGCCGCGCCCGACCAGCGCGACGACCGGTCCGGTGGTCGACCGCGCAGCCAGCCGTGCCGCCGACGCCGCCGCCTGGGCCGCCGCGCTCGCGGCCGCCGAGCAGGCGCTCGAGCGCCACCCCGCGCTGACGCCGTGGCTGGAGTGGCTGCGCGACACCGGCCTGCTGCGGCGGCTGGCCGGTGGCGGTCCCGAGACGGCGCGGGCGCTGGCCGAGCAGGCGGTGGCCGTGCTCTGCCGCTTGCCGGCGGGCGGGCAGCCGCTCTCGGTGCTGGCCGCGAGCGCGGCCGGAGACGAGCACGCGCTTGACCCCGGTCGGCCGCTGACGACCCTGGTCCTGCGCGCGGCGGCGATCCTCGGGGAGGTCCCGCCCGGGGACGACGCCGAGTGGCGCCGGACGGTGTGGGCGTCGGTCGGAGTGCTCAGGGGCGAGCTGACCAACCCGGTGCTCACGTTGCGCCTTCCCGGTGACCTTCGCACGGTCACGGGCCGCGTGCTGGCGATATGGGCCGACGCCGGCCAGCCGGTGCACCTCACCGCGCGCCAGCTCCTGCGCGACCCGCCCGACCTCCCGGTCCGTGACCGCAGCGTGTTCGTGTGCGAGAACCCTACCGTGGTCGCCGAGGCCGCCAGCAAACTGGGCGCCCGGACGGCCCCGCTCATCTGCGCCAACGCCCACCCGGGGGCCGCCGCCACCGTCCTGCTGCGGCAGCTCGCCGCCGCCGGGGCTCGGCTCCGTTACCACGGCGACTTCGACTGGCCAGGGATCACCATCGCCAACGGCATCATCGGCCGCTTCGGGGCGCGGCCGTGGCGGCTCGACAGCGGCGCCTACCGGTCGGCGGCGGCGCTCGGCGGCGCGAGCCTGCGCGGCCGCCCGGTCACCGCGGCCTGGGATCCCCCGCTCACCGCGGCAATGCTGGAGGTCGGCGTGAAGGTCGAGGAGGAGCGGGTACTCGGCGATCTCCTCGCCGACCTCGCTGGTTGGGCGAGGTGCACATCCCGCCCAGCAGCGCGGGGCTCCTGAAGCAATCAGGGCCGTGGGTCGAACGGGTCGGGTTCGGCGGTGCCGCCTCGCACGCCCGCGCGGACAGGCCCATGATGCCGTGCAGCTCGGCGCCGACGAGCCCGACGAGTCGTCCATGTCCATCAGGGCGCTGGTGATCCGGTCGACCGCCTTGCGCAGCACCGGAACCGCCTGTCCCGCCCGGCCCGACGCGGTCAGCTGCTCACATGCCTCGGCCAGGTTCCTGACGGTCTGCGAGTACTCGCGGCGGCCCCCGTAGGGGGTACGCCGCCGATCCCAACGCAGCCGGTCCACCAGGACCGCCAGCTCATCGTCAGACGCGGTTCCCCTTCCATCAGAATCACGACTGCGATGCGACAGGGCATGCCTATACTCGTCCACCATGAGGCAGCGCAGCGACCTCGACAGCGTGGTCGAAACCATCCTGGTCGACGCCTACGGCGACGACGAGCAGTACGTCGCCTTCCTCACCGTCATCGAAGAAGAGACCCGGCTACCCGCCGCGGCGACGCTGGTCGGCGCGCCAGTCACGGTCACTGGCTTGGACTACACCAATGAGGCCCGCGGCCTGGTCGCGATCTGCGAGGGGTCCAACGGCACCGGCGAGGTAGCCCTTGCCGACCTGGCGTTCCCGCCGGACACGGTTACGGCCTGGATTCACGCCGCGTATCGCCACTACCTCGGTCTCCAGCCGTTCCCGGTCCGGCCACGTCCGGACTGGACCTGGCCGGACTGAGCCGAATCATTGCAGGCCGGCGTAGGCCGCAAGCCGCTCACTGACCGGGCTTACCCGGGGTCGAGGAACCCTCGCGAAGTAGGCGGCCTTGGCCGTACGTAGCAACTCCTCACCGTCGCGGGCCCAATCGAACCGCGGTCGCCTCAGCAGCCTGCGGAACAGCACGCTGGCCTTGTCCGGGTCTCGCTCGGCCAGCCGACGCAGCACCATCGGCTCGACGCTGTCGTCGTGCAGGTATGACAGCACGTGTTCCCGATACCGACGGCGCCGCACCAGATCCGGGTCGGCGAAGGCCTCCTCGACCAGACCGAACTCCGCATAGAAGCCCAGCCCGTCCTCCTCGTCGTAGATCAACGCCACCGTCTCGGACTCGACCAGATCCAGGGGCAGCTCCACTACCGGCGCAGCGACCGCACCGCTGCGACGCGCCGCCCCCGGTGTCGTGCGCAGCACCTCATCGCGACAAAACTCGTGGAACCTATTCAGCCGCTCCTGCGCCTGATCACCGGGTACTACCACAAGGTCGGCACCGAAGAACCCGACAAACCGCTGCCGATCCGCCCGCTGCATCTCCCACGCCCGGGCCAACTTCTCCGGACTGCGGTACGCCGCCTCCGGCGTACGCATCGACATCTCGAACGCCAAGCGGTAGGCGACCTCCCGTTCAGCCGGCCGCAGCACGCTCGTCGGCCCACTCAACATCCATTCCTCGCCCACCGGCACCAGCCGCGTGATCAAGAACGATCGGCGCGGCATCTGCCGGAACACCGAGGTGCCCATGTTGGACCGCACCCGGTAGGTCAGATCATCCACGAGGTTGACCACGATCAGGGCCGGCCCGTCGCGGCGCTGCACCTCGAACGGCCCTTGCACCACATCGCGCCAGCCAAGCAGCATCTCCCGCTCCTGCCGCGGAAGCTCAGCGTGCGCATCGACGAACTGCTCAACGATGGTCCGGCCGCTGCGCAATCGATGCTCCAGCACGAAGTAGTCCCACAGCATCATCAACCGGTACTCGTCCAACACCTCGGAGCCGCCCTGCCGCGCCAACACCTCGCTAAACGCCCGGTCGTACCGCGGCTGGCGGGAGAACGCCAACAACTCCCGCTTCAGCTCACCCGCCCGATCAAGAAGAGCAGCATCCACCGCCACCAGCACAGCTCCGCCTCCCGACGATCCGCGACCGCGCCACTCTACCGGTGAGCCCCCTTCGGGTGAGCTGCCGATCACGGATACGCCGGCCGCGCTCGTGGACGAGTCGACCACGCGCTCGTGGCGGCGCTCGCGCGCTGGAACGGGAAGGCGAGCTACCCGGCTCCTGGAGGATGCGGCTGCCGCCCCGTTGGCAACGGCGTGCTCGGAGGACCGCAGCCGCTTCATGCCTGCTACGCCGGCCATCTTCGACTCCGCCGCTTGTGGGGTCTGGCGGTAAGTGCTATACGGTAAGTATGAGCCAGGTACAGGCGACGATCGCACAGCACCAGTTCGCCTTCGACACCGCAGAGGTCGGGCGACGGCTTCACGACGTCCTGCCGGAGCCGCTGGGAGAGCACTACGTCGTCGTAGCCGGCAAGCGGTTCCCGCCCAAGCAGGTGATCAGCCTGATGACCGGCCTTGACCGCGCCGACTTCAACACCCACCAGGCCCGCCGCATCCTGAGCCGGCTGGGCTTCACGGTGGGCCGCCGGAGCCGGGGAAGTCCGATTGTGTCCTCGGCCGGGCGCGGCCCGCACCACGGTCGCGAAGCCGACCTCCTGCGACCCTTTGCAGGTCGATGGGTTGCCCAGCGCGGACTGGAGGTGCTCGTAGCCGCGGACACGCCACAGGCCGTCCTGGAGTGGCTCGAGCGCCACAACCAGCACGCCGACGCCATGTTCCGTGTCCCCGGTGACGAGACCGAAGCGACCGGTGTAGCGCCCGCATGAGGTTCCCGTTCAAGGAGCTTCCAGGGACCTTGGGGGACTACCTTCGTCCGGCGGTGCCGGTGACGGTCGAGGGTATCGCGCGCGCACCGCAGCTGTGCCTGTTGGATACCGGCGCCCTGCACAATCGCTTCGCCGCGTGGGTCGCCGACGCCGCCGGGGTCGACTTGACCGGCGGGGACGAGGAGCGCTTCGCCGTGGGGGGCTTCGTCACCGCCGCACGGCAGGCATCGGTGCAGCTGACCTTGGGCGAGGTGACCTGGGAGTCGTCGGTGTGGTTCTGTGACCCCTGGCCGCTCGCGTTCCACCTCCTTGGCCAGGAGGGGTTCTTCCGCTGGTTCGACGTTCGCGTTCGAGCAGCCGTCTACGAGGTCGAGATCGAGCCCGAAGCCTCAGCCTGATTCCCACGGGGTTCAGGAATTGAGCGCCGGCTTCGCCCGCGCGGCCGCGGATGAATCAATCGACGCGACCCCACGCCCGTGTGGTTACCCACAGGCTCGGCCCCGGCGCACCGTGGTTCGCATGCTTACCGGTCCGCCTCCGCGAACCGGGACGCGTACGAACCGTGGGCGCGACGAAGTAGGGCTGGATGCACGCGCGGGACTCCACCAGGATCCGGTCGACCACCTGAAGGGTGCGCAAAAGGCGTTCATGCAGCTTGTCGGTACTCGTGAAGGAGACCGCCGAGCAGGTCGCGCGGTGCACAGCGCCTTGGTCATCCTCGCCCAGGATGGTCAGCTGGGCCGGCGGATCTGGCGGTTGCAGCAGCAGCGCCCGGTGGGACGGTGGCCGTTGTCATGCCGGACATAGACGCGAAGGA
>Ga0137375_10012379_pt1 | contig 10103 bp, 9 predicted proteins | sample SagtaG_24_FD_104936 | JGI IMG/M metagenome (GOLD analysis project Ga0137375, IMG submission 104936) | Vadose zone soil microbial communities from Sagehorn Ranch, Mendocino, California, USA - Sage1_R_113_16 metaG | ecosystem: Environmental > Terrestrial > Soil > Vadose zone | place: USA...
CAATCTGGTGGTCCTCAGTGAACTTGGAGGGCGACGACTGCTTCAGGGACAACGTAAAGTGCTTAGAAAGGGCCCTCCCTGTTCTGTAACCGATAGAGCATCTTCGAGGAAGATGCACCAGTGTTGTATTGTAGAAGGAGGAACGCTCCCTGTTCATTCGCCTTCAGTCCATTGAGGAGCTTGGATATAATCCATACATGATTTCTGAATGGTAATGAGCGCCTATCTATATTTTAAGAGATCTTCCAAGTGTAGAAGTTGTTGAAATGCACTCATGGTCCATCTTCGATGTATTTCTCAAGAGACGTCTTAAGATCGCTTGGTTGGCTTGGATCAACAATAGTCGGGACATCGATGGGTACCAGGGAAACATCTGAGTCCCTGCGCAGATTAAAAAGACAGTTCCAGACTCTTTGTACACATCAGCAAAATTGACCACCTGATGTCTGGATATGTATGGTTGGACATGACAATATAATCTTTGTATGGATCACAAGGCTGGAATTGGATGACATTGGCCTCGAACATGCATAGGCCCAACAGAAATGTTGCAGAAATGTATTCTACAATTAATATGTATGGCCCTACATTTAAATGCAATCCAAAGGCAGATTACTTTCGGAAAACTTGAAGGCCGTTAGGCCAATTATTAATATCACTATGGCAGTGTACTACTTCGTAACTACATATCCCTCTGTGTTATTTTAAATTAATTAAATGCTTATATGTGAATTGAACGCTGAACTTACACCGTTGCCGTGCATAATTACCACTAAGTTACTTGCCTGTTTAATAGCCTGCAGATAAGGCTAAATATAGGGACCCAAGACGTTCATTACCCTTTTAGGCAGCCTCTCTCGGCTCGAAGCGCGCGACCGACTATCATTCAAGTTTTTTCCCTCCATTCTATCTACTGACTGGGGGAATCCCTGTCACGCCGAATTTTGGATTTTCGACAATGCCAGGTGGGTTCTTTCACCTTGGCGCTTCAAATTTTGGATTTTCGGTGGTCCTGACTTTGTCGCATCAATTTGAGGTGACTTCGATGCAGCGAGATAGGGACCTACTTCGCTGCGGCAAATTGAGCTGATCTGTAACCACAGTAGTATAATTTAATAAATTGCAAGTCTTCCTACTGAATGCATGGCAATATGTTGAGTGAAAAATCTGCTTTATAAATGCAGGATCAGTCAAGGATCAGTTGCAATCCCTGTGAGGTGTACACATTTCCTTTGTTGCAATGCAGGATGGACAACAATTCAACAATTCATGTGGTCTAATACATAGTAGATACATTTCTGTTACTGCAATACAAGGTGAGTTACAAGTCCTCCAGCTAGCTGCAATAGCCATGAATTTATGTTTTGGCAATGTAATGGAAATAGCAGGTGTGCTGTTCCCAATGCATGATACCCACATTTCTTGTGTTTCAATTGAGGACCTGTATTTGTCTACATAGTAAATACATTAGCTGTATCACCAATACATTGTAAAAGCAGGCTTGCACTGGCTGCGAGGCAATGCATTCAAATGCAATAGGCTGTCCATTTTAGTGATGCAAGTCCTCTGCCCTGAATGGGAGTGGGGTCTTCCAGAAGTCGAGCCATGTGAACACAAACAATGATCTCAAGGAGGCCAGACTTGATATCAGGTTGTACAGTGACGGCCACCCCTCCAGCGTCGCTCACCAAGACAGTCGCAAGCGCATTGAGAACCCTCAACTCCCTGCGCTTACTCCTAACAATAGATGTTGGAATGGGATCGGTAAACGACCTCGCACGATTGATGTACGACAGCATTGTTGTAATGGTGGTGAACGCAAGGATGGATTCGGGTATTTCAGGTGCTGACCCTTTGGTCCTGAGACCAACCTTGGAAAGCTGATGCTTGATATACTCCATCTAAACCCAGGCCCGTTAATCCACTGGCAGGAGGTGCATGTAAGTCGACGTCGATGGGATCATGACGTACCCCTGTTTGCACTAGTGTTGCATATAAAACTCCGGCTAGGTAAAAAATTATGTAAATTACAAGTAGTAAGTTACACTTTGTAAAAAATACCCGACTTTTACACGCAACCCTACCCTAGATTGAGCGTTTGACACCAAATGTTTTAACGCGACCCAGAAAAGACCTCGACGAGCACCCTGATTTCAAAATCGGAAAATAATCTTCTGAGTATCGTCGTCTCTCATGCACTGGCCTTCTCTTCTGCTCATAGAGAATCTCTCGCAAATTGGAGACACTTGGCATGCTTTCGGATACAGGTCAGTTACATGTATTCCCTTTCATGGTTATCTGAAGGAAGCGCAATGCCCTCAGAAGAACTTCCGATCTTCAACTAGTTGAATTTACGCCCTGTGGTGGCATTATCACACTACACTGTCTACTACCTATTTCCCTCAATCTACCCATTCAGCCATGAGAAAAAATGTCGCAACGGTGCATTTAAAAGGCTCAGCATTGCTGGCTTAAAGACAGCAAGAATATCACCCAACGATATTCAGGCTTTGAGGTTTACTCCTTGCGTTTCACGCTGCTTGCATCGTTGCTTCGCCTACGATCTTCGGACTGAAGGTTACTCTCAACCATGGCACCTTTACGGGTGTATCTAATATCGTCACACAGGAATTCCGTTTGCCAAGCCACCGTATGTCCATTCTCCAATTCTTCGATACTTCTTCATATAACGGTCCATTCCAGCGTTGTAGTTGGGGTGCGATTGAGGTGTTCGAAAGTGTTCTAAATATGTTACTATTATGTAAATATGAAGGCAAAAACAACAAAGCAAACAGTCAAAATTGGTTGTCTGGGGTTAAAAACTCGAAATACAACTATGGGCAGTTGTAGGGGTGCAGAAAATGGTCTGAAACGGCTCAAAATCGATGTCTATTGGTCGGGAAGCACTTTCGAGGTGATAGCAGGTGTATGAGTGTGAAAAATCGCGATTAAATATGCGTAAGGGGGTTCCAAAAGTAAGCAAACACGATGGGGAAGTGAATCAAGAGTGAAGACGTCGAAAATCGCGACTTCATGAAGGAGATGCAGGGCGAGGTCTCTGGCTATCTTCTTTACATCGGCTGGTGAGGACAACTGGCGATGGTTGGCGGTTATCTGATTAAGGATTCAGTATATAGTGCAATATAGAATTTTTTAAAACGTACCGTTGTTCGGCGATGGGCATGATGGCCTCGCTCAGCTCTTGTGTCCCCACCACCGCGTCATGTCACATCCACGTTGTCGCGTCTTCTGCACAAGCTCCGCAAATTCTAGATATTGAAAGGTAGTTAGAAATTTATATGAGCAAGTCACTGGCACAGCTAGATGAAGGACAACCAACCTAACTCCAGGAAATTCAGCAATGAGCTCACAACACCAAGCATTTGCCCCATCTCTATCAGGGTCCCCTCTCGTTCCCCTCGATATCTCGAGGTAGCCTTCCCTGCCTCGTCGTCTGTCCTGTCATGTTGTGGCCACCTATTTGGTTGGAGGTTAGTGACACGGAGGCACGACAACGGGTCAGCCGGTTGGTCCTGGATCGCAATTACTGTCTACCGCAGTGACGGTAATTGAAGGTTTGCAACGAGCGTCCTTCATGAAAATTTGCATAGCGGACAAGTCTTCGGGCTGCTTCCTGGGGAAGAGAAGCCGTTGCCAGGAGGGATGGAATGGGGAGTTAGGAGCTGGGCTGCATATCCCAAAGTGGAAACGGTGTTCCGCTTTGCCTTGAATGGCGGTGTCGCGTATTTCCCTGCCAAAAGTTGTGAATTAACTTGTGAATCGAGGGGTCCGTCATGAAACGCACCTGGTAGACTTGATCGCCGTTCCCACCTGAGTAACAGAGAGGAACTGTGACCGTGCTATTTTGGTAAGTTGATGCCCACGTGATCGATCCAGTCACTCCTGCACTTCTATCGCTATCTAGTATCTGGCACTGCGCGGCCACGACGTGAAGAACCACAACCAGAAAAACGTGACGAGATATCTCAGAGGGTATGGGAGGAACAGGAGGAGCGAGAATACCGTCATGCCCATCTCCCAATAAGGTTCGTTTATAAAATCTACGGCTGTATTCCATTTGTACTCCACCGCTGCCAGGATACGCGATGGAGGGGATGCAAAGGCCCCGATCTGTGCTTCTGGTGAAAACACCAGCAGATAGCGGCCCTTGAAAGCTATCGGCTGGCGTTTCCTTGGCATTTAGTTCATCTGCCACAAATGCCGAGCGTTGGTCCTCCTTTTGGAGTTTCAACATCTGGTCAGCCAGCTCCGCACCTGGTGTGCTACCACCGTATATCCTCCGTCACTTGCAAATGCGAGCCGAAATGTTTTTTTTTAGATTCGGCACAAGTCATCTCCCGTCTTGGTCATTTTTTGATTTATTATTCATTTCGACGCAACTAGGAGGGCTACCTCCTTCTCGTCGCTCTGTTTCTGTAGGTTTGACCTGACCACAGTCTGACCACGACACAAGCCATGCCGGCTAGGAGGAGTACTGGAGGGGATCTGTTGTGTCCCCCCAAATTTTGGTTCGTCTTTTTGCCATTTTGAATTATGCTGACACTAATTGTTTTACACAACACGATTGTTTCCAACACCGCCCTTCCACACCCCACACCCAATGTGGGTGGTTTTCGTGTATAGTGCCCTTGTCCCCCTCCCGCACACACTGCACAAAAACGCCCCCAAGCTGGGTGGTGTTCATGTTCGGCCGCCGTTTCTGCGGGCACGGCGAACATGAACATGATCCACGATGGATGCTTTTTTGTGCTAAGCTGTTCCATACTATGCACTGAACACGAAAACCCATCTGCTGTGGGTGGTTTTCGTGGTCTTCCATATGTAAAGTCATCCATCGCGGACGATTTTCATGATCTGCATCCTCCGTTGCCACCGAACGCCGGCCATGGATGGTTATTGTACCAATGAGGGGCAACGTGATGACGACAAGGATGTTGCCGAAATTCTCTGCTCTCTCTTACATTTATTGCATACTAATGATGCCACCACGATTAGGCTGCCGAAATCTTTTTGACAAAGTGAGCTCTCGCGATGGAAATGGGCGTGTTTTCCTTGTCATGGCAGGAGGGGAATTTTATTTTTTTTGGTAACTAGTTCACACATCAATACGAATAGAGATACGCCCGAAACTTGAAGGCACTGCAACTTTCCCTCGTCTCTAGTCACTGTACAACCGCTGCACCGTTTCTTGTCGTTGATAGCGCGTTCAAAAGCTATTGTAAGAACCTTTTAGTACAAACCTGGATCATAGAAAATGGTTGGAAACTTGCCGGCATATGATGTAATGGCTCAGTCAATCCCCTTCCCCTTACTGCTTTCTCTACAACGGCTGAACTGTTCGTCCTCCTTGAGCGCGTCTGAAAACTGTTGAAAAAATATCTTAGCATACACTGAAACCTCGGAAATTGGCTAAGAACTCGCCGAAATACAAATACATGTGTGTATAATACAGCGTTCCCCCCTCTGATATCTATACAACAGCTGCAACTTTGTTCATCGTCGCTAGTGCTTTTGAAAGCTGTTGAAAGAACCTATTAGCTTGAGATCTCAGAAAACGGTTGCGAACTCACAGATATGCCCTAAGGGCACTCTCCCCTCTCAAATTTCTTTTGAATGGCTTGACTGTTTGTTATCGTTGATAGCGTGTTCGAAAGCTGTTACATAATAACATCTTAGTACACACTGAGATCTCGGAAAACGGTTGCGAACTCACGGAAATATGACCCAAAGGCTATGTCATTCACCCTTCACTCTTTGGTTTCTCCACAACTGCACCACTCGTCGTCGTCAATAGCACATTCGAAACCTATTAAAAGGATCTTTTAGCATAAACTGAGATAATGAAAAATGGTTGAGAACTCACTGTGATATGATACATGTGTGAGACATCCTCCCTCTGGCTTCTATACAACAACCACGCTGTTTTTCGTCGTCGACAGCGCGTTCAAAAGCTATCGAAGAACCCTTCAGTACAAACTAAGATCATGCGCAACGGTTGCAAACCCACAGAGATATGCCCCAAGGGCTGTGTCAGCCACCCTGGCTGAACTGTTCCTTGTCGTCGATAGCATGTTCGAAAGCTATTTAAATACCTTTTTAGTACAAAGACTATAGAAAAGATAGGAACTTACAAAGATATGCCCAAGGGCTAACACTCATGCACAGCCGAAAGCAGTGTGCTTTCGGTGGATCAAAAGCTTTAAAGCCAACTCGATATTCGCTTGATTCAGCCCTCGATTCGGAGGAAAATAGAATTAGATTTGCCAGAGCGCCCTCCCCAAACAGACTACATGTTCGCTGGGAGGAAATTGCATTCGCTAGATAAGGTAGAGGACATGCATAATCCACCAACACGGATGAGATAAACTCTAAAACGTAATGACTTACATGCGTAGCTTGGGCAGATCTCAAAATCTTGTAAAGTGGCACTGCAGCTTTGAAGAAGAGACCAGACTGCGACATGATCACAGTCAGATTCTCGAACGACAAGCTTCCGTAGTTTGCTGATCTGTACTCGGCAAGCTGGGTAAACAAACAAGAATCCCCATCCGTCAATCGACAGGGAGTCCAGGTAGAGTGGTGCCAATGGAGGGTGAGGAGGACGAAGGAGAGTCTCCATTTCTCGGTGACCATTCAGAACCAAATGTTTAACATTTTCACCTATTGCCCGATTGATAATGACGTCGGGACGGTAATAGCAGTTGAACTGCAAATAGCGAAGGGATGGGAGCTGCATGAGGTTTAACAAGGTGATGAGCACCCTGCCAGAAAGTTGACACCAGAATAAGTCGTAATGGATTGTGAGGGCCTTCAGATTGCAAAGGAAAGGCTTGCAAAGCGGAAGGAACCTGTCTTCAGGCAACCATCGAGGTTTTTGAAATTTGCTGCGATACACATTTGGTGCTAAAGGTGCATCTAGATCCACATCTTGCCCATTTTCGAGTTTATACCCCATGTATTGCAAGCCATCGTCATCAACGGTACTCCCAGCGATAGGAGCCGGCACTTCCAAGGGGGACTTGTAATGATTCCTGTGATCAACGATGTGGAGAGATACGACATATTTCGCGATATGCGGAGATCCAAGGAGCAATTTCCAAAAGTTGTGAGATGTGCCGCAAAGACCATTGGTAAAGATTTCATGTTCGTTTCGGAGCTTTCGGAGTGGAGGGCCCAATGCGACACAATCGAATAGGTGTTTCTGGCTGGGCATGGTCATGATCCGATTTGCTTTTAAGTGGAGAGGGAGGGAGCGCCCAAAAGCAGCCTTTCCCACCCCTGGGAATCCAAAAATTGTGCCGTGCAATCGCGTCTGTCGAGGGCGGAACCAAATCTTCAAGATTAGCTGACTTGTTTCGATATGGTGTCCCATTCATCATAGCAACCCTATTGTGGCTTCTTGTTGTAGGTGCCAGTGGTCCAAAAAAGGCAAGTAATGCCGTTTTCGTCAATATTCGCTTCATTCTTCGTAAGCCTCAAGTAAACAAATGGATGAATCAGGCAATAGTAAACCTACTAATTAATTGGACCGATAGCAGTGTGGAAGCGGATGGACCCTTTGGGTTAGGTGAACGAAACAAATCCCTTCGGCAGGTTCACTCGTGTTGAAAAGATAGAAGGCGGAGGCGTGGACTTAGTCGATGGCGACGACGAAACCGTCGCAAATGATACGAATCCCTGTGGCAAATCCTTCGGGGGTTCCAATGTCGAAGGTGGACTGCTCGGAATAGTGCCACAGTTGTTGTCGCACTCCCTGGCGGAGCCGGCGATAAGGAAATCGGTACAAACGCCTTTTCCTTCTCAAATCCTCCTTTCTCCCTCCCTCTCTGTCTTTCCCACCACGCATCATCTTTCACAGCAACCACTTCCCACTCTCTATCAGCAACCGTAAATGTGGCACTCGTCGGCGTCTGTCCATCAGTAGGCGCACTAAACGCCCGCAACTTGCGCGAGACCGAGGAAACAGCATCCGAAACGTATGAACCATCACACTCGATGTCGGCATGGGTGCAGTTGCAGTAAAGGAGGTCTCGTTTTTGTGTGTTTGGGAAGAGAAAGGAAGAGCAAGTCGACTCAATCTGGAGGTTAGGGTGTCTCTTTTCTTTGTCGTCCCAGGGGAGAGGAATGCGAGTTCTAGAATTGCCAATCCTAGTTAGGAGGAGGGGAAACAAGGGTCGAAGGCCATGTAAGTTCAGCAACGGCGCCAAACACCCAGTTCCAGTTCCCAGATGTAAGTGGACGAGGGGCCTGAGATGACTTTGATGCTTCAACGAGGGTAGAACACGCGCAGAGAGTTATTCTTTCTCTTCTTCATCCTCCTCCTCTTCGTCCTCTAATTATTCTGGTTCGACGGCCCTCAACACCTGTCCTCCTCGGCCCCGAGAAGCCCGCATCCGTCTAGTCCCATGGTGATTACGGTTGTCGTCTTGTTTGCGCGCCATCAATGCAGAGCAAAAAGTATGAGAATCTGGGATAGCGTTGAGCGTTGAGTGCTGATGTTGCTTCGTCTACAAGAAGACGAATCGAAGGATAAATGAAAGAACTTACCAAGAATCGACTGTTTATCATCCCCAGAACCAAGAATGGTATCGTACCCATCCAGCAAATCAATCACAAACTTGTGCAACATCGCTTCCACTCTATGAAACGGTATGGTTGAAGGATCGGGAGATAAAGCAAGAGTGATGCTGTCAAAGATTGTTGAGAAAAGAGCAGGTGCCGTATGTTGTCGTCTGAGCGGTCCGCTGGCACTGGCGGCAACGGCAGTGGAGGTGACGTTCCTTAGATCTTGCTCGTCGATGGTGACCGTCCGTTTCCTGGCAGAGGAGATTGGAAGCCCAGGAGGAGTTGCCGATGGTGGATTTGCCTACCGATGTGGATCCGGTCAACAAACCACCATCAGGCTACCACACCTCAGGGCGTGACTGGAAATGGCACTTCAACAATAGTTGCTCGTAGAAAACGGGTGGGTCTCTTACCACTTTAGAGAATGACCGGATACGTTGCAAGTTGACCCTGGAAACAATGTGGCTGACTTAGATAATGAATCTGATGGTGATGACAACTCGGGCCGTGACTTAAGCTTCCTCTCCGATTATTTCCTGTCCGACTCTTGAAAGTACGTGGGCCGTTCCAGTCTTTCTCCTCCTGGATACCGAGCTATTGGGAACAGACTGAGGTCGTTCCCAGTCCAACGTCAGACTGGGGTCGACATTGGAAAAGACTGTCAGACTTGGGTCGACTGTCTTTACCCGCCGGCTTTTCTTTCTTACTTTGAGCCCCCGTCTTGTCGTTCTCGATTTGTCGGGGTTGGAAACAGACTTAGGTTGTTCCCTGTCCATCATCGGCCTGAGGGCGACGATGGGGAAAGCAGTCAGACTCAGGTCGGCGGTCATTTCTTCTCAAGTTTTCTTCGTCGGGGTCTGACTTTTGGTCGCCCCCCATGTTCTTCGACAAGCCTGACTGGTGTTGGCTTATCATGCCCACTAATATGCTATCTCAAAGGCTTATTGTCATGACTTCTTCGACTGCAGTTAAGCCTCGGCCACGAAATCCATGTTCGTGCTTGTGCTATTTTTGAATATGTGCCTAACATAAATTTAAGATGGTGCTATTGATTGCTATGGAATCCAACGCAATCGCGATGGTAGGGCAATATTTGCCGCGTCGAGTGAGTGGAAAGGTCAGTTTACATTATGATCCACCTTGCTTGCACTGACGCTCTGTTGAATAGATATCACTGCCGGGGATGCTTTGTCTGTGGCGGAACTTACCACTGACTTGCCCGCTTTTGTTGTGGCGGGGCTCCCTCTCTGCATAAGAGGTGCTTTGGGGGACGGCCGAGAACGCCCGTTGCAATACATAGTCACCACGCCAAACATGGACTGGATTCCGGACTTGACTTTGGAGCCTCTGTTTGTTCACCTTCGTCGAGATGGCCGTTTCTATCTGCATGACTTCACCCTCTGGCCTCAGTGGTTTTTCCCTGGTACATACTACATGCCTTACGTCAGGCGAAGGCCCGACAACAACGACCTCGCTACTCATCCCTATCGGCTTGCTTGGTACGATCTCACTCCCGA
>Ga0137375_10012380_pt1 | contig 10103 bp, 7 predicted proteins | sample SagtaG_24_FD_104936 | JGI IMG/M metagenome (GOLD analysis project Ga0137375, IMG submission 104936) | Vadose zone soil microbial communities from Sagehorn Ranch, Mendocino, California, USA - Sage1_R_113_16 metaG | ecosystem: Environmental > Terrestrial > Soil > Vadose zone | place: USA...
ACCGGCATCGTCGGCGTCCTGCACGATGCGTGCAACGGCGCGCACATTCCGTCGGTCAGCCTGTGGGCGGCGGTACCGCATTACGTCTCGCTCGCGCCGAGCCCTCGCGCAGCGCTGGCGCTCTGCCAGCGGCTGGGCGACATCCTCGGGACCACGATCGACACCGCCGAGCTCGACGAGGCCGCCGACCGCTACAGCGAGCAAGTCAGCGAGGCAGTCGCGTCGGACGAGGAGACGGCGGCATACGTCGCCGAGCTCGAGGAGCGCGCGGAGATCCTCGACGACGACCAGGAGATCCCTTCCGGCGAGTCGCTCGCCGCCGAGCTCACGCGTTTTCTGCGCGACCGCGAACGCGGTAACGGCGGGCCGGAGAGCGGTCCCTCAGAGCAGCCCTAGCCAAGAAAGCAAGGGGCGGTTCGGTAGTGCCCAGAACGGCCACGATTAGTCAAGACGGTCGCACGAGCAAAGCCCGTGCGACCTCTATGCGGCTTCGACAAGCGAAGCCTTAAGACGGTCGCACGAGCAAAGCCCGTGCGACCTCTATGCGGCTTCGACAAGCGAAGCCTTAGCCGAACGTAAAGGCGTACGCAGAGAGCCCGGGCGAGAAGCGCAGCTCGAGCAGGCCTTCGCGCGAGCTCTTCTGCGTCGCGAGCGTGTAGAGCTTGTCGGCTGTGACGTTCACGGTCTGCAGCGCGTGCCCGTTCAGCTTCACCTGCACGTGGCCGCGGCCGCCGAGCACGAGGTGAACCGACCGGGCGAGGAAGTTGAGTCGTAGCCGCGCACCGTTGCCGGCCAGGATGCGTTCGCCTTCGACCGTCCACGTGCCGGCATACGCGAACGAGTCACCCGGCAGCGAGGGCGGAAACGTGTACTTCGCCGCCTCGTCCGTGCGCAGCGGCGAGCCGTCGTAATTCCCGATCCGTGTGTAGCCGAGATATGTCTCGGGCGTGCGCAGCTCCGTCGGCGTGCGGTCGGGCTGGTCCAGCGCCGGTGGCAGATGCGTAGCAAGCAGTTGCCGGATCTTGTGCTCGGTCTCGGCGTAGGCGCCTTCGCCGAAGTGGACGTCTCGAACGCGTCCGCTCCGGTCGATGAGGTAATGGGCCGGCCAGTACTGGTTCTGGTACGCGTTCCAGGTGCCGAAGTCGTTGTCGAGCGCGACGGGATAGCCCACCCCAAGCCTCTTCACCGCCGCGCGGACATTCCCGAGGCTGTGCTCGAACGCGAACTCCGGTGAGTGGACGCCGAGGATCACGAGCCCTTTTGACCGGTAGCGCGCATCCCAGCTTTCGAGGTAGGGCAGCGTGCGGAGGCAGTTGATGCACGAGTACGTCCAGAAGTCGACGAGCACGACCTTGCCGCGCAGCTCCTGCATCGTCAGCGGCGGCGAGTTGATCCACGCCGAGATGCCCTGCAGGTCCGGGGCGTCGGCGTACTTCTTCGCCGGCGCTTTCCGGCCGTTCAGGCTCGCGAGCTTGTCCTTTGCCTGTCCGTTGCCCTCGATCGCGTCCTGCAGCCAGCCCGCGTACCCAGGCACCTTGGTCTGCAGGTTCTCGGCCCAGCCGTTGTAGATCACGATCGCCGCGGCGGCCATCAGCATGCCGCCCGCGACCCGAACGGCCTGCGCGTGGCGGCGGAAACCCGTTGTCAGCCGCCTGCTTCCGGCAGCGATGGCCAGCATCGGCAAGGCAGCGCCGAACGCGTACGCGATTGCGATCACGACGAGCCAGCCGCCGACGCGGTCGCGCGCGACGTTCGAGGTCAGCGCGGCTAAGACGGGCCCGCCACACGGGATGAAGACCAGCCCAAGGCTTGCGCCGAGGAGGAAGCCACCGCCCGCGTCGCCGACGCGCCGGCGCGTCATGAACGCGAGCGGCCGTTCGACCCATTCTCCGAGCCTCGGGACGATGAGCGTGACGGCGAGCAGTCCGAGTAGGACCGCGCCGATCTGGATCTGGTGCTGCTTCCCAATGCCCAGCAACCCCCACAGCCAGGCGCCCGCGAGCAGGAACGCCGTGAACGTCGTCACGAGGCCGGCGGCGATCGCGTACGGCCGCCGCTTCGTGCCCGCGCCGCCGGCGAGCACGATCGGGAGCACCGGCAGGATGCACGGCGTGAACACGGTGATGACGCCCGCCGCGAATGCGATCGGGACGAGGATGATCATTCTCTGTAGTCCAGGCTACGCCGCAGGCGTTTCAGCCGGTTTTGGCTCCGCCGCGGGCGGCGGCGGTGCCTTGGCCGTCTTTTGCGCCTGTTGCTGCTGCGGGGTCGAGCTCTTCTTCCGCTTGCGGCGCTTGCGGCGCCGGGAGCGCCCCGAGGTCAGCTTCGGCTGGGGGAGGTTCTCGGCAAGTGCGCCGGCGACCTCCTGGAGCGTGCCGAGCCGTTCGCGGGCCGCTTCGATCAGCTGTGTCGCCCTCGGCGTGTAGCCCTCGGCCGACGCGAGCAGAGCCGCGCCGACCGGCAGCGGCAGATCGAGCGCGGCGTTCACGAGCTTGGCCGCGTTCTCCTCGTGCCGGTGGCCGCGCGAGTTCGCGAGCGCACCGAGCAGCCGCTTGGCCTCCGGGAACTCGGCGCTGGCGCGGCGGTCCTGCAGCTTGCGTGACGCGCGAGCGAGGCGCCAGGTCCAACGCGCCAGGATCTGCTCGGGGGCGTCGGCCTTGCCTTCCGAGATCGCGCGCAGCAGGATGCGCACGCCGCCCATGCGATCCTTCTCCCAGGTCGGCGCCTGCGTGATCAGCGTGACGAGGTCGTCGAAGTCGGCACGCTCGACGGTCATCGAGACGCGGTCGGAGAGGGCGATGATACGTAGCCGCCGGTTCGGGTTCTCCGCGGCGCACGTGGCGAGGAACTGCTCCAGGCACGCTCGCGACGCGCCGCGCGCCGTCAGCTTCTCGACGAAGGCCGCGCGCTCGTCGAAGCGGATCTGCCGCCCGGCGATCGTCGCCCAGTAGCGCTGCTCGTCCTCGTCAAGGTACTTCGGATCGACCCGCTGCCACTCACGTGTGATCACGGCGAGCCGGCGGCGCACGTCCGGAGTGACCGGGACGAGCCACGGCGCCGGAGTCAGTCGCCGTCGTGCGCGTCGCTGAACACGCCGCCGCGGGGCGGGCGTCACGCGCGCGCCCTCGCGGTAGAAGTCTGCGTCGAGCAGTGAGTGGAGCGAGATCACGCGCTCGTTGTGCGTTGCCGCCTTCGGGACGAAGTCGACGACGATCCCGGCCTCCTTGCGGGGATGCGTTCGCATGATGCGACCGATGCGCTGCTGGTAGACGCGGCGCGACGCCGTCGGCGCCAGGTGCATGCAGACAGTCGCGCGCGGCGAGTTCCAGCCCTCCGCGAGCAGCATCGCGTTGATCAGCACGTTGATCTCGCCGCGCTCGTACGCCGCGAGCGTCTCCGCGAGGCGAACCGGCGGCGTGCGTCCCGAGACCGCCTCCGCTTGCAGTCCGGCCGCGCGGAACTCCTGCGCCAGGTTGTAGGCGTGCTCGACGCCGGCCGCGTAGACGATGCCGGGCGTGTTGTCGAAACGGTCGCGGTAGAGGCTTGCCGCCGCCTGGTTGAGCGCCTGGTGGTCGAGGGTCTTGGCCAGGATGTCCTGGTCGAAGTCGCCCCCCACGATCGGCACCTGGTTGATCGCCGCCACCGGCGGCACGCGCAGGTCGCGCAGCGGCGCGATCAGCCCGCGGCGCGCCGCGTCCTGCAGCGGCAGGTCGTCGACCGACGCGGGGAAGACGTCCGAGACCTGCTTGGCGATCAGCTGCTCGGTCGCCGTCATCCCGATGTAGATCGGCTCCGGGAACGAGCGAATCGCTTTGCTCGTCTTCTCGCCGAGCGCGGTGTGCGCCTCGTCGCAGATCACGAGCTGGTACGCCTCGCGCGAGACGGTGTCCTGGTGTCGCGCGAACCACGCGTACGTCTGGATCGTCAGCGGATTGCTGCCGCGCAGAGGCTCCTTGCCGCGTTCGATGGCCGGCGAGAAGCGGTCGCCGTATCCCTCGGTGGTGAGGTCGCGCTGGAACTGCGAGACGAGCAGGCGCCGGTGGGTGAGGATGAGCACACCGAGCGTGCGCGCCGCCTCGACGAAGCCCGCCGCTGCGATCGTCTTGCCCGACGCCGTCGGATGGCGGAACCGGTAGCGCCGGATTGCGCCGGGATCGGGCCCGGTGAACTCTTGCTCCTCTTCCTCTTCGTCGAGGACGTCCTCCGTTGAGTCGTCCTCGGGCTCCTGTTCTTCCGGGACCGCCTCGATCGCGGCGCCGTTTCCGTTTGCCTCACGCTCGTGCGAGGCGATCAGCTCGGTGAGCATGCCGGCGAGCGCATCGACCTGGTGGCGGCGTAGCTCGGTCCCCGACGCGAGATGGGGCCGCTGCTCGGCGAGCACGCGCTCGAGCCCGAGCATGAGCCCGTACTGCACCTTCCAGTCGGACGACGGCGCCCGGCCCCCGGCATCCATCTCCGCGACGGCGTCGTCGAGTGCCCGGCGCCGTGAGGTGCCAGGTGCGAGTACCTGGTCCGGGTCTTCGCCCTCCCTGATGAAGGGCTCGCCTGCCCAGGCTTCGGCCCGGAGGGCGGCGGCCGCCAGGCCGTCCGTTGCCTCCGACGCTGTGGTCGGCTGCTCTTTGATCTCCTGCATGGACGCAGCGCATACAGGCGCTGCACTTGTCAGAAAAGGCGACCCCGCTAATCCCCAAGGCGGGCGTCGTCTAACCAGTATATCGGTCGCGATCGTCGTGGAGGGTTCCCCCGCGGGAGTGACCTAGCGGGCGTGTAAGACGGTCACTCGAGCCAAGCTCGAGTGACCTCTATGCGGCGCCGCCAAGTCGGCGCCTCGGCCGGGATCCGCTAGCCGCCTAATCCCCCAAAGACGGCGAACGGGTTCTGGGGCTCGACCTCGTAGACGAGCTCGCCGCCGGGCTCGACCCGGCCGTGGACTCGGCGGGCCAGCTCGACGGCCTGCTGCCGGTCCTTCGTCCCGGCGATCACGTACGTGAAGGTGCGGGAGACGTCGAAGCCCTCGGCCCGAAGCTGGTCGGCGAGCTCGTGGGCCTCACCGAGGCTCTCGGCCTCGACGCGCACCTCCCAGGGCGCGTAGCCGCGCTGGAGCAGGTCCTCCTCGACGTTCGGCTGGTCGGGCTCGTCGTCCCAGCGCTCCTCGTCGTGGAGCCAGTGCTCCGTGACGAACCTCGTCGGCGTGAAGGCCGCCTCCTCCAGCTCCTGCTCGACGACGCGGCTCGCCTGCTCCGCCTGCATGCCGCTCGCCGCGTAGACGAAGACGGTGTCGCCGTCACGTGAGACCGCGAGGCGATGTTCGCGCAGCTCGTCGGCGAGCTCCTCGGCGTCGTGCCGCGTCAGGCCCAGCCGGTCGAGCAGGCCGCGCGCGCCCTCCTCGTCGGGCAGCTCGATCCGGATTCGCCAGTCGTCCTGTGCCATCAGGCGGGTGCTCCGGCTCTCATCTCGGCGAAAGTGTTACCGAATTGGCGCTCCGACAGGCCGATCTGGTCGAGATGCTTCGTGATCCCGCCGAGGAAGAACGGCCAGCCTGCTCCCAGCAGCAGGCCAGTGTCGACATCCGCCGCTTCCTTGACGACGCCTTCCCCGAGCAACAGGTGGATCTCGTCGGCGATCGCCTCGAGTACGTCCTTGACGATCTGCTCCCGTGTGCGCGGGTCCTGCTCGAGCACGACCGGTTCACCGCCGTCGGCCAGCGAGGCGAGGGCGGGCGAGAGCGGGAAGCGATCCGGATAGGCGTGGTGCATGCGTTCGAGCACGTGATTTGCAACGCGCGGGCCGACCATCTGCAGCAGGACGGACGGCGCCATCGGCATCCCGAGTGACATGACGGCTTCGTCCACTTCCTCGACGGGCGTGCCGTGCTCGACCGCATCCATGATCACGCGCGTCATGCGGGTGAGCACGCGGTTGACGACGAAGCCCGGCGCGTCGGCGACGAGGATCGGGCGTTTGCGCAGCTGCTCGCCGACGGCCCAGACGGTCGCGAGCGCTTCCTCGGAGGTCTCCTCCGCGCGGACGACCTCGAGCAGCGGCATCAGCGCGACGGGATTGAAGAAGTGCATGCCCGCGACGCGTTCCGGGCGGCGAAGCTCCGCGGCCATCTCGGTGATCGAGAGGGCGGACGTGTTCGTCGCGAGGATGCAATCGTCGGAGACGACCTGCTCGAGCTCGTGGAACACCTGCTGCTTGATCTCGAGCTCCTCGAACACGGCCTCCAGCACGAGGTCGCAGTCTTCGAAGCCCTCGTAGCTCGTCGTGCCGGAGACGATCGAGGCGAGGAAGCGTGCCTTGGGCTCGTCGAGCCGCTTGCCGGCCTCCGCTCCGATGTCCGCGACGGCCTCGTCGACGATCTCCTGCGTCACGTCGCGGATCACGATCGGCACCTCGAGCCGGCGTAGGAAGAGCGCAGCGATCTGGCGGGCCATCAGGCCGCCGCCGACGATGCCGACCTTGCGCACCTCGCGCGGGGGCGCTGTCGGCTTCTCGGGATGCCTCTTCGCGCGTTGCTCGACGAGCTGGAAGGCGTAGATCGATGCCTGCGCCTGCGGCCCAGGCAGGAGCTCGCCGATCGCGTCCTCCTCGCGCCGGTAGCCCTCTGCCAGCGTCCACTCGTGTGCGCCCTCGATCAGGTCGAGCGCTGTGTAGGGCGCGGGCGCGGCGCCGTGGACCGCGTCGTCCACTGCCGTGCGCGCCCGTCGGAGGATCGTCTCGGCCTCGGACCAGTCGGGCTCCGCGCGCTCGAGTGGGCGCTCGGCGAGCTCGAGCGCGAACGCGAGCGAGTCGTCGACGAACTCGACCGGCTCGAACAGCCGGTCGGCGATGCCGAGCTCCAGCACGTCCGCGGCCTTGAGCATCCGGTTCTGGCGCAGCGGGTTGGAGACGATCACCTTGATCGCCGCCTCCGGGCCGACCAGCTGCGGCAGCAGCTGCGTTCCGCCCCAGGCGGGGAAGAGGCCGAGGAAGACCTCCGGGAACGCGAAGTGACGCACTGCGGTGGAGATGGTGCGCGCGGCGCAATGCAGCGCGAGCTCGACGCCCCCGCCGAGACACGCTCCGTTGATCGCCGCCACGGTCGGGAACGGGAGCGCACGCAGGCGGCCGAACAATTCGTGACCGGCGTGCGCTCCTTCGACGGCACGCTCGCGCGTGATCTCCGGGAACTCGGTGATGTCGGCGCCGGCAGCGAAGAAGAACGGCTTTCCCGTGATGACCGCCGCGCGGAAGTCGCCGCGCTCGAGCTCCTCCAGCGCACGCTCGCACGATTCGAGCGCGGCCTCGCCGAAGAACGTCGGCTTCGTCCAGTCCGCGCCGTTGTCGATCGTCACGAGCGCGACGTCGCCGACGCGCGCGACCTTGAACTCAGTTACTGGCGCCAAGGTTTTCCCAGAGAAGCGCGGCGCCCATGCCCATGCCGACGCAGAGCGCAGTCAGCCCGTAGCGCACGTGCGGGCGCTCCTTGAAGCCGTACGCAAGCTGCGCCATCAGGCGGACGCCGGTTGCGGCGAGTGGATGGCCGCAGGCGATCGCGCCGCCGTACGGGTTGAGCCGCTCGTCCTCGGGATCGATCCCGAGGCCGTCGCACCACGTCAGCACCTGCACGGCGAACGGCTCGTTGAGCTCGAACAGCCCGATGTCGTCGAGACCGACGCCGGTCTGCTCGAGCACTCGCTTCGTCGCCGGGATCGGACCGATCCCCATCAACTCCGGCTCGACGCCCGCGAAGGCGACCGCGACGAGGCGCATCTTCGGCTCCAGGCCGAGCTCCGCCGCTGTCTCCTCGGCTGCGAGGAACGACGCGGTCGCGCCGTCCGTCAGGCCCGCGGAGTTTCCGGCGGTAACGCGGCCGCCGGCGCGGAACGGTGTGCGCAGACCGGCCAGGCCTTCGATGGACGTGTCCGGTCGGAGGAACTCGTCGCGGTCGGCGGCCTTCCAGCCGTCGTCGGTGAAGACGGTCATGGGCACGACGGTCTCGCGCATGACGCCGTTCTGCCAGGCCGCCGCGGCGCGCTGTTGCGAGCGGACGGCGAACGCGTCGGCGTCCTCCTTCGTGATCTGCGGAAAGCGGTCGTGCAGGTTCTCCGCGGTCGCGCCCATCGTCACGGCCGACGTGTCGACGAGCCGTTCGGCGACGAAGCGCGGGTTGAAGTCGACCTCGTCGGCCATCGGATGGTGGCCCATGTGCTCGACGCCGCCGGCGAGGACGATGTCGCACGCACCGAGCGCGATCTCTCCGGCCCCGGCGGTCACAGCGGTCAGTGCTCCCGCACACATGCGGTCGACGGCGAAGCCGGGCACGGACTGCGGGAGCCCGGCGAGGAGGCCGACGTCGCGTCCGAGTGTCAGCCCCTGGTCGCCGACCTGCGCCGTCGCGGCGAAGATGACGTCGCCGATGCGCTCCGGCGGGACGTTCGGATTGCGCCGCAGCAGCTCGCGCACGACCTTGACGGCCATGTCGTCGGCGCGCGTCTTCCAGAAGATGCCTTGCGGGCCCGCCCGGCCGAACGCCGTGCGGACGCCGTCGACGAACACGACCTCCCGACGCTCCATTACGCCAACTCTACGCGGCGTCTTCGAGGCGGGCGCGGAGGTCTTCGAGCTGCTAGCAGTCCGCCGAGAGCGGCTGACCGTGGTACTGGATCAGGATCGAGCCACCGGTTTCGAGCTTCCCGTCGCGGCACGCGTCGAGCAGGTTCCGGTACGGCCCGAGGCCGTCGCCGGGCGCGTAGACAGCGTCCTCCGGCTCGTCGTCGTAGCGCGCGTCGTGCTGGGACTCCGGCAGGTAGGGGAGGTTCGCGACGACGAGGTCGACGGGCTCGGACAGTGGTTCGAGCAGGTTTCCGTGCACCACGTGAACCCGGTCGGCGACGCCCAGGCGCTCGGCGTTCTCGCGCGCGAGCCGCACGGCATCCTCATTGGTGTCGGTCGCCCAGACTTCGACGTGGGGCTTGTTGACGGCGAGTGCGACCGCGATCGCGCCGCTGCCGGTGCCGACGTCCGCGATGCGCATCGGCACGCCGTCGATGCGGTCGAGCGCGGCCTCGACGAGTTGCTCCGTCGCGGGACGCGGCGTGAAGACACGCCCGGGCGCGGTCTCCAGTTGAAGGTCGTAGAAGGTCGTTTTCATAAGCTCCGAGCGTGAGTGACTGGGCCGCACACGCACGCCGCGAAGAGGAACGGTATCGAGACGGGGAGGGCCGGCTGCCGGGTGAGGAGGATCATGATGCGCGCCAGCGCCAGTTGACGCGGATGGGCAATGCCGCGGCAGGCGCCGGTCTGGCGGAGCTCATGGGTGGCAATACGGGCCCGGGGCGCGGGTGGTTCGCCCGGGCCGTCGAGCGCTATCGAGAGAGCTACGAGCACGCACCGCCGGGAAGTTGGGGCAGGCCGATCGGGATCCTGAAGGCGCACGTGCTTGCCGGCGACTGGGACGGCGCCGAGGCCGACGCAGCGTGGACGCTCGAGCAGGGCGCCGCCGAGGCGGAGTCCCCGATCGGGCGTTACGCCGCCTGCCTGGCACTGCTGGTGCTCGGACGTGACGCGGAGGCGCGCGTGCTTGCGGACGGCCTGCGCACGCATGCGGACTTTCCGTCCACGGTGGGCGATGCCCTCGCGATGATCGCCGCGCAGGACACGGTCGGGTATATCGAGGCGATCGAGGACGTGCTCGAGTCGTTCGAGACACGCGACGAATACCTCGAGGACCTGCCCGTCGCGGACACGGTGCTGGTGCTGCAGGCGCTCGCCGGGCGGCGCGCAATGGCCGCGGAGCTCAGTTCCCCGCTTCTGCCGAGCTAATCCTGCTGCGCCGGCGGGTGCGCGAACATCGTCAGGACGACCTTGCCCGCGTTCTCGTCCTCCAGGTCGCGCGCGGCCTCGAGGAAGGTCGACATCAGCTCGAGTGCGCGCGGGATCGTGAGCTTGACCTCCAGCTGCGCGCTTCGGAACGTGCCGTCGTCGGAGTAGAGCGCATGTGCGCGCTGCACCTGGTCGATCATCGCCGCCTGGAGGTCGCTCGCCCCGCCGGCGGAGAGCAGCTCGGGCGCGACGCGGAAGACCTTGGCGACCGCGCGGTAGGGCTTCTCGCGGCCGCG
>Ga0137375_10012382_pt1 | contig 10102 bp, 10 predicted proteins | sample SagtaG_24_FD_104936 | JGI IMG/M metagenome (GOLD analysis project Ga0137375, IMG submission 104936) | Vadose zone soil microbial communities from Sagehorn Ranch, Mendocino, California, USA - Sage1_R_113_16 metaG | ecosystem: Environmental > Terrestrial > Soil > Vadose zone | place: USA...
CCAGAAGTTGCCGACCGTGAGTCCGCCCGCGGCGAGCACGCCGATCGCCGCCGACGGCCCCACGAGCCACGCCGCGGGCACGGCGAGCGCGGCGAGGACGATCGCCGTCTCCAGCGTCACACGAGCGCGGAATTCAGTCATGATCAGATTCGTTCATTCGCCGCTCGGCGGTCTTCACCGAGCGAAAGAGGTTCACGAAACCCGTGACGATGCCCAGGAGGAGTCCGCTCAGCATCAGCCAAGGGCTCGTCCCCAGCCACCGATCGCCCCAGTACCCGGCGCCCAGCCCGATCACCGTGGAGAGCACCATCGTCATGCCGATCGAGGCCAGCTCGCCGAGTGATCTCCACTGCGGATCACCGCCGGGCGTCATGTGAACAAGAACACTAGCACACGGTAGCGACACCGACAAGATCGTACAAGCCATTGATTTCAGGAGTAAAACATGAACACTGAAAGGCGTCCTCAAGCACAACCGCTGTGCCGGCTACACGGGAAGGCCGTCGACGGATCACCGCCTGCTATGATGAGAACCATAGCTATTGTCATAGCGATTCGTGAGGGTCGGCGACCATGAAGACGGTGCAGATGACGCTCGACGAAGAACTCGTGTCTACCGTTGACCGGATCGCGCGGCGGCTCGGAACGACACGGTCGGCGTTCACGCGCGATGCGCTCCGGGCCGCGCTGGACCGAGTCCGCGTGCGGGAGCTGGAAGACAAGCATCGTAAGGGTTACGCCCGAAAGCCGGTCCGCAAGCGAGAGTTCTCCGTCTGGGAGCGTGAGCAAGTCTGGGGCGATTGATGCGGCGTGGAGAGATTCGCTGGTACCGGTTCGCTGCGCCCGACAAGCGGAGGCCGGTGCTACTGCTCACCCGTGATTCAGCGCTGGAGTACCTGGGTGAAGTCACCGTCGCCCCTGTAACGTCGACGATTCGGGAGATCCCGACCGAGGTCGTCCTCACGCCCCACGATGGGATGCAGCGCGAGTGCGCCATCAACCTCGATCACATGCAGACAGTCGCCAAGTCGAAGATCGGTGGACTGCTGACGACGCTCGCGCCGACGAGAATGGCAGAGGTCCGCACGGCGCTTCTGTTCGCCCTCGGATACGCTCGGTAGCCGCACGGCCTCGCCACGAGCAGCGCTGCGCCCACGGCGCGGTCGGCGGCGCAGATACGTCAGAACACGTTCACGCGCGAACGCGCGCAGCCCCTGGACTGGGGACCGCGATATGGCCCCCCAGGACCACTCCGACGCTCGGAGCGCCTCGGGCGCGCGTCGGCCCATCGTGATCAGCCAGATCGGAGCATCGTGATCAGGGCCGCTGGCCGCTGAACATGGCCGAGCTCTCGTGTTGGCGCCGCCGCCAGCGGCGACATGCGGCGCCCGGCTCTTTCCAGTGGTGGTGGTCCCCGACATTGCGGCTGCGGTCATCGTGCCCGACGTCACGCGTTACGGTGAGGACCTGCTCGAGCTGATCGCGGCCGCCCACCTCCGAGGCCACCTAGGATTACGCGATGGCGATCGCGTGACGCTACGGATCCTCCCAACCCCTCGCTGAGGCGCGTCAACGGAGAGGTCATACCCCTCGTCGAACTGGTGACTCCATCGAGGAGGGTGTCCATGGGATCACCGCTTCCGTGGCTCTGGTTGCTGGGCGCGGGCGTCGCCCTCATCGTCGGCGTCATCGCCTTCGTGGTTGCCTCCGGTCTTACGGAGAGCCCAACGTACGGCGCTCCCGCCTCTCAGACCGCCGTCACCCGGCCCGCGGATCCGGTCGCATCCGCCGCGCGTCCTGAGGCCGTCCGACACGTCGAAGACCACCAGCTGTCCTCGGGCTGACATCACGGCGTCAGTCTGCTCGCGGTCCCTCGATAGCAAAGTCTTCAAACTCCCGGACAATCGTGACTTTGACTCGCGTGAGCGGCCTGGCTCGGATCATGCTCGCCGGGCGCTGCAGACGAGTCCTCAATCACAGATGGAGTGATGCATGCGAGCATGGGTTTCGGTAGCGGTGATCGCGGTCGCGATGGCGGTGGGCGTGACGGACAGCGCCGCCCAGTCCCGGATGACCTTCCAATGTCATGATCCGGCGGCGCCCGTGTGCGACGGTCGCTTCTTCATTAACGGGACCGAGACGTTCGTGCTCGGCGTCTACGACTCGGGGTTCAGCCCCCCGCCCGCGGACGGCTGGGAGAGCGCGCTCTTCACCGGCACCGGAGACATGAAGTATTACCGCGGACTCAAGGACATTCCCATCAACGTCTACCTGAACTACTGGCAAGGCGGGAACACTCTGACTCAGGTCCAGAACCTGCTCAACGTCCTCGGCACTCACGGGGTGATGTGGTTCCAGACCGCGAACTGTTCCGGGGACGGCAGCTACACGCGATATTCTCCGGGTTTCTCCGTGGATCGCGACAACGGGTACTTCGCCCAGCAGCTCGCGCTGCATCCCTACATGGCCGGCTACTACGTCATGGACGAGTGCGGAGACTACGGGTACGGCACGAATCTGGTCCCGGAAACCCAGTACCACCACAGCGTGCTGAAGAGCTCCACCCACGATCCGGCCGCGATCAACTTCGCGGTGCCCATCGCGCGCGGCTATCGCGACCCGAAGTACTGGGTCTCGCCGCCCTACAAGGATCCCAACGGGACCAGCGCCCCGACCGCCGATCTCTTCGGCACCGATCCGTACCCGATGTACCGTTCCGAGCCGAGGGGCGGCTATCCCCATTTCGAGGTCGCCGACTACATCGCGCGACTCCGAGACGATGTTCCCTCCGCGGGTCCGATCGTCGGCGTGCTGCAGTTCTTCAAGTTCGGCGGAGGCGGGCGACTGCCCAATTGGGGCGAGATGCGGGCGCACGCCTACGCCGCCATCGCCGAGGGCGCGCAGGGACTGTTCTGGTGGGACATCGGCGAGAACGGGGTCCGGAGCCGGAACGTCAAGGCCGGGGAGCTGAGCACCGCGCTGCAGAATTTCAAGAATCTGGTCAACGAGCTCCACGCCCTGCAACCCGCGCTGCTCGCGTCGCCCACGCCGAGAGCGCTGCTCGACGTCACGCCCCGCTTCGCCACGCCGCGCGAGTGGCGCATCGACGCGGTGAGCCGGGACATCCCGCTGATCTCGAACTACGCCGACAAGCAGTGGTATCAGGCCGAGCTCAATGCCCTGCTCGCCGGCGACGAGAGTCTCTCGCCGATGCTCCATCAGGCGACGCTCCAGCGAAGCTACATCCGCACCCGGACCTCGATCGTCAACAACGTCGGCTACGTGATCGCCTACAACTACGGCAACACGGCGATCAGCGGCGCGAGCTTCACCTGGCAGTCGGCGCCCGGCTCCGTCGAGGTCGTCGGCGAAAACCGCGCGCTCACCCCGAGCGGGGCGACGTTCCAGGACGACTTCGGGCCCTACGAGGCGCACGTCTACATCGTGCGTCCCTGACCGCTCCCCGGCTGGGGGGCAGCGCTGTCGTTACGTGTTGCCCTCCAGCTTGTAGAGCCGCGCGCAGTTGTCCCACAGAATTTTCACCTTCGTCTTCTCCGCGACGCCCTCGAGCGCCATGAACTCGGAGATCGCGCGGGGAAAGAGTCCGTCGGAGTGCGGGTAGTCGGTCGACACCACGATGTTGTCGTCGCCGACCGCCTCGACGACCTGGCGCAGGACCTTCTCGTCGGCGTCGGTCGCGACGTAGCACTGCCGGAAGAAATACTCGCTCGGAAGCCTCGAGATCTGTACCTCGGAGCCGGGCCCGAACTTCTCCCATGCCTCGTCGAGCCGCCAGAGCCACCACGGCAGCCACCCGCACGTGCCCTCGAGGAACGCACAGCGCAGTCGCGGATGACGCTCGAGCACCCCGCCCGCGGCAAGACTGGCGAACAACAGCAGCTCGACCGGGTTCCGTCCGGCCACGCCGATCACGCGTCCGTTCGGATGATCCAGGTAGCGGCGGGCGATGTCGTCACGCAGCGATGATTGTCCGGTCGGGTGGGAGCATAGGCGGGACAAAGGCCCTCTTGACGTAACCGCCCTTCTCGGCAGTCGAGCCCAGTCTTACCTCCCCAGAGACGGAGCGGACAACGGCCCACGGGTTGCCACTGTCCCCCTGACGCTTGATACAGCGGATCGGGACGTGCGGCAGCACGTGATCCACGAGGCAAGCGGCGGACTCGGTCATGCGCCGGCCCCCGCAGCTCGGGCAGAAGCCGCGCCCTTTGCAGGAGAACGGCACGAGCCGCTCGAACGCGCACTCACCGCACCGCAGGCGGGCGAAGCCGTGCGTCAGCACGCCACAGGTGAGGAAGTCCCGGAACTCCTGCTCCACGAACAGCCGCAGACGGGCGCCCTCGGCATGGTGAGCCGCCGCGTTCAGGAACGCATCCAGGTTCACTTCGACGATGCGGTACAGCACGCCGCGTTCGGCGTCGCGAGGTTGATATGCGGCGCATGGCATGCGCGCGACATACGCCCGGCGCACGGACGCGGACAATGCCGAAAGAGAGATACGTCGAAGGAGTGGTGGGCGCGTCGGAAACGAATGCTAGCCTCTCAGACGTTGGCACCACGAGGCGTTCTCGACGCGCTATGATCCATGGCTGGCCTCTCCTCTCTGCGGCGTTGACCGCGGGTGTGCCTTTGTGGGGCCGCGTAGGCCACCACGTCAAACGAGAGGCCAGCCACGCTCCCTGTCGCCGGCGCCATCTGAACTCGCGGGAGACGCGGAGGAGTGCGTAGTCAGCGCGCGCCTCCCGTCAGAAGGGGCGGTTTCCCCTCTGAGTCACCCGAACATCCCACCCATGCGCGTACCCGCGATGCGATTGATGAGCACCACGCTGATGCTCGCCACCACGATCAAGATCACGCCGAGCGCGGCGGCCTCGTTGGCGCTGCCGGCGATGTAGAAGGAGAAGATCCCGACCGTGATCGTCTCCCAGCCGCCGAGCGACAGGAACAGCACGGCCGAGGCCTCCTGGAGCGAGGTCATGAACGAGAACAGCGAGCCCACGAGGACGCCTCGCCAGATGAGCGGCAGGGTGACGTCACGGAACGAGCGGAGCCCGGTGGCGCCGACGCTGGCCGCCGCCTCCTCCATCGAGCGGTGCACGAGCAGCAGCGAGGCATAGGCGCCGCGCACGGTGTACGGCAGCCGGCGGACGGCCAGCACGATCGGGATGATGATCCACACGCTCGTCAGCCCACGGTCGAGGCCAGGCAGATCGAAGTGGAAGGCGCGGATGTAGGCGATGCCGATCGCCGTCCCCGGGATGGCGAGGATCAGCGTGTTCAGCGCGTCGAGCGTGTCGCGGCCCGGCACCCGCGTGCGGGCGATGAGCCAGGCGATGGGCACGCCGACGACGACGCACAGGAGCCCGGCCAGCCCCGAGTAGAGCAAGCTGTTGACGATGTACTTCGGGGTCTCGACGATCACGCGCTCGAAGTAATGCAGCGTGTACTGCACGGGAAACGGCGTGAGCGACCATCCGCGCCCGACCGATGCGAGGACCACCCCCAGGTAGGGAATGAACGACAGCAGCATGACCGTCGAGAGAAAGAGCACGACGAGCGCCTGGCGCCAGCGGCCGAGACGCCGCCGCGGGATGCGCGAGTACGACAGCGACGAGTAGTCCTTGATGGCCACGTATCGCCGCGCCGCCACCAGGAAGACGAGGGCGAGCACGACCATCAGCGCGGAGATCACGATCCCCATGCGGAACAGTCGGCGGTCGACGAACTGGACGATGTTGAGATAGGCCTGCGAGGCGAGGAGGTCGTGGACGCCCAGGACGAGGGGCGTGGCGAAGTCCGAGAACGTCCAGATGAAGACGAGCAGGGCGCCGGCGACGTAGCCCGGCGTGGTCAGGGGGAGCGTGATCGTGCGGAGCTTTCGCCAGCCCCGCGCCCCGACGCTCTCCGCCGCCTCCTCCAGGGAGGGATCGATCTTGCCGAGGGCATCGACCACGTTCAGCGCGATCATCGGGAACAGGTGCAGCGTCTCCACCAGCAGCACTCCGTGGATGCCGTAGACGAAGTTGATCGGCCTGGCGAGATCGAGATGGTCCATGAGCAGGACGTTGACGGTTCCGGCCCGCCCCAGGATGAACGTGAAGCCCAGCACGCCGACCAGCGGCGGCGAGATGATTGGGATCAGCGTGAGGTAGCTGAACAGGTTGCGGCCCGCGAAGTCGTAGCGCACGAGGAGGAAGGCGATGGCGAAGCCGAGGGCCGACGCGCAGGCCACGGTGCCGAGGCCGAGGAGCAGCGAGTTCCACAGCGAGCGCACGTAGAACCCGTCGCGGGCGAAGGCCACGAAATGGCCGAGCGTGAGCCGTCCTCCCTCGTCGGTGACGGCATCGTAGAAGATCCGCAGCAGCGGGTAGACGAGAAAGACGATCAGGAACGACCAGATCGCGACGTAGCCGAGCGTCGGACCGATCCGGCGCGCGCTCGCCCCCCGGATCGTCACTCGTCGGGCAGCGTGAGCGCGACCGAGGCCGGAAACGACACGCGGACCGCGTGCCCGGCCGGCAGCAGCTCGTGGTGCCAGGGGTCGCGGACGTCGACCTTCAGGACGGGGCCGCCCACGGTCTCGACGTCGTAACGGAGGGTGTTGCCCAGATAGGACGCGAACGCGATGCGCCCGTCGACGCCGTTCTCGCCGGGGCCGCCGAGGGCCAGGTTCTCGGGCCGCACGGCGATCACGCAGCGCGTCCCCGGCCCCACGGCACCGGCGGCGCGGCCGTGGAGCAATCCCAGCGCCGTCTCCACCGCGGCCCGCTCCGCTCCGCGCTCCGTGCAGACCCCGGCGATGAAGTTGTTGGTCCCCACGAAGTCGGCCACGAACCGGTTCACCGGCCGCTCGTAGAGCGTCTTCGGGCCCGCCACCTGCAGGATGCGCCCGTCGCGCATCACGGCCACGCGGTCGGAGAGCGACAGCGCCTCCTCCTGATCGTGGGTGACGTAGATCGTGGTGATGCCGAGCTCCTTCTGGAGCTTCCGGATCTCGGCGCGCACCTGGACCCGGATCTTCGCGTCGAGGTTCGAGAGCGGCTCGTCGAGCAGCAAGATATCGGGGTTGAGCACCAGCGCGCGCGCCAGCGCCACACGCTGCTGCTGGCCGCCCGACAGCTGGCCGGGATAGCGATCGCCGAGCCCCGCGAGATTCACCTTGCGCAGCCCGTCGGCGAGCCGTCGTCCGATCTCGGCCGCCGACAGCTTGCGGAGCTTCAAGCCGTAGGCGATGTTCGCCGCCACCGTCATGTGCGGCCACAGGGCGTAGTTCTGGAAGACCATGCCGATGTTGCGCTCATAGGGCGGCAGCCCGTCGACGCGCCGCGCCCCGAAGTGGATCTCCCCGGCGTCCGGCGGACGGTAGAAGCCCGCGATCAGACGGAGCAGCGTGGTCTTGCCGCAGCCCGAGGGGCCGAGCAGCGTGAACAGCTCGCCGTCCTCGACGTCCACGCTGGCGTGGTCGACGGCGGCCACCCCGGCGAAGCGCTTGACGACGTCGCGCAGCGCGATCTTCAAGAGGCCGTCACGGCTTCTTCCAGACGGCCTCGATGTCCTTGCGGAACCGCTCCTTGAGCTGCTCGCTCCGCTTCTTGGCGATGTCCTCGTCGTAGACGTTCGAGACCGGCGTGTCGAAGTACGAGCGGACCCCCCCGGTGAACTCCACGGCCATCTCGATCTTGGAGCCCGGCGCGCCCTGCATCCGGAACTTGGGGCTGATGGGGAACAGCCCGCTCTCCATGAAGACCTTCTGGCCCTGCTCCGTCAGCAGGAACTCGACGAACGCCCGCGCCGCCCTGGGATGCCTGGCCCCGGCGAGGATGGCCATGGGCTCCGGGGTCACGAAGGCGTTCTTCGGCGCCACGAACTTGATGTCGAAGCCCGAGACCTTCTCCTCGAATGCCATGTAGGACGGCACGGCGAACCCGACCGCGAACTCGCCCTTGGCCACGACGTTCGGGACGTCACGGCTGCGCGCGGTGAAGTGGCCGGTGTTGTCGGCGAGCTTCTTGAGCCATTCCCAGCCCGCCGCCTCGCCCCTGGACTGGAGGATCACCTCATAGGTCGCGTTCGACGACGAGGAGCGGGTGGGCGCGCACTGGGCCACGTTGCCCTTGAGCTTGGGGTTGAGCAGGTCCTCCCAGTCCTTGAGATCGGGGACGCCGAGCCGACGCAGCACTCGCGGGTGGTACACGAGGCCGTAGGGCTCGAGCGCGGTGCCGATCCAGTAGCCGTCGGGATCCTTGAGCGGGATGGTCTTCGGCGTGCCGATCGAGGCCGGGATGGCGTCGAGCACGGCCTTGGGCAGCTCGAGCTTGGCGAGGAGCTTCTGCTCGGCGAGCTTCTCGAAGAGCGCCGACTCGCCGCCCCAGAAGATGTCGGCCTCGGGCTTGCCCTTCCACTCCACGACGCGGCCGTAGGCGACGGGCGTGCCCGCGGGGATCCCGTTGGTCTTGACGGTGACGTTCCACTTCTCCTTGGCGTACTGGGCGAACGCCTTGAGCGCGCCGTCGAAGACGAACTTCGACACCGGCGTGATGAGGACCAGCTCGTCCTCGATCGGCGCCTGGGCGGCCACCATGGCCGGCAGACCGGAGGCCACCAGGAGCATCACGGCGAGCAGGGCCAAGCGTGTCATGTCATTTCTCCTCTTCGAGGCTGCGGGCGCGCTCGACGGCGCGGCGCCAGCCCGCGTATTTGCTGTCGCGCTCGCGCGGCTCCATCGCCGGCGTGAACGTGCGCTCCACGGTCGCGCGCTCCGCGACGGCGTCGAGCGAGCGCCAGACGCCGGCGCCGAGCCCGGCCAGGCCGGCCGCCCCCAGCGCCGTCGTCTCGATCACGCGCGGGCGCTCGACGCGGGCGTCCAGGATGTCGGCCTGGAACTGACAGAGAAAGTCGTTGGCGACGGCTCCCCCATCGACGCGGAGCGCGCGCACGCGCTTTCCCGCATCTGCGGTCATCGCCTCGAGCACGTCGCGGCTCTGGTAGGCGATGGACTCCAGGGCGGCGCGCACGAGGTGGGCGGCCGTCGTGCCCCGGGTGAGCCCGACGATGGTGCCGCGCGCGTACATGTCCCAGTACGGCGCCCCCAGGCCGACGAAGGCCGGCACGAAGTAGACCCCGCCGGTGTCGGGCACCGACTCGGCCATGGCCTGGCTGTCGCTCGCGGTTTTCAAGATCCCGAGGCCGTCGCGCAGCCACTGCACGACGGCGCCCGCGATGAAGACGCTGCCTTCCAGCGCGTACGTCGTCCGACCCTGGAGGCGCCAGGCGATCGTCGTGAGCAGCCCATGGCGCGAGGCCACGGCCGTCGTGCCCGTGTTGAGCAGCACGAAGCAACCCGTCCCGTAGGTGTTCTTCGCCATGCCGGGATCGAAGCAGGCCTGGCCGAAGAGCGCGGCCTGCTGATCGCCCGCGATCCCCGCCACGGGGACACCGCCGGGAATCCACCCCAGATCCACCGTCTCGCCGAAGACCCCTGACGAGGGCAGCACCACGGGCAGGAGCGCGCGCGGCACGCCGAGCAGGGCAAGCATCTCGTCGTCCCAGTCGACGGTGCGGAGATCGAGGCACAGCGTCCGCGACGCGTTGCTGACGTCGGTGGCGTGGACGGCGCCGGCGGTGAGCTTCCAGAGCAGCCACGAGTCGACGGTCCCGAACGCGAGCTCTCCACGCTCCGCGCGGCGGCGCGCTCCGGGCACCTCGTCGAGGAGCCAGCGGATCTTGGTCCCCGAGAAGTAGGCGTCCAGCACCAGGCCGGTGCGCTCGCGCACCAGAGGCTCGACGCCCTCGGCGCGCAGGCGATCGCAGAGCGGCGCCGTTCGCCGGCACTGCCAGACGATGGCGCGATGGATCGGCCGGCCGGTCGCCCGCTCCCAGACGACCGTCGTCTCGCGCTGGTTCGTGATGCCGATGGCGGCGACCTCGACGCCGCTGACCTTCGCCTCGCGTAGCGCGGCCGCGGCCGCCTGGCCCACCGTGGCCCAGATCTCCTCCGGGTCGTGCTCGACCCATCCGGGCCGCGGATAGTACTGCGGCAGCTCCGCGTATCCGCGGGCGAGCACCCGGCCGTCGGGATCGACGA
>Ga0137375_10012388_pt1 | contig 10099 bp, 6 predicted proteins | sample SagtaG_24_FD_104936 | JGI IMG/M metagenome (GOLD analysis project Ga0137375, IMG submission 104936) | Vadose zone soil microbial communities from Sagehorn Ranch, Mendocino, California, USA - Sage1_R_113_16 metaG | ecosystem: Environmental > Terrestrial > Soil > Vadose zone | place: USA...
CTCAGCACGGACAATCAGGGCAGCGCCACAAGCACGCCCACCGGCGCGGCGCCGGCGTCCGTGCCGATCACCGACTCGATGGCCGTGCCGCCGCCGGACCCGCCGACACCCGACGTGCCAGCCCCAACTCCGTGATGGTACCGGCCCAGCTCATAATACGACCGGGTACCCATAGCTCGTCGAAGCTCAGCTCACAGCAACGCCCCGGCTTGTGCCGGGGCGTTGCTGTGAGCTCTTCCAGGCAGCGCTCTAGAAGCGCTGGCGACATCGTCTATTCATAGATCCAGCGATCGGTGCTGCGCTCGAGATCGACCAACTCCTGGTCCTGGAAGAACAGCGCGACCTCTTTCTCGCCGTTCTCGGGCGAGTCCGACGCGTGGATCAGGTTGCGCCCAATCTCAACCGCGAAATCGCCGCGAATCGTGCCGGGGGCCGCCTGCGCGGGATTCGTCGCGCCGACAGTGTTTCGCACCATCCCAATGACATTCTGGCCGGTCACCACCGCGACCACGACCGGGCCGGAGGTGATATACTCGACCAGGCCGGCGAAAAATGACTTGCCCTCGTGGACGGCATAGTGCCGCCGCGCAAGCGCATCGTCGATCCGTATCAGCTTCAGGCCGGCCAGCTTCAGGCCGCGCTGCTCCAGCCGCACCAATATCGGGCCGATCAGCCCGCGCTGCACGGCGTCGGGCTTCAGGATAATCAGAGATCGCTCCATAGATTGACAGGACGCTCCTTTCTGGGCTTTTACATTCGACCTGCGGTGGGACGGGAGTGTGGGGGCGGAGCTGCGCCCCGCCTCTCTATTACCATCCTAACAAAGTTTAACTCTGAACGCACAAATTGCGTATTGTGCGGCCCGACGCGGGCCGGCACAATACGCAATCCGGCATCGTGGCAGGCATAGTCAGGCCTTCCGAATCCCCAGTATATCACGGCGCACAACCGTTACGAGCTGGCGACGAAGGACCCATGACAGACGACGACGTCCCTGCGTTTGTCCTTCGTCCTCCGTCGAGAACCAGGATGGCGTGTGCGCCAAGCTGCACTAGATAGGCACCGCCTCGCTGATCCGCTTGGACGCACGGCGCATTTCCATCTTGACCAATCCCAGGTTGACCATGCGCTGCGTGATCACGACCAGGATCAGCTCCTTCGCTTCGAGCATCAAGATCGAACCCTGCTCGGCGTCGATGATCGAGTCGACCAGCGTGCCGACGCCGATCCGCTTGGTCGCCTTGTCGATCTCGCCAAACACGGCAGCCGACATGGCGCCGAGAATCTCGGCGTCTTCCTCATCCATCAAGGTGCTGGCTACGACAAGCCCATCTTTGCCGACGAGCAGGCTGCCTATGACACCGTCCACTCGGATCAAGTCTTCGACGATCCGTCGCATCGCTTCAGCCTTTCCTTTGGTGGAGATCTATCGTTCGTGCGCCACATGGCCCGCCAAGTGTCCAGCTCTACTACCGCCAGCTATACTCGTCGATTGCGTCGCGCAGGCGACCCTGCTTCGAGTAGGCGTCGCCGAGCGTACGATGAAGCCGCTGGAGCATCTTCCGATCATCGTTGTACGCGATCAGATCTTGCAGCTCTTCAACCACATCGTCGAGCAGACGGCTGTTCTTGATGAGATACTTGTAATGCTTCACCGCCAGATCGGCCAGACCAAGCTGGCCGCCCACGCGCGCTACCGAGAGACGCAGCACCTCGTTCTGCGGGTCGGCCTCCAGCTGCCGTACGAAAGCGTCGAGCACATCGTGACCTGTCGAGACCGCTTCGCCATCGGACGGTGGCCGGGCTTCAGCCGCGGCGGCCGGGGCAGGCACAGGCGCGGACGGCGGTGCTGCCGGCGGCGTCTCCGCGGCCGGTGGCTCCGTCGGAGTCTCCTCATACGCCGCGGGCGGGCTGATCGTGTCCTCGGCCGCAAGCTGCTCGTCGACCAGCGCCGCAGCATCCGAGCCAATCTCGCCGAGATCGATCAGACCAGGCAGCTCGGCAGGAGCCTCGTCGATCGGCTCGGGCGGCACGCCCGACAGCGCCGGCTCGTCCAGCCCAAGCGCCGCGATCTCCTCGTCCGAGAGGCCTAGCTCGCTCAACGAGAACGGCGTCATGTCCGGCTCCTGGGACGGAGCGGGAGCGGACGGCGCGCTCAAGCCGAGCGCGTTGATCTCGTCCTCCGTCAGCCCTAGCTCGCTCAGCGAGAACGGCGTCATGTCCGGCTCTTCGAGCGGGCGCAGCTCGTCTGCGGCAGGGGCCACCTCCGCCGCGCCCGACAGGTCGACATCTTCGCTCGCCAGGTCGAGCTCGCGCGTCGCGTAGATATCTGGGGGGGTCTCCGGCGCCAGGTCTTCCAGCTCGCCAGCGAATTCGATCTCTTCGTCCTCGGCATCCATGTCGACGACCTCGTCGCCATCGCGGATCTCGACCCTGGCCTCATGCAGCCGCTGACCAATCTCCTCGATCCGATCCGCCTCGGCCTCGGGGTCTTCGACGTTGGCGATGATATCGGCGATATCGACATAGCCTTGCTGGCGGCCCAGCGCGATCAGCCGGTCGACCACCAGGTCGCCGCTCGTCGTCTGCGGGCCCAGCGCGCCTGCCTCGGGTGTGGCGAGCGGCGGCGGCGCGGGCGGTGTCGACTGGAGCCACTGGAGATCGCCGCCGTCCAGCCCCTCAAGCTCCTCTTCCGTCAGCCCCAGACCGACGTCCTCGCCTTCGTCCTGCTCCATCGACGACTCGAGGCCGAGTGCGCTGATCTCCTCGTCGGACAGCCCCAGGTCGGCCAGCGAGAACGGCTTGATATCGGGCACAAGCAGCGCGCTCTCGTCGGCAGGCTCGACGCGCGCGGTGGGCTCGTCCGCGCCGGCATCAGACACCAGGTCCTCCCGCGGCGCACCCGGCGCATCGAGCGAGGTGTCCGCGACCCCGGCGGCATCGGACAATCCCATCGCGGCGATCTCTTCGTCGGAGAGGCCCAGGTCGGCCAGCGAGAACGGCTGCACCTGCCCGCTCGCCAGCGCATCCTCCAGGCTCTCGATCTCCGGCGTCTGCGCGCCCGGCGGCTCCTGGACCGGCGCCTCCGGCGCCGCACCCGCGGGCGTCGTGCCCTCGATCGCGGCAATCTCTTCGTCGGAGAGGCCCAGGTCGGCCAGCGAGAACGGCTGCACCTGCCCGCTCGCCAGCGCATCCTCCAGGCTCTCGATCTCCGGCGCTGGTTCCGCACTCGGCGCGCTGGCGTCGATCACCCCGGCCGCCGCGCCAAGATCTGGCGCGGCGAGCTGGGGCGGCTCGACCGTGGCTTCGACGTCGGGGCCGGCCGGCTCCTCGGACGGCCCGCCTTCGTCGGGGGTCTTGTGGGCAGCCGCCATTCCGGCCAGCGCCCCTAGCCCTGCCGCGCCGAGCGCCCCCAGCCCGGCATGCCCGGACGGCTCAGCCGGCGACGGCTCAGGCGTCCCGGCCTCGTCGTGAAGCGGCACATCGTCCAGCGAGAACAGGCCAAGGTGCTCATCTCGCTCGATCGACGCCGGGGGCGGCTCGGGCGAGCGCTTCTCGACGCCCATATGCTGCTGCTTGAGCTTCGAAAAGATCGACACCTCGCCGCTCGGCGGCTCGTCCTGGGTCGACTTCACGAACCCGGTCTCGGGTCTCTGTGTCGCCTGCTGCCAGCTGAAGCCACGCGAGTCGGGCGCGAAATCATCCTCGTCGGACACGCTCTCATTTTCGTCGAGGTTCTCCGGCGCGGTAAAGCCCGACACACGCGGGCGCTGCGGCGGCTCGTCCAGCGAGAACGGCTGCAGCGCGGACGGCAAGCCCGCATCGCCAGTCGTCTCGGCGTCGGCGCCCAGATCCAGCTCGTCGATCGAAAAGGGCTGCAGGTCGAGCGGCAGATCGCTCATATCCGGCAGATCGTCGCCGGCATCGGGCGCGGCGGACGCCTCGGGCTGCGGCGGCGGCGACGACAGCTCCGGCAGCTGAGGCACGGGTGCCGCAGCCTCATTCAAGCTCTCGATGCCGGCAATCTCCTCGTCGGAGAGCCCCAGGTCGGCCAGCGAGAACGGCGTCAGCGCCGGCTCTTCCTCGGCGGCCGGCGCGGCTGCCGCAGCCTCGTTCAAGCTCTCGATGCCGGCAATCTCCTCGTCGGAGAGCCCCAGGTCGGCCAGCGAGAACGGCGTCAGCGCCGGCTCTTCCTCGGCCAGGCCGGCGGGCTCAGGCGACTCGGCGACCTCGTCGACCAGATCGGCGGTCGGCTGCTCCGGCGCGTGGATCTCGCGCTCCAGATCGTCCAGCGAGAAGGGCGCCATCTCGGCGTCGAGGCCTAGCGCCTCGTCGGAGACATCGGCGAGCGGGCTTGGCGGGGGCGGTGGCGGGTTGTCGATCGCCAGCAGGCTGGCAAGAAAATCGTCGGCTTCGGGCGCCGCGGCCGGGGCGGGGCTCGGGGGCGGCGGCTGGGCGAGCGCGGCCGCGCCCAGGGCGCCCACTCCGCCCAGCGCGCCGGCGGCAGCCGGCGTGCCGATTGGCGTAATCGCCTCCATCGGCCGGGTAGCCGGCACCTGCTCCTGCTCCTCGGCGGCGCGGCGGCTGCGCCAGGCAGCCTCATCCCACTCTTCGATCACCGGCTCTTCGGTTGGCTGCTGGGGAAGTGTCTCGAACAATGCGCGGGCGACGCTCTGGTAAGGATCCATACGCGTGGCGGCCGCCCAGTGGCGCTCGCCGTCGGGATTTCCGGACGACAGCAGCAGGTAGCCGAGCAGCAGATTCGCCTTGAGCGACTCCGGGCGCACGGCCAGAATATCGCGGCACAGCGCGATCGCCTCCTCCTCCTGGCCATCGCGCCAGAGCGTCTCGGCCAGCGCGACCATCGCGTCGAAGCGGGAGGGCTGATCGGCGACCACCTGGCGAAACTCGGCGATCGCCTGCGGCAGCATATGGCCTTTGGCGTAGAGCCGGGCCAGGCCGGCGCGGCTCAGGCGGAGCTGGGCGTGCTCGCTGCCCCAGCCCTCGGCGTAGAGCCGCAGCAGCTGGCTGCGCAGCTCGGTCATGTCGGGCTTGATCTCGAGCGCCTGCTCGAACTCCGTGATCGCGCGGGCGAGCTGGCCCTGGCGCTCGGAGGTGATGCCCAGGCCGACATGCGCAGGAATATTCTCGGGGTCCGAGCGCAGAACGCGCTCGAACGACTCCTGGGCGCGATCGAGCTGGCGGTTGGCCAGGTACGCCTCGCCGAGAATGCGATACGCTTCGAGATTGTCGGGGTACTGGGAGAGGATGTGTTGAGCCAAACCGATAGCCCGGTCGAGGTCGTTGCTTTCGAGCCACAGCCGAGCTTGATCGTAGGCCGCTTGCAGGCTCATACTTGCCATGTCGGTCCTCCCGCTGCTTTAGCAGCGTAGACAGCTTCAAGTGTAATCTTTTACGGAGAAAAGCGCGCTGTTTTTATCAGAAGGCGGAGTAGTGCCCTATAATGTGTAAAGCTACAGGGCCATTATAGCGCAAGCGTCAAGGCATTGCAAGGGGAAAAGCAGGGCTCAGTGGTGCAGCGTGGCACCGGAATGCGATTGTAACACGTAAAAACGCCTCGCGCAACCACAGGCCACACATCCCACGGCCAGACGATACAGAAGCGGCGCGTGTGTTTCTACGCCACACGCGCCGCTTCTAGCTTTACAGACTGGTCGGGGCGACTGGATTCGAACCAGCGACCTCCTGAACCCCATTCAGGTGCGCTACCAGACTGCGCTACGCCCCGCCGCCAGCCCACAGTGCGACAATTGTAGCCGGGGAACGCGCTTCTGTCAACCGGCCCAATGTTCGAACGTTGAAACGTTTGAACGTTCGAACGTTGGCTAAAACGGCTCGACCCCGAACTCGGCCAGATCGTCGGCGAAGCGCTCGATCTCGCGCGTGGTCCGCAGCGTGTCGATGCGCCGCAGTAGCGCGCCGCGGTTCGCGTCGCCGGCGATCACAGCCCGATCGAGATACTGGCGCAGGTACTGCTTGATCAGATCGAGCGCGGGGCCCGCGAGCGCCTCGCCGTTGAAGTAGGCCTCGACCGCCGCCTCAAGCCGGCCACTCTGCTCGGTCATCCAGTAGTGCGGAGGGCGCTCGACCTCAAACGGGTAGGGGTAGTCGGGATGCGGGACGTACGTAAGATCGCCGATCTGCTCGGGCTCTTGTGGCATGATGTATCGATCCTTTGACAAGATTTCGTTGATAGGTTACACGCAGGGCGCAAGCCACAGGTCGCAGAATCGTGCGACTTGGGACATGCGATATGCGACGGCTGCTGCCCCGCCTAGTACAGTGTTTCGGAAGTTCCTATCGGGTTTGGGCTAGTTCTGCGGTTCCGCGGTTCTGCGGTTCCACGAGCACAGAACCGCAGAACCGCAGAACTAGCCTATGACAACCGGAAACGCTTTTCTGGAAAGCTATACTAATCCTCTGTGTGACGTCGCAGCCACTCTACGATCATACCACAATCATTCATCGCCACCGTTGCCAGATAGCCTGGTTTCGGGTATTATAAAGGCTCATCTTGCACGACAAGGCTCCTGGCCACATGCCACCGGTGAGAGCGATGGAGGGGCGCACGCGGTCCGCGCCTTGATCCGCCACCTCCACTATAGCGACTGCGCAAACCAAAAAAGCGCCGGGCTGTCGGCCGGGCGCAGATAGGATCGAAACCTGGCCGCTGTGTGTAGTGAAGGAGGTGGGCCGCCGGAGATGACGTGCGGCGCAAGAGTACCATGGTTAAGAAGAGCGGCTGCCGCTCGCGCGACGATTAGGCGTTTGCGCGCGGGCTGGCAGGAAAAAAATGAGCGTATTGCGTGTTGGAGTAAGAAAGCATGACAACCAATGGAAGTGATGTCCGTGAAGGCCATCGTTGGGTTCGGGCCGATTTACATATTCATACCCCTGCTTCGGAAGACTATGCAGAGCCACACACCACGTATCTGGAGATATTGCAGGAGGCCGATCGTCGCGAGCTAGAGCTCATCGCCTTCACCGACCACAACTCCGTCCACGGCTACGAGCAGATGCGCCAGGAGATCGACTTTTTGCAGACGCTGGAGCGGGCGCAGCGGCTCACGGAAGAGGAGCAGCAACGGCTGAACGAGTACCGGCGGCTGCTGGCGAAGATCACGGTGCTGCCCGGCTTTGAGTTTACCTCGCACTTCGGCGCACACATCCTGGCGCTGTTCGCCCCCGATCGGCCGATCAGCCTGATCGAGGCGACGCTGCTGCATCTCGGCGTTCCGCCCGACCTGCTCAAGCGTGGGGCCTGCTCAATCCCCGACACTCGTCACGTCACCGACGCCTACGAGATCATCGCGCGCGCCGGCGGCCTGGTGATCGCGGCGCACGCCAACGGCCCCAACGGCGTGATCGCCGAGACGCTGCGGATGGGCACCAGCGGCCAGTCGCGCATCGCCGCGACACAGCACACGTCGCTCCACGCTCTGGAGTTCGTGAACTTCTACACCGACCACGAGAAGTTCACCTCGCCCGGCTTCTACAATGGTAAGACCGAGCACTACCAGCGGCGCATGTTCTGCATCCAGGGCTCCGACGCCCACCGCCTGCGCCGCACCCACGCCGGCGACGGCGACGCCTGGCACCGCCACGGCATCGGCGACCGCTACGTCGAGTTTCTGCTGCCCGACCATTCGTTCGCAGCGTTCAGAGCGCTGCTCGCCTCGCAGGATTTCGAGCGCGTGCGAGTGCCCAAGCGCGACCAGAAGCAGTGGGAAGTCGACACGATGCGCTCCGGCCAGCCGAGCGAGCGCCAGATCCTGCGCCCCGGCGATCCGCAGACGGTCGATCTGCTGTGGCGCGACGCGGCCGCGCTTGCGAATATGGGCGGTGGGGTGTTGATCGTCGGCATCGAGCAGGCCAGCGCCGACGTGACCGGGGTCGCGCGCCCCGACCAGATCAGCGAGCAGCTGCGCCGCCAGGTGCAGGAGCAGCTCACGCCAGCGCCCTACCTGACGATGGAGCTGATGAACTACGAGGGGCGCGACCTGATCCGCGTGGAGGTGCGCGCGCCCGATCACCCGCCCTACATCGCGCGCGACGGCGCGATCTTCGTGCGCCGCGACGGCGAGACCGTGCCGGCCGACCGCGGCGAGGTCATCCAGCTCTGCCGGCGCGCGATCGCCGAGGGCGCCTCGTCGCCGCTCGACAACGGCCAGGATCTCGACCTGCCGCGCAGCGGCGTGGAGATCGTGAGCGCCCAGAAGCGCGCCGGCATCTGGCTCTACGAGGTGCGCGACCTGCGGACCACCGCCGGCGTCACGCGCGACCGCGCGCAGGGCCTGTGGTCGTACGCGATCAGCCGCTACGAGGATCTGCGCGACGGCCGGATCGATATCCAGAGCCAGGTGAAGTGGCGCGGGCGGCTGGGGCTGTGGCGCGCCTACCGCCAGGGCAACCGCACCAAGTACGACCTGGTCCACCGCGACGCCAACGGCGTGATCGACCACGTCTTCTTCGGTGTATCCGACTGGGGGCTGGGCGAGGGCTGGCAGGCGCTGCTGGGCGAGCGCGGCAGCGATGCCGTCGAGAACGAGCCGCGCGCGTTTCGCGAGGACGAGCCGGTGCTGCCGGCCGAGCAGAGCAATGGGCAGAGCAATGGCGAGCTGCCCTCGCCCGAGGGCGAGGCGCCGTGGGGCGAGCGGCGCTACCGCTGGCGCGGCCGCGGCGGCCTGTGGTCCATCCGGCGCGACGATCGGCAGCAGCCGCGCTTCGACCTGGCGATGAAGGATAAGGACGGGGTGACAACCCAGGAGTTTCCGGCGGTGCCGCGCGAGAAGCTCACCGAGGCGTGGCTGAACCTGATCCGCGTGTCGCGGCCGCGCACGGGCATCGAGGTCGTCAGCCTACTGACGGACGAAGAGGGCGAGCAGCGCTTCGTCTTCCGCAACCTGCGCACCGGCGAGACCAGCAACGCTCCCTGGCGCCTGCAGGATATCGAGGAGGGCACGGTGCGGCAGTACGCCGCCCGCATGGCGCTCCAGGATCTCCCGCTCGACGAAAATAAGATTCGCTGGTGGGGCAACGTCGGCTACATGCGCCCCATGCGCAGCCAGGTCGACCTGATCTACCGCGACGAGGACGGCGCCGACCACATCTACTACGCCGCCCGGCGCGACGAGCTGGCCGGCGAGTGGCGCGAGCTGCTGGAAGAGTATGGCGAGGTCTAAACCATTGCAGGTCGATCGGTGGGATGGGGTGTGGGGGCGGGGCTGCGCCCCGCCCCCACACCCCATCCCACCGACAGGATGCGGCCAGCGCGTGGCTCCTGTCAAGCAAGCTCTCGCCCCCTGAGGGAGCAAGAGCTGTGCCGCCCTCCGGCGAAACTACCACGCGCGGCGCATCGCTTGCTCGTCTCGCGCTGCGAACAGACGTGGAGACATGTGCCCGACCGACTGTTGTAAGCGCTACGCTACAGGAACGTTGCACTGGGGGTGCGTCGTGCGCATATCGAGAAACCACCGACGGAGCGTGGCAGCGTGCGGCCGGCATCGGGTCTTTCCCTGCTGTGGGGACGAACCGTCCACCACGGTCCACACGTAATGATGTGACGAACACCGCTGTGCTGATGCAGCGCGAAGGCACTGCCACAGTGCGTGATAAGCATACGGTGCTGATCCTACCAGAGGCGTGGCACCAAGAAATATCCAAAACGGTTTCCGTTAGCGATCAATCGACACGCGGCGGTAAGTGTGATTACACCGCTCGCGCCCGTCGCCAGCGCGGCGATCGCGCGTCCGATGTCGCGCGATCGCCGCGCTGGCGGCGTACTGCGTGTCATCGGCTCGGGAGGGCCATCACCGCCTCCGCACACGCGAAGGCCGCACTGGCTGCGGCACCGGCTGCAGTGCCGGGACCCGCCGGGCCGGCCGGAGCGTGTGGCGCACGGCGCGCAGCCCCCGCCCCAGCAACTGCTGGACGCCGATCATCCCCACGACCCGCCAGGCCAGGATGAACAGGACCTCGGTCACGACAAACCGCCCGTCCAGCTTCAGCACGCCGATGCCGGAGAGCAGGATGTTCACGTTGAGCAGAATGCTGCCGATCGCCGCAGGGACGACCAGCA
>Ga0137375_10012393_pt1 | contig 10097 bp, 7 predicted proteins | sample SagtaG_24_FD_104936 | JGI IMG/M metagenome (GOLD analysis project Ga0137375, IMG submission 104936) | Vadose zone soil microbial communities from Sagehorn Ranch, Mendocino, California, USA - Sage1_R_113_16 metaG | ecosystem: Environmental > Terrestrial > Soil > Vadose zone | place: USA...
CTTGTTCCGACATGGTTTACCAACGATGAACGATGAGCGATGAACGATGAACTGTAGCCGTTTTCTCCATCGTTCATCGCTCCGAGTTCATCGTTCCAGCAAAGCTATACGGCGGCCAGGGGCCGGTCAGCGCGAGCGTTACGCCGTCGGTCTCGTAACGCCGGTTCAGTTCGTCGCGCAGCTCCTGCAATCGCGACTCCTCATCGCGATTGATGAGTACATTGATCTGCGGAAATGCGCCGGCGCGCTGCAGCCGCGACTCGGCGACTGTGTCGCACGCGAGCTTCTGCATCACCGCTTCCTCCACTTCAGTGACCACCTGCTGCTCCGCTTCGCGCGATGCGCGCTTTTTCTCATCTTCCAGTTTCTTCCGCAACAGGTATGCCTTCCCCGACGCGGCCTGCTCCATCTCCGCGGCGATTTTTCCGAGGGACTGGACGCGGCGGACGAGCGCATCGTTCCAGCGCTGCGGATCGAATTCGATCCGCAGTGTCCACTCCTGCTTTCCGTCGAGGCGATCGAGAATCGCGGAGAATGTTTTCTCCTCCTGCAGCAAGTGATTGCGCAAGCTCGTCTCATTCGCAAAGAGCGTAAATGCGCGAAGAGGAATTACGGTGCCGCCGCGCATCAAGGTGCTGGTCACGGCCTGATGCCGATATCCGATGGCGCCGAGCCATTCGACGTCCTTCGATCGCGCATCGATCACCGGCTGAGAGAAATCCGCCGCATCGGCTGCGGTGTAGAACGCGCAGAGGCGATCCGATTTCACCGCCGCGTTGTGCTGGGAACCGTCGATCGCCTCAACACGCTCGGGCATCGGATGCGCGGCGCGTGCGATCGCGTAGACGTACAGGACTTGCGGCACATCGCTACTTTAGCGGAACGAGCGTCGCAAGTTCAGCCAGCGCCGTCACCGGCGCATCGCGCCGCTCGATGATCACAGCGTCCTGGCCGAGTTGCGCCAGCGCCTCCAGCTCGTACTTGCGCATCTGGCGGTCGCACGAGCAGTCGTTCTCGGGCGTCACATAATTCGCGATCACCGTGGTCACGCGCATGCCGTGTTGCTGAACGGCCTTGATGAGGCGCTTCGATTCGGCAATCACCACGCGCTCCGGCCGCGTCACCACGACGACTCCGCAGTCATCCGAGCGCAGTGTCTGGTCGACGGAATGGAGCGCGCGAGACGCTCGAATCAGCTCCTCGCCGAGGGAGCCGGGAGGGATCAGTTCGCGGTAGCGCAGCAGGATGCGCATGAACTCCTTCACCCACTCGCCCGCGGTTTTCGGCAGATCGATGAGGCGCAGAAAATGACCGGTCGGCGCGGTGTCGACAACGATCGCTCGCTGAGATTCATCGGCGATCAGATCGGCGAGGCGGGTGATGGCGAATAGCTCGTCGGCTCCCGGCGGGGCAATTTCGACGAGCTTGCGCATCGCGTCGGTGTCGTACGCGATGGTCATTCCCTTCGGCGCCAATGCCCCGACCGCGCGTTCGATTTCTTCGCCGAGCGAATCGCGGAATCGCCGCCATTTCTCGCGAGTATCGATCGTCTCGACGGCCAGGTTCGACGGCGCCTTCTCGCGCGCGAAGACATCGCGCAGCGAGTGCGCCGGATCGACGGAAAGGATCGTGAAGCGCTCGTTCGGATTCTGCTGCGCAATCTGAAGCGCGATCGACGCAGCGCAGGTCGTTTTGCCGACTCCGCCCTTGCCGGCGAGAAACATGAGGCGGCCGTTAATCCTGAGCGAAGCGAAGGATCCGCCGCGGGCTTGCGCAGGGGATCCTTCGCCGTCTGCGCGGCTCAGGACTTGGGCCGACCAGCGCGCAATGCGTTCTGCGGAATCCAGCGGCGTGCATGATCGCGGCGCATCAACGAATCGCAGCGCAGCGAAAGTTTTCCGTGCCTCATCGTCTCGCTTCGCCTGCCGGCGGCAGCGTTGGCAGTCGCAGTCGGCAGCGGTTCGATTCAGGACCACGAGCGGGACGTCGATGCCGTCAGAGCGCACCTCATCGATGAGCCGCTTCGTTTGTTCGACAACCCACGGCTCGGACAACATCACCGGAACGAACGCAGACTGCGACGCGTCGGTCAGCAGCTCGCGACGCAGGCGCGCGCGCCCCTCGAACGCATCGATGAACTCGTCGATGGCATCGCGAACGTCGCGGCGCGTGAACTGTCGCACCATGTCGCGATGCTTCGCCTGCATGGAGTCGAGCGCGGCGGCAAATTGGCGGAAGTGCTCCGCCGCACCGAGCATGCGCAGCGTGTGCCCTGTGGGCGCTGTATCAACGATCACCATCGCCGACGGGTTCTGCTCCGCCAGCTCGCCGATGCGCATCCACGCCATCAGCTCGTCGACGCCGGGAAGCGACAGCTCGAAAAATCGCCGCAGCTCCTCTTTATCCAGATACGTCCCTCGGTCGCCCAGCTCGAGGAAATTTGCCAGGTTCTCTTTCAGGAACTCCGAATAGAGCTCCTCCGCGCGCAGCGCTTCAATCGTGAGGTTGCTCGGTTGCTGGGTTTCTGGGTTGCTGAACAGGTCGGCGAGGTTGGATGCCGGATCAGTGGTGAAGAGGATCGTCTGGCGGGATTGGCTGGAGTGAAGCGCCGCAGCCGCGGAGATCGTCGTTTTTCCGACCCCGCCTTTGCCGCCGAATAGCAGGACGTGGCGCGAGCTGAGGGCGTCGAATGCCTCGCGGATCACTCGCCGTAGCCGGTGTAGATGCCGATGCCCTCGCCCTCTTCGCCCTGATCTGCCGCGTACTGAAGAGCGATCTCCTCTTTGCGCGCGCGGATTTCGCGAAGAGCCTGGAACACTTTCTTCTCCTCTTCCGCGAACTGCGCCTCGGTGATGTCACCCACCTCGAGCATCATCTGCAGCTCGATGAGGCGCTCTTTCCACACCTGATCATTGAGGAGCTCCTCGTCCGCCATCGTCTGGATCTGTCTGAGGATCCAGTTGAAGCCGGCGATCGGAAGGTTGATCGGCGCGAGCAGGATGTCGTCGATTAAAAAAGCCATGGTTCCTTGGTTGCTTGGTTGCTAGGTTGCTTGGTTGCTTGGTTGCTAGGTTGCTGGGTGGGTGTGACCGAGTAACCTAGCAACCTAGCAACCGAGCAACCGAGCAACTATCGCTCTGCCCTCTCCAATTTCAAACGAATGTTGACGAAGTTATACGGCGGCCACGGGCCCGTATATAAGAACGATAATTTGTTCTCATATTTCTTAGCGATTTCTGAGATGTGGTCGTCGAAGGCCTTGGTCTTCTCGCGTTCGACCAGGAACGCGGCGTTCATGATCATCTTGTCGCCGATCGGCTTGTTGGATCGCGAGGCGATCGCCGCATCGCGCAGCGCCTCGTAAATCTCGTTGACGTATGCGTCGGCCTTCGCCTGCAGCGCCGACTCCACCACGCGGCCGAGCTGCATGCGCGAGAAGTAGGTCGAGGTCGACGTGTTTGACTGGATCTCTTCCTTGAGCCGGCGGATCTCCTCGTTCTCGTTTTCGATGTCCTTGATGACCTGGTCCTTGTCCCAGTTGACCTTCAGACCGAATTCGATTTTGCCGTCCATCTTCTGCAGCACGTCGCTGAGCGCGTCGTACGTGCCTTTGAGGAACTCCTTGATGTCGTTCTCGGTGCGGAACACGGTGCCGAAGCTCATCGGAAGGACCGTGAAATCCTTCATCACCAGCTCGTTGACGTGCTCGTGAGCGAGCGCGTTTTCGCGCGTCGGATCGAAAACGATCAGCGGACAGTTCGACACCACCGCCGCGAATTCCTTGTAGTGGACCGTGTAGACGCGATCGCCTCGGCCGCCGATGCCTACCGCTCCGAATTCGCGCGGCGTATCGGTCTTGATGATGCAGTAGACGTACTTCCCTTGCTCGGTTTCCGGCTGAATCGATTGGGCCTGTTCTTCCGCCATGAGTCTCTCTCTCTGCGAACTGCGAATACTACAATACAACTCATTGACAAACGTCCAGCGGATTACCCGCAAGTCGGAGCGTTGGTTCCGTCGAAATCAGCGCGACCTGCCGTGGCGCCGCACCTACGATCCGTATCACGTCTGGGTTTCCGAGGTGATGTTGCAGCAGACGAGGATGGAGGTGGTGCTGCGCTACTACGAGCGATTCCTTCAGCGATTTCCAACGCTCGCCGATCTCGCCGCAGCCTCGTCCGACGACGTCACCGCGGCGTGGTCTGGCCTCGGATACTACCGGCGCGCGCGGATGCTGCGTGAAGGAGCGATCGCCGTGCGCGAGCAATTCGGCGGCGCGCTGCCAGGCGAAGTTCCGGCGCTGATGACGATTCCCGGCATCGGGCGCTACACGGCGGGAGCGATCGCCTCCATTGCGTACGACCGCGCAGCGCCGATCGTCGATGGAAACATCGCGCGCATTCTCGCGCGGCTCTTCGGCCGCCGCGCGAACTTCTGGCGCCGCGCTGACGATCTGGTGCAGGCAGCGGGGTCAGCGAGGGTTTTCAATCAGGCGCTGATGGAGATCGGCGCGCTGATTTGCAAACCGAAGCAGCCGATGTGCGACCGCTGCCCGCTTCGCGACGAGTGCCGCGCATTCGCGAGCGGGCGCACGGAGCTCGCACCACGCAAACGCGCCGCCACTGTTGCGCTGCGACGCCGGCTGTATGTGGTGCGCGATCGGCGCGGACGGATTCTCATGCGGCGCGATACGCGCGGGATGTTTGTTTTGGTTGGCCGTTCGCCGTTGGCCGTTGGCCGAAAGAGGATCGGGACCTTCCGGCATACGATCATGAATCAACGCGTTACGTTTGAAGTCTTTACAGCCAGCGGCCAACAGCCAACGGCCAACTGTTCCTGGATTGCAACCAAAGACTTGGAAAAAGTGCCGCATCCTTCCTTCGTGCGAAAAGCACTACACCTCGCCGGCGCGCTACTGCTCGCAGCGTCCACGCTCCTCGCCGACTCTCGCACATATCAGATCGCGGCCGACGCTAAAAACACCGTCGAGTTCCACGCCGAAGACACGTATGACGCGTTCGATGGCCGGACGAACAAGGTCACCGGCGCGATCAGCGCCGACCCGTTGAAACCGTCAGCGTCGACGGTAGAGATCACGATCGATATGGCATCGCTCAACACCGGAAACACTCTGCGGAATCGCGAAATGCGCGAGCTGTATCTCGAGACCCGGCAGCATCCGACTTCTTCGTTCAAATCGGTGAGCGTTGCGGCGCCTGACTCCATCGGTCCGAATCAGCCGGCGGAAATCAAAGTGACCGGCGACTTCACGCTGCATGGCGTCACCAAACGCATGACCATTCCCGTGCGCGTGGTGCTGATTCCCGATGGCCGCATTCACGCCACGTCATCGTTCACCGTGCACATGCCCGACTTCGGCATCAACGTGCCAAAAAATATTCTCGTCACCGTCGATGACAATGTGCCGGTGAGGCTGGACCTTTGGGCGGTCTCGCGGTAGCGAGGTTGCGCAGTCTCGCGGTGATGCACTGCAAGACCCCGAGACCCCGAGACCTCGAGACCTCGAGACCTCGAGACCAGGCTACAATTTTCGCCAATGCCCTCTCCTGTGCTGGCGGTCGTGATCGGTCTTCTCATCTCCTCACCCGCCCTCCCGCAGTGCAACTTCGCTCCCGTCCTCAGCGATCCATTCCGCAGCTCGATCCTCGACCTGGCGATTGACGGCAATGACCTCTGGGCCGCGACGTCGTACGGCCTGGCACTCTTCGATCGATCTGTCGATCCGCCGCGGCTCACTGCGACGCTCGCCGTTCCCGGCACAACGCGCGTCATTCGACTCGGCAACAGTCTCGTGTATGCGGGCAGCGGGAACTCGATCGCCGTGGTACGGAAGAACGGTCGCGCGCTGCAACTGGTGCGGATGGTCGATGCCGGTGCGCCGGTCAACGATCTTCTCGTCACCACGCTGGCAATCTTCGTGGCCACGAAAAACGGAGTTGCGCAATACAGTCTCGTCGATCCGACAAATCCCGCTTCTCCGGTCGCCGTCTCGAATGCCGCAACGTCGTCGCTCGCGCTGATGGGTTCAACGCTCTACGCGGCCGAAAGCTCGCGCGTGAGCCTCTTCACGATCAGTCCGACGGTCCAGCCGAGCGGCGCGATCTCGCCACCGACGACCGTCACCGCGGTCCACGCCAACAATGGGAAGGTGTTCATCTCCACTCCGATCGACACGCACGTTTTCATCGGCCTGACCGAAGCCGGCAGCGTGCCGTTTTCGCTGATCTCGATCGCGCCGATCTCCGGCGACGCCGTGTTCGCGGCGAGCACCGATCGCACGCTGCGCGCGATCAACTTCACCGCTCCCGGCACTCCGATCGATCTGTTCCGCGACGACCTGCCGCCGAGCGGAGGCAACATCAATCGGGTCACGTCGCTCGCAATCGCCGGAGGGCGTGCGTACGTTGGCGCGGGCGACATCGGCCTCCTCGATTACGACATCAGCGCGTTCAGCGCGCCGTTTCCGCTGCGTAGCGCGCCGTTCTCCCGCGGCGGGTCATCGGTTGTGTCGCTGGGCGACAATTTTTACGTCGGCACGCCGCACGGCGTGACCGAGTTCAATCAGAACCTGATTCAGAAACGTTCGTGGGACGGCGACGAGGCCGCCTTCGTGCAGGATGGCTCGGGCAATTTTCTTCTGACCTCATCCGGAACAACGCTGACGCTTTGGGTTCTCGACAGCCTGGGCAAGGTCGGACGCATCTCTTTTGCGAATACGGTGCGCCGAGCGGCGCTGTTCGGAACGGTCGGCTGGGCAGCGCTCAGCGATGGCCTTCTCTGGTTCAGCGACCTCGGGCAACAAGAGCCCGCACCACAATCGCAGGCCACTCCGGCCACCTCAATCGCCCGGTCGGGACGCGCGGTCGCTTTCGCCTTGAATTCACCAGACGGCACGACCTCGGTCACCTACGGCCCCGATTTGGCCGCCAGCGCGGGACTCCAAATCAGCCAGGTGCAGGGGCTGAACACGGTTCCGGTCACGGTGTCCGGCGCCGTCGCTGCGGTGCAAACGTTTCGCGGGATTTCGCTCATCGACTTCGGCACTGATCCGCCGTCGACAATCGTTCTCCCGCAGTCGAATGACGTCATCGCGCGGCAGTTGCTGCTCTCCGGCACGACGCTGCTGGAGCTGACCGATTCGACGCTGCGCGTCTGGAACACGGTTTCGAAGAAGATTACGTCGGAGGTCACGCTGCCCGATTCGCCGATCGCCATGAGCATCGCTCCGCAATCGACGATCGTGAACGTCGCCACCTCCTCCGGAGTCATCACCGTGGCGCTCGATCGGCTGTCGCGCATGCCGAGCGCCATCGCCACGCCCAACGGAAACGCGTTCTACAAGAAAGTGATCGCGTCGTCGAATCGCATCGGCCTTATCGATGCGCTTGGTGTCGACCTCTTCACATCGACGATGCAATACGCCGGATCGATTCGCGCCGGCGGAATCATCGACGTCGCGGCAAGCGACAACGGGTTTTACACGCTGAGTGGGAACCTGACCGTCACCGCCTACTCGCCAATCGGAATTCAGCAAGCCACAGCGACCATCAGCGAAGGCTCCGACGCGCAGGCGCTGTCGATCGCTACGGTGAACGGGGCGGTGTGGGTGTCGATCATCCACGGCTGCACGAGCGGCGCTTGCGAGAAAAAGACGCTTATTTTTAATAACAAATTATCGCAAACAATATCACTGAGCGGTGGCATCATCGATGTCGTTCCAAGCGGCAACCGGGCATACGCGATCACTGATCTGCCCGCGGAGATTCGCGTCATCAACGTCGCGGATCCTTTGCATCCTTCGATCATTGCCAGCCGATCCGCGAATGGAAACTCGATCGCCTACTGGAACGGAACGATTTACGTCCTGGGTGACGGCCTGGCCTCGTACAACGAAATATCGCTGACGAAAACCGCTGACCTGCTAACGGCGACGAGCAATCCGGATGAGCACATCCGCATCGATGGGAACTGCGCGATCGTCACCGGCCGCGATTCCTCCCCGCAGCTCTTCACCCTTCCGCAATTCACGCAGGCAGACTCGTTCGGCACACCATCGACGGCGCGCACGGTCGCCGCGCAGCCGGGAGTCTTTTACGTGCTCACCGATCATTCGCTCGAGATCTGGTCGACGACGCCCCTGCCGAAGCCGCCGCGGCGCGCGCCGGCGCGATAAGACGGATCGGCCCGCTCCTTCGTACCTAATACATGCTCGGGCTCCTGCTCGCGCTTCTGCAGTCCGTCTCGATCGGCTCGATCGTGATCCTGGAGCAAGGTCCAACGGGGCTCAGTTTCCCGTTCTACATCAACGAATACGGCGCCGATCTGACTTATCAGCGAAGACTGCAAACGCTCATGTACTCGCAGCCGTCAGTCATCGCTGCGATGACGGCAAGCGGAGATGTTTATCATGTGAGCGGAACATCGCTCTTCCGCAATGATCAGCAATTCGGTGAGCCGTTCGCCGAGCCTGTGCGCTCAATCGTTTTGATGGCCAGCGGCGACCTGATCGTCCATTCCCGCTCGAAACTCATTCGCATGGACAGCCGAGGGTCGCCGAGGACGTCGATCGAGTTCGACGGAACGGATTTCGATGTCGACCGGGACCAATGTACTGTGCTGTTTTCCCAATCGGATCGATTGGGCACGTTCAATATGTGCGAAGGGTCACCGTCCATCCGGCTGCTGCCGCTTCGGCCGCCCGGAGAGTTCTTCGGCGTTCGTTTTCTGCCGGACGAAACGATTCTAGCCGCGTCGCGCGACGTCATTTTTCAATTGGAGCGCGACGGCAGCGTCATTCGCCGATTCCAACCGAACTTTGCAGGCCCTTTGTCCGTGTTTCTCGATCCGACTGGCTCGTCCTTCATTGCCGCATCGCTTCATGACGGCAAGCAACTGTTGCGTTTTGATTCCGATGGATTGCACTCAGCGACGATTCACGACGGACTGTCGATCAGCTCCGTGGCGATCCGCGGCGAATGGCGGGCTGCATTGAACCCGCTGCCGCGCCGGCATCCCTCGCGATAAGATTCGCCGCCATGGCGAAAGTCGAATTCACCGCCGACGCAAACGCCTATCGCATCACGCTGAACGATCCGCCGCTGAATATTCTCGACATCGCGATGCTCGAAGAGCTTCGCGACGCGCTCGGCCGCGTGGCCAACGATCGCCACTGTCTGATCATCGCCGCCGCTGGGGAGAAGGCATTCTCCGCCGGCGCGAGCGTGCGGGATCACCTCGGCGAGCGCGTGATCACGATGCTGCAGCGCTTCCACGAATGCTTTCGGCTCCTGGCGAAGCTCGACGTGGTCACTGTCGCTCTGGTCAACGGCGCCGCGCTCGGAGGAGGATGCGAGCTGGCTCTCGCCTGCGACTTCGTCCTCGCCTCGGACCGCTCCAAATTCGGCCAGCCGGAGATCAACCTTGGAGTTTTTCCGCCGGTGGCCGCGTATCAGCTTTCACGTCAGATGCCGCCTCGAAAAGGACTGGAGCTTTTGCTGACGGGCGAGACGGTCGATGCCAGCGGAATCGCGAACGTGATTTTCCCGGCTGCGGAATTCGAACCACGCGCGAACGAGTGGCTTCAGCGGCTGTACAGGCACAGCGCGTCGTCACTGCGATTTGCGAAGCGGGCATTCCGGCTCGCGCAGAGTGCCGACTTTGACGAACGGCTCGCCGCCGTCGAGCGGCTTTACCTCGAAGAGCTGATGAAAACGCACGACGCAAACGAGGGCCTCAACGCGTTCGTCGAGAAGCGAAAGCCGGTCTGGAGCGGCCGCTGAAACTCCTGGAACGCGACCATCAATTGGCGGAGCTGTAGTCGCTTCTCCAGAAAGCGACAATGGGCGCGGGATCTGTCGTCGCCGTGCTCGGCGAGGCTGGTGTAGGGAAGACTTCTCTGTGGCGCGGCGGCGCCATCGATGCGCCACCGGAACGGATCGCCGAACCGTACGCGCTTCAGATTCGCAGTGAGTGGCACAGCGCGGCCGCAGCATTCGAAACTGCCGGCCGGCCATACGAATCGGCGATCGCTTTGTCAGACGGCGACGATCCAACAGAAATTCAAAACGCCCTCGGCA
>Ga0137375_10012394_pt1 | contig 10095 bp, 9 predicted proteins | sample SagtaG_24_FD_104936 | JGI IMG/M metagenome (GOLD analysis project Ga0137375, IMG submission 104936) | Vadose zone soil microbial communities from Sagehorn Ranch, Mendocino, California, USA - Sage1_R_113_16 metaG | ecosystem: Environmental > Terrestrial > Soil > Vadose zone | place: USA...
GCGCCTCGGCTATGACCGCAACAGCGAGCAGCATCATCGCACACAGGATTGATGACGCCGCGGCATTCTTCATTGCGCATCTCATTCTTGCGGTTTTTATCACGGATACGGAAGCTGAGAAAACTGTTATTTACGGCGGAATGGAAACCATCATCGAGGGGAAAAAAGCTAAATTCGACGTAGGATTGAACTGTACGACGCTTCAGTTCTAACGTTTGAAAAAGTTGCAAGAAGAAAACGCTTTATTAGACCGCTTTAACCTGATCGGAATCGAGCACCCTGCGTACTTCTTCGAGAAAATCCTTCACGCTGATTGGCTTGGTCTGATAACCGTCGAACCCTTCGGCCAGCATCGTCACGCGGTTGTACGTCATGGCCGACGCTGTGATTGCAATAACGGGTATGCTTTTCGTTTCTGCTTCGGTCCTGAGTTTCTTTAACGCGGTAATTCCGTCCATGCCAGGGAGCTGGATGTCCATGAGAATGAGGCTAGGAGATTTCTTCGATTGCGAGCTTAATCCCCTCCTCGGCTGTCTCGGTCTCGATGGTCTTGTAACCCTTAGCTTGGAGCACGTCACGCACGAGCTTTCGGTTCTTCTCGTTGTCTTCGATGATGAGGATCAGCTCGCCGGCCATGATTCTTTCAATATCACTGCTTCACAGGGCGTATTTGTCTTTCCTGGAGGCTCCGGGATTCCACTCTCAACTTGGTGCCTTTACCCTTTTACGCTGATTGCATCGGCAGGGTGAAAGTGAATCTACTGCCCTTGCCCACCTCGCTCTCAACCCAGATTTTTCCCCCGTGCAGCTCGACAAACTTCTTGGCCAGAGTTAAGCCGAGCCCCGTTCCTTCCGTCTTATGCGCATAGTCGGTGCCTACCTGGCGGAACTCCTCGAATATCTTTGGCTGATCCTCGGGGGCAATCCCAATGCCCGTGTCGCTGACCGATATCTCTACCGAACCATCTGCGTGCCTGGCTTTAATACCAATCCGTCCGCCCTCTGGAGTGAATTTCACCGCGTTGGATAACAGATTAAGCAGAATCTGTTTGATCTTGCGCTCATCTCCAACGTAGTCGCCAAGACGCTCGTCAACAGTAACGTCGAGGTTGATGCCATGCTTTGTGGCTCGCTCGCGCACAAAAGTGCGTGCGTTCTCGATCGCCAACGGAAGATCGAACGTAGCGACCTCCAGTTCCATTCGCCCGGCCTCGACCTTGGAGAGATCGAGTATCTCGTTAATCAGAGATAAGAGATGACGGCCGGAAGAGAGAATGTCGTCGGTATATTCGGCTTGTTTCTCATTCAGCTCGCCGAACATTCTCTCTCCCAAGACTTCCGAGAAACCGATGATGGCATTTAGCGGCGTGCGCAACTCGTGCGACATGTTGGCGAGAAATTCCGACTTGTGGCGGTTGGCGGCCTCGATCTGGCGGCTTTTGTCCTCAATCTCGCGGTAGAGCCGGGCATTCTGAATCGCTAGGGCTGATTGCGTCGCGAAGGTCTGGAGGAGGTTGAAGACCTCTGGCGCAAAGCTCCCCGCCTCACGACGGTAAACCGTTAAAGCGCCCATAATGTGGTCTTCGAAAAGAAGCGGAACGGCCAGGAGGGATTGATAACCCAACTGAGCCAACATGGGGCGGATGCGCGTGACCGCAAGCTCCCGCTCGCTCAGGAGATCAACAACTTGCACCGGTGCCCTTGTAGCGGCGGCTCGCCCGGTTGCCCCTTGGCCGAGCTGGATCGGAGTTGTGCGATACACCTCGACCAGTTTTTCTTCCATCCGGTAGCTGGCTCGAAGATGAAACTCTTCGGTGGCCTCGTCGTATTCATATATGATACCGCAATCGGTTCCTGAAAGTTGGACCGCGTGGCGCACAATGGTGCTGAGCACCGTCTGGAGATCGAGAGTAGAGCTAACGGCTTGACCGACCTCACCCAACGCTTTCAGTTCTCCGACTGATCGCGCCAGCTCGCCGGTACGTTCCTGCAGTTCCTGAAACAGCCGCACATTCTCAATGGCGATCACAGCCTGGTCAGCGAAAGTCTTCAGAAGGGCGATTTGTTTGTCAGTGAAAGGTCTGACTTCCGTGCGGCGAATCACAATGGCCCCAATAGCTTCATCTTCGCGCAGCAAGGGTGTAACAAGAATAGTGCGAGTGCCCGTCCTCTGTTGGAGGAGTCTAGATTCCGGAAACTCCGTGTCAAACTCGGCTGTGATGTCATGAACATGAAATGTTTTCTTCTCAATAATGGCCCGACCGGTTGGGTCCCCTCGACTGATGGGACGGACACTAGACGTGTGGGGTATTGATCCACATCCCGCCACGCGCCGAATGAATTCGCCTTCCACCCGTACGATTTGAGCATCTGTTGCGCCGCACAGCCGTGCAGCGTTTTCAACGACCACATCCAGGACCGGCTGAATATCCGTCGGCGAGCTGGCGATGACACCCAAGATTTCACTCGTGGCGGTTTGCTGCTCCAACGACTCCTTCAGTTCTTGGAATAGCCGCACGTTCTCTAGCGCGATCAACGCCTGATCGGCGAAAGTCTCAAGAAGTTTGACCTGCGCCGGGGTGAAGGGGCGAACTTCGGTGCGACGTGCGGTCAGTGTTCCAATGGGTTCCTCCTGCTGACGAAGGGGAACGATCAAGAGAGTGCGGGACGGTATTCCGGTTCTCAACGTTGGGAATTCATCCTGGGCGCGGACGTCGTGAACGTGAAGCGTGCCATGCTCTCGCATCCAGCGAAACTGTGGCGTATCAATAGACCTCACGGGGCCAATGGGTATCGGACCAAAATGAGCACGCGGAATCATAGCGTTTCCGTCGCGGAGTCGCAGCACGACGTCATCAATCCCGCAAACCCGGGCCGCGCTCTCGACAATAGCATCGAGCACCGGTTGCACGTCCGTCGGCGAGCGGCTGATGATGCCGAGCACCTCGGCGGTTGCGGTCTGATGCTCCAGGGCCTCTCGTAATTCCGAATTGCGCTCCTGAATCTCTTTAAACAATCGCACGTTTTCGATGGCGATAACTGCTTGGTTAGCAAAAGTCTTGAGCAGAGCGATTTGCCGGTCGGTAAAAGGACGAACTTCTGTTCGGCGAATTACAATGACACCGCGCGGAACCCCCTCACGAAGCAGCGGCGTGACGAGGATGGTCCGAGTACCCGTAAACTGCCGGAGCGCAATACTTCTTGGAAACTCCGTCGCGAATTCAGCTGTGACGTCGTGCACGTGGATCGTTTGTCGGTCGATCACGGCGCGACCCATAACAGTTTCTCGACTCACCGACTCTTCTGCTTCTGGAACGGTCGGAAGTGAACCGTAATGGACGACTCGATGAAGGACATTGCCATCAAGACGACGAATAACAGCATCGTCTGCTTCACACAGCTTTGCCGCATTCTCCGCAACGACGTCCAATACCGGCTGTATATTTGTCGGTGAGCTGGCAATCACCTGCAGGATCTCGCTCGTTGCTGTTTGCTGCTCCAGAGCCTCCGTCAGATCGCGGTTGCGATCCTGCAATTCTTTGAACAGTCGCACGTTTTCACTTGCAGTTGCGCTCTCCCGCTGCAAACATTCGGCGAGTTGCTGACGTAGCTCCGCATTCGTCTGCGCTTGTTTAGCCGGAGACGTTTTCACCACGGGACGGTGCAGTTTTGGCTTTTTATTCTTAGATCCTCTTTTGGTCGTGCTTGCCATAAACGCAAAAACTAAGGGAGATAGATGTTGCACGCGAGAAACTAGATCGGGTTACATTGTGGCAACCGCCTCTCCCAACGACTGAGCTGACTTTTACTGCAGGTGCTCAATAGCGTCAATGAGGAAAATCTAACCTCGCGAGATTGGTGTTTGGCATTGGTAAGACTCAGGGAAAATCGATGCTCCCCAGAATTCTCAGCCCCAAATCACGCAAACCGCCACGAGAATTGCCAATGCTCTGCGCAGACCAGATGAATTTTAGATTTTGTATACCTGACTGGCATGAATGACATTGATTGGGCTGCGGCAGCAGCCGTGGCCGCGAAGGCAAACCGAAAATTCTAATATCTGCTTCCGTTTGATGACGAGATCGCCGAACGGATCAAGTTGCTATCGCAGCTTACCCGAATGCGCCACAAGCAAAGAGAACGTTGCGCCTGGATTCCATTCAGGAGAGGGCGGTGTGAGTCCGACCGTGGCGCTCCAGTCATTGACTACGTCAAACTGAATTGAAGGAGAATTCAGTTCAATCCTAACACCATCGGTTGCTTGTTTCCGTTACTTGATCACCTTATCCGCCCGTGTGAGCACTCTCTGCGGAATCGTGAGAGCGACCTGCTTCGCTGTCTTGAGATTGATCACCAGCTCGAACTTCGTCGGCTGCTGAACAGGCAGATCGGCTGGTTTCGCGCCTTTGGGGCGCTGATAGCGAATGGCGTGCGACAGCTAGACGCAAAGGCAAATTATGAGCTAAGCCCGGGGGTGATGTTTAACGGCGGCCGATTATATATCCGCACAATTCAACTAACCATCGCGTCAGTCTTGACCCGTTCTGGGAGCTGAGTGGCAGCAGTTTCGCGATTTTTTTATAACTCGTCGAGGCCTTGAATCCATTTGGCGAGTTGGCTTTGACGGACACGCCACTGGCCTCCGATCTTAAAGGCTGGAAACTGTGTGCGCTGGATCATGCGCAGTAGCGTTCGTTTTGACACGTTCACCACCTGAGCAGCCTCATCGAGAGTTAGCATACGCAGCGGATCGAGATCGTTTTCCATAGGGATTCATAGCTTCAGCAATGCCAATGCCATGAGATTTGAGGCGCAACCCGTCCGTTTGTTGGGAAAATAGACCGTTGGCGTTCAGCCCTGGCGCCAAAGCCTTGGAAAAATTTCCCGGCCCAACTTGCGATTCCCGACTTACAACAATTTAGCTGCTTATCGCCACACTCCACATCGTTTAACATAAGCAACATGCTCTTTGATCGGCCTACGTGTCGGCATTGTGGCAGCAGTAGTGTGCGTCTATCTCATCGCCGGCATTATTTTGAGACACTGCTCGCATTGATTCAGATCCGCCATTTTCGGTGCCGGGATTGTGACCATCGTTTCTGGGACATCTATCGGCAAGCGGCCCCACGCGGCAACGCCGCGAAGAAAGTGCTCATAGTGGATGACAATCAGCACCTGAGGCAAATTCTTGAGACGTTTTTAACATCGTACGGTTATCGGGTTTCTCAAGCGGCAACGGGTGCTGAGGCCATAGAAAAGGCTATTTCTGTGCAGCCGAATTTGGTTGTCATTGATCTGCAACTTCCCGATATGAGCGGCGCAGAGGCGGCTCGAGCGATAACCCGAAACCCGGCAACAGCGCATATACCTGTTATTGGCTGTAGCACATTTCTTGGTTCGGAATTGCGCGAAACCGCGCTGGCCTCAGGTATGGTCGATTACTTCCAAAAACCAATTTCGGCCGATCTAATTAATGCGAAGGTAGAAAAATACATACTGCCCGAGGCAAGGGGGCAGGTTTCACGAGCGGTCTTGAAATTCGCGCGACGATTCATTTTTCATCACTCTTCTCCCCATGGTCTGCGGTGAGAAGTTGGCCTGAGCATCTCCCGCTGCGGCAACCTAAGCGTCATGGTGCCTTGGATGTAAAGTCGATGCTGCAGCGCCAATAATTCACGCCCAAACTCGATGCTGCAAACGCTAATAATTCGCGGCAGCCTTTCACAGTTATGATCCAGCAGGCTGAGGCACAATTGGTGAATTAACGCTCTTTAGTCGCGCGCCTGTCTGCGCATACGGTGCCGATATTCGAACCGCTGCCGGAGGATGGAGGCCCGCCCTAGAGGATCGTAGTCGCACGGTCCATAGAAATCGATCATGTCTCCCTCGCTCGGATCTTTAAGCACAGGATGATCCGAAAACAACGTAGCCTCGCTGATCGCCGGAAATTTTAGATGACAACTGCCGGAAGGGCTGGGCGCTTTTGAAGTAACAACTTCGGCCGCCGAGACGAAAGAATCGCAGAGGACGAGTAGTCCTGCACAAAATATCACTGATCTGAGGCCGTCTGCTTTGACCATATCCATACTCCTCCCTTCTGCGTTTCTTGCCTTCACCTGCGTTTGGATCTTCGTTTGACTGCATGAACGACGCTTCAGTTCGATTAGCCTGGTAGATTGGACTGATGGAGAATACAATTCAATTTGAGCGCTAACGTTTGAGTTCAGGGGCAGGCCGGAGCGGTGAAGCCGCGTAGGGTACCCGAAGCGCAGCTTCGGGTCGTCCCCTGGGTTAGCCATCGGTCTTGGATTTCTCAAGGCGATCTTCAAGCTCCCCAATATAGGCAGCAAGTGTGTTCCCAGACTGCTCGACAAAAGCATGGAGGTTCTTTTCAACAGACTCGACTTTCTCAAGTACCTCGGATTTTGATTCTGCGTGCAGTAGAGTTTGCTTCGATAGCTCGGCCTCTAAGAAATTACGTAATTCAGTGAAGCGTGATGCTTCCGCTTGATCGACAAGCTCTCGATTTGCCTGCAATTCGCGAGAATGTCGGCGGGTTTCAAGAAGCGCGGAAGATTGAAGATAGACGACATAAACGAGAAAGAGGGCGGTAACAAACATCAGTAACCCGAGCATGACAAGTCCCAGCGGGATTTGGACCGTTGTAAAGCCGAGAGACAACTCGGTTGGCGTAATAAAAGTGCTCCAGTTGAGAACCGCAAATCCGGCGGCAACTGCTAAAGCGAGCAGTAGCAACAGACTGGAAATTTTCATGGAAGGTACCTCCGACAACGCGAGAAATGGCGCAAGAAAAGGATACTTAGAAAGTCAGCTATGGCAGAACGCCAATCACCAAAGGGACGCCTTCAAGATGGCTATTAAGTGAGCTGTTTAGGCCGTGCCGTTGCCGGGCCGCCTATCCCAACCCTACACGGGTTGAAAGACTATTTATTGAACTGTATCGCTTATTTGTGACTGTGAAAGTCAAGCCAAGTTTTCTGGCAATTGCCGCCGACATGGCGGCCTATCCCACTATTGGCCCACAGCCTATTTTGTCTGCTAGACCAGAGTCAAGCCTCTGTAATCAACGCAGGATTGAACTGAACGACGCGTCAGTAAAAAGAGGCGTAGGATTTGGCAGAAGGAGAATACAGTTCAATCCTGGCGTTTTCCATCCGGCTGGCAACGGTCACTTGATCACCCTGTCCGCTCTCGCCAGAACGTTCGGCGGAATTGTGAGACCGATTTGCTTCGCCGCTTTCAAATTAATAATAAGCTCAAACTTCGTCGGTTGCTCGACTGGTAAGTCAGCAGGCTTGGCTCCTTTGAGGATCTTGTCCACGTAGGTGGCGGCGCGCCCCCACAAGTCAGGGACGTTGACCCCGTAAGACATGAGCCCACCGGCCTCCGCAAACTCGCCGTCCGGATAGATCGCCGGCAACGTGCTCTTGGCTGCAAAATCCACGATCCGCGTTCGGTAAGTCGCGGTGAGTACATTTCTTAGCGCGATAACGGCATTGGCACGCTCCTTTTTAACAGCGGAGAATGCACGCTCTAGATCCTCGACGGTGCGCAACTCTAACGGTTGAAGCGTCACCCGTGATGCGGCGGCCGCTCCCTTCATATCCTCCAGTATCAGCGCGTTCTGATTGGTCCACCAGAAGACGGCAACGCGGGAGATCTTGGGGAATGTTTCCTTGAGTAGTTCTAGCTGCTTTCCGCCCAACTCTGAGACAAAAGCGGACAGCCCAGTAACATTTCCACCAGGGCGCGCAAGGCTGGCGACCAGCCCATCATTTAAAGGATCGCCATAGGTTAGGACAATGGGGATGGCATCGGTAGCTTTCTTAGCGGCTCGCGCCCCTGAGCCTGGTGCCACGATGACATTTACATTGAGACGCGCCAATTCCGCTGCAAAGTTCGACAGCCGTTCAGGTGCTCCCTCAGCGAAGCGGTAGTCAGCGGCGATGTTCTTCCCCTCAATATACCCAAGCTCTTTCATTCGCTGCCAGAATGTCTCCAGGAGCAGCGAGTCGGCAGAGCGGGAACCGCCAGCTAGAAACGCGATCCGTGGAACCTTTGCCGGCTGCGCCGCCGAAAAACGAGTCGGCAGAAGGACAGTAAGCAGTAAGCAAACAAGAATCCTTCCAAGCATGGTCCTGCTTTTGCTGACTGGTGATCGCTGATTGCTGACAGCTTTCACTTGATCACCTTGTCCGCTCTCGCCAGAACGTTCGGCGGGATCGTCAGGCCGATTTGTTTGGCAGCCTTAAGATTAATGACGAACTCAAACTTCTTTGGCTGCTCCACCGGCAGTTCAGCAGGCTTGGCCCCTTTCAGGATTTGTCTACGTACGTCGCCGCGCGCCGAAACAAGGCGGAACGGTCTGGCCCATATGTCACAAGACCGCCAGACTCTGCGAATTCTCTTAGGTGATAGATCGACGGCAGCCGACTCTTTGCGGCAAGGTTCGCGATCCTTTTGAGATTCGTAACGAACAGCGGATCTGGCATGATGGCAAGAGCGCCAGCACGTGCCCCGGTCGCGTCTTCGAATGCTTTGTCGAAATCGTCGGGGCTTCGCACCTCCAGGGAATGAAGTTGCAGATTCAGCTGCCCTGCGGGAAGTTGAATTTCTTTCCAAGCCAGCGGCGACGTTGGACCCTCCGGATTCCAGAGCACAGCCACTCGAGAGAGCTTGGGAACGGTTTCCTTGAGCAGCTCAAGGCGTTTGCCAGCCAGATCTGGGGACATTTGGGAGAGTCCCGTGACGTTACCGCCGGGACGAGCCAGACTCTTCACGAGTCCGGTTGTAACGGGGTCACCAGCAGTCGCCATAACGACTGGAATTGTCTTGGTGACTCTGTGGGCTGCCAGAGCATCGGTGTTAGTGTGAGCGACAATGATGTCGACGTTGAGACGGACGAGATCAGTTGCGAGTTCAGGGAGTCGGTCGGCTCTGCCCTCCGAATATCGATACTCAATGGCGATGTTCTTTCCCTCAACCCAGCCGAGGTCACGCAGACCCTCCTGGAATGCCTGGTGCCAGACCGCGGCACCGGAAGGAGCAAACGATGAGAGAACACCTATCCGTGGGACCTTAGCTGCCTGCTGGGCTTCGGCGAAAGAAACAGTTGTCAACATGACAGTTGCCAGTAGCGGGACAAAAATTATTATGCTCATTAGTTTCGCTCCCGTGTTTCGCCGACAACTGATAACTGACTACTGACAACTGTCATCTAATTACTCTGTCCGCTCTCGCCAGCACGTTGGGCGGGATCGTGAGACCGATTTGCTTCGCGGTCTTTAGATTGATCACAAACTCGAACTTCGTCGGCTGCTCCACGGGGAGATCGGCGGGCTTTGCGCCCTTCAGGATCTTGTCGACGTAGATCGCGGCGCGGCGGTACAACTCGAAACGGTCCGCCCCGTAGGACATGAGAACACCGGGCTCCGCAAGTTCCCTTGTGTCCGAGATCGCTGGCAACCGGCTTCTTGTTGCCAAGTCCGCGATCCGTCGTCGGTTATCAAGAAATATGGTGGCCGCCTGTATGAAAAGAGCAGTGGCGCGGACCGTGCTCGTCATCTTCGAGAAGGCGCTCTCGAAATCGTCGGGACTTTGCACCTTGATGTGATGAAGCTCAAGGCCCATAGCCGAAGCCGCTGCCTGCATCTCTTTGAAATCAACTGGGTGGGCGGCATTTGCCTCCTGCCCGAGAACGGCCACCCTCCGAGCCTGAGGAACAACTTCTTTTAGGATCTCAAGCCTTTTCCCACTAAACTCCGGAACCCTGATCGTGAGCCCTGTGATGTTTCCCCCGGGCCTCGCGAGGCTGGCGACAAACCCCAGAGCGACGGGATCACCTACCGCCGGGAAGACGATGGGAATTGTGCTGGTGGCGTTCTTTGCGGCTAGGATCGTCGGCGTTCCACCCGCAGCCACGATGACGTCAACCTTAAGTCGGACCAACTCGGCGGCGAGGTCAGGCAGCCGATTGCGCTTCCCCTCCGCATATCGATACTCGATGGCAATGTTCTGCCGTTCTTTGTACCCGAGCTCGCGCAGAGAAGCCCGAAATGGCTCGGAACGGGTGGA
>Ga0137375_10012400_pt1 | contig 10093 bp, 8 predicted proteins | sample SagtaG_24_FD_104936 | JGI IMG/M metagenome (GOLD analysis project Ga0137375, IMG submission 104936) | Vadose zone soil microbial communities from Sagehorn Ranch, Mendocino, California, USA - Sage1_R_113_16 metaG | ecosystem: Environmental > Terrestrial > Soil > Vadose zone | place: USA...
GCCAGCACCAGCCCGGCCAGGTACGGGTCCGCCTCCGCCTTCACGCCTCGTCGATCCCGGCGGACTCGAACGTCGCCATGTCCCGCAGGGCGCGCACCGCGCAGCACACGATCGGGTACGCGAGCACCGCGCCGGTGCCCTCACCGAGGCGGAGGTCCAGGTCGACCAGCGGCTGCAGCCCGAGCGCCTTCAGCGCCACGCTGTGCCCCGGCTCGGCCGACCGGTGCCCGGCCACGAAGTAGTCGGCGGCGGCCGGGCAGATCGCCTGCGCGACCAGCGCCGCGGCACCCGCGATCACGCCGTCGAGGATCACCGGTACGCCGTTCGCGGCCGCGCCGAGGATGTAGCCGGCGAGCGCGGCGTGCTCGAGCCCGCCGTACGCCCGCAGCGCGGCGAACGGCTCGGTGCCCGGCACGTCGTGCAGCGCCAGCGACTCGCGGACGACGTTGGTCTTGTGCGCCAACGTCGCGTCGTCCACACCGGTGCCGCGGCCGGTGACGCCGTCGGCGGTGGCCCCGGTGAAGGTCGCGATCAGCGCCGCGCTCGCGGTCGTGTTGGCGATGCCCATGTCACCGGTCAGAAGGCAGCGGTAGCCCTCGCGGACCAGTTCGTCGGCCAGCTCCAGGCCGGTCAGCACCGCGGCCTCGACCTCCTCGGCGGTGAGCGCGTCGCCGGTGCTCATGTCCCGGGTGCCGGGACGGACCTTGCGGTGCACGATGTCCATCCCGGACACGTCCGCGGCCACGCCGACGTCGACCACCCGGATGTCGACCCCGTTGGTCGCGGCGAAGGTGTTCACCGCCGCACCTCCGGCGGCGAAGTTGGCCACCATCGCGGCGGTGACCTCCTGCGGCCACGGCGTGACTCCCTGGGCGTGCACGCCGTGGTCACCGGCGAACACCGCGACCACAGCCGGCGCGGGCAGCTCGGGCGGGCTCTGCCGGGCGATCCCGGCGAGCCGGACCGACAGGTCCTCCAGTACGCCGAGCGAGCCGGCCGGCTTGGTCAGCACCTGCTGGCGCTGGGTCGCGGCCGCCATCGCCTGCTCGTCGGCGGGACGGATCCGCGCCAGGTAGTCGTCGATCGTCATCGCAGTCCTTCGGAGTCGTCGCCGGGCGCCGCGGCACGCCGGATGCGTGTGCGACACCCGATCTTCCCATCCGCGCGACATCCGCCGCCGTGACCCGCCCCACGACCGATCGTCGGGCCCTTGCGACCCGGCGTGTCGGCACTCGTCGGGCCCTGGTGACCACACCGGGGCCCGACGCCGGCCGGGAATCAGCAGGTGAACGTGGCGGCAGGACCAGCAAGCCAGCCGCTGAACGACGGATCACCCTGCCACTGGAAATAGGCGACGCTGCGAACGGTGAACCTGACGCCGTTCGCACAGGGGACCAGCGGGCCGTGCGCGTCGTCGCGCACGGCGTGCCAGCCGTCGTAGTCGGTTCCCGTGGAATTCGAGACCACCCGCCAGCCTGAACTGGTCCAGACCTGCAGGTGCACGCGGTTCACCGCGACGTTGTAGTTCCGGCCGCCGTCCACGTCCGCCACCCAGGCGTAGGCACGCAGCCGGTTGTAGGTCGAGTCGTGGTTGAACCACAGGCAGCGCTTCACCTGCGTACCCGCGCAGCCCAGCCCGCGGCTGTACACGGCCGCGCTGGCGGGCTGGACGAGAAAGGCGCCGAGCAAGGACGCCAGCACCGCGACGATGGCGCCGCGAAGCGCGAACCGCTGAAATGTCTTCCGCATGACAATTCCCCTCTGTGAGTTTTGCCGACAATGGCGTGACGTCTCACAGCGTGGTTCACGAGCAGCCCAGCCCTGCTGTCATCTGGCGAGCGCGCAGAAATACGGAATTGAATCATCGCTCCCCCGAGCCAAGCCCCCCGATCCCCCGATCTGTAAGCGACAGCTCGCGACTATGTTTCCGATCTGCCGGAATGTCCGTCAAGTCGTCGCAACTGACCGGAAGATGCAGGTGCAGGTTTGTGCCAGTGAAGGGCCCTTGTGACCACGCGGGTGGTCACAAGGCCCGATGAGCGAGGACACGCCGGGTCACAAGGGCCCGATGAACGGAAGATGGGTTCAGGCGAAGGTGTCGCCGGAATCGGCCTTCTTGACGAGCAGCTCGGGGGGATCGAAGCGGGAGCCGTACGACGCGGCGAGGTCGCGGGCGCGGGCGACGAAGCCGGGGAGGCCGCCGTCGTACCCGTTGATGAACTGCAGCGCGCCGCCGTAGAGCGGTGGGAAGCCGATGCCGAAGATCGAGCCGATGTTCGCGTCCGGCACCGAGCGCAGCACGCCCTCCTGCATGCACTTCACCGTCTCCAGCGACATCGCGAACGCCATCCGCTCGCCGAGGTCCTCGAACGGCACCGCGGCGTCGTCACGGACGAAGTGCTCCCACAGCCCTGGCCACAGGTGCTTCGGCCCGTCCGCCGGGTAGTCGTAGAACCCGGCACCCGCCGCCTTGCCCTTGCGGCCCAGCTCGACCAGCTTCTCGATCACCGCCATGCCCGGGTGGTCGCCGAACGCCCCGGCGGACTCCCCCGCGGCCTTCGCGGCGTCCCGGATCTTCAACGGCAGCGTCAGCGTCACCTCGTCGGTCATCGCCAGCGGCGGCGCCGGGAACCCGAACTGCGTCGCGGCCCGCTCGACCGTGAGCGGGTTGATGCCTTCGGCAACCATCGCGATGCCCTCCATCACCAGGGTGCCGAACACCCGGGAGGTGAAGAAGCCGCGGCTGTCGTTGACGACGATCGGCGTCTTGCGGATCTGCCGCACCACGTCGTACGCCTTGGCCAGCGCGACGTCGGACGTCTTCTCGCCGACGATCAGCTCGACCAGCGGCATCTTGTCCACCGGCGAGAAGAAGTGCATGCCGATGAAGTCCTCGGGCCGGTCCACACCCTCGGCGAGGCCGGTGATCGGCAGTGTGGAGGTGTTCGAGCACAGCAGCGCGTCCGGCTCGACGGCCGAGGCGATCTCGGCGAACACCTTGTTCTTCAGACCCGGGTCCTCGAACACGGCCTCGATCACCAGGTCGCACCCGGCGAGGTCCTCCGGCTTGTCGGTCGGCAGGATCCGGGCGAGGTGCGCGTCCACCTTCTCCTGGGTCGTGCGGCCCTTCTCCAACTGCTTGCCCAGGAGCTTCGCCGAGTACGACTTGCCCTTGGCAGCCGCCTCGACGGAGACGTCCTTGAGGACGACCTCCATGCCCGCGCGAGCGCATTCGTACGCGATGCCGGCGCCCATCATGCCGGCGCCCAGCACCCCGACCTTCCTCGCCTTGTACGACGGGACGCCGCGCGGCCGCGACGCACCACCGTTGATGGCCTGCAGGTCGAAGAAGAACGCCTGGATCATGTTCTTCGAGTTCTGGCCGGTGATCAGCTTGGTGAGGTAGCGCGACTCGATCCGCGACGCGGTGTCGAAGTCGACCTGCGCGCCCTCGACGGCCGCGCTCAGGATCGCCTTCTGCGCCGGGTAGTCGGCACCCTTGAGCTGCTTGCGCAGCAGCGCCGGGAACATCGGCAGGAACTGCGCGAACTTCGGCGTCTTCGGGTCACCGCCGGGGATCCGGTAGCCGGCCCGGTCCCACGGGTTCTGGGCGGCCTCGGCGTCGTCCTTGTGCTCGACGAGCCAGGCCCGCGCGGCAGGGACCAGGTCGTCGGACGAGCCGACGAGCTCGTCGACCAGACCCTTCTCCGCGGCGGCCGCAGGCTTGAAGCGGGTGCCCTGCAGCAGGACGTCCATCAGCGCGGACTGGATGCCGAGCATGCGTACGACGCGGGTCACGCCGCCGCCGCCCGGGAGCAGTCCCAGGCTGGCCTCGGGCAGCCCGATCTCGTAGCGGCCGTCGACCGCGATCCGGTGGTTGGCCGCGAGCGCGATCTCGAGGCCGCCACCCAGCGCGGCGCCGTTGATCGCGGCGACCACGGGCCGGGGGTAGGTCTCGAGCCGGCGCAGCGACGCCTTCACCGACTCGACCTCCTCGAAGATCCGCGGGGCGTCGGCCTTGGTGGCCTGCGACATCAGCTTGAGGTCGCCGCCGGCGAAGAAGGTCTTCTTCGCGCTGACGATGAGTACGCCGGTGACGTCGTCGGCCTCGTCGTACAGCCGGTCGACGGCGGTCTTCATCGACGCGACGTACAGCGGGTTCATCGTGTTCGCGCTCTGGTTGGGGTCGTCGAGCGTGAGCGTGACGGTCCCGTCGGCATCGCGGTCGTAGCGGACCGCGGTCTCGGTGGTGGTGCTGGTCATCTGTGAGTCCTTATCGGTTTCCGGGCGCTCAGACGAGCTCGACGATGGTGGCGATGCCCATGCCGCCGCCGACACAGAGCGTGATCAGGCCGCGCTGCTGCTCGCGACGCTCGAGCTCGTCGATGACGGTGCCGAGGATCATCGCCCCGGTCGCGCCGAGCGGGTGGCCCATGGCGATCGCGCCGCCGTTGACGTTGGTGATCTCGTCGGTGATGCCCATGTCCTTCATGAACCGCATCGCGACGGCGGCGAACGCCTCGTTGATCTCCCACAGGTCGATGTCGCCGACCTCGAGGACGGCCTTGGCCAGCGCCTTGCGGGCCGCCGGAGCGGGGCCGGTGAGCATGATCGTCGGGTCGGCACCCGAGACCGCGGTGGCCAGCACCCGCGCCCGCGGCGTCAGGCCGAGCTCCTTGCCGATCTCCTCGGTGCCCATCAGCACCAGCGCGGCCCTGTCGACGATGCCCGAGGAGTTGCCGGCGTGGTGGACGTGGTTGATCTTCTCGACCCAGTGGTACTTCTCCAGCGCCACGTCGTCGAAGCCCGCCTGCGAGCCCATGTCGGCGAAGCTCGGCTTCAGGCCGGCCAGCGACTCGACCGACGTACCGGGGCGGATGAACTCGTCGTGGTCGAGGACGGTGAGCCCGTTGAGGTCCTTGACGGGTACGACGCTGCCCGCGAAGTAGCCGTTCGCCCAGGCCTTCGAGGCCCGGTCGTGCGACTGCGCGGCGAACGCGTCGACCTGCTCGCGGTCGAAGCCCTCGATCGTCGCGATCAGGTCGGCGCCGATGCCCTGCGGAACGAAGTCGGTGGCCAGCGCGGTGGCCGGGTCCATCGCCCAGGCGCCGCCATCGGAGGCCATCGGGACCCGGCTCATCGACTCGACCCCGCCGGCGATGATCAAGTCCTCGAAGCCGCTGCGCACCCGCTGCGCGGACTGGTTGACGGCCTCGAGGCCGCTCGCGCAGAAGCGGTTGAGCTGTACGCCGGCCACGGTCTCGGGCAGACCGGCCTTGAGCGCAGCGGTCTTGGCGATGTCGGAGCCCTGGTCTCCGATCGGCGTGACCACGCCGAGGATGACGTCGTCGATCCGGTTGGGGTCGAGGGTGGGGTTGCGCACCTTCAGTTCGTCAAGCAGGCCGACCACCAGGTCGACGGGCTTGACCTCGTGCAGCGTGCCGGTCTTCTTGCCCCTGCCGCGCGGAGTGCGGAGGTGGTCGTAGACGATTGCTTCAGCCATGGAGAGTCCCTGATTCCGTATGCGAAGGGGATGTCCTCCCGATTGTGACACCATTGCTGTCAGTGTGGTCAATGTGGGATACGTCTCGCGGCGAGGAAGGAGGGCTTCGGTGGAGGAGTCTGTGGAGCAGCTGCACGAGCTGATGACGCTCGACGAGCTCTGCAACCGCGTCGGGATGAGCGTCCGCAACATCCGCTTCTACACGAGCCGCGGCCTGGTCCCGCCGCCCATCCGTCGCGGCCGCTCGGGCTACTACTCCCCCGACCACGTGGTCCGGCTCGAGCTGGTCCAGGAGCTCCAGGCACACGGCTTCACGCTGGCCGCGATCGAGAAGTACGTCGCCCGCGTTCCCGACACCGCGACCCCCGCCGACATCGCGCTCCACCGCACCCTGCTCGCGCCCTGGATGGCGGAGCACACCGAGGAGCTCTCCCGCGCCGAGCTCGACGAGCGCTCCGGCCGGTCGCTGTCCGACGACGACCTGGACACGCTGACCAGCCTGGGGGTCATCGCCCCGGCCGCGCGCGGTCGCTACCGGGTCGCCGGTGCCCATCTGTCGATCGGACTCACCCTCATCGACTTCGGCTTCCCGCCCGAGGCCGCGCTCGCCGCCGCCAAGGTGTACGCCGAGCACGGCCGCGCCATCGCCGAGGAGATCACCGAGGTGTTCCGCACCCAGGTGTGGCCGGCGTACAAGGAGAAGGGCATGCCGCCCGAGCGCCTGCAGGAGCTGGTCGAGCGCCTGAAGCCGATCTCGATCGCGGGGCTGGTGTCGGCGTACGAGGCGGCGGTCAACGAGACCAAGCGCGAGTCGATCGAGCGGCGTACTCGCTAGCGCACCGCCGACCTGCCGCGCGTCGGCGCCACCCGCGGGAAAGACGCCGCCCGACCTGGCGCCGCGCGCAAGCGGTCAGGAAGGACCCGCAACAGTGGTCAACAGGCTCCTGAAGCCGGAGATGAACCACTGTCGAGGGGGCTGGGTCTTCGGGCTGTGTCGCCGTCGAGGACGACCTCCTTCTGGGCGACATAGTGCTGCATCCGGGTGAACGCTGGGAGCGTCTGCGCCAGCCAGTCGCGGACCTCGTCGCGAGTGCCGCGAATGCCGCCGCTGGCGGTGCAGTCGATGACCGCGGTCGGCGTGAAGACGTCGTCGAAGCGAGCCCAGTCGAGGGTGTCGACCGCGCGGGCGTACGCCGTGATCAGGTCGTCGATCTCGATCCGGTCGGAGATGGTCTGGAGGTCGAGCACCGGCTCAGCGTAGCCCGAAACTGAAACATGTTCTATGGAGGCCCGATCTCGCCAGCACGCGAGCCGTCGCCTCGCCGTACGCGATGAGACGCCGCCCGGTCGGTGACCGGGCGGCGCCCTGCGGGTGAGTCGTCGGGCGGGACTCAGGAGAGGCCCTCCCTGAAGTCGTCGGCGGCGTCCTTGACGTTCTCGCCGGCGTTCTTCAGCTTGGCCTCGGACTGGTCGGGCTCGGCCGGGACCGAGCTTGTCGTGATCATTCGAATCACGATTCTCGGCCTGCACGATTCGTGCCACTGAGCTCGCCGATATTCGGGGCCGACCGGGAGGCGGTCAGAAGGACCCCGCAACAGTGGTTCATCTCCGGCTCCTGAAGCCGGAGATGAACCACTGCCGAGCGCGCTCGACTCAGCTGAACTGCAGCGCGGAGTCGTCGAGCTTGCGGTGCCGGATCGTGACGATGTCGCGCAGGTAGTTGTGCGGCGCCTTCCACGGACCGCGGTCGCCCTGCTGCGGGAACTTGTCGAGCGACCGCTGCACGTAGCCCGAGCTCAGGTCGAGCAGCGGCGCCGGCGACACCTCTTCGTCGCGGACCGGCATCACGACCTTGTCGCCGTGCTTGTCCATCTTCTTGAGCACCCGGACGACGTACTCGGAGACCAGGTCGGCCTTGAGCGTCCAGGAGGCGTTGGCGTAGCCGACGACGTACGCGAAGTTGGGTACGCCGTCGAGCATCAGCCCCTTGTAAGCGATCTTCTCCGACAGCTTGACCTCCTCGCCGTCGACGGTCAGCGAGGTGCCGCCGAACGCGAGCAGGTTCAGCCCGGTCGCCGTGATGACGATGTCGGCCTCGAGCTCGGTGCCGTCGGTGAGCCGGATGCCGGTCTTCGTGAACGTCTCGATGTGGCCCGTCGCGACCTTGGCCTTGCCGTGGCGGATCGCCCGGAACAGGTCGCCGCTCGGCACCACGCAGAGCCGCTGGTCCCACGGGTTGTACGGCGGCGCGAAGTGCGTGTCGACCTCGAAGTCACGAGGCAGCTGGCGCACCTGCGCGTTCCGGATCAGCCTCTTGACCAGGCCCGGCCGGCGCCGCGACATCTGGTAGAGCCCACTCTGGATCAGCACGTTGCGCCACCGGGTGACCCCGGCCGCGACGCGGTCGGGCAGCACCTTGCGCAGCGTGCTGCCGAGCGGGTCGTCGGTCGGCACCGACACCACGTACGACGGCGTCCGCTGCAGCATCGTGATCGACTCGGTCTCATCGGCCATCGCCGGGATCAGCGTGATCGCGGTCGCGCCGGAGCCGATCACCACGACCGTCTTGCCGGCGTAGTCGAGGTCGTCGGGCCAGTGCTGGGGGTGGATCACCCGGCCGGCGTACTTGTCGATGCCGGGGAAGGTCGGCGTGTAGGGCCGGTCGTAGTCGTAGTAGCCGCTGCAGCCCCACAGGAAGCTGCAGGTGATCTGGCCAGGCTTGCCGTCGACCTCGTAGTCGACCGTCCACAGCGCCTGGTCGGAGTCCCACGCGCAGCGCATCGCGTGGTGGCCGAACCGGATCTTGTCGGTCACGCCGTAGTGCGCGGCGGTCTCCACGACGTACTGCTTGATCGCGGGGCCGTCGGCGAGCACCTTGTCCTCCGGCCACGGCCGGAACCGGTAGCCGAGCGTGTGCATGTCGGAGTCGCTGCGGATGCCGGGATAGGTGAACAGGTCCCAGGTGCCGCCGATCGCGTCGCGGCGTTCGAGGATCGCGTAGGTCTTGTCCGGCAGGTCGGACGCGAGGTGGCTCGCGGCGCCGATGCCGGAGAGTCCGGCGCCGATGATCAGGACGTCTACGTGGTCGGTCACGTCACCCATGCTACTGAATATCGTTCAATTGGGCGAGTGTTTTGCCCGGGACGTCATCCGGACGGAGCCGTAGATGGCTCGGTGCGCATGACGTCCCGCGGGACGGCGGCCGGCCAACCGGGCCAAACCGAGTCGGCTCGCGCCATGATGGGGCACATGGCCCCCACTCGCGCCGGACAGCCCGCTCAGCCCTCCGACCTGGTCGACGTCGCCCACATGGTGACGGCGTACTACACGGGAGTGCCCGACCCCGAGAACGTCGACCAGCAGGTCGCCTTCGGCACCAGCGGGCACCGCGGCTCGTCGCTGAAGACGTCGTTCAACGAGACGCACATCCTGGCCACGACGCAGGCGATCTGCGACTACCGGCGGAGTCAGGGGTACGACGGTCCGCTGTTCGTCGGCCGCGACACTCACGGGCTCTCCGAGCCGGCCTGGGCGACGGCGCTGGAGGTGCTGGCCGCCAACGACGTGACCGTGCTGGTCGACGACCGCGACGGCTACACCCCGACGCCCGCGGTCTCCCACGCGATCCTGCGCGCCAACGCCGGGCGGACCACCGGATCGGGGTTGGCCGACGGCATCGTGGTCACGCCGTCGCACAACCCGCCGTCCGACGGTGGCTTCAAGTACAACCCGCCCCACGGCGGCCCGGCCGACACCGACGCCACGTCGGTGATCGCGGCACGAGCCAACGAGCTGATCAGGGCCGGCATCGACGGCGTACGCCGGGTGCCCTTCGCGCGCGCCCGGGCCGCGGCGGCGTCGTACGACTTCGTGGGCACGTACGTCGACGACCTGCCGGCCGTGGTCGACCTCGACCGGATCCGGGCGGCCGGGGTCCGGATCGGCGCCGACCCGCTGGGCGGCGCGAGCGTGGCCTACTGGGGCGAGATCGCCGATCGGCACAAACTCGACCTGACCGTGGTCAACCCGCTGGTCGACGCGACGTTCCGGTTCATGACTCTGGACTGGGACGAGAAGATCCGGATGGACTGCTCCTCGCCGTCCGCGATGGCGTCGTTGATCGCGAACAAGGACGCGTATGACGTCGCGACCGGCAACGATGCCGACGCCGACCGGCACGGCATCGTGACGCCTGACGCCGGACTGATGAACCCCAACCACTTCCTGGCCGTCGCGATCGGCTATCTCTTCGGCGGCGCGCGGCCGGACTGGCCCGCCACGGCGCGGATCGGCAAGACGCTGGTGTCGTCGTCGATGATCGACCGGGTGGCTGCGTCGTTGGGCAAGCCGCTGGTGGAGGTGCCGGTCGGGTTCAAGTGGTTCGTGCCCGGGCTGATCGACGGGTCGTTCGGGTTCGGCGGCGAGGAGTCGGCGGGGGCGTCGTACCTCCGCCGCGACGGCACGACCTGGACCACCGACAAGGACGGCATCATCCTGTGTCTGCTGGCCTCCGAGATCCTGGCCACGACCGGCGAGACCCCGTCGCAGCGGTACGCCGACCTGGTCGACCAGCACGGCGACCCGGCGTAC
>Ga0137375_10012402_pt1 | contig 10092 bp, 4 predicted proteins | sample SagtaG_24_FD_104936 | JGI IMG/M metagenome (GOLD analysis project Ga0137375, IMG submission 104936) | Vadose zone soil microbial communities from Sagehorn Ranch, Mendocino, California, USA - Sage1_R_113_16 metaG | ecosystem: Environmental > Terrestrial > Soil > Vadose zone | place: USA...
CTCGTCGGCCACTCGATCGGCGGCCTGGTCACGCAGCAACTGGCCTTCTAGCAGCGCGCGCGCTTCGACCAGCCGTCCCAACCGCAGGAAGACGCGTGGATCAGGGCCGCTGGGGTCGTCGATGATGCTGAGGCTGCCGGCGGCGCGGTAGAGCCGAGCGGCCTGATCGGCGTGGCCGCTGTTGAGCCGGTTCTCGGCGATCAGGCGCAGCAGCGACGCGCGGCCCTCACGCCGCTCGGGCGGCAGCAGCTTGAACGCGCGCCGCAGCAGCGCGGTGGCCGCCGCGGGGCGCACCGTGTCGAGGTAGATCTGCGCCTGGCCGCGTAGCGCCAGCGACTGGCCCACCACGTCGTCGCGCGTGGCGTAGCGTCGCTCGGCCTCGGCGTAGGCGGCTAGCGCGGCGTCGAAGCGCGCCAGCATGCGCAGCGCGTCGCCGCGCGCGATTAGCAGCTGCGGCTGAGCTTCCAGCGTGCTCGCGGGCAGCTGATCGAGCCAGGAGAGCAGCGTGACCAGCCGGCCTTCATCGATCCACAGCCGCGCCAGGCGGGTTAGCTCGCTCGCGAGGCCGGCGCTGTCGTCGATCGCCATCAGGTGATATAGCGCCTTCTCACCCGCGCCGGCCTCACGGTAGAACGCAGCCGCGCCGGCATGCAGGCTGGCCCAATCGGCCAGGCTGGCGCGGGCGCGCTGCTGGAGGAAGGTGTGGAACAGTGGGTGATAGCGGAACTGCTCGGCCCCGAGCGCCGTCAGGAACAGGCCGCGCCGATAGATCGTGCGCAGCCGCGTGGCCGAGTTCGCCTCGCCAAGTACGCGGTCGCATGTGCGCGGGTCGAGCTCGGTCAGAATCGCCGAGCGCAGCAGAAACGATTGGATATCGGCCGGCTGGGCGGCCAGCACCTCCTGCGCCAGGTAGGTGAAGAGCACCTCGTGTGGAACCGACGAAGGATGAAGGACGAAGGACGAAGGAAGAGCGTGTGGTTCTTTCGTCGTTCGTCCTTCGTCTTTGGTCTGCTGGGCGCCCTGCCAGATCAGCTGGAGCGCGATCGGCCAGCCGCCTGTCTGCTCGCAGATGCTTGCCGCCTCGGCCAGGCTCACCGCAGGTCGATCGGCCGACTGGAACAGCGTGCTGATCTCATCGGTATCGAAGGCCAGCTCGTGCTCGCCGATCGCGAGGAGCTCGCCACGCGCCTGGCGGATCGGCAGGCTGCCGAGCGATGGCCAGTGGCGGCTTGCCAGCAGCACATGCAGCTGCGGCGGCGCGCGCTCGATCAGGCGCTCGATCAGCGCGCCGGTGAGCGGTGTGTCGTCGGCAGCGTGCTGGTCATCCAGCACCAGGATCGTCTCGTCGTCCAGCAGGCGCGCGAGGTCGTTGATCAGTGTGTCGAGTGCCTGGCCCCAGGCTTGGGTGCCCTGGCTGTGCTGCTCGAGCAGCGCGATCGCGCGCGCGCCAGCCTGGGGCGCGCTTTTGCGACAGGCGTGGACCAGGTGCAACAGGAACACCAGCGGATCGGCCACACCGTCGTCCAGGCTGTACCAGATCACCGGCCAGCCGCCGCGCGCGGCGAATGAGGCCAGCGCGCTGCTCTTGCCGTAGCCCGCGCTGGCGCTTACGATTGTGAGCGGGTACTCGGCCGCGCCGGCCAGCAACTGATCCAGCCGTGGGCGTCGCAGCCAGTGCCGCGGCAGGCGCGGCGGGCTCAGCCTGGTCTCGACGACGATGTCATCACCGAACATGGCAGATTCCTGTGGCGAATGTTGGTGAATATTGTAGCACAGCGGACGGGGGTGGGCCGCCTGGCCCCCGCTACCCTCGGCCAAGGCGTACGCCCTGGCCGAGGGTAGCGGGGCCAGGGCGTACGCCCTGGCATTCCTCTTACACGATGCGTGTTGGTCGCCTGCGCGGCGGGCGGCGGGGTGGGCCGCCACCCCTGCACCCCCGGCCAGGGGCATCCGCCCCTTGGAACCCCGATTCGATGCTGGTGTGTACCAAGTGCTTGGCGCGCATGCCTGTGGGCAGAGGTGAGCAGCAGGCAATGATCTACGTCCGAGCACCACCGAGGCATGCGCCAATGCACTGATCCATGCGACAAGCATCAATGCACATCCTGCACCAGGGTAGCGCCTGGGCTTGTAACTCGCATCACGATCTCCCGAACTCGTTTGTAACCAGTGCGTGTTACGCTGATTCCAGATTACCAGACACTCGGCACTCTACAAGAAAAGGACAAAGCGATGATGCACGATGGACAGATCGACACGTTGGCGGCCAGCTGGATGACCGATCCGCGCTGGCGTGGGATCGAGCGGCCGTATGGGGCCGAGCAAGTGGTTCGGCTGCGCGGGTCGGTGCGGATCGAGCACACGCTGGCGCGGCTGGGCGCCGAGCGGCTGTGGCGGCTGCTGCACGAGGATGCGTATGTGGCGGCGCTCGGCGCGCTGACCGGCAATCAGGCGGTGCAGCAGGTCAAGGCTGGGCTCAAAGCGATCTACCTGAGCGGCTGGCAAGTGGCGGCCGATGCCAACCTGGCCGGGCAGATGTACCCCGACCAGAGCCTGTACCCGGCCAACAGCGTGCCGCAGGTGGTCGAGCGGATCAACCAGGCGCTCCAGCGTGCCGACCAGATCCAGCACAGCGAGGGCCAGGGCGACACCCACTGGTTCGCGCCGATCGTGGCCGATGGCGAGGCTGGCTTCGGCGGTCCGCTGAATGTCTTCGAGCTGACCAAGGCCATGATCGCGGCCGGCGCGGCCGGCGTGCATTTCGAGGATCAGCTGGCATCCGAAAAGAAGTGCGGACACATGGGCGGCAAGGTGTTGATATCGACCCAGCAGGCGATCAAGAACCTGACCGCCGCGCGGCTGGCCGCCGATGTTATGGATGTGCCGACGATCATCATCGCCCGCACCGACGCCAATGCGGCCAGCCTGCTCACGAGCGACATCGACGAGCGCGACCAGCCGTTCCTGACAGGTGAGCGTACAGCCGAGGGCTTCTACCGCGTGTACGCCGGCCTCGATCAGGCGATCGCGCGCGGGCTGGCCTACGCGCCGTATGCCGATCTGATCTGGTGCGAGACCTCGGAGCCAAATCTGGCCGAGGCGCGTCGCTTCGCCGAGGCCATCCATGCGCGCTTCCCCGGCAAGCTGCTGGCCTACAACTGCTCGCCCTCGTTCAACTGGCAGAAGAAGCTCGACCAGCCGACGATCGCCAGCTTCCAGCGCCAGCTTGGCGCGCTGGGCTACAAGTTCCAGTTTGTTACCCTGGCGGGCTTCCATGCGCTCAACCACAGCATGTTCGAGCTGGCGCGCGGCTACCGCGAGCGCGGCATGGCGGCCTATTCCGAGCTACAGCAGGCCGAGTTTGCCAGCGAGCAATCTGGCTACACAGCGACACGGCATCAGCGTGAGGTCGGCACCGGCTACTTTGACGAGGTCGCGCAGGCGATCGCCGGCGGCATGGCCTCGACGGTGGCGCTGGCCGGCTCGACTGAGCAGGAGCAGTTCGCCTAGCGAAAGTTGCTGATCGCCGGCGCGGCGGGCTGGGGCATAGGCCCCTTGGAACCCAAAGGGAAGTGATCGCACAGCACGTGTCAGGCGCGCATGCCTCGGTTGAAACCGGAACAGTATTGCGCGCACGATACTTGTAGGGGCTGGGGCGGGGCCTGCCCGCATGCACGCAGCGATGCGTCACGCAGCGGGGGTGCGAGGCAGCGCCCGCCCGCATGTTGTGGCACGAACGGAGCCGTTCGCCCGCGCCGCGTATGCGACTGGCATCTGCCCAGTCACGCCAGCTTCAGATTCGGCTGCACATCCAGATCCCAGCCGCTCTGCAGGCCGGCCTCGAAGCGGAAGAAGGCGGCCGCACCGATCATCGCGGCATTGTCGGTGCAAAGTGCCGGCGGCGGGCAGCGCAGCGGCACCGGCGCGCGGCGAGCCAGCTCCTCGCGCAGCCGTGTGTTGGCGGCCACCCCGCCGGCGAGTAAGATCGCGGTCGCTCCGTAGGAGCGCGCCGCGTCGATCGCCTTGGTCACCAGCACATCCACCACCGACTCCTGAAATGCGTAGGCCAGCTGAGCCATGTATTTGTCGGGGATCGGGGATCGGGGATTGGGGGTTGGGAGTTGGCGGTCCGGTCCCCTGTCTCCTGTCTCCTGTTTCCTGGCCCCCGGAACCTTCGCCTCGCGATTTTGCCGCCCCTGAACCTGGTGCAGCACCGCCGTCTTCAGCCCGCTGAACGAGAAATCGTAGCTGTCGCGCAGCCAGGCCCGTGGCAGAGTAACACCGCCGGGCGCATGCTCGGCGGCGCGCTGGATGGCCGGCCCGCCAGGGAAGCCTAGCCCCATGATTCGCGCGGCTTTGTCGAACGCCTCGCCGGCCGCGTCGTCGCGCGTCTGCCCGAGCAGCCGGTAGCTGCCGTGCCCTTCCAGCAACGCCAGCAGCGTGTGCCCGCCCGAGACGACCAGCGCGATCAAGGGGAACTCTGGCGGTTGGACCAACGACGAACGACCAAGGACCAAAGATGAAGAACCTTTGTCTATCGCCACAGGGTCCATGGCAAGAATGACGCTGCTTTGGTCTTTCGTCTTTCGTCCTTCGTCGGAGACGAGCCAATTGGCATAGATATGCGCCTCGATATGATTCACGCCCACGAACGGCAGGTCGCGCGACCAGGCGATCGTCTTGGCGGTGTTCAGGCCCGTCAGCAGCGCGCCGGCAAGGCCGGGGCCGTAGGTGGCAGCGACGGCGTGAATCTGCTCCCAGCCGCCCGGCAGTTGCGCCAGCGCCTCCTCGACCACCGGCGTGATCGCCAGGATGTGCTGGCGCGACGCGACCTCGGGTACGATTCCGCCGTAGCGTCGGTGCTCGTCGATCTGCGAGGCGATCACATTCGCCACGATCGACTGGCCGCCGCGCACGATCGCGGCCGCTGTCTCGTCGCAGGAGGTCTCGATCGCTAAAATGGTGAACTCAGGTGACAGCTCATGCATAGGTTTTGCTCGTTCCGGATGACAGCTTGATTACAGCCCAGATGCGGCATTCGTCGCTTCTGTATCGGCTATTGTACCATGCGCCGGGCTGTATGGTAGGTCGCGATCGTCCTCATATCAGCCAGCTATCAGGTTTATCATTATCGGGCAGCCTACTATAGGTATTGATAGCCCAAGTCAAGAACCAAGAACCAAGAACCGGTTTGCGGCACCCGGTTCTTAGCCGGTCGCGAACAACCATCCGAGGAGATCAACCCATGCGCCAACGCCTGCTGTCGATAGCTCTACTCAGCGCCACGATTTGTAGCCTCCTGCTGGTCGCATCGCGGCAATCGTCCGCGCAGACGAGCGACAGTGGCGGGCAGCCCGATCAGGCTGTGCTCACGCCCGGTCCGGCCGCGACCCCATCTAGCCCAGGGCTGGCGACGACCAATGGCCTGTATCTTTCGCCGCCGACCAAGGCCGCACATCCGTTCACACACATGCTGGTGCGCCGCGAGGCCAGCGTGCCGGAAGGCGCCAGGCTGACCTTGTTCGTGCGCGCTTCGGCTGATGGCGCGATCTGGGGCGAATGGATTGAGCTGATCGACAACGACGACCTGTGGGTCGAGGCGGATGGGCCGGATGTTGAGTGGAGCCAGACTCTGGATGCCGGTGGGCTGGCGCGCTTTTGGCAGCTGCGCGGCGATCTAACCGCGGCGCCCAATGGCGTGCTGCCCGAGCTGCGGCGGATCGAGGTCAACACTGTCGATGCGACCGGGCCGGCAGCACAGGCTGGCGGCGATCTGCGCACGGCCGGCGCGGCCGCGAAGCCGGCGGTGGTCTCGCGCACTGGCTGGGGCTCGCCGGATGGTGAGGGCAGCCGCGCACAGCCTTCGTATTATCCGGTCAATCATATGGTCGTGCATCACACTGCCGACAGCAGCACGCTGCTGCCAGGCGAGCCGAACTGGGCCGCGCGCGTGCGCGCCGAGTGGTCGTTCCATACCTTCACGCGCGGCTGGGGCGATGTTGGCTACAACTACCTGATCGATCCGAATGGCCTGATCTACGAAGGCCGCGCCGGCGGCGATGACGCGGTCGCATTCCACGATACGGCCAACTATGGCTCAATGGGCGTGGTAGTGATCGGCAACTATGTCTCGACGCAGCCGAGCGCTGCGGCAGAGGATTCGCTGGTGCAGCTGCTGGCATGGAAGGCAGCCCAGAAGCATATCGATCCACTGGGCCGCTCGTACTACTACGGCTGCTCGATCTCCAAATACTGCGACCCGTTCAACCCCGGCGCGGTAGTGCCGAACATCGCCGCCCACCGCCAGGTCACGCCCGGCCATACCACCTGCCCCGGCGATGGCGCCATGGTCGACCTGCCGGCTATTCGCAACCGTGTGAAGCAGGCGCTCAGCGGCGGGCCGGCCGACGACGGCGACCTGATTGTAGACGACCTGGAGAGCGGCTACGCTCGCAGCCCTACGAGCTGGCATGCGGCGGCATGCGGCTACGGCAGCCACACCGACTGGACATTCGCGACCGACGGCGCGCCCGAGAACAGCGCGACATGGCGGCCAACTATTCCAAGTGCTGGTGTCTACCGCGTCTACGTGCATATTCCGCAGGGCTGTGGACTCGGCCCGCCGCCATACGCCAGCGCCCAGGCGCGCTACGGCATCGCCTACGCCGGCGGCTCGGCCAGCCGGGTGGTCGATCAGAACACGGCCAGCGAGTGGGTCGATCTAGGCGCCTATCCGTTCGACCAGGGCAGTGGTGGCGCCGTCGAGCTGTACGACAACACCGGCGAGTCGCTCAATTTCGGCCGAGTGCTGTTCTTCGATGCCGTCAAGTGGGTGCCCGAGAATGCCGCCGACACGGGCGTGCAGCTGGTCGGCGTCCAGTACGATCGCAACACGGTCGCAAGCGGCGAGCTGCTCAAGATCACCTTCACCGTTCAAAATACCGGCGGCGTGGCGGTCAACGGCCAGCAGCCGAACGTCGACCTGACGGCCGGCGGCGGGCTGGGCAGCTTGGAGAACAGCTATGTCTACGACCAGGATGAGTGCTTCAATGGCAACGCGTCGGGCAGCTACCCGGCCTACCCGAAGGAGAGCGATCGTTTTCGGGTCACGCTTGGCGTGGCCGGCTGGGATGCCGGCCACGCCGATACATGCCGGGGGGCGGCCGGCGATAATCCCTGGCGCTGGGGATTGAATAGCCGGCTCGCACCTGGCCAGCAGCAGATGATCGTCGGCTATGTGCGCTTTCGCACGCCTGGTACCTATAATCTACGTGCTGGCTTAATTCAGGAGTATGTCAAGTATTACGCCGAGGGCGTCGGCCCGGCCACAATCAGCGTGACGCCGGAGCGGATCGCGCCGGACGCGGCCGGCTACGACACGACGCTGACGCCACTGGCGCGCGTCTACCAGCTGGGCAGCGTGCCGGATAACTTCCTGGCGCGCACGCACAACCCGCTCTCGATCCCACGCGGCCACTACATTGGCAGCTTCGCCTGGGATGGCAGCCTGACGCGCTGGGGTAGTGGCGGCCCGCTCGGCCAGACCGACCAGTTCCTGATCGAGCAGACCCGCGCCTTTCTGGCGCCTTCCGCCGGCACGTATACCTTTCGCACCAGTAGCGACGACGGCTCGTGGCTGTGGGTTGATGGCCAGCCAGTGGTGGTCAACAACGGTCTGCACGAAGAAACCGCGATCGTCGGAACGATCGATCTTGCCGCCGGGGCGCATGTGGTCGCCTTCAAATACTTCGAGCGCAGCGGCGACGCGACGGCGGGCTACGATGTTCAGATGCCTGGCGACACCAGCTTCCGGCCGCTGCCGGAGGGATTGGGCAGCGGAGCGTGGCGCCTCGGCGGGACTTTCCTGGCGCCGCCCGACCTGGTGATCGCGGCCGACGACCAGGGCGGGGTGGGGGTCGATCACATCCGCTGGAGCTGGGATGGCACAAGTTGGCAGGATTCGCCGGGGCCGCTGCTGCGCCTGGGCCAGCTGGCAACCGGCAGCTACCGCCTGCACTACCAGGCGATCGACGCCGCCGGCAACGCGGGCGACATATACGAGCTGGCGTTCGCGGTGGACCCGAATCTGCCGGTGCGGCGGATATTTCTGCCGCTGCTGTTTTAATCGCTAGCTCAGGGCCATTGTTAACGCAGCACCCCCCGCCCGCCGTGCTTGATGGCATCTAGAATGCTGGCATGCTATACTGCTGATCAGGATGTTCGTATGTAGCGATGTAGGAGGATGCACTATGGCACCGATTGAACGAACCGCCAGTGGAGTGTGGTGGGGTGATTTGCGCGGCGGCAGTGGCCAGATCGACAGCACCAGCGGCGTGTTGCAAGCCACTCCCTTCACGTTTGCCACCCGCTTTGAGAACGCGAAAGGCACCAACCCCGAGGAGCTGATCGCCGCTGCTCACGCCGCGTGTTACAGTATGGCCTTTGCCAACTATCTGGCTCAGCAGGGGCACACGCCAGAAGAGATCCGAACGCAGGCCACTATCACACTCGACAATGGCAGCATCACTAAGATGCATCTGGTGACGCACGGACGCGTTCCAGGGGTCGAAGCGAGTGACTTCGCGCGCCTTGCCGGCGAGGCCGAAAAGAAATGTCCGGTGTCCAATTTGCTCCGCAACGGGCTGGCGATTACGCTAGATGCGTCGTTGCTATAACCAGCACGGTGCCCGCACGAAACAACGAAATGAGGGGCTTAGGGGTTCTGGGCGTCGCGGCTTTAGCCGGTCCCAGTGCCAGCGAACCGGCTAAAGCCGCGACGCCCGATTCTTAACGCGAACGCCTGTACGATTGAACCGATCCTTGTCTTATTGCGTCTCTGTTTTCTCCAGCGGCTCATAGTGCGTCATAATCTGCTCGCTGCGAATGACCTTGCCGGCGGTGTCGCGCACCACCCGCCCGGTCACGACATCGATCGCCGGTTGGATGTAGGTAGCAGATTGGACATCCGGCTGGTCGGTGGTGAAGGCGTGCTTAAGGATCTTCGGCTTGGCGCCGCTGATGCGGCGGCCGTCGCTCACGCCCCATAGCGCCACGGTCAGCGCATTGCCGTCAGCCACCTCGGCGGCGATCAGAATCGGGCCAGGCATATCATTGTGCCAGCGCAGATCGAGATTGGGCGCATAGACGGCCGCGTCCATGCCGGGCTGATCGCGCAGGTAAGCGATCAGCCGGCTGTGGCTATGGCGCTCGTCGATCGGCAGGCCGGCCGCGAACGCCGCGCGGTAGAGCAGCGTCGAGACACGGCAGATACCGCCGCCAATATCATCGCGTATGCGCCCATCGACGATCGTCGGGGCGGCCAGGTAGCCGGTGCGCCCCGATATCTCGCCTAGTGACTGGTTGTACGATAGCGCCTGGCCGGGCTTGACTGTCTGTCCATCAAGGCGCGCGGCGGCCAGGCGCATGTTCTTGCCGGTGGCCGAATTGGGCGCGAAGGCCAGCGTCGCTGTGCCAAGCAGCGCGATCGGCTGAGCGGGCGCGCGCAGATCGGCCGCCAGCCCGCGCCCGCGCGCGTACTCATCGCCCAACTGGCCCAGCAGCACCCGATAGGGCGTGCCGGCATGCTCGGGGTGGTACTCAAAGCGCGCGCGCTCGAAATATTGCACCAGGTACGTCTGGCCGTCGATCGCATTAATCTCGCTGAACTCTTCCGAGATTGGGTAGCCGAACAGCGGCAGCTGACCGTTGCGAAGCCAGAATTCGTTGAACGCGCCGCCTAGCGTGTGGCCGGTGGCGGGGAAGAATGTGCGTGCGTTCGGCCCAGGGTCAGCGGGCTGTGGCCTGAAGGCTGCGCCGCTGCGATCGCGCGTGAGCGCGCTGCCGACCAGCGTCAGCGAGACATAGTACGGCGCGGGCAGCTCGGGGCGCAGCTCAAAGCGCGCGCGCTCGAAGTATTGAACCTGTATACCGTCCTGCTCGATCAGCTCGGTCAGCGGCAATCCAAAGATGGCCAGGCCACCGTGGGTTTCGTAGAAGCGCTTGATCGCCAGCCCAATGTTATGGCCGGTCGCCGGCACATACGCGAACGCGCCGTGCGGGCTGGCCGGCGCCGCCGCGCGCAGCACTGGCCAG
>Ga0137375_10012408_pt1 | contig 10090 bp, 7 predicted proteins | sample SagtaG_24_FD_104936 | JGI IMG/M metagenome (GOLD analysis project Ga0137375, IMG submission 104936) | Vadose zone soil microbial communities from Sagehorn Ranch, Mendocino, California, USA - Sage1_R_113_16 metaG | ecosystem: Environmental > Terrestrial > Soil > Vadose zone | place: USA...
CACGAAATCCGGCCCTGCACGCTTGCCCTTCTCCAAGGCGGCGTAGCACGCATTCTGAATCAGGTTGAGGAACACGCGCCCCAGTTCCTGCGGGATGACCGCGAGGGGCCGCAGTGCCGGGTCGTACTCGGTCTCCAGGGTCACGTTGAACGACGGATCCCGGCTGCGCAGACCGTGGTAGGCCAGGTTGACGTACTCGGCCAGCAGTTCGTTCACATCGGTCAGCACGTGTTCGCCGGACTGGCCGCGCGCGTGCAGCAACATGCCGCCGATGATCTGGTTCGCCCGGTCGCCATGCTCACGAATCTTCGCCGCACTCTGTTCCAGGTCGTCGAACAACTCTGCCACGGTCTCCCCGTCCGGCCCGGCCACCGTTCGCTCTCGCAAGAGAGCGCGCAACTCCGCGGTGCGATCCGAGGCGAGGGCGGCAAAATTCACAATGAAGTTGAGGGGGTTCCGCAGCTCGTGGGCGATGCCGGCCGTCAGGGTGCCCAGCGATGCCATTTTCTCCTGAACGATGAGTTGCTGCTGGGCGGCCTTGAGTTGAGCGAGGGCGCGCTCCAGTTCCTCGGCGCGGCGGCGTTCGGCGTCGCGCAGCCGTTTCTTCTCCAGGCAGGCGTTGATGCGAGCCCGCAGCAGCACCGGGTCGAACGGCTTGTAGAGGTAGTCCTCGGCCCCACGTTCGATGCAGCGCACGACGCTGTCGATCTCATCCAGGCCCGACACCATGATGACCGGGATTTCGCGCAGCCGCTCATCGGCCTTGATCTGTTCCAGGGCGGTGTAGCCATCCATCTCGGGCATGAGCACATCGAGCAGGAGGAGGTCGAACGGCTGACTGCGCAGTAACGCCAGCGCGGCGCGGCCGTTCTCCGCCGACACCGCTTGATGGCCGAACCGCCCCACATACCAGCAGAGCATTTCGCGGATGTTGGTCTGGTCGTCGACGATGAGGATGCGACCGGCGTCGGGGACAGTGCTCATGGATGCCTCGGTTGCTTGCCTGATGTGCCGTCGGCGAACGGCCGGCGTAAGCCGGCGCCCGTTGTGGCACGGTCTCCTGACCGTGCCACTCTTGCGACCGCAGGTCTCCCCTGAGTGTTGGGACTCCAGAGGAGACCTTCGGTCAAGCCCCGCGGCACGGTCAGGAGACCGTGCCACAACAGTGGTGATGTGCCGCGCTGGGTGAAGCCCACGGGTTGCAACCCGTGGGCTTGCTACCGGGTGTAGCGCAGCGCCAGCGCTGTCACGTCGTCTGACTGAGGCACGCCCGCCGTGAAGTGGCCGACGGCATCGAGCACACAGCGGACGACCGTCTCCGCGGCGGCTCGGTCCGCGCGGCTCAGCCTCTCTTCCAGGCGCCGCGCCGTGAAGAGTTCGTCCGCCGCGTTACGTGCCTCGGTGATGCCGTCGGTGTAGAGAAAAAAGATGTCGTTTGGCTGCAATTCCAGGCGATGCGTCTGATAGGCGGCGTCCTCCAGCGCGCCCACGAGGCGGCCCTTCCCTGTCAGGGTTTGCGGTGCTGCGCCGGCACGCAGCAAAAAGGGGGGTAGGTGGCCGCCGTTGCTGTAGAGCAACTCGCCGCTGCTCAGGTGCAAGATGCCATAGAACAGGGTGACGAACATCGTCGCGGCGCCGTCGCGCTGCGCGATAAGCTGCCGGTTGACCTCCGCCAGGCACTCGGCGGGCGTGCAGCCTCGTAGGGCGACGGTGCGGGTCAGCGTGCGACTGACTGCCATGAACAGGGCCGCCGTCACTCCCTTGCCCGACACGTCGCCGATCACCAGGCCGAGGCGGTCGTCGTCGAGGAAGAAGTAATCGTAAAAGTCCCCGCCGACGGCGCGCGCCGGCAGCATGGCCGCGGCGAGCGAGCAGTCGCTCCGGCCCTCCCCAAAGGGCGGCGGCAGGAACGAGCGTTGGATTTCCGCCGCGGTCTGCAGGTCACGCTGCACCGCGATGAGCCGTTCGCGGTCGGTGTCGGCCCGGCGCAGATCCTCGATCTGCTGGAGCGTCTTGGTGACGGTAACCTCAAAGTCGTGGAAGTCGATCGGCTTGGTCAGGAAGTCGAAAGCGCCAAGGTTCATCGCGGCGCGGATGTTGCGCATGTCGCCGTAGGCCGAAACGATGACGGCGCCGAGGCGCGGCCGCAGTTCGCGCAGGTGGGCCAGCAGCGTCAGGCCGTCCATGACCGGCATGTTGATGTCGCTCAGCACGAGGTCAACGCCGCCGGCCCGGATGCGGGTAAGGGCCTCCTGCCCCTGGCGGGCGAAGGCGAACTGATAGACGCCTTCGCGGATCTGCTGGCGGAAACGCTGGCGGATTAGCAGTTCCAGGTCCGGCTCGTCGTCGACGATCAAGATCATTGGCGCCATGAAGCTGATTGTATCGTGGGGGCTGGCTTCCTGTCCAAAAGCAAGGCGTGTGCCGAACGGCACCAGGTTTGCGACTCTTTGCAGTGCGACGAACAATCACCGCGCCGCAAAGGAGAGCATCCATGTCGCAGGCCGCGCCGCACGGTTCGACCTCGGTCTGGCTGCCGCCGGACGGACTTCCCGACCTGGGACCGCTCAACGAGGACACGCGCGCCGACGTGTGCATCGTCGGCGCCGGCATCGCCGGGCTGACCACCGCCTATCTGCTGGAGCGCGCCGGCAAGAAGACGGTGGTGCTGGAGGCCGGGGAGGTCGGCAGCGGCGAGACGGGGCGGACGACGGCCCACCTCGCCAGCGCCCTCGACGATTACTACCACCGCCTTGAGCAACTACATGGCGAGCAGGGGGCGCGCCTGGCGGCCGAGAGCCATCGCGCTGCCATCGATCGCATCGAGGCCATCGCCCGCGCTGAGCACATCGCCTGCGATTTCGAGCGCCTCGACGGCTACCTGTTCGTGCCGCCCGGCGAATCTACGTCTATCCTCGACCGCGAACTCGACGCCGCGCGCCGCGCCGGCCTGGAGGTGGAGCGCGTCCGCCGGGCCCCGTTGACCACGTTCGACACCGGGGCGGCCCTGCGCTTTGCCCATCAGGGACAATTCCACCCCATGAAATACCTGTCTGGGCTGGCGACGGCCTTGCGGCGCCTGGGCGGGCGCATTTTCGTTCGCAGCCGCGTGGACAAGTTCGAGGGCGGCACCCCAGCACAAGCGACGACTCACGCAGGTCATACGGTGCAGGCCGACGCGCTGGTCGTGGCCACGAACACACCGGTCAACGACTGGGTGACGATGCACACCAAGCAGTTTCCCTATCGCAGTTACGCCATTGCCCTGCGGGTGCCGCGAGGGTCGGTGCCGCGGGCGCTGTACTGGGACACCGCCGAGCCGTATCACTACGTTCGCCTGCAGTGCCACACAGACGCGGACGATTACCTGATCGTCGGCGGCGAGGACCACAAGACCGGCCAGGCGCACGACACAGACGAGCGGTTTAGTCGCCTTTATGCCTGGGCGAAGGAGCGCTTCCCGGAAGCACCGTCGCCCGAATTCTGCTGGTCCGGCCAGATCATGGAGCCGATGGATTCGCTGGCGTACATCGGCCACAATCCCGGCGACGAGCCGAACGTGTTCATCGCGACGGGCGATTCCGGCCACGGCATGACGCACAGCACCATCGCCGGTATGCTGCTGACCGACCTGATCACCGGCAAGGAAAATGCCTGGACGGCGCTGTACGAGCCGTCGCGCAAGACGCTGCGCTCGGCGTGGACGTTCCTCAAGGAGAACCTCAACACGGCGGTGCAATACGTGGACTGGCTAACGCCGGGCGAGGTGCGATCTGTCGATGACATCAAGCCGGGGGATGCGGCGGTGATGCGCCGGGGGCTACATAAGGTCGCCGTTTACCGTGACGAAGCGGGCCGCGTCCACAAGGTCTCGGCAACGTGTTCGCACCTGGGTTGCGTCGTGGACTGGAACCCGACGGAAAAGACGTGGGATTGTCCCTGTCACGGCTCGCGTTTCGACGTCCGCGGGAAAGTCGTCAACGGGCCGGCGCTGACCGGGCTGGAGCGATTGGAGGAATGAAGGGTTGACCCGCTTGCGGGTTAGCAGTCTGGCGCCTGCTAACCCGCAAGCGGGTCAACCCCTCTCCCCTGGCGGGAGAGGGGAGGCTCGTTCAGACCTTGCGCAGCGCCTGTCCGCAACAGTTGAACTCCGCGTGCTCGCTGCCGGAGCAGTGACAGTCCTGTGTCACCTGGACTTCCATCCCGCAGCGTTCGCAACGGAAGCGATCCCCCTTCTTCGGCGTTCCGGCCCCGCCGCGGTCCTCGGGCTTCGCGCTGGCTTCGGACATCTTTTTCGTCATCGGGTCGGCATTGGCGGCCATGAGAGAACCTCCTTCGAGATGTTGGCGAATCAGCCTTCCGAACCACCTCTCCAATCAACAGCAATGCTTATGCCGTCCGTGGGGCTTCTCTCCGGCATCCAGATTGCGTACCAAAGGAACGACACCGTTCTAATTCGATGCCCTCCCTTGACGATCGTCTCGAAAAATCCTTCACGGTCTTGTGTGCGAGCGGCCTTCCGGCGAAAGTAGTGGATAGCTGGGTTCCCCTGCTGGGTCGCAGGACCGCGAAGGATTGTCGCGGCGCCGACACATGAGCTATTGAGAAACCCCGCGACCGCAGGGGCCGACTCGTCTACATGGGAGATGGCCATGGTGAAATATCGATTCTGCCTGTTGACTGCCGCCCTGATGCTAACAGCGACCACCTCGGGCGGGCAATCTCCGCAAGCGAAGGGCGAGCACAAACTGTCGGCCAAGGAATTGGAGTCCCTGTGGGCCGACCTGGCTGGCAAGGACGCCGCCAAGGCGTACCGGGCCATCTTCGCGTTTGCCGGCGCCCCGAAGGAGAGTGTGCCGTTCATGAAAGAGCGGCTCAAGCCAGTCGTTGGCCCCGAACCCGGTGTGATCGACCGGCTGATTGTTGACCTCGATAGCAGGCGCTTCCCCGACCGCGAGAAGGCAATGGCCGAACTCGAGAAGTTGGGCCCCCTGGCTGTGCCGGCCCTGGAGCAGATCAAGAAACAAGCCGACGAGGCGATGAAGAAGAACGAAGCGCCGAAAGTGTCACTGGAGATGCTCCGACGCGTCGAGCGCTTGTTGGAACGGGCGGCGGGATTGACGCTCTCGGCGGAGGAGTTGCGCGTCTGGCGAGCACTGGAGGCGATCGAGCACATGCGGACGGCGGAGGCAAATGCCTTGCTCGACGTGTTCGCGAAGGGAGCGCCGGGGGCCTGGGCGACCGAGGAGGCGAAGGCGGCTCTGAAACGGAACGCCAAACTCAAAGCCTTCACGCCGTGATCGATCCTCCAAGACGTCACCTTCCCGATTGGAGATGACCATGAAGCGATCCTGTCCGTGCCTGTGCTTGGCGGTGGCCCTTGGACTGGTCGTAACCGCCCCTGCGGCCCAGCCAGCCGCGCAGAAAGACACGAAACTCTCGCCAAAGGACCTCCAGAAACTCTGGGAGGATTTGGCGAGCGAGGACGCCGCGAAGGCGTACCGGACCATCTTCGCGTTTGTCAACTCCCCGAAGGAGAGCGTGCCGTTCTTCAAGCAACGCCTCAAGCCCGTCGTCGCCCCGGGACCGGGGGTGCTCGACCGCCTGATTGCCGATCTGGGCAGTCCGGACGCTGCCGAGCACGACAAGGCGATGAAGGAGCTGGAAAAGTGGAGGGAGTTGGCCGTTCCTGCCCTGGAGCGTGCTCTGCGGGAAAAGCCAGCACCGCGGCTGCGCCAGCAGTGTCTTGAAACACTGCTGGAACGAGCGGCGGGGCTCACGCTCTCGGCGGAGGAGTTGCGCACGTGGAGGGCGTTACAGTCGTTGGAACGCATCGGCACCCCGGAGGCGCGTCAAGTGCTCGAAGCGCTCGCAAAGGGAGCGCCCGGCGCCTGGCTCACCGAGGAGTCAAAGGCAGCCCTCCAACGACTCGCCAACGTCAAGGCCGGGGCGCCGTGAATGCTCCGACGACCCGTGGCGGAACCTACCTCGCAGGGGGATTCAACGATGATCCAGCGCTCCGTGCCGCCCGCCTGTCATTTCCTGCGCGGGGGGCTGCTCCTGTACGCACTGTTGCTCGCGGCGAACGCCGCAGGGGGCGAGAAGAACCCTGCGACACCCCTGCCGGACGCGAGCCTGACACCGGCGACGGCACAGCTGTCTCCCGACGGCAAACTCTTTGCCTCGGGTGACAGGGAGATCCTCATCTCCGACGCTGCCACTGGACGGGTGTTGCATCGCCTGCCGCACGACAGATACATCGAGGCGCTCGCCTTTTCCCCGGATGGCCGTCTGCTGGCCGCGGCCAGCGATCGCGGTATCCGCCTGTGGGTCGTGGCCAGCGGCAAGCCACACACTCGCCTGGAAGGGGAGCATCGCGAGGACGTGCATGCGGTGGCCTTTTCCCCTGCTGGAACCCTCCTGGCATCTAGCGACTTGGCCGGCGTGATTCTGCTGTGGGATCTGACCAAAGGGAAGCCCCGCCGCCTGGAACCGCACAAAGGGCCGATTCGCTCCCTGGCCTTCTCCCCCAGCGGCAAGCTCCTGGCCTCGTGCGGTCACGATCAGATTATCCGCGTGTCGGAGGTCATGACGGGTCGGGAGGTGCTGACGATACGCGGCTCGGGTTCGCTCGGCCCGCAGCGGGTCGCCTTCGCGGCCGACGGTCAGACGCTGTTCTGGACTGAACCGCTGCAACCGTCTGTCCATCGCTTTAGCCTCGCCGCGGGGAAGTCCATCGGGAGACTGGATCTCCTCCGCCTGGAAGTCACGCCGCACGGTGCCTTGCTGGAGGATGGCGCGACGACGCCCTTGCGCGTCGTGGCTCACTGGTCGGACGGACGGGCTCAGGATGTGACTTCCCGGGCGCGTTATGAGGTCCGCGATGGAGAAATCTTCACGGTCACGCCGCTGGGCCGCGTACAGGCACACCGCCCGGGCCGCACCATTGTCGCGGCTCAATACCTGGGGCGCACAACGGCCGCCATTGTCACGGTGCGCGACGCGAAGAGCGGCGCCTTCCCCGACCTGCCCGCTCACAACTTCGTTGACAAATTGCTGCTCGCCGAGTGGAAGAAGGCCGGCTTCCGGCTCGCCGAACCGCTCAACGACGCCCTGTTCCTGCGCCGTGCGTACCTGCACTTGCTCGGGACGCTGCCGACGTCCGAGGAACTGCGCCAATTCGAGGCACGCAAGGATCCGGACAAGCGCCGCAAGGTGATCGACGAGTTGCTTGACCGCCCCGAGTATGCGGACTACTGGGGCGTCATGTGGGCGCGTCTGCTGGGCGTTGGCGAGTGGGTGAAGTCCGAGGCGGGACGGTCCCGCGCTCACCTGTGGCTGCGCCAGCACCTGGCGCAGAACACTTCAGCGAGCCGCATTGTCCGCGAATTGCTGCTGGCCGAGGGCAAACTGGCGGAGAACGGCGCGACGGCACTCGCAGCCGCCAACCCCACGCCGGAGCAGTTGGCCCAGACCGTCGCGCAGGCGTTTCTCGGCGTGGATCTTCGTTGCGCCCGCTGTCACAAGCACCCGGAGGGGGCCTGGGGGCCGGACGATTACCGCGGCCTGGCCGCCTGTTTCAGCGAAGTGAGCGTGGAGGGGAAGGGCAACCTGGTCGTGCGGATCGTGCCAGGCCGCACGTTGCTGGATCCCGTCAGCGGCAAAGCGGTGCCGGCACGGGCGCCAGGGGAACCAGCATTCCCTGCCGCACAGCGCGACCCGCGCCGCGCCCTCGCCGACTGGTTGACGCGAGCCAACAATCCCACCCTGGCCCGTAATCTCGTCAATCGCTACTGGGCGCACTTCTACGGCGAGGGGCTGGTCGAGCCTTTGGACGCGCTGCACGAAGCCAACCCGAGTCTCCACCCCGCTTTGTTGGACGCCCTGACGAAAGACTTCCTCGCCCACGGTTGTGACGTCAAGCACCTCGTCCGAGTTCTCTGCCAGGCGCGGGCCTACCATCTGGGGATTGACTCGGCGCCGCCGGCCAATGCCTCCCTCGGTGCCGCAGCTCTCTTCGCCCGGCGCCGGCCAGTTCGCGTCACGGAGGAGGCACGCGACCGTATCATCGCGGTGGCTTGCGGTCTTGAACCGCCCACGGCCGCGAAGTTACTCAGCCCGCGCTACCAGCATGGCCCCTTCGCTCTGCGGCATCATGAAGAGCGCGCGGACGGCTTGTGCGAACGCTATCCCCCCACGCCGCGGCATGCGCTGATGCTCCTCGGTGGTGAGGAGTTCATGCGGCTAATCTCTCATCCCAAGGGCCGCATCGCCCGGTTGGTGCAGGGCGGGGCCAGCGACGATCAGGTGATGGATGACTTGTTCCTGGTCACCCTGTCGCGGCTGCCCACGGCGGACGAACGAAAGCGCGTTCGAGAGCACATCAGCAGCCAGACCAAGGCCGGCAAACCGCGCGTGGAGCCGTTACGCGATATCTTGTGGGCGCTGCTGAATACAAAAGCGTTCTATTTCTATCCGTGAACACCACAATTCCCCGCGGCCCTTCCCCGAGGGAAGCGCTAACCCGCAAGCGAGGTGGCCTTGGCGCTTGCATTGTCCCGACCTCTCGGGGTTAATAGAGCAAGGCTCAACACCGTCTACCCACCCCGAGGGCCAGCGCTCATGTCCACCATCCCTATTCCGTCGCGAGCTTGCCGCCTGCTGCCTTTTACCCTCTGTTTGCTGCTCGTGGCCGGCGTGTCGGCGGGCGGCCCCGAGGGGAAGAAGCTCGACGACAAGGTCAAGGAGATTGCCGGCAGCGCCGAGTTTCTCCGCTCGGTGCCCAAGCACTTCGCCACCCTCAAGGCCATCGACGCCGGCAAACAGCAGGTCACCCTGCTGATCGAGGGCGAGGTACTGCCGAAGGTGTGGTCGCTCGTGCCCGATGCCGAGGTCAAGGTGATGGGCTGGTGGGGACGACTGGATCAATTGACCATTGGCGATCGCGTTTGGGCCTGGTTCAAGACCGACCGCAAGCAGCAAGCCGTCGCGATCTCGATGCTAGCCGACGAGATCAGCGAGCAGGACATCCACGGCGACGGGCTGACGGTCGAGGCGGCAGATGCGAAGGGCATCACCGTCAAAGCGGGCAAGGGACCGTCGCGCGTGCTCAAGACGAGTCGGCCTTCCGAGGTTGCCCCGAAGACAAAAATCTTCGTCCAGAGCCAGGGCGACCGTGCCCGGCTGGTCGTCCTGGGCACCCGCGAACTGGAACCCCTGCGTGAGAAGCAAAAGGCACTCCTGCGCGAGCGTTGGGTGAAGGAAGGTTTGCCCGGGACGGCGGGTTTCGTCCACGTCTTCAGCGGCGAGATGGACCTGCTCACGGACCACGAGACGATGCGCTGGGCGCGGTCGCTGCAAGTGGGTGACAAGGTGACGCTGCGTGCCGACCCGCCGATCAAGGCACTGGTGAAGCACGTTCGACCGTGGCGCGAGCGCACCGAGGTGCGCCTCGTCGTGCATAGTTTTGACCTGGCCGACCTGAGCCCCGGTCAGCGCCTGCACCTGCTCTGCACGCCGCCCCCGCCGGAAGTCGATAGCGCGCGCTTGCCGCCCGACCTCGACCGGCCGCGCAGCAAACAGGAGCGCGTCGAGTGGTTCCTGGCGAGCATTTACTGCACCTGCCCGGTCCAGGGCGACCGCTGCACCGGCCACTTCTACACGCTGGCCAGCTGCAACCCCAACGGCTGCGGCATGCCGAGAACGATGCGGCGCGTGGTGGCGGCGAAGATCGACGCGGGGCTAACCGACCGGGAACTTTTCGAGGAGTTGTTGAAGAAATACGGCCCGCGACTGCTACAGCCGCACCTGTTGCCCTGAGAGTCTGGAACTTGGTTGGCGAGCGGCGCGGCGTCAGCCCGCCGGTGAAGCCAGCACCGGCGGGCTGACGCCGCGCCGCTCGCCTTTTTGTTAGTGCCTCTGAAGGAGTGGTCCGCAATCAGCGGTCAGCTTGAGCGATTGGCTGAGCGCTGCTTGCTGACTGCTGAAATGACCGCCTATCCGCCGCGCAGCCGCTTGACTTCCTCCTCCAGCGCCGTCACGCGCTCGCGCAGCGCGTACAACTCCGCGCGCAGCCGCTCCGTCTCGCTGG
>Ga0137375_10012411_pt1 | contig 10089 bp, 7 predicted proteins | sample SagtaG_24_FD_104936 | JGI IMG/M metagenome (GOLD analysis project Ga0137375, IMG submission 104936) | Vadose zone soil microbial communities from Sagehorn Ranch, Mendocino, California, USA - Sage1_R_113_16 metaG | ecosystem: Environmental > Terrestrial > Soil > Vadose zone | place: USA...
GGAATGCCGAGAAAGTTCGTCAGATCGAAATGGCCGATCCACAACGCGTCGATGCCGTCGACGGCGGCGATCGCGTCGACATCCGCCAGACCTTCAGCGGTCTCGATCTGCGCGATGACGAGCGTGCGCGCGTGGATCGCGGCGATCTTCGCCACGACGTCGCCGCAGTCGAAATCATCGTGCGCGAACCCGAACGCCGCGCCTCGGCGTCCGGCTGGCGGATAGCGGGTGCAGGCGACGATCGATCGCGCCTCCTCGGCGCTGCCGACCATCGGCACCATCACGCCGAGCGCGCCGACGTCGAGCGCGCGCGCGATGAAGTGATATTCGCCGCGCGGCACGCGCACCATCGGCACGATGTCGAGCCCTCGGCAGAGCGCGCATTGCGTCTTCAGGGTCTCGAAGCCGAGCCCCGTGTGCTCCATGTCGAACAGCACGAATTGAGCGCCCGCGTTGCTGCAGATCTGCGGCAGCCCGGGCGTGAAGCACTCGAACACCATCGCTCCGAACGCGCGGCCGCCTTCGGCGAGCGTCTGCTTCACGGGATTGTTGCGCATCACACTGTCGCCGCAGATGTTGGAGCGCGCATTGTGGCACGCGCGCTCAACGCAGGGACAGCCGTTTCGACTTTGCCACGTCGCGCAGCCAGTCGGGATAGTCGGTGATGAGACCGTCGACGCCGAGATCGATCAGCCGCGTCATCTCGGCGGGCTCGTTGACCGTCCACGGCAACACGGCGAGCCCCGCGGCGTGCGCGTCCTCGACACGCTCGCGCGTGACGCTCGCGGCATCGGGCGACCAGATCGCGCAGCCGGCCGCACGCGCGAGCCGCGGCAACGATCCGCCGTGATCGGCGAGCGCAAGACCCGCGTGCCACGGCGAGCGAGCCGACATATCCGCGCGCACCGTATCAAAACGCTCTCCCTCGGCGGTGAGACAACCGGTCGCGATGTCGGGCGCCATGGATTTGACCGCAACGAGCGTACGCCAGTCGAACGACTGGATCGTCACGCGCTGGATCATGGAAGCCGCGCGCACGCGTTCGACGACGAGTCGCGCGAAGGTTTCCGCATTCGGTGTTCGTTCGCCGCTCGTCGGCGTGATCTTCGTCTCGATGTTGACGCGCACGCTCGCCTGCTTCGCGAGCGCGAGCACCGCGTCGAGCGTCGGGAAGCGCTCGCCGTCGCTCGCGCGCTGCAGCGGGAAGCTCTTCGCGTAGTTGCTGTGCGGATCGACGCGGCCGATGTCGAACGCCGCGAGCTCGTCGAACGTCAGCGTGCGGATCGCCGGACCAGGCTCGCGCAGCCAGCGGCCGTCGCGGTCGCGCACAAGTGCAGGATTGAGGTACGGATCGTGCGAGATCACGACGACGTCGTCGCGTGTGACCGCGACGTCGGTTTCGATCGTCGACACGCCGAGCTCGATCGCCTTGCGAAAGGCCGCAAGCGTGTTCTCGGGCGCGCGCCCGCGCGCCCCGCGGTGGCCCTGCACGTCGAACGCGGCGGCGTCGCCCGCGAATGCGAGGCAGAGCGCAAGCGCGCTCGTGCAGCGGGTCCATCGGGCGGCCATCGTCGGATCATCCTACAATACGGCGATGGCCGATCTTTTCGCCGTCGACAATCCGGCGACGCCGCTCGCCGAGCGGCTGCGTCCGAAGACGATCGACGAGGTGATCGGGCAGCGGCATCTGCTCGCGCCCGGCAAGCCGCTCGCCGTCGCGTTCGCATCCGGCAAGCCCCATTCGATGATTCTGTGGGGTCCGCCAGGCTCGGGCAAGACAACGATCGCGCGCTTGATGGCCGACGCGTTCAACGCGGAGTTCATCGCGCTCTCCGCGGTGCTGTCTGGCGTCAAGGACATACGCGACGCCGTTGCGCGGGCCGAAGCGACGCTCGCGCAATCCGGGCGCCACACGATCCTGTTCGTCGACGAGGTCCACCGCTTCAACAAGGCGCAGCAGGACGCGTTCCTGCCGTATGTCGAGCGCGGCATCGTCACGTTCATCGGCGCGACGACCGAGAACCCGTCGTTCGAAGTGAATTCGGCGCTGCTGTCGCGCGCCTCGGTTTACGTTTTGGAGCCGCTGTCCCCTGACGAGCTTTCGCAATTGCTCGACCGCGCGATCGCTGCGGCCATGCCGCACGTCGCGATGGAGCCGGCGGCGCGCGACGCGCTGATCGCGTATTCCGACGGCGATGGGAGGCGACTGATCAATCTCGTCGAGCAGCTCGCGACCGCCGCCGGCGAGCGGCACGCAGCGATCGACACCGCATTCGTCGAGCATACGATCGCGCGCTCGCTGCGCCGCTTCGACAAGGGTGGCGAAGCGTTCTATGACCAGATCTCCGCGTTGCACAAGTCGGTGCGCGGGTCCGATCCCGATGCGGCGCTGTACTGGATGTGCCGGATGCTCGACGGCGGCGCCGATCCGCTCTATGTCGGCCGCCGGATGATCCGGATGGCGAGCGAGGACATCGGTCTCGCCGATCCACGCGCGCTGTCGCTCACGCTTGCGGCCGTCGAGACGTACGAGCGACTGGGCACGCCGGAAGGCGAGCTCGCGCTCGCCGAAGCGGTGCTCTATCTCGCATGCGCGCCGAAGAGCAATGCCGTGTACGAAGCATACGGTGCGGCGCGCGCGTTCATCGCCGAGGACGGCTCGCGTCCGGTGCCGCTGCGGCTTCGCAACGCGCCGACGAAGCTGATGAAGAAGCTCGATTACGGCAAGGGCTATCGCTACGCGCACGACGAGGAGGGCGCGTATGCGGCCGGCGAGCGCTACCTTCCCGACGACATGCCCGAAGTCAGATGGTACGAGCCGACCGAGCGCGGGCTCGAAGCGAAGATCCGTGAAAAGCTCGAGTCGCTGCGCGAGCGCGACCGCGCCGCCGGAAAGAAGGAGAGCAGCTAACCGTCTGATAAACTGACGGAATGCTCGACATCAATCTCCTGCGCACCGATCTTCCCGCCGTCGCGGCGGCGCTTGCCAAGCGCGGTGTCACGCTAAACACGCGCACGTTCGAAGCGCTCGAAGCGCGGCGCAAGGACATCCAGACGCGCACGCAAGAGCTGCAGGCGAAGCGCAACGCGCTGTCGAAGCAGATCGGCATTGCGAAGGGCAAGGGCGAGGACGCGTCCGCGCTGCTCGCCGAAGTCGCGGGCCTCGGCGACGAGTTGAAGAAGCTCGAGGCGGCGCTCGAGCGCGTGCAAGCCGAATTGCGCGAGCTCCTGCTCGATCTGCCGAACATCACGCACGCGTCGACGCCGATCGGAAGCTCCGCCGACGACAACGTCGAGATCCGCCGCTGGGGAACGCCGCGGGCATTCGAATTCCCCGTCAAGGATCACACGGACCTCGGCGAAGCGCTCGGCATGCTCGACTTCGCCGTCGCGGCGAAGCTCTCCGGTGCGCGCTTCTCGTTCCTGCGCGGCGGTCTCGCGCGCCTGCATCGCGCGCTCGCGCAATTCATGCTCGACACGCATACGCGCGAGCACGGCTACACCGAGTGCTACACGCCCTACATCGTCAACGCCGAGACGCTCGTCGGCACGACGCAGTTGCCGAAGTTCGAGCAGGACATGTTGGCGGTGAAGAAGGGCGGCGCCGAAGGGGTCGAAGCAGCCGAAAAGCTGTATCTGATCTCGACATCGGAGATCACGCTGACCAATACGGTGCGCGACGAGATTCTCGCCGCCGACGCGCTGCCTATCAAGATCACCGCGCATACGCCGTGCTTCCGCTCCGAGGCGGGCAGCTACGGCAAGGACACGCGGGGAATGATCCGCCAGCACCAGTTCGACAAGGTCGAGCTCGTCTGGGTGACGAGGCCGGACGATTCGTACGACGCGCTCGAGGCGCTGACCGGCCATGCCGAGACGATCCTGCAACGGCTCGAGCTGCCGTATCGCGTTGTCGCGCTGTGCACGGCCGACATAGGCTTCGCCAGCGCGAAGACGTACGATCTCGAGGTGTGGCTGCCGGCGCAGAACACGTACCGCGAGATCAGCTCGTGCAGCAACTGCGAGGCGTTTCAGGCGCGGCGGATGCAGGCGCGCTACCGAAATGCACAGGGCAAGCCCGAGCTCGTGCATACGCTGAACGGCTCGGGCCTCGCCATCGGCCGCACGCTTGTCGCGATCATGGAGAATTACCAGCGCGCCGATGGCGGCATCGACGTGCCCGCCGCGCTGCATCCCTACATGGGCGGCATGAAGCTCATCGCCGCCGGCGCACGAGCCTAGCGGCATCTCCTTCGGCACTACGCATGCGGGGACACCCGCGCGTTGAATCGTTGCAAGCGGGAGGCGAGATGATGGCCACACGAGCAAACATGCGAACGTCGGGCTCATGTGCGAGCGCATGGCTCGCATGTGCGATGTTCGTCGGATCGATCACGGTTGCGCGTGCCGACGAAGGCGTGTGGATGTTCGATCATCCGCCGACGCAAGCCATCAAGTCGACCTACGGGTTCGACGTCGGGCGCGAATGGCTGGACGCGCTGCGTCTTTCCGCGGTACGGGTAGGAGGAGGCGCCTCGGGCGCGTTCGTTTCGACCGACGGGCTCGTGCTCACCAACCACCACGTGGCGCTGTCGTGTACGCAGGAGCTGTCGACCGCGAGCCGTGATTTCGTGCGCGACGGATTCGTCGCGCGCTCGCGAAAGGATGAACGCACGTGCCCGGGTTATGAGGTGCGTCGTCTCGAATCGTTCGACGACGTCACCGATGCGATGCGCGCGGCGGTGAGCTCCACCGACGAAGCGGCGGTCACCGCCGAGCGCAACATCGCCATTGCACGTCTCGAGAACGATTGCAGCGCAACCACCGGACTGCGCTGCGAAGTCGTTACGCTGTATCGCGGCGCGGTCTATCAGGTTTACCGGTACCGCGTCTGGACCGACGTGCGCCTGGTCATCGCGCCCGAAGCGCGCATCGGGTTTTTCGGCGGCGATGCTGACAACTTCGTCTTCCCGCGATTCGACCTCGATTTCGCGCTGCTGCGCGTCTATGACCACGGGCAACCGCTGAAGACGCCGCATCACCTGCGGGTGGGCCAAAGAGGCCTCGAAGAAGGCGACGTCGTGTTCGCGGCCGGCCATCCGTATTCGACCGATCGTCTGGTCACGCTTGCCCAGCTCGAGTTCGATCGCGACGCTCGTTATCCATGGATGATCGCGAGCGCGAAGCGGCAGCGGCAACTGTTGCAGCAGTTCGCCGCGCGCTCGGCGGAGTCGCGACGCCGCGCAGCCGGCAACCTGTTCGGCACCGAGAACTGGCTCAAGTCGATGGCCGGTGAATACAAAGCGCTGCAAGAGGTCGGGCTCATCAAGCGCAAGGCCGAAGAGGAAGCGCAGCTGCGCGCATACGCCGGCGCAATCGGCGACGCCGATCCGTGGAAGCGCATCGAAACGACGACCCGCAAGCAGGCGAGCGTGCTCAAGGAGTCATGGGTCGTCGGCTACGGATATCGAACGCTGTTCGGCACCGCCGGCCATCTTGTCGAGCTCGCGAACGAACGCGCGCTGCCGGACGGCGAGCGGCTCGCCAAATACAGGGACTCGGAGGTTCCGACGCTCGTGCTGCAGCTCACGCAGGATGCGCCGATCTACAAGGACCTCGAGATCGCGCGCGTCGCCGGCTATTGGCAGGAAGCGCTCGACACGCTCGGCGCCGATCATCCCTTCGTCAAGCGCGTGCTCGGTGGCCGATCGCCACTCGACGCTGCAACGGCTGCGATCGAAGCGTCGAAGCTCGATCGCGTCGACGAGCGCAAAAGGCTCGTCGATGGCGGACTCGCGGCCGTTAACGCATCATCCGATCCGTTGATCGTGCTTGCCCGATCGGTGTATCCGTTGCGCAGGCGCCTTGCCAAGTTCGAGGAAGTCGAGATCGACACACCGATCCGCCAGGGGGCCGACGCGATCGGACGTCTGCGATTCAAGAGATCGGGCACCGACACGTATCCCGATGCGACGGGCACGTTGCGCTTGAGCTATGGCGCCGTGCGCGGCTACGACGCCGATGGCACGCTCACGCCGTGGCGCACGAACTTCTGGGGCCTTTATGCGCGCAGCGCAGCGTTCGGCGCGCAGTCGCCGTTCGACCTGCCTGCGACATGGGTTGCCAAGCAACGCCAGCTCGCGCTCGGCACGCCGCTCAATTTCGTCTCGACGCTCGACATCATCGGCGGCAGCTCGGGATCGCCGGTGGTCGACCGCGACGGCGCCCTGGTCGGACTCATCTTCGACGGCAATCTCGAGGCGCTGGCCGGACGTTACGTCTACACCGACGACAAGGCGCGGGCGATCGCGGTCGACGCACGCGCCATCGTCGAGGCATTGACGAACGTATACGGCGTCCGCCATCTCGTCGACGAAATGACGCGCCGCTGACGCTATTTCAGCGCATGTTGCCGGTATGGCCGAGCGAATAGCGGCCCGGCTGCGGCCACACGGTGAGACCGTGCGGCTCCTTGCCGACAGGAATGCTCTTCACCGTGCCGGCGCCCGTGTCGACGGCGTAGACGACATCGTCGAAGCGCGCCGAGAGCCAAAGCCACTTTCCGTCCGCGCTGATGTTGCCCATGTCCGGGCTGCCGCCGCCGGGCAGCGGCCACGTCGCTTCCACCTTGCGCGTCGCGAAGTCGACGACCGAGATGCTGCCCTTGCCCTTGGGCTTGCCGTGGATCCGGTTCGATCCCCGGTTCGCGACGTAGAGCTTGCTGCCGTCGCGGCTCGGGTACAGGCCGTGCGCGCCGACGCCAGTCGGGATGAAGCCGATCTCCTTGAACGAATCGCCGTCGACGAGGAAGAGCCCGTCCGCTTTCATGTCGGCGACGTAGAACACCTTGCCATCGGGCGAGACGCGGATGTCCTGCGGCATCTTGCCTTTCGCAAGGCGCAGGAATCCGACCATCTTGCGGTCGACCAGATCGATCTTCGCAAGGCCGCCGTTGTACTCGCACGTGAAGATCGCGTAGCGGCCGTCGATCGAGAAGTCCGCGTGGTTGATGCCCTTGCATTCCTGCACGGGGATCGAGAACTGCAGCGCGAACGTGTGCGGATCGCGGAAGTCGAGACGCTCGAACGCCTCGGCGACAATGATCGCGGATTTGCCGTCCGGCGTGAAATACATGTTGTACGGGTCGTCGACGGAGATCGGTTTGCCCGGCTTGCCGGTCTTCGGGTCGATCGGCGTCAGGCTGCCGTCCCTGCGGCCCTCGGCGTTGTTGGCGACCCAAAGCGTCTTCAGGTCCCACGACGGCACGATATGCTGCGGATTGATGCCGACCTTGAATTTGTCGACGACGCGCAACGTCGCCGGGTCGATCACGTAGACGTCGTTCGATTTCACATGCGGCACGTACACGCGCGACAGGTCGTTCGCGATCGTCGGCGAGACTTTGCCTGCCGTCTGCTCGCTGTAGAGATTCGTCGGATCGACGACCGGCGGCATGCCGGGAACGGTCGTGACGGTTGCCGCCACTCCGGACAGGGCGGCCGGTTGCGCGTCGGCAGGAGCAAGCGGAATCGCGGCGAGCGCCATTGCGAGCGCACCTGCGACAGCGTTGATGCAATGAGGCGAATGCGTCACGTCAGATCCTGGAAGCGATGGGTAAGGGAGCGAGCGGTGCGTCCTTCGACAAGCTCAGGACGAACGGTGAGCGGTCCTTCGACAAGCTCAGGATGAACGGTGATCCGTCCTTCGACAAGCTGGGGACGAATGGGATGGAATCGATGGTGGGCTTCGACAAGCTCGGGGAAACGGGATGGAATCAACGCGGGACGGTCGCCTTGCGGATTGCCTCGACTGTTTCCTTAACGATCAGGTCGACGCCCAGTTGACCGAGCTCGGCGCTCGAGCGGCGAGGATCGCCGTAGACGCCGTCCGCGATCGCCGGCTTCGCCTGCATGCGATCGACGCGAACGAGCTTCGGATCGACAGCGAGCGCGAGCGACGTGTCGGCGAGGCCCGCGTGCGTGCCGATCTCGTCATCGCGCAAGCCGCGGCTTGCGAGGAGCTTGGCGTACGCCGTTTCGGCTACGCGGTAATACTCGGTGATCGCGTGCGCACGCGCCGGCGACTTCGCCCACTCGCGATTCAGACGCTGCGCGCTTGCCTTGAGCGCCGATTGGTAGCCGCCGTGGTCGCCGATGAACACGATGTCGCGAAAGCCGTGCAGCCGAAAGCTTCGCGCAGCGGATTCGAGCAGCCGCTCGAACGGGTCGGTCGGCACGGTGATCGTGCCCGGAAAGCGCATATGCGCAGTCGGCGGCTCGATGCCGCCTTCGGGAACGTAACCGAGCACCGGCGCGATCAGCGCGTTGCCGAGCGAGCGCGCGATCCGTTCGGCAAGCGCGTGCACGCGCACGTTGTGCTTGCCGAGCACCATGTGCGGGCCGTTCTGCTCGGTGCCGCCGATCGGGACGATGATCGTCGTCTTGCCGCTCGCGATCTCGTCGCGCAATTCGGTCCACGTGAGCTCCTCGACAAAAGGCGACGACGCAGCGCGCGCGAGCTCGACCGGCGCAGCGGCGAGAAGGACAGCGAGGAGGGCGATACGCGACAGGCGGTCAATCACGCGCGCATCATAGGCGATCGCGAGCGGCCGCCGCAATTCAGGGTTTACCGCTCTCGTCGGCGATCACCCGCAGCCGCGGTCCATGCGACGGCTGCTGCGCGAGCAGCACATCGTAATAGGCGCGCACGCGGTCGACGAACGCGACCGGCATGCCGCCGCGCGCGTAGCCGAGCTTCGCCTGCTCGTAGTATTCCGGGTCCGCGAGAAGCGGCAGCGCCTTCTTCACGTCGCTCCAGGCGTCGGGATTGAGCTGCTGCTTCTGCGCCAGAATGCGCGCATCCTCGAGATGGCCGAGCCCGATGTTGAACGCCGCGAGCGCGAGCCAGGTTCGATCGGGCTCACCGATGCGATCGGGTATCTTGTCCTTCAACGTTCGCAAGTAGCGTGCGCCCGCCATGATCGCGGTGTGCGGGTCGAGCCGGTCGATGACGCCGAGATGGCGCGCCGTTTCCTCGGTGAGCTGCATCAGCCCGCGCGCGCCCGTCTCGCTGGTCGCGATCGGATCCCACTGCGATTCCTGATACGCGACCGCCGCGAGCAGCCGCCATTCGATGCCGCTCGTTTCCTGCGCTTCCTGGAACAGCGCGGCGAACTGCGGCAGTATCTTGCGCATGCGCTGCTGGAACACCTCGGCGTCGATCCGCTGCACTTCGCCGGCATGCGCAAAGTAGCGCTCGGTCAGGCGGGCGAGCGTGCCGTCGCGTTTGCGTCGCTTGATGAAGACGTCGAGGTCCTCGCGCAGCTTCGAGAACGACGGCGACACCGCCCACGCGAGCTCGCGGCGGTCGCCGGCGGAGAACGCGACGCTGTAGCTCAAATAGATGTTGCGCGAGATCGTCGCCTCGTTGGACGCGACGATCGCGTAACCGAGGCGGCCGTCGCTCACTTGCGCGATCAGCGAATCGGCGGTGGGTGCCGTCAGCGGCGCCCAGCGCACTTCCGGATGCGCAGCGCGCACGCGCGCGATCTGCGGCTCGAGCCCGGTCGCATCGAGATAGGCGACCTTCTCACCTGACAGGTCATTCCAGCTCGCCGGCTTGTAGCCGTCGCTGTTGTAGATGACGACGGGCTCGACGTCGACATAGCCGAGCGTCCACAGCGGCACCGATTCGCCCGGCCCGGGAGCGACCGAAAAGCCCGGCGTGGGTGGATCGGCCGGCGCCGGGCGAAACAAGCCGCCGATGCCGACGTGCGCGACGCCGGCTGCGACGGCATCCACCAGTTGTGCGGCCGATTCGGCGACGACGATCTTCAACGGCAGACCGTTCTCCGCTGCGAAAAGCTGAAGCAGGTCGGCGTCGAATCCGGCGGGCTGCCCGTCGGCGCCGATGAAATACGTCGCGGGTCCGGCGCGTACCAGCACGACCAGCGCGTTGGCCGGCGTGGGCGTGGGCAGTCGCTTCGGCGGCGCGTTGACGCGCTCCACGACGACGAGCGTGAGCGCGAGCGCGAGCATCAGGCCGGCGGCTGCGGCGAATCGTTGCACGTGCGCGCGGATTCCTCGTTGA
>Ga0137375_10012417_pt1 | contig 10088 bp, 8 predicted proteins | sample SagtaG_24_FD_104936 | JGI IMG/M metagenome (GOLD analysis project Ga0137375, IMG submission 104936) | Vadose zone soil microbial communities from Sagehorn Ranch, Mendocino, California, USA - Sage1_R_113_16 metaG | ecosystem: Environmental > Terrestrial > Soil > Vadose zone | place: USA...
ATGAAGAGACGGGGGGAAGGGGTTTGTGGGCTGGTGTCTCGGGGCGATCTTCAAGAATTTAACAAAGCCCCTCCCCTAGTGAAGATTCCTTCCCAAAGGATGAATGTTTCTTCTCCAACCGGCATCGCGCTCTCGACTATGATGAATCGACCGCAGATGGTACGAGATTAGGTATGTCGAACAATACCGGCGCGTGATGTCACGCTCCGCTGCCATCATCAGCCACGCGGCGCCAGGGCGAAAATAAGGAGATGCTGCATGCTGAAACTGAATGTAGTACGCGACGAGCAGACCGGCGAGGAGATCCTGGAGGTGCCGCTCACGGGCTACGAGATGCTTGAGAACCCAATGCTCAACAAAGGGAGCGCCTTCAGCGAGGAGGAGCGCCACGAGCTTGGCCTGCTCGGGCTGCTGCCGCCGCACGTCGCGACGATGGAGGAGCAGCTCGTGCGGACCTACGAGAATTACAAGCAGAAGACCACCGCCCAGGAGCGCTACATCCACCTGACCAGCCTGCAGGACCGCAACGAGGTGCTGTTCTACCGGCTGCTGAGCGAGCACATCACCGAGATGCTGCCGATGATCTACACCCCGGTCGTCGGCATCGCATCGCAGCACTACAGCCACATCTACCGCCGGCCGCGCGGGCTGTACATCTCGTACCCGCACCGCGACGCGATCGAGTCGATGCTGCGCAACGCGCCCTACGCCGACGTGCGGGTGATCGTCGTCACCGACGGCGAGCGCATCCTCGGCCTGGGCGACCTGGGCATCGGCGGCATGGGCATCCCGATCGGCAAGCTCGCGCTCTACTCGCTGTGCGCCGGCATTCACCCGGCCACGACGCTGCCGATCATTCTCGACGTCGGCACCGACAACCAGGAACTGCTCGACGATCCGCTCTACCTCGGCTGGCGCCACGAGCGCGTGCGCGGCGCGGAGTACGACTCTTTCGTCGAGGCGCTCGTCCAGGCGGTCACGCGCGTGTTCCCCAATGCGCTGCTGCAGTGGGAGGATTTCGCCAAGCAGAATGCCCGGCGGCTGCTCGACCTCTACCGCGATCGCCTCTGCACGTTCAACGACGATATTCAGGGCACCGGCGCGGTGACGCTGGCCGGCCTGCTGGCCGCCAGCGCGGCCACCGGCGCGCGGCTCAGCGATCAGCGGGTGGTCGTGCTGGGCGCCGGCTCGGCGGCCACCGGCATCTGCGAGCAGATCGCGACGGCGATGGTCAGCGAGGGCCGCTCGGCCGCCGAGGCCCTGGCCGCGATCTGGCTGATCGACAGCCACGGCCCGGTGCACGATGGTCGGACGGACCTGGACCCGGGCAAGCGCGCCTTCGCCCAGCCGCTGGAGCGGGCGGTCGCCTACCATCTGGCGCGCCCGACCGGCGTGACGCTGGCCGACGTGGTCCACCAGGTGCATCCGACAATTCTGATCGGCACGGCGGCGCAGCCAGGCGCCTTCAGCGAGCCGATCGTGCGCGAGATGGCGCGGCACGTCGAGCGCCCGATCATCTTCCCACTGTCCAACCCGACCTCCAAGAGCGAGGCCGCGCCGGCCGACCTGATCGCCTGGACGGAGGGGCGCGCGCTGGTTGCCACCGGCAGCCCATTCCCGGAGGTCCACTTCCGCGGGCGGACGATCGCGATCAGCCAGTGCAACAACGTCTTCATCTTCCCCGGCGTCGGTCTGGGCGTGATCGCCTCCGACGCGCGGCGGGTGTCCGACGCGATGTTCGTGGCCGCCGCCCGCGCGCTGAGCGAGCTCTCGCCGGCGCGGCAGGCCGCGGGCGCCCCGCTCTTCCCGTCGCTCGAGCATGTGCGCGAGGTATCGCGGCAGGTGGCGCTGGCCGTCGGCGCCCAGGCGCAGCGCGAGGGTCTGGCCGACACGACCGCGCCCGAGGAGCTGGCGCGGCGCGTAGACGAGACGATGTGGGCGCCGCGATATATGCGGCTGAAGAAGGCCGGGGCGCCGGCCTAGAGTGACGGCCCCGCATCACTGGCTGGGGAGGTTCAGGAGGGGCTTGCGGCCCTCCTGAACCTCCCCAGCCAGCCATTTGTAAAAAGTGCAAGTGGAGGGATTTTTCTTTACAGTTAACATCTCTTTCCTGAAGATTGTGGCGATCTGCTATAGGATAGCTGAAACATCTCAGCCTCCCTCCCTCCATCCATCCATCCATACTCTGTACATAAATACATCCGGCTGGCTGCCGGATCTTGCTTTGGTATATACAAACGTGTTTTATCACGTTTTTCGTTCCAGCTATCGATCATATTCGATGGTTCGGATTTATTTTACCTATAGCCCATAATTAGGCTGCACTTTCTGTCGATCTGGAGCAATTCGGATCTTCTAGCCGATTCTGTCAATTAATAACCAATGGTGGCTTATTAACCAACGAAGGGGGAATTGGCAATGAAACGTGTTCCCGTCGTCGTGATCGTCCTGTTCGCGCTCATCAGCCTGCTGGCCGCCTGCGGCGCCCAGGCTCCCGCGACCCAGGCTCCCGCTGGAGGCGGCGCATCCGCAACCCAGGCTCCCGCCGCAGGTGGCGCATCCGCAACGCAGGCCCCCGCCGCGGGCGGAACCGCCGGCGCGAAAACGGTGGTGATCGGCTACACCGCCTCGCTCACCGGCAAGAGCAGCCTCGAGTCCATCCGCCAGCAGAATGGCCTGCAGCTCTGGGTCAACCAGGTCAACGCCAAAGGCGGCATCAAGCTGACCGACGGCAGCACGGTCACGTTCGAGACCAAATCCTACGACGACGAGAGCAAGAACGACCGCGTTCAGGAGCTGTACTCGCGGCTGGTCAACGAAGACAAGGCGGCCTTCCTGATCAGCCCGTACGGCAGCGGCCCGACCGACGCCGCCGCGGTGGTGGCCGAGCAGAACAATCGGATCATGATCACCACCGGCGCCGCCTCCGACAGCACCTACAAGAAGGGCTACACGCTGGTCTACCAGGTCTACACCCCGGCCAGCCGCTACCTCACCGGCGCCGCCGACGCGCTGGCGAAGCAGGACCCGAGCGCCAAGAAGATCGCGATCGTCCACGAGAACGACAAGTTCTCCACCGACGTCAGCAACGCGCTGAAGGCGTACGCCGAGAAGCAGGGCTACCAGGTGGTCCTGTTCGAGGGCTACGACTCGAACACGACCGACTTTGGGCCGGTCATCAACAAGGTCCAGCAGGCGGCGCCCGACGCGATCATGGGCGGCGGCCACTTCCAGGACGGCAGCACGTTTGCCAAGCAGCTGGCCGAGAAAAAGGTCCCCGTCAAATTCCTCGCGCTGCTGGTCGCGCCGCCGGAGCCGAAGTTCGCCGAGCTAGGCGACGCGGCTGTGGGCGTGGTCGGGCCAAGCCAGTGGGAGCCGCTGGCGGCCTTCACTGCCGAGGCGGCCAAGTCGCTGAATCTGGAGTGGTACGGGCCGGCGGGCGCGGATTTCGTCAGCGCCTATAAAGCGGCCTACCAAGGCGAAGATCCCTCGTATCACGCGGCCGGCGGCTACATGGCCGGGCTGTTGCTGCAGTCGGCGATCGAGAAAGCCGGCTCGCTCGATACCGACGCGATCAAGAGCGCGCTGGATGCGACCGACAAGATGACGTTCTTCGGCCACACCAAGTTCGACACCACCCCCGATGCCCATGGCTTGCAGACCGGCCACGAGATGGTCTACATCCAATGGCAGAAGGACGGCGATAAGCTGGCCAAGCAGGTCGTCTGGCCGAGTGAAGCCGGTACCGCCAAGCTGCTGTACCCGGTTCGCTAGCGGTATGCCGGCGCCCGCGTGTTGCCTGTTGCGTGAGGAGCACCCCGCGCAGCAGGCACACCCGCCGCGCGCCACGCCGCGCACGCATCGCTTTAACAGTTGATCCATGGTGAGGGCGGGGTGTGGGGGCGGGGCGCAGCCCGCCTCCGCCCAGATCGTCGAGCTGCCAGGAACCCTGTCTTAGGTGCGAAGGAGCACGGCATGGGAAACGCACTGATCGTCGCGCTGATCGACGGCCTGCTGATCGGGTCGGTGTACGGCATCGCCGCCATGGGCCTGACCTTGATCTGGGGCGTCATGAGCGTGATCAACCTGGCTCATGGCGCGATCATCGCGCTGGGCATGTTCGGCACGTATCTGCTCTTCAGCAGCCTGGGGCTGAACCCCTACGTCGCCCTCCCGCTGGTCGCCGGGGTCGGGCTGGTCGCCGGGATGCTGATCTACTGGACCGCCATTCATCGCATCTTGAACGGCCCGACGCTGTCGGCGCTGCTGGCGACCTTCGCGATCAACATGATCATCATCGGCCTCGGCACTGCGCAGTTCAGCACCTCGATGTACAACGTGAACTTCAACCTCGGCAGCGTCGAGCAGCCGGTTCTGATGCAGTGGTCGCGGATCATCGCGGCGCTGGTCGCGATTACGCTCGCCGTGGGCCTGCAGTTCTTTCTGCACCGCACCCGGCCCGGCAAGTACATTCGCGCCGTCTCCAATAACCGTGACGCCGCCGACCTGATGGGCATCCCGTCGTCGCGCGTGCTGGCGCTCAGCTTCGGCCTGGGCACGATGCTCGCGGCCGTGGCCGGCGTGCTGATCGCGACGATCACGCCGTTTACCATCCTCGGCGGCACCACCTACCAACTCAAGAGCTTCGTGATCGGCGTGATGGGCGGGCTGGGCAACCCGATCGGCGCGCTCGTCGGCGGCCTGATCCTGGGCGTGCTGGAGTCGACCTTCTCGGTGTTCATGCCGAACACCTGGGTGCCGGTGCTGGAGTTCATGCTGTTCGTTCTCATCCTGGTGGTCCGCCCGAGCGGCCTGTTCGGAGGGGAGCGATGAAAGACCAGCCCAACACCACATCGGCGGGCGGAGCGCTCGCACTGCCCGTCCCGGCGCTCATCGCGAATGCCTGGCGCAACCCCGGCCTGCTGCTGACGCTCGGGCTGATGGTAGTCGTGGGCCTCTGGCCGGTGGTGACTCGCCAGGAGGCGCTGCGCGAGACGATCTTCACGATCATGCTGTCGGTGGCGCTGGCGTCGAGCCTGAACATCATGCTCGGCTACACCGGCTACATCAACTTCGGGAATGTGGTCTTCTTCGGGCTGGGCGGCTACGTCGGCATGTATCTGCTGGGCACCTACGGCGCATCGCTGTGGGTCGCCATGCTGGCGGGGGGCGTCGCGTCCGGTCTGCTGGCCCTGCTGCTCGGCAAAGCCATCCTGCGGCTGCGCGGGTCGTACTTCGCTCTGGCGACGCTGGGCGTCAGCGAGGTGATGCGCACCTTCATCGGCAACTTCTCGCCCTTCGGCGGGCCGACCGGCATCTCGCTCAACTTCCGGGTCTTCGCGGCCTACGGTGGCGCGAAGCAGGCGCTCTGGCTGACCTACTACGTGCTGGTCGGGCTGGCGCTGCTGGTGGTCGGCGTGAGCTACCTGATCAAGATCAGCAAATTCGGCCTGGGGCTGATGGCGAACCGCGAGGACGAGGACGCCGCCGAGGTGATGGGGGTGATCACGCCGAACGCCAAGACCTGGGCGTATATCGCGTCCGCGATCGTCCCAGGGATGGTCGGCGCCCTGGTCTTTTTCCGAAAGACCGTGATCGAGCCGGACCCGGCCTTCGATTTGCAGTCCTCGATCGAGACGCTGGTCACGGTTATGCTCGGCGGCCGCGGAACGGTGCTGGGCCCGGTGCTCGGGGCAGCCGGCTATCAGGGGCTGCGCGGCTTTCTGATGACCAACCCGTTCTTCCAGAATATTCAGCTTTCGGTGGCCGGCGTGCTGCTGCTGCTGATCGTGCTGTTCATCCCGCTCGGCGCGGTCGGCTGGCTGCGCGCCAGGTTCCTGCGGCTGCGAAGGCTGCTGCCGTAGAACGTTGGAACGTTGGAACGTTAGAACGTTAGAACGTTCCAACCTGCAAACGTGCAAACGTGCAAACCTGCAAACCTGCAAACGCGTATGAGGTTAGTATGATCCTACAAGCACGCGACGTCAGCAAAACGTTCGGCGGGCTCCAGGCGCTCTCTAAAGTCAGCTTCGAGGTGCCGCAGGGCCAGATCCTCGGCCTGATCGGGCCGAATGGCGCCGGCAAGACGACGCTGTTCAACTGCCTCAACGGCGTCTACCCGCCGACCGAAGGGCGCGTGACCTTTCGCGGCCAGGATATTACCGGCAAGAAGCCCTATGACGTCGCGCGTATGGGCATGGCGCGCACCCACCAGATCGTGCGACCGCTGAACGAGCTGACCGTACGCGAGAATGTGATGGTCGGCGCCTGCTATGGCCACGAGCGGCACGGCCTGCGCGAGGCGGCCCGGATAGCCGACGAGGTGCTGGAGTTTGTCGGTCTCGGCGAGCGCGCCGATCAGCTCGCGAGCAGCCTGAACGTGGCGCAGAAGAAGCGGCTGGAGATGGCCCGTGCACTGGGCGCGCGCCCGATCCTGCTGCTGCTCGACGAGGTGCTGGCCGGCCTCAACGCATCCGAGGTCGGCGGGATGGTCGAGACCGTGCGCAAAATCCGCGACCAGGGGGTGACGATCATCATGATCGAGCACCTGATGCACGCGCTGATGAACGTCTCCGATTATGTGATCGTGCTCGACTATGGCCGCCTGATCGCCAGCGGAACGCCCGCCGAGGTGACCAACGACCCGAAGGTGATCGAGGCCTACCTGGGCGACCCGAAGATGGCCGAGAGTCTGATGGAAGAGTCAAGGGAGGAGTCAGGAGTCAGGAGCCAGGAGTCAGAAGTTGGCAAGTAAGCTTCTGGCTTCTGACTCCTGACTCCCACGGAGAAACATATGTCCATCCTCGAAGTTCGCGACATCGCATCCGGCTACGGCGAGGTCCAGATTCTCTGGGGCGCGGGCCTGAAGCTGGAGGAGGGCAAGCTGACCTGTCTCGTCGGCGGCAACGGCGTGGGCAAGACGACCCTGCTGCGCACGGTGATGGGCCAGCTGCGCCCGATCGGCGGCTCGATCTGGTTCGAGGGCCGCGACGTCAGCCGGCTGCCGGCCTACGTCAAGGCCGACATGGGGCTGGTGCTGGTGCCGGAGGGCCGGCAGCTCTTCACCCAGATGACCGTCGGCGAGAACCTGGAGATGGGCGCCACAAGCAGCCGGGGCCGCCCGTATGTGAAGCGCAACCTGGAACGAGTCTTTGCGATGTTCCCGCGCCTCAAAGAGCGCATGCATCAGAAGGCGGGCACGATGAGCGGCGGCGAGCAGCAGATGCTGGCGGTCGCGCGCGGCATCATGGCCGCACCGAAGGTGCTGATGATCGATGAGCTGTCGCTCGGCCTTTCGCCGGTGCTGACACTGCAGCTCTTCCAGAACTTGAAGCAGCTCAAGCAGACCGGCCTGACGATCCTGCTGGTCGAGCAGAACGTCCAGATGGCGCTCGCGGTGGCCGACTACGGCTACGTGCTGGCCCAGGGGCGCACCGAGCTCGAGGGCCAGGCCCGCCAGCTCGCGAGCAACAATCACGTGCGCACGGCTTATCTTGGGTTATAATGGTCTTGACGGAATGTCACTGCCCGTAGGCTCCAGGTCGCAGGCCGCAGGTTGCAGGTTCCAGCTGATACGCGGCCTGCGACTTGCGACTTGCGACTTGCAGCTTGAGTTGCTCTATCGCCACTAAATGATTATGTAGAACAAAGGAGTTTAACCATGCTCGTCGGCGAACGCATGTCCCACCCGGTTATCCCGGTTCACCCCGACACGACCCTGCCCGAAGCTGCCGCGCTCATGCGCCGCGAGAAGATCCGCCGCATGCCGGTGATGCAGAACGGCAAGCTGGTCGGCATCGTCGCCGAGAGCGACCTGCTGCACGCCTCGGCCTCGCCCGCCACCTCCCTCAGCGTCTGGGAGCTGAACTACCTGCTGACCAAGATCACGGTCGAGCAGCTGATGAGCCGCGACGTGATCACCGTGACCGAAGACACGCCGATCGAAGAGGCGGCGCGGCTCATGGCCGACAACAAGATCGCGGGCATGCCGGTCATGCGCGGCGACCACGTGGTCGGCATTATCACCGAGACCAACCTCTTCAAGATCTTGTTGGAGATGATGGGCGCGCGTGAGCGAGGCGTCCGCGTCACGGTGCTGGTGCCCGAGAAGGCGGGCGAGCTGGCCGCCCTCACGCAGGCGATCGCCAAGGCGGGTGGAAATATTATCGCGCTCGGCACCTTCGCCGGCGAGGATCCCTCGAACAGCCTGGTGATGTGCAAGGTCGCCGGCATCGAGCTGGAGCAGCTGCGCGAGCTGATCGAGCCGGTGGTCGAGCGGGTGGTGGATATTCGGGTGTGCTGAGCGGGGTTTGAACGGGGAACGGCGGAACGGTGGAGGAAGCGGAATGCGGCGCTAGCGCCCTTCCGCTTCTTCCGCTCTTCCGCGTTCAGACAATGTTGAAATCAACAAACCACTACCTCTAGTTGTTCTTTCTTTACGCGAAGCCATACCCAAGCGCATATACTGACAGTGCAATTACACGCTTGATTCAGGCGGAGGCCATGCCTCATCCTGCGGATTCGATCCGCGGGACACCGGCCTGAGATCCCCGTGGAAGCTATTCCGCAAGCTGTGGAGGAAATCAATGCACCGAACATGGGTGACGATTGAAGGCAATGAGGCGGCCGCATACATCGCGCATAAGCTGAGCGAGGTCATCGCGATCTACCCGATCACCCCTTCGACGCCGATGGGCGAGCTGTCCGACGCCTGGTCCGCGGCCGGGCGGCCGAACCTGTGGGGCTCGGTCCCGCAGGTGATCGAGATGCAGTCCGAGGGCGGCGCGGCCGGCGCGATCCACGGCGCACTGCAGGCCGGCGCGCTGGCGACGACGTTCACCGCCTCGCAGGGCCTGCTGCTGATGATCCCGAACATGTACAAGATCGCCGGCGAGCTGACCTCGGCGGTCTTTCACGTGGCGGCCCGCTCGCTGGCCGCCCAGGGCCTCTCGATCTACGGCGACCACGCCGACGTGATGGCCGTGCGCGCCACCGGTTGGGCGCTACTCGCCTCGAACTCGGTCCAGGAGGCGCAGGACCTGGCGCTGATCGCCCATGCCGCCACGCTGGAGGCGCGCCTGCCATTCGTCCACTTCTTCGACGGCTTCCGTACCTCGCACGAGATCAACAAGATCGAGCAGCTCAACGACGACGACATCCGCGCGATGATCGACGACGAGCTGGTGCGCGCCCACCGCGCGCGCGGCCTCTCGCCCGACCGGCCGTTCATCCGCGGCACCGCCCAGAACCCCGACGTCTACTTCCAGGCCCGCGAAAGCGTCAACTCGTACTACCTGGCCTGCCCCGCGATCGTCCAGCAGAAGATGGACCAGTTCGCCGAACTGACCGGCCGGCAGTATCATCTGTTCGACTACGTCGGCGCGCCCGACGCCGAGCGCGTGATCGTGGTCATGGGCTCCGGCGCCGAGACGGCCGAGGAGACGGCCAATTACCTGGTCGCCCGCGGCGAGAAGGTCGGGGTGATCAAGGTCCACCTGTTCCGGCCGTTCTCGGTCGAGCACTTCGTCAAGGTCCTGCCGCCGTCCGTCCGCGCGATCGCCGTGCTCGACCGCACCAAGGAACCGGGCAGCGCTGGCGAGCCGCTCTACCTCGACGTCGTCGCGGCGCTGAGCGAACGTTCCAACGTTCCAACGTTTGAACGTTCCAACGTCCCAACAGTGGTTGGTGGTAGGTACGGCCTCTCCTCGAAAGAGGTCACGCCTGCAATGGTTAAGGGTGTCTTCGACGAGCTGAAGCAGGGCGAGCCGAAGAACCACTTCACGGTCGGCATCAACGACGACGTGACCCACACCAGCCTGGACTACGACCCGGCCTTCGCGATCGAGGCCGACGAGACGGTGCGCTGCGTGTTCTGGGGCCTCGGCGCCGACGGCACGGTCGGCGCCAACAAGAACTCGATCAAGATCATCGGCGAGGAGACCGACAACCACGCCCAGGGCTACTTCTTCTACGACTCCAAGAAATCCGGCTCGGTGACGATCTCGCACCTGCGCTTCGGGCCGCGTCCCATCCGCGCTCCGTACCTGATCGGCCAGGCCAGCTTCGTCGCCTGCAGTCAGTTCTCGTTC
>Ga0137375_10012422_pt1 | contig 10086 bp, 15 predicted proteins | sample SagtaG_24_FD_104936 | JGI IMG/M metagenome (GOLD analysis project Ga0137375, IMG submission 104936) | Vadose zone soil microbial communities from Sagehorn Ranch, Mendocino, California, USA - Sage1_R_113_16 metaG | ecosystem: Environmental > Terrestrial > Soil > Vadose zone | place: USA...
CCTCGCGGGCGCCATGCTCGAGACCTTCACCGGCACGCAGATGATCAACGTGCCTTTCAAGGGCAACGGGCCCGCGCTCGCGGAGGTCATGTCGGGGCGGGTCAGCTTCATGTTCTATCCGATCGTCGGCATCGCCGAGCACGTGGCGTCTAAAAGGCTCAAGGTGCTCGCCGTCGGCACGACTTCGCGCCATCCTGACTTCGCCGGCGTGCCGACCATGGCCGAGGCGGGCCTGCCGGGATTCGAGGCCACCGCGCCGTGGGTCGGAATCCTCGCCCCGGCGGGCACGCCGGCAGCGGTCGTCAACCGGCTTGCCGAGGAGATGCGCAAGTCCCTCGCCAGGCCGGAGACGCGGGAGCGCATGCGCCAGCTCGGCGCGGTCATCGTCGCCGATACGCCAGCCGAGTTCGCCGCCTTCCTGAGGAAGGATCACGAGCGCTGGGCGCAGGTGATCCGGACTTCGGGCGTCAAGGCGGAGTAGTGGCGGCCTCACGCACGCCGGTCGACAAGAGGGTCCTCGATGCGGTGCGCAACTTCTACGCCGCCGGCCTCAACTACCGCGCCCACATCGAGTGGGCGAACTCGCGCGGCGCGAGCCACAAGGTGCCGGAGCGGGCCGACATTGGCTACCGCTCGGCAGCCGCGCTCATCGGCAGCGGCGACGAGATCGTCATCCCGCGGGATTCTCCCGGGCCGGTCGAATACGAGGGCGAGCTGGTCGCGGTCATCGGGAGGAAAGCAAGGAATATTTCTGAACAAAAAGCGCTCGACTGCGTCGCCGGCTATACGCTGGGCAACGACGTCAGCGAGCGCTCGTGGCAGCGCAGCGACCGCACGCTCTGGCGTGCGAAGAGCGCCGACAGCTTCAAGCCCATGGGGCCGTTCATCGTTTCCGGCATCGACCCGATGGCGCAGGTGATCGAAGTGCGCATCAACGGCCGCAGCGTTTCGAGCTACAACACGAGCGCGATGATTTTCAGCGTCGCGCACTACATCGCGCGCATGTCGCGCTATGTCACCCTGCACCCCGGCGACGTGATCTGGATGGGATGCGACGCGGCTACGCTGCCGGCGCTGCGGCCCGGCGACCTGGTGGAAGTGGTCAACGACGCGATCGGCGTGCTCGCCAACCGGGTGGTACGCGAGAGCTGAAAACTACGCGCCCTTGGCGCGCGTCAAGAACACAAGACGTTCGAAGAGGTGAACGTCCTGCTCGTTTTTCAGTAGCGCGCCGTGCAGGGGCGGGATGATGGTCTTGCGGTCCTTCGAGCGCAGCGCTTCCGGCGGGATGTCCTCGGCGAGCAGCAGCTTCAGCCAGTCGAGCAGCTCCGAGGTCGAGGGCTTCTTCTTCAGCCCCGGTACCTCGCGCACCTCGAAGAACACCTCCATCGCCTCGCGCAGCAGCGACTTCTTCAGCGCCGGGAAGTGCACGGCGACGATCTTCTCCATGGTTTCCTTGTCGGGGAAGCGGATGTAGTGGAAGAAGCAGCGCCGCAGGAAGGCGTCGGGCAGCTCCTTCTCGTTGTTCGAGGTGATGAACACGATCGGCCGCTGCCTGGCCTTCACCAGCTCGCGCGTCTCGTAGACGTAGAACTCCATGCGGTCGAGCTCGCGCAGCAGGTCGTTCGGAAACTCGATGTCGGCCTTGTCGATCTCGTCGATCAGCAGCACCACCGGCGTCTCGGCGTTGAACGCCTGCCACAGCATGCCCTTGACGATGTAGTTGTGGATGTCGTGCACGCGCTGGTCGCCGAGCTGCGAGTCGCGCAGGCGGCTCACCGCGTCGTACTCGTAGAGGCCCTGCTGCGCCTTGGTGGTTGACTTGATGTGCCACTCGAGGATCGGCAGGCCGAGCGAGCGCGCCACCTCGATCGCGAGCATGGTCTTGCCGGTGCCCGGCTCGCCCTTCACCAGCAGCGGCCGCTCGAGCGTGATCGCCGCGTTCACCGCGAGGGTCAGGTCATCGGTCGAGACGTAGGACGGGGAGCCTTTGAAGCGCATCACCTAGTATGCTATAAATCCGCCCGGTTCCATCGATAACAATTCCGAATGTCGAACCGCTTGCGTGATCTGGTGCTTGGCATGGCGTGCATGCTCGCGCTCGGCGCCAACGTCGCGCTCGCTCAGAAAAAACAGGCGAAGAAGAACCCGAAGCCGGCCGCCGCGCTTGCCCAACAACCCGCGTACGTCGGCGACCCGAAGAAGGCGCACAACAGGATCGCGATGTGCGAGGGCTGCCACGGAATTCCGGACTACAAGACCGCCTATCCCCAGGTCTACCACGTGCCGATGCTCGGCGGGCAGCAGGAAGCCTACATCGCAGCCGCGCTGCACGCCTACAAGTCCGGCCAGCGCAGCCATCCGTCCATGCGCGGCATCGCGGCGAGCCTCTCCGACGAGGCCATCGCGGATCTTGCGGCCTACTACGCGGGAGGTCTCAAATGAGACCTGTCGCACTGGCTTTTGCCCTGTTGGCTTTTTCCCTTTCAACTGCAGCTGAAGCGATGGGCAACGCCGAGAACGGCAAGGCCAAGGCGGCGCAGGTCTGCGCCGCGTGCCACGGCCCGGACGGCGCCAAGCCTACCGCGCCCGACCAGCCGATCCTCGCGGGCCAGCATTACGACTACCTGGTCAGGGCGCTCTCCGACTACAAGACCGGCAAGCGGGCGAACCCGGTGATGAAGGTCTTTGCCAGCCCGCTCTCGAAGCAGGAGATCGAGGACCTTGCGGCCTGGTTTGCCAGGCAGAAGTCGAACCTGCACTTCCAGCGTTAATTAATTGCGGGTTCTTTTCTCGAGACATTCGAGATAGAACGCGGCTTCCGGCGGTTTGCCTTCTCTCTGGGAGCGCCAGACCATCTCGGCCAGGCATTCGATCGCCTCGTGCAGCGCCGCGTGGCGCTCGCCGCAACGCGCCAGCAGGGCGCGAAAGCGCGCCGCGATGCCCGGGGGCTGGTCGATCGAGAGCTGCTCCTCCAGGGCGACGTGCAGGCTCATGTGGAGGAAAGGGTTCGGCGTGTCGACGTAATCCTTGTCGCGGTGACGCTCCGGCTGCGACAGGAGGTCGTGGTATTCCGGGTGCAGCAGGATCACGTCGAGCGCGAGCGACTCGATGCCCACCAGCGGCTCGCCGGAGCGGTACTTGCGCCAGGCGCCGAAAAAGCTGTCGCGCACCTGCTCGCGGTTCGGGTCAAACATCGCGAGTCTTTCCCTTGAACTCGCACAGGTCGCGGATCAGGCACTGCGGGCAGCCCGGCTTGCGCGCGAGGCACACGTAGCGCCCGTGCAGGATCAGCCAGTGGTGCGCGTTCTTCAGGAACTCCGGCGGCGTGAAGCGGAGTAGTTTCTGCTCGACTTCAAGCACATCCTTCCCCGGCGCGAGACCGGTGCGGTTGGCGACGCGGAAGATATGCGTATCGACCGCGACGGTGGGCTGGCCGAACGCGGTATTCAGCACCACGTTCGCGGTCTTGCGGCCGACGCCGGGCAGGCGCTCGAGCGCCTCGCGCGTGGATGGGACGTCTCCTGCATGTTCTTTCAAAATGATTTTCGACAGAGCGACTACGTTCTTCGCCTTGGTGCGATACAGCCCGATGCTCTGGATGTATTTCTCGAGCTTTGCCACACCCATGCTCACGATCTTCTCCGCTGTTGCCGGAAACAGCTCCCGCGTCGCCTTGTTCACCGACTTGTCGGTCGCCTGCGCCGACAGCACCACCGCGACCAGCAGCTCGAAGGGCGTGCGGTACTCGAGCTCGGTGGTCGGAGCGGGGTTCGCCGCCTGCAGCCGGAGCCAGATCTCGCGGCGCTTTTCCGGGTTCATTGCCTTTTTCTGGCGAGGGCCGCGGCGATGACTGCGCGGCGATCTTTCGTTTCAGGGATGAATTTCTGCTTCGAGAGTCTTTTGTTGCGCGCCCGTGCACGCTCGCCCGCGGCGCGCCTGTGGGCGTCGCTCCATTGCCCGCGCGCCGGCAGCATCGCGATGCAGTCGACCGGGCAGGGCGGCAGGCACAGGCCGCAGCCAATGCACCAGGGCTCGACCACCGTGTGCATCAGGGATTGCGCCCCCACGATTGCGTCGACCGGGCAGGCGCCGATGCAGAGCGTGCAGCCGATGCAGCGGCTTTCGTCGACCAGCGCGACCTTGTCCCGTTTCATCGATAAGGCCGCCGGGTGTCGCGGGCGAGCTGCGCGTGGGTGATGCGTCCGGCATCGACCTGGACACCCGTTTCGAGCTCTGAGCCGTATTTTTCTTCCACGATTTCTTTTATGAACGGCAGAACCGCGCGCTCGAGCGCGAGGCTCGCGGTGCGCGCGCAGGCCGAAGGCATGTTGGGCACGCAGTAGTGCACCACGCCCTCCTCGATGTAGATCGGGTCGCTGTGCGAGGTCGGCCGTGAAGTCTCTGCGATGCCGCCCTGGTCGATGCCGACGTCGACCAGCGCCGAGCCGCGCGGCATGCGCCTCAGCATGTCACGGGTGAGCAGCTTGGGCGACATCTGGCCGGGCGTCAGCACGCCGCCGATGACGAGATCCGCATCAGGAACGAAGCTTTCGAGCTCTGTCGTGCCGGCGAGAAATTTCACTTGCGGATATTTGGCCTGCAGGGCGGCAAAGCGCCGTGGCGTTTTCGCGAAAACCGTAATTGTCGCTCCAAGAGCGGCGGCGACCGCGAGCGCGTTCGAGCCGACGTTGCCCGCGCCGAGGATCACGACCCGGCCCGCGGGCACGCCCTCCAGCCCGGGAAGCAGCACCCCGCTGCCGCCGTTGTGCTTCTGCAGGCACCAGGCGCCGGCCTGCACCGCGAGCCGGCCGGCGATCGCCGACATCGGCGCGAGGATCGGCAGGCGGCCGCCGTCCTGCCCGACCGTCTCGTAGGCGATGAAGCACGCCCCGGAGGCGAGCGCCGCGTCGAGCAGCCCGGGATGCGGGGCGAAGTGCTGGAAGCCGAACACGGTCTGGCCGCGGCGCGGCAGCCGGTATTCGGCCTCCTGCAGCTCCTTCACTTTGACGACCAGCTCGCAGTCCCAAGGATCGCCGAGCTTCGCGCCGGTCTTTACATAGTCGTGGTCGGCGAATCCGACCCCAAGGCCGGCTCCTGCTTCCAGAATGACTTCTGCTTTGAGGGAAGCGACCCCGGACGGGGTGAGCGCAACGCGGAACTCGCCGTCCTTTATCTCGCGCGGAATGCCGATACGCATTCGGCTACCAGCCGCGGGCCGCGGTAGACGAGGCCGGTGTAGAGCTGCACCAGCGCGGCGCCGGCGTGGATCCTTTCCGCCGCGTCGTTCTGCGCGACGATGCCGCCCGAGGCGATTATCGCTACTTCATTCCTGAGGTGAACATGCAATTGCTGCAAAACCCTGGTGGCCCGATCGCGGATCGGCGCCCCGGAAAGCCCCCCCGCCTCGGCGAAGTGCGGCAATCCTTCGACGCCCTCCCGGGACACCGAGGTGTTGGTGGCGATGACGCCGTCGATGCGATGGCGCAGCACGGCTTGTGCGATGCCCCCGATCTGCTGCTTGTCGAGATCGGGCGCGACCTTCAGGACCAGGGGAACCAGCCTTCGGTGGCGTTCGGCGAGCTTTTTTCTCAAACTGGAAAGGCGGGCGAGCAAGGCGTCCAGCGGATCACTCTCCTGCAGGTTGCGCAGCCCCTGGGTGTTCGGTGAAGAGACATTCAGCGTGACGTAAGAGGCTCTCGCGTACACCTTCTCCAGACAAATTTCGTAGTCGTCGGCCGCGCGCTCGGCAGGCGTATCGGCGTTGCTGCCGATGTTGATGCCGAGCACGCCGCGCCAGCGGGTGCGCGCGACGTTCTGCATGAAGGCGTCGACGCCGACGTTGTTGAAGCCGAAGCGGTTGATCAAGGCTTCTTTTTCAATAATCCTGAATAACCTGGGTCGAGGATTTCCAGGCTGAGGCCGCGGCGTCACCGTGCCGACCTCGATGAAGCCGAAGCCGAGACGGGCGAGCGCGTCGATGTGCGCGGCGTCCTTGTCCAGGCCGGCCGCGAGGCCCACGGGGTTGGGGAATTCCAGCCCCATCGTCCGCACCGGGCAGGCCGGAATCCGGGAAAAACTGAATCTTGCTAGATGAAGCCCGAGGCGATGCGCTGTTTCCGGTTCTAGTGCGAAGAGGAGCGGACGCGCCAGCTCATAGGCCGTCACGCGGCTTCGCGCCCCCCGAGGCGGCGCCACGAGCCGCCGGCGAAGCCCTCGATCGGCTCGAATTTCGACTTGTACGCCATCTTCGGGCTCTCCCGGATCCAGTAGCCGAGATAAAGATAGGGCAGCCCGAGGCTGCGGCATTGCTCGATCTGCCACAGCACGTTATAGGTGCCGAAGCTCGCGCCGCCGCGGTCGGGCTCGTAGAAGGTGTAAACCGACGACAGGCCGTCGGGCAGGAAATCGACGATCGACACCATCACCAGCTGCCCGGCATCGCGGAATTCGACCAGGCGGGTATCGACGCGGCTCTGCAGCAGGAAGTGCGAGTACTGGTCGCGGCTGTCGTTGTCCATGCCGCCGCCGGAGTGGCGCTTCGACTGGTAGCGCAGGTACAGCGCGTAATGCTCGAGCCTGAACTTGAGCGGCTGCGCGTGGGCGGCGAGCGCGCCGTGCTGGCGCCACGCGCGCCGCTGGGAGCGGTTGGCGGCGAATTCCTGCGCCGGGATGCGCACCGGCACGCAGGCGCGGCAGGCGTCGCAATGCGGCCGGTAGGTAAAGATGCCGCTGCGGCGGAACCCGGCCTTGACCAGGTCGCCGTAGAGCTCGGTGTTGATGAGATGGCTCGGCGTCGCGACCTGCGAGCGCGCCATCCGGTCGGGCAGATAGCTGCACGGATAGGGCGCCGTCACGTAGAACTGCAGGACGGCATGCGGCAGGTCGTTAAGTTTCGACACGGCTCCATTTCCCAGGAGGCTCCGCGTAGTCTACCAGCGCCGCCAGTTCGCGCAGGAAGCTGCGCCGCGGGATCTCGCGGCCGCCGAGGGAAGCGAGCAGCGGCGTGGACATCTGGCAGTCGATGAGCGGAAAGCCCCGTGTCTTCAATTCACACACTAGTTCGACCAAAGCGACCTTGGAAGCGTCGGTGGCGAGCGAAAACATCGATTCTCCGTAAAACATCCGGCCGAGGGCCACTCCGTAGAGCCCGCCGACCAGATCGCCACCGCGCCAGGTCTCGAATGCATGGGCATACCCGGCGCGGTGCAGCGCAAGATAGGCCTTCCGCATCGAGCTCCCAAGCCAGGTTCCGGCCTCGCCGTGCCGCGGTGCGGCACAGCTTTCGAGGACCTGCTCGAAAACCGTGTCGATGCGCACCTCATAGCCCTTGTTTCGCGCGTTCTTGGCGAGCGAGCGCGAGACCTTCAGCTCGTCGCAGTAGAGCACCATGCGCGGGTCGGGCGACCACCACAGGATCGGCTCGACGCCCGAGTACCAGGGAAACACGCCGCGGCGGTAGGCCTCGAGCAGGCGCCCGAGCGAAAGGTCGGCGCCGGCGGCGAGCAAGCCGTTGGGATTCTTCAGCGCCCGTTCGAGCGGCGGGAACGGGTCATCGCGCCCGAGCCACGCTAGCACTTCACCTGCCGTTCAGCATTTGACCTGTTGTCGGCAGTAATTGTCGAGCTCCTGCACCAGGCAGGAGCCGCTGACCGCCGCGCGCGCCGCGGCGCCGTGCTCGAGCTCCAGCCTGAAGGCGTACTTCTCGAAGAATTCGTTGAACAGCTCGCCGCCGAGCGTGCCCACGGCATGCAGCTCATCGGTATTTGCATCATGCTCAAGCAAGATCGCCGCGAGCGGCTGCGGCGCGGGACCCGCGACCACGCGCGCGCCCTCGGCGGGGTCGTACTGGCTGTGCTCGGAGCAGCAGTGGATCACGTTGCCGAAGCGATTGCGGGCGCTCTTTTCCGCGCGATAGCTGATGAAGCTGATGTCGCGCGTCGGGTAGGTGAGCTGGTGCGCGCAGATCGCCGAGTAGGCGACGATCGAACGCTCGGCGCCGACGCCGCCCTGCCATTCGTAAGGCCGCTCGTCGAGCGTTTTCAGGACCGCCGTGGCCTTCGCCGGCCGGCCGAGATTGAGCAGGAAGCAGGGCGTCGCGGCGTAGGGGTAGTGAAAGATCAGGTTGCGCTTGGCCGGGACCTGCCGGGCGAGCAGCGGCGCGCCTTTCGCGTCGAGGAGCCGCGCGCGCGCATAAAAACGCGGCCGCGCGTCGGCGGCGAGCACCGGAGTCCCGCCTGCCGCGGTGGCCGCGGCGCAGAACTTGAGAAAGCCGCGTCGCTGCATTCCTTCTATAGGTTACCTGAGGCCGAGGTCCTCGGCGTGGAAGCCGAAGGCGCCGCTCTTGCGGTCGGCGAACCAGTGCCTGAGGGTCGCGGCGACGGTCCTGAACGCGATCTCCTTCCACGGGATGTGCGCCTCCTCGAACAGCGCCACCTCGAGCGTCTCCTCGCCGGCCTTGAATTCCAGGCCCAGCACTCGCGCGCGGTAGAAGAGGTGCACCTGGTTCACGTGCGGCACCGAGATCATGCTGAACGGCGCGCCGAGCTCGACCTGCGCGCCCGATTCCTCGAGCGTCTCGCGCAGCGCCGCCTGGCCCGCGGTCTCGTCGTTCTCCATGAAGCCCGCGGGCAGCGTCCAGTAGGCGTAGCGCGGCTCGATTGCCCGCCGGCACAGGAGAATTTTGTCTTGATACTCAGGGATGGTGCCGATGACGAGCCTCGGGTTCTGGTAGTGGATCTCGCCGCACTGGTCGCAGACCCAGCGCGCGAGCGTGTCGCCGGGCGGCACGCGCTTCACCACCAGGGACGCGCAATTAGAGCAATACTTCAAGCAGATCTCCGAGGGTCTTCAGGATCGCGTCGGGCCTGAACCCGAGGCGGTCGACCGGCGCAGCGGCACGGTTGATCCAGTACGCGCTGAAGCCGAAGGACTTCGCGCCCAGCGCGTCCCAGCAATTCGACGACACGAAGCCGATGTGCTCCTTTGAAAGCTTCAATCTCGTCGCCGCTAGCTCGTAAACCTGGGGCGCCGGCTTGAAGATCTGCAGCTCATCGACGCTGAGGACAGCGTCGAACTTCAATCCGGATTGCTTCACCAGCGGCTCGAGCATGTCGGGCGAGCCGTTCGACAGAATGGCGAGTTTTTTATTCCTCATTTTGTTCAAGGCAGCAACCACATCCGGGTATGTGGCGAGCATGAGGTACTCGCCCATCAGCGCTTCCATCTGGGTCGCGGTGAGCTGCAGCCCGAGCGCCTCGCAGGCGTAGGCGAGCGCCTCGCGCGTGACTTCGGAAAACGGGCGGTAGCGCCGCATCAGGCTGCGCTGCCAGGTGTACTCGAGCTGCTTCGCGCGCCAGGCGAGCGAGAGCGCAGCGCCCTTCCCCGGCCAGAACGAGTCGCAACGCTGCGCCACCGAATAAACGTCGAACAGCGTGCCGTATGCGTCAAATACGAGGGCTTCGTTCATTGTGGGAAGTATAAGTTCCCTTTCACGAACGACTCGATCCGGCCTCAATAAGGCCGTGGCCTTTCACCGCGGATCACCAAGGACCCCGACGAAACCTACGACCGGCCCGGCGAGACAAGCACACGCGATCCCGGGGCGCCGCTCGCCGGGCTAACCATCGGCATCGTCATAGGGAGGGGAAGGTTCATGGACGCTCGGTGCCGCTTGCGGCCGGGCAGCCTCCCGGGAAGCGGAGGTGAACTCTCCCCTGGCGCGCATTTCCTCGAAACGTCGCAGCACGTCCGCCATGCCTTGGACCGCTTCCAACTTTTCGCGCAGGGACAGCGAGCGGAAATACCGGAGCTGCGACAGGCTGTGCTCCTCCCAGGCGCTCTGCTCCGATTCGCGGCGGGATGACCGATCACTTCCCACGATTCTGATCTCCAAGCAGCTTTTTTAATTGCCGGACGTCTTCCTTGTCCTTTTCGCGTCCCGCCGTTTCTTTCATCCGGATAAGGGTTTCGATGCGCACGAACCGCAGTGGCAGGCCCGGAACGAGAGTTCCAACCAGAGCATGGTCGTATTCGTAATCGAAATTGAACGGCTCGGTGACGAACAGGTCGATCCGCGTGTAGCGA
>Ga0137375_10012424_pt1 | contig 10085 bp, 8 predicted proteins | sample SagtaG_24_FD_104936 | JGI IMG/M metagenome (GOLD analysis project Ga0137375, IMG submission 104936) | Vadose zone soil microbial communities from Sagehorn Ranch, Mendocino, California, USA - Sage1_R_113_16 metaG | ecosystem: Environmental > Terrestrial > Soil > Vadose zone | place: USA...
CCGAATCAAGGGTCTTTATTTATACAGCCTCTATAGGTCGGCAACGTCGTACACAAAGGACAATGTTTTCCCTGTATGGATGAACCCTAAGGCTGTCGAGTAACCCGCCGCAACGATGGCGGCATGGACCACACCATACAGACAGCTGTTCGCGGCCGACAGCGCGCGATTGATTGGCGTTGCCCGCTTCCAGTCGCTCTGTTTGTACGCGCGCCCATCCCATTTCACCCCAGTCTCACGGCTCCAGCGCGCGTACGTTTCGCGCACCCGAATGCCTTCCTTCCCACGAATCTGCTGCAGCGTCAGCGCGGAATCAAGCGAATCGGGAAAGCGCAGTTCGTACATCCGCCGCACCACCTTGAGCCGCTGCACAGGGTCGGCGTGCAGCAGCGCCTGGCGCAGCAGGTTCGCCGACGATCGCGTCTCGCCTATGCCTTGGGCATAAAACCGCACAGCCTGCTCGCCCGTCCATGCCACCAGACAGCCGCTCTCCGCCAGCGTCCGGATGGCGGCATGGGTGATTTTCGTCCCTGGCCCCAGCATCAGCAATGACAATGATGCGCATGGCACCGGCGTTTTGCCTTTGTCGTCGAACAGTGCGATCGCTTTGTCGTCCTGCTCGACCACACAATGCTCGGCGTAGAGGTAGGTCCAGGAGTCGCGGACTCGGGGTAGGATGTGAAGGTTTTTCATACAGCAGCGCCTTTCATTGGCCGGGCATATGCGGTTGAACCAAGTTCTGCCGCGACGACGGACAGCCATGCTGAACGAAGTTACGCCTCCTCGCCATGTTTCGATGCGATCGTCATTGAGGGAGTGCAACTCCGTTCAACACAACAGAGTTATACATCGAGAATCGTCGCCTACGCCCGGTCAGTTCAATTCGTCGCCGCACCGCTGTGCGGCGCCCCCACTGGCGTGGAGACAACGCGATGTTCGGCCGCATGACCACCTCTAGCCCCGGTTCACCCTCACAGTTGTGAGGATAGCGGCACGCTGACGTATCAGCACAGGGTAGCCTGGAAATTGAACTTGTTAAGGTACGCATGCAAGATGTTTAACCTGCTCGCCTGAGCGATAACAGCCCGAAGCCGAACCCTTTCGCGCTCCCGACACCATTTCGAATCAATGTTAGCACCGAAGCTGGATCAATGATTTCCAGGAAGCCATTAAACTGGATGCTAGTCAGCGTGATATCATGCTGGTGTACGCGGTCGGTGATGTCGCCTTCTTTGCTGACGAACGCCTGTAGGATGTGGACGGCCGCCGGCTGCTCGTCCTCCGCGAAGAAGTCCAGGGAGCGCAGCCGGCGATATAACCAGAGCAGTTGGTCTTCCTCACGGTAGAATCCTACTCGTTTGCGAGTGGCCGATAGCCGTTTGGTTGGGTTGGCGCGCAGCCGGAATGCATATATCTTCCCAGCTTCAACATCAGGTGAAAACGGTCGACATTCCGGTGGAGTGAGCAGAAATGGCTGATGCCCGTCATCTCGCATTGCTGTCAATAGCGACCAGTCCGGTTCGCGTACCGACTGGACCAGTGCATATGGCGATTGCAACACTGGATGCTTCTCAACTCGGTACAGCACACCATGCGCTTCAGGGTCTGAACGCGGCATGTGGACGCCGCCTTCAGGGAAACCTTTCAGAAGCGTGCGGTGCAATTCATAGGGTTGCGCCAGATGCCGGCGCGCGAGGCTTGATCGCGTATTGAATGTGAGTCGTGAAAGAAACATTATGGAACCTCCGGGATCGCTATGACGTTCGCACTGCGACACGCCGTACCGTATACTGCCGTTGGCCGCGCTGAAATGAGAGTGGTTGATCCTGTCGCGTTTCCAACCGTATCTGAGCATGTTGGTTGACATCAGCGCGCAGTTCGATCACATACCGCTGCGCGCCATCTTCAAGAGGAGAAGCAAGCCGCGGCCACTGCTCCAACGCTTGTTCCAATGTCTCGTCAGGTCGATAGCCTTCTGGCAGTGCTGGCGGCGCCCCTGGGATAAATGCTTTACGCCCAAGGAACAGTGACCAGATCGGCGCGCGCAATGCCTGGTCCAGCGTTTGCAGCACTGCCGGCTCGCCTTCCATCCCGACGAGAAACACCGCGTCGGCCAGGTAGAAGCGTTCCGATAATTCGGTCGGCTTAATCCCGCCGCTGGCCTTTCGCACATCCTGTGCCGTGTGATAATCTCGCAGCAGCATCCCTTCACGGTCCACGCGCACACCCATACGCAGGGCTGCTAAATCATCGACCGGGGCTGCGCGGGGGCGGCCTAGCGCGGCACAGAGTAGCCCGACAACCCCGCTTTTCGATGGCTCGCGGTCAGCGTCGCGGCGTGGAAAGCGGCTCTGCGTGCCCCACGACTGCATGGGGCCAGCGAGTTGAAATAAGAGTGTCGCCATCACGCGACTCCCGGCAGCGTGCTCGTCACGGTTCCAACCCATGTATCGAGGGTGCCCTGGTGCGCGTTCCGTAACACTTCGGGAAGTTGCGCCACATCGATTTCATGTGGACGGGCTGCCAATGACAGCACTTTGATAGAGGTTGAGCCATAGAACGTGTGCATGCCATCGAAATACGCTGCCATACGCTGCGCCGACTCCTCGACAATGCCGCCGCGCTTCCCGCTGACGGGCCTGGCGAATGCATTGACCAGCGACCACGCGACACTCTGGGGCTGCCGCACCACGGCCAGCATCAGGCTCGGGCGGCACTGCGGCGCTGTGCTGTTCTTCTTCCCCGACGGGATGGCAGCCTCGCTTGCACGCAGGTAGGCTTCGACGGTCTTGCGCGCGAGCGCCTCGTTCTTATCGAGGTTCGACACGAGCTGTTTCCAATCGATGCAGGAGTAGCGGTAGAAGCAGGCGCTGTTGAAATACGCGATGTCCAGGAAGCCGGCGCCAGGATCTTCTCGCACATCATCCACGGCGGTAAAGTAGTCGATCTCCATGCGTGTCACGGGGTGAGTTGACAGTGCGTGCGCGACCTGGCAGGCGGCGTCAATGTTCGTCTCGGGCTTGTCGGCCAGCATGCGCCCGAAGAGCGCGATGTCGGGCGCGGCGGTGCGATCTTGCGTTTCGCGGATGAGCTCCTTGACAATCTTGCTCATGACGCCGTCGCCAGTCTCCTTCCTCCTGCCACGTCGGTTCTCGGTGGGCGGCGCTTCTTCGGCTGCCTGTGTTTCCGCCAGCGCGCCGTCCCACTCTGCGTGCAGTTGTTCGGCGGTGCGGCGGATCTCCTCCTCGCTCAGGTACAGCAGTGCGGCGGTCTTTTCTTTATTTTTATCTTTCTCGTCCAGCTTGCCGCTGTACTGACGCGCGAACGCCACCGCCACCCGGCGGGCATCATCCCTAGAGCGTTGATGCGTCTCCACAAGTGCATCGGTCAGCTTAGTAAACACCAGCTTGGTGCGGAGGCTTGGCGGCACGCCGGTGTGCTGTGCGAACAGCGGGTGTAGGCGTGTGGCGCGCTTGATGCACTGCGAAGAGATCCGCGCGCGGCGATACCCGCCAAACTCACAATCCTTCGGCTGGCCGATGTCGTCGCGGTTCAGGTTCGACGGCGGAAAGTTCTGAAGCATGTGCAGTTCGATCAGCATAGACATGTTCCTCCTTGTTTAGCTTGCGGATGAATCCGATGGTTCAGGTGTCGTTACAGCGACCTGTGGCAGCTTTTCACGCCAGAAATCACGCGACCACGCGCGCCGCACCTCGTCTCGGTCGGTCTCCCTGCGATAGGATCGCATCAGGTCGGCGAAGAGCTGCGGCCAGTTGACACCTATAGACTGCGCCTTCAGCAGCAGCACGCACTGGCGCAGCACATCGGAAAGCTCCTCCCTGCCGGCGCCCAGGAGCGCAACAAACCGCCGCTCGACCGATGCGGGTGGAGGGGAGTCGGGCGCGCCGAGCTGGCGAAAATGGGCACCCATGTTGCCATTCTCGGTATACTGAGTGTGCAACGCGTACAGCGGCGCGATCATATAGGCCAGCTCATCGAAGATCTGCCGATCATGTGCAGCGATTGGCTGCTCCACCCTGCCTAACAGCGGCTCGAGCACGCGGCTGACATCAGGAACTTCGCCGATTACGCGGCCAGTGCCGCGCCGCACCCAGGCGCGTTTCGCGCGCGCCTCTGGCAGAGTATCATCGCCGATCTCGCGCATCAGCAGAAACATAAAGGTTCGTTCGGGCCGTTCATTCATGAGCAATCACCTCCTCGTTGTTCTGTGTACCTTCAAAACGCTTGTTGAGCCGGGAGAAAAACAGCGTGCGCGCATAGGAGATCGTTCGAAATGAACGATCATCGGGCCGCGCGAGTTCTTCCGCGCGCTCAAATGCACGCAACGCCGCCGATCGCACCCTCTCTCGCCAGCGCGTTAGCGCCGTTGCTGCATCATCGGGTAGACGATCGACGAAGATGCCAAACGGCTCGGCCAGGCGGCTCCAGTACTGGCTCGATACGTTCCATGATTGCACAAGCGCTCTGGCGCGATCGCGCTCTTCTGGCTTGGGATCAGCAAGCAGTTCCTTCATCGTCAGCGCAGGATTCAAGATACCGCGTGCCAGCGCCATAACCGCCCAATTGAGATCGTCATAGGTTGTCTCCGCGAACGCGAGTTCCGTCTGTAGCTGACCGAGCACACCCTGGTGCAGCAGATACTCAATTCGCAGGGGCATCTCCTCGAACCGGACAAAATCAATGCTGGCCTGATCTTTCACCATACCGAAGGCCATCAGGTGGTAGCGTTTACTTTCTTCGATGTAGCCAGATTGGTGGTGTATCGCCGCTAACATGCGCGTGGCAAGCGGTCCCTGACCCTTGCTCTCCTGCGCAGTTGGCGCAAGCTGAAAAATAGTGGCACTGTTACGCCAGAGCGCGCGCTGTCCGCTGAATACCAATGGCCGGATGCCATATTCCTTGCTCACGGTGTAGAGCTTCATTGGCTCATCGTGATACACCTCAGACAGGCGTAGCCCAGGCGACCAGCGCATATGGGTAACGCGCGGGCTTTGTGCGATTTCCTGGGTTTCCAACCAGATCCGCCGATTCGGCCAGGTCAGGACATCCATGACGCCGTTCGGCATCGTGCGCTGGTCGGCAAATGGATCAGGCTGTTCCCAGATCGGGCGATCATCAGTCTGATCCGAGCGAAATTCACGCGGGGCTAGATTGAGCATGAGTGTCTGGAACAGGTTTGCGCCTCTGATGATGAAAAGAATGCCCTTGGAGCCTGGTCCATCCGTGAACTTTTCTTCCAGCCCGCTTAAGCCGCCAAGGCCAAAAGCCTGTGCTACCAGCAGCGCGCGTGCGGCTTCATCCAAAGTAAGCGCCAGTAGCTCATCGTCGCGGTGGTGGTCGAACAAGGTGCCTTTGTTGCCGAATGCAAAGTGCGGCATCAGGCTGTTGACCGACTTGACGCCGGCCTTGGGATCAGGCTGGTACTGGAAGAACCTCGGCCCGGCGCCAAAGAGCTCGAACTGGGGGTAGATCTTGGGGCGCATGAGATAGGCATCGATCTCGTCCGCTGGAAACTGGCCATTTCCAGCCTGCCAGCGTTCAGCCCAGGCATCCTCATCGGGTAGATCGACTATGCGGTACACCATCGCGAGCAGCAGCCGTAACAGCGCGACGGTCTCCAGCGGCGGCTCCCCGGAAACGGCATTCAAGTTGTGAGCCTGGAACAGCAGCGCGCGCAGACTGACCACATGCGGCGACAGTTGTTGGTCAACCACGGGTATCCAATCGTGGTCGATCAAGTTGAACGATACACTCATCAAGTTGTCCTTTCGATCAGGAGGCCCAATACGCGATCCAGGCGCAACCTGAAGTCACCAAGTTCGCAGATGCCGCCATCGAACACCAACGGCTGCGCATAGCGCAACGCTGGGATGTTCTTCCATTGCTTGCGAATCGCCTGTGATACTGCATCATCCTGCGCGAAAATAGCCGCCTGAAGTTTTTCGCGATCGATCGACACTGTTCGGCGAATCATTTCATAGATGATCTCATCACGCGGCATCACAGATGGATGGTAGAGCGTCAAGCATCGATCCCCTTCCTCTTCGTTGTTCGCATCAAGCCAGAGTTGCCCTGCGCGACGATGGAGACACACCGCTTTGATGCCCGACGCGCCGCTGCGCGTAAGCGCGCGCAGTGAGCGATGCACCGTTGGATCATCCTCTTCGAGGCTGAACGTATGACTATAGAGATATTGTGAATCTTCCGGCGCACAGACCCTGCATTGCTGGGCCTTTTTACGCTCATCGCTTTCGGCGCGCGTGAATTGGTGCTGTGCCTTCTCCAATTCCTCGCGCTGCTGATCTGTGAGTCCAGATATCTCGATATCGCTGTAAACTGCGTCGATTAGCGCCTGAAGATCGCCTGGTATGACTATTGAGGAGGTTGTGCGGTGTCTCATGATTAGCCATGTCCGGTAGAGCATAGAGAGATCGTAGACACTCGTTGTGCGTTGATCAAACCGAGGCAAGCCATTCTTTTCTGGTGGCGCCGCGATCCAGAGACGTCGTTCCGCCGTCCAGCGGAGAGGATTATTCACCGCGTGCCGGTGGAGGCGACCAGCACGCTGAAGCAGCAGATCGATTGGAGCCAACTCGGAGATCATGACATCGAAGTCAAGATCCAGACTTTGTTCGATCACCTGCGTCGCTATGAGAATTACGCGTTGACCAGGCTTCGGGCGCTGCGGATTGACACGATTTTTGTCTTTGCCTGGCCCAAAAAAGCCTAACACATGACGTTCAGTCCGATCACGCCAGTAAAATGGCGTCCGCGCATGGAACAACAACAGTTGATCGGTATCGCTCAAAAGATCGGCGTCGCGCAGGTATTTGTACAGATCTTGCGCCCGCGCGACGGTGTTGCAGATAACGGCGGCGCAACCCCCAAACTGCAACTCAATGCGCAACCGCTCCGCAATCGCGATGTCGGTGTTATCAAGCCAGTCATAGGCCAGTATCTGCGTTTCTGGTGATGGGAGCTCACATCCGCCAACCTCCTCCTCGCCATCAACCCACGTGACCCGCGGGTATGCTTTGTCGGGTATATTGACAGCTTCCCCGGCATACGCCTTGATCAAACTCTGCCGGGTCCGCTGAGGCAGAGTGGCAGAGAGGATGACAACACTGCACTGCACCGCGTGCAGCCATTTGAGCAACCGTTCAAACAGCGTGTTCATGTAACTGTCGTAAGCATGCACTTCGTCAAAGATGACCACCTTGTGGCTCAGGGCAAACAGGCGTAAGAAGGAATGTTTGGTCTGAAGGACGCCAAGCAATGTCTGATCGACCGTACCAACGCCAAACGGCGCCAGCAGACTTTTCTTGCTCGGCAGAAACCAGGTCAGATCGGCAGCATGCTCGCCAGCCCGTTCCTCGATCGGCTCGGTAGCGCCAGCCGGCTGGAGTTCCGATCGTTGCAGGAATGCCGCGCTGTGGACCAGCAGCGTTGCTGTCGCAGGGCCGAATAGTTTCTGTAGAAAGTCGGATGCTCGTAGATACATCTGGTTGCTTGTCGCCATCGTCGGCATGGCAACATATAGCCCGCTTGTCCCCTGGCATTGCGCCCATTCCATAGCTGTATCAAACGCCGCCTCGGTTTTCCCGCCACCCATAGGCAATTCGATAATTGCCAACGATGGGGCAACGCATCCTGCAAGCTCATGCCGGATAGTTTGCTGAATCGCGTTGCGCTCAAAGCCAAAAATCTCCGCAAAATTGAACGTCTCCAGCGGAGGTTGGATGTGCCAGCATATGCGCTCCAAAGCTCGCCGAGCCAGATTGGAGGACGTTTGCTTGTACTCAGGCAATGCAACGATGGGATCATGCTCGTAGGGGAAGAAATCACTGTTAGACGCAATCCAATCGGCCAATGTCACGAAACCGGAGAATAGCGTCATCGCTATGTTATCTTCACGCTTTCGCCGCGATAATGCTGGCACATCTGGCGGTTGAAAGATCTGGATCAGATCGTCTACCAGCGCGCGGCGCACCTCGGCCCACGCCCGATCGCCACGATGGCAATCCCGCACCGCATCCAGCTTTTCAGCATTCGGCCAGTGGCCATGGTGTCCGCCCAGCGCCTGGCCTATCAATCTAGCGGCAAACTGCGATAATCCGGGCAACGTATGAAAGTGCGGCTCGTTCTTGAGTGCCCATGTGCTGATGACTTCGTGGCGCGGTGGAGTCATATCGGCGCCAAAAGGAATATTTAGGCCCTGTTGCTCCAACATCTCCCGAACCGCTTGACGACGCTCGGTGGGTAACGATTGATGATATTGAAAGGCAGGGCTGGCCTTGCCCAGGTCGTGGAGAGCTGCCCAGAAAGCGATCAGATGGCCTGCCTGTACTTCATTGAGGCCAAGCCACGTTGCAAGATCGGCCCGTATCGGTGCCGCTATAACTGGCCATAATGCCCGCGCGGTGCTGCCGACATCGATCAGATGATAGAGCAGTCGATGGAAGTTTGGAGTGTTCTTATCGGCTTTGGCCCATAGCAGCCGATATACCGGCGCGTTGTTTGACATCGAGATAACCTCTTCTTTGGTGTAGGCGCATCTTTCTGCCAAGACGATCAGTATTAGACTTGTCATACGCCTGGCGCAGGCGCGGCGAGCCATCGCGCAGCAGCGCCTCGGCGACGAACGCCACGTCGAGCATATGATAGATCGCCGGATGGTAGCGATCGGGCGGATCGCCGGCCTTTGGCGTCTTCCCCCAAAACTGGAGTAATTCATCCATTGCTCGCCTCCTCGGGCCGCGCCAGCGCGAGGCCATACATCTGGGCTTGCGCGCGCAGTTCGTCGATCAGCTCCTGGCGCAGCTCTGGCGGCGACAGCACCTCAACCGCCGCGCCCCACTGACGAATCCATGGCTTCATTTCCATGGTGCTCCCGACTTTCACAGTAAACAGGCAGGAGCCATCCGGCAGATCCTCGATCCGCTGGCTATGGTGCCAGACGCTCTCTTTGACTCGCCGAACGACCGACGGAGTGAAGCGAAGCACGACCTCGATATCCACATCATCACGCCAGATCACGCCCCAGGCTGACGCCAATAGCGCATGCGGATCGAACTGGTTGGGCACTTCAAAGTGTTCATCGTTCAAGCGAGCGTCGTAGATACGTTCGATCTTTAGCGTTCGCATGGCCTTTCTCAGATCGTCAAAGCCAATTACATAGCAGGCGTAGCCGATGCCGGAAGGCTCGATAAAGTATGGCGCAAAAGTACGTTCGGTGGTCTCATCTTTCGTATACGAGCGATATCTTAGCCGAACCGTGCGCCGTTCCGCCCAGGCTTGTGTGATAATCTCCAGTGCTTCCACATACTCGCGGCGTATGCGCCGGCCCTGTACAGCCGCCGCTGCCTGAGCAATATGACTCGCGATCAGCGGCGATTTAACCTCCAACGCATCAGCTAATTTTTCAAGCGCGCGCACCACATGTGGATTGTGCTCGTCGCTATGGCGCGAGAGCAGCCGCGCCGCCAGGTAGAGCGCCAGCGCTTCATTATTCGTGAGTTTCACATAGTGCAGCGACCGGCGATGATCGAGAATATGGCGATGTCCTTCTTTGATCAGGCCGGTGCCCATAGACTCAAGCTCCACGATATCGCGGCGAATAGTATCGGTATCGACGCCGAACTCGCGGGCAAGATCGCCTGTGGTTACACCGCCAGGCGTACGCGCAAGCAAGCGCTCGATCGCATTAATTCGTTCGTAGCGGGTATACGTACGGGTCATGGCGGCATTCCTTTCTACAAGTACGATAGCATACTACAACCGCAAATCATGCGGTTTTTTGAAGAGTTTGGCGAGATTATAAGGAATCAGTGTGACAAATACGGTCATTCCTGGAAAATCCACAACTGGTAATAGTTTGTTACGGTCGTGAAGTACTCTACTTCGTAGTACAACAACACCTCGTTACTTTTGCGGCCAGCGAAGGAGTCGCTGAACACCGCGGAGGAACGATTGAAGACCAGGGAGGAATCGCTGAACAACACGTAGGAACGACTCAATGACACGGAGGAATCGCTGAGTACCACCTCGGCAGCGCGGTGTCACAC